>ERZ777003.790-NODE-790-length-57035-cov-48.173026_pt1 | contig 57035 bp, 60 predicted proteins | sample MGYA00374956_ERZ777003 | MGnify/ENA primary metagenome ERZ777003 (study PRJEB29302, sample SAMN06268252) | bioreactor metagenome | isolation source: Joint BioEnergy Institute, California, USA | place: USA:Joint BioEnergy Institute, California, USA | collected...
GCCGGTCGCGCAAGGCGCTGTCGAGCAAAAAGGCGGACGCCCGAAGGGTCCGCCTTTATTCAGGCGCTCACAGGTGCCGGATTCAAGCGCTCGCGGGTGCCTGCGTCTCCGCCCCTGCGCGCGCGGCGACGGTCCGGCTCGCGATGAAGGTGTAGAACATCGGCACCACGAACAGGGTGAACATCGTCCCGATCAGAATGCCGGAGAAGATAACCAGGCCCATGGAGTAGCGCGCTGCGGCGCCGGCACCCGAAGCCATGATGAGCGGAACGACGCCCAGCGACATGGCGCCGGTAGTCATCAGGATCGGACGCAGGCGCACCTTGGCCGAGGCGACGATCGCCTCCCTGCGGGACATCCCGTGCGCCTCACGCTGCTGGTTCGCGAACTCGACCAGCAGAATGCCGTGCTTGGTGATCAGGCCGATGAGCGTGATCAACCCCACCTGCGTGAAGATGTTCAGCGTGCCGAGACCGAGATTCAGAGGCACGATCGCGCCGAAGATGGACAACGGCACCGACATCATGATGATCAGCGGATCGCGGAAGCTCTCGAACTGGGCGGCAAGGACAAGATAGATGACGATGATCGCCATCGTGAAAGCGATGAGGATCGTGTTGCCCTGCTCCTTCTCGAGCCGCGACTGCCCCGAATAATCGATGAAGAAACCTTCGGGCAGCGTAGACCGCGCGATCTCCTCGATGGTCTGCAGCCCGTCACCGGTGGTCACGCCCGGCAGGGGCAGCGCCGAGATGGTCGCCGCGTTGAGCTGATTGAACTGCTCAATGGAGGCGGGCGACGCGGCGGTGGAGATCGAGACCACCGCCGAAAGCGGCACCATCTGTCCCGTCGAACTGCGTACGAAGAAATCGCCGAGGCTTTCGGGATTCTGGCGGTAGCGTTCCGGCACCTGCGTGATGATGTCGTAGCTGTTGGAGTCCCGGTCGAACTGGGCGATGGCGCCGCCGCCCACCAGCACGCCAAGCGTGGTGCCGATGTCGCGGGCGGGAATGTTAAGCGCGGCCGCGCGCTCCCGGTCCACACTGACGGTGACCTGCGGCGCGTCGAAGCTCAGCGAGTTCTGCACCACGATGAAGCGGCCGCTTTCCTGCGCCTTCCGCCGGATTTCTTCCGCCACCTCGTAGACTTGGCTCGGATCGCCGGTGGACTGGATGACGACCGAGATCGGCAGCCCGCCGCCAGCCCCCGGCAGCGAGGGCGGCGCGAAGACAAGCGCCTCCACGCCCGCCACCTTTGAAAGGCGTTGCTGGATATCCGCCTGGATTTCCTTCTGCGAGCGTTCGCGCTGGGACCAGTCCTCGAAGGCCCAGAGCGCGATGCCGCTGTTGGTCTGGCCACCGAAGCCGACGACCGAGAAGTTGGTCGTCAGTTCAGGCAGATCCTTGGTGAGCTCGCGAATCTGGTCCGTATAGAGACTCGTATATTCCGACGTGGCGTAGCGCGGCGCCGTAATGAGCGAGAAGAGCGCACCCTGATCCTCCTCGGGCGCCAGCTCGCTCGACGTCTTCATGAACAGGAAGCCTGCGAGAGCGACGAGCGAGAGGACGATCATCAGCGTGACCGGCCGGTATTTGAGCGAGCCGGACACCAGCCTTTCATAGCGGTTCTCGACGCGCGTGAAGGTCCGGTCTACCAAGTTCTGGAAGCGGCTGTGCATGCCGGTCTTCAGGATGCGCGCACTCATCATCGGCGTGATGGTAAGCGCGACGATGCCGGAGATGATCACCGCGCCCGCCAGCGTGAAAGCGAACTCGCGGAACAGCGATCCGGTCAGCCCGCCGGTGAAGGCAAGCGGCGCGAAGACGGCGGCAAGCGTGATCGTCATGGCGATCACGGCAGTCGATATCTCCTTCATACCGGTGAATGCCGCCTGAAGCGGTGACAGGCCCTCTTCGATATGCCGGTGGATGTTTTCGACCACCACGATGGCGTCATCCACCACCAGACCGATAGCGAGAACCATGGCGAGCAGCGAGAGCAGGTTGATCGAGAAGCCGACGAGATAAAGGAGGAAGCACACGCCCACGAGCGAGAGCGGAATGGTCACGATCGGCATCAGGACCGAGCGGAAGGAGCCCAGGAACAGGAGGATCACCAGCACCACGATCACCACGGCCTCGGCGATCGTCTTGAACACCTCCTCGATCGACGCGCTGATCGAATCGGTCGCGTCGTAGACCACCTCCATGGTCATGCCTTCCGGCAGGCTTGCCTGGATGGCCGGCATTTCCGCAAGCACCGCATCAGCCGTATCAAGCGGGTTCGCGGCGGGCGTGGGGAAGATGCCGATGAAGGTTCCAGGCTGGCCGTTGAAGTTGACGATCATTTCGGTGCTTTCGGCGGCCAGCTCGACATCGGCCACGTCGCGCAGGCGCACCACCTCGTCGCCGTTCGACGCAAGAGGCAGCGCCCCGAACGCCTCGGGCGTGCGCAGCGTCGTCTCCGTCGTGATCGGATAGGCGACATACTCGTTCTTGGTCTTGCCGGGAGCCGACAGGAAGTTCGCCGCATTGACCGCGTTCACCACCTCTGCAGCCGTGATGCCGCGGGCGGCCAGCCGGATGGGATCAATCCACACGCGCATGGCGTAGTTGGCCGCTCCCATGATCTGCACCTCAGCCACACCCTCGATGGTCGAAACGCGCGGGCGAATGACCCGCTCGATGTATTCGGTGAGCTGCTCGGGCGTCATGTTCGGGTTCTGCAGCGCGATGTACATTGTCGCGAACTGCATGCCTGTCCCCTTGACGATGACCGGGTCTTCCGCATCGCTGGGCAGCTGGCCGCGAACCTGCTGCACCTTGGACATGACCTCGGTCAAGGCGATGTCCGGGTTGGAGCCGAGTTGCATCTGCACGGTCACCACACTGGCCGAGGGCCGGCTCTGGGAGGAGACGTAGTCGATATTCTCCGTCGTGGAGACGGCTGCGGCAATGGGCGAGGTTATGAAGCCCTGGATGAGCTCCGGGCTTGCGCCGGGATACGTGGTGGTGATGGTGATGACCGTCTCCTCCACCTCCGGATATTGCCGGACGGAAAGATTCGCCATGCCCTGCAGCCCGAGCAGCAGGATCATGAACGCCAGAACCGTGGAGAGAACCGGCCGCCGGATAAAGGGTGCGGAGATGTTCATCTGGCTTCCGCTCCCATCTGTATCGGCCGCACGGTGTTGTCGATGGTCACCCGTGCGCCGTTGGAAAGCCGGTTCTGCCCGGCATCTACCACCACGTCCCCGGCGGACAGACCCTCAACGATCTCGACCGAGCCGTTGGCGCGTCTCCCGACCTTCACGAAGATCTGTTCAGCCACGAACACCTCGCCGTTTCCGGCTTCATTCTGCGCCTCCGCAGCCTGCGCGCCTTCCTGCCCGGCCTGATCCGCGCCTGGCGCCGCATCCCCGGCGCTTTCCAGCGGCCGCAGACGGTAGACGTAGTCGCCGTAAAGGCTGGTCACGAGCGCGGTTTGCGGCACGGCGATCACATCGTCCTCGGCCGGAAGCTCCACACGCACGCGCACGAACTGGCCCGGAACGAGCCGGCCTTCGGCGTTCTCAACTTCCGCCCGCACCGAGACTAGCCGGCTGGAGGGATCGATCTTCGGGTCGATGCCGATTATACTTCCCGTAAAGGGCATGTCGTCGCCGGTGAGGCCCACGCGTACCTGCTGGCCGATCTTGAGCTCTTCGAACCGCTGCTCCGGCACGGTGAAGTCCACGCGCATATGGTCCAGATCCTGCAGCGTCGCTACCACCGTGCCCGGCGAGAGATATTGGCCGAGCTCGATACGCGGAATGCCGATCACGCCGGAAAATGGCGCCCGAAGCTGCTTCTGGTTCAGCGCCGCTTCCAGCTTCGCCACCTGGGAGGCCGACGCCGAAGCGGCTGCTTCGGCCTGATCCAGAGTCGACTGCGACCCCACGCCGCGCCGCTGAAGCTCGCGTGCGCGCTCCAGCGTCTGCCGGTCGAGTTCCGCCTGGGTCCGCGCGGCGGCGAGATCCGCCCTCTGCATTTCGTCATCGAGCCGCACGAGCACATCGCCCTTTTCGACCCGGGTGTTCGCGGAAAACAGAATTTCCTCCACGATGCCGGTGGTCTCAACCGTCAAGTCCACCCCGTTGGCGGCACTCACCGTGCCTATGGCGTCGATGCCGGGATTCCAGGTGATGGGCTCGACGGTGGTCGTGGACACCGTCAGCGTCGGCGTGGGCATATTGGCGAAATACTGCTCGATCGCCCGGTCGCGGAAGATGTTGAAGCCCACCAGCCCTCCGCCGATTAAGACTACGAGGACAAAGGCGATGATGAAGCGCAGGACCATGGAACGGTTCCGTGGAGATGTCGTTGGCACATTGAGGCCGCGCCGATCAGGCCAGCCTTGCAGGGGTGACGCGCGTACTGTACCGTCCGGACGGTATTGTCAATCCCGGCAATAGACATGCTACGATGACTCGGCGCAAGAACACCAGAGACAAGATTCTGAAGGCGGCCGCCGAACTCGCCCGAACGGAGGGCTCGGCGCATCTGTCTTTGGATGCGGTAGCCGCGCGCGCCGGGATCTCGAAGGGCGGGCTTCTTTACAATTTCCCGACCAAGGCCGCGCTTCTGAAGGCGCTGGTTCAGGACCATATCGAGAGCTTCGGCCAGGCCCTTGAGGAGAGAGTGGCGGCCGGCGAGAGCCGCCCAATGGCGGCGGAATATTTCCGGCTCGCGGTGGAGGAGCTCGAAAAGGCTAAACAGCCGCCTTCCGGCCTGCTTGCGGCGCTCGCGGAAGATCCGGAGTTGCTCACGCCCGTTCGCCAGTTCAACCGACGCCTGCTCGACCGGATGAAGGAGGGTTCGGTGGACGACGCATCCGTTCTGGTGCTCTTTCTGGCGCTGGAGGGGCTTCGCTGCCAGAAGCTTTTCGGGACCGAGGTTCTGAGCGCCGGGGAACGGGCCCTCGTGCTGGCGAAGCTCGGCGCGATGCTCGGCGAGCCATAAGTTCGAGGCAGCACCCGGACCACCAAGCAAATGCAGGTGGCCGCCGCCCATGAGCTGACCCGTTCCCGGTTGACATTCGGCAACGCAATCCCTCTAGATAGAGCCATCACCAGGGGGGCCCGGACAACGGGCTGAGATACCGCTGGCTTCAAGCAGCGCGGTGACCCTTTGAACCTGATCCAGTTCGTACTGGCGTAGGGATGGTGCGACGGCTTTTCGAAGGATCCTCTCCGGTCCAAACCTCAGGCTCAGAAGTCTGTAATCCGAAAAGCCCTTTCCCCAATCCTCTCCCGCAGAACTGGGTCTCCAACGCGAACGCATGAGGAGTTTCGCCATGGATGCCCGGAACAGCCCCAAGCCCGAAATTACCACAGGCCCGCTGCCTGCCTCGCGCAAGGTCTACAAGCCCGGCACGCTCTACCCGGATATTCGCGTGCCGATGCGCGAGATCGAGCTGCACCCGACGGCAGGCGAGCCGCCAGTGACGGTCTACGACTCCTCCGGCCCCTACACCGATACGAACGTCGCCATCGATATCGAGAAGGGCCTGCCGCGGCTGCGCGAAACCTGGATTGAGGCGCGCGGCGACGTGGAGCGATACGACGGCCGCGTGGTGAAACCCGAGGACAACGGTTTCGTATCAGGCGACCGGCTTACGCCGGAATTTCCCGTGCGCCACCAGCCCCTGAGGGCGAAGGCCGGCAAGGCCGTCACCCAGCTCGCCTATGCGCGCGCGGGCATCGTCACACCGGAGATGGAGTTCATCGCCATCCGCGAAAATCTCGGCCGCGAGAAGGTGAAGGAGAAGCTCGCGCGCGATGGCGAGAGCTTCGGCGCGGCGATCCCCGATTACGTGACGCCCGAGTTCGTGCGCGACGAGGTGGCGCGCGGGCGGGCCATCATCCCGGCCAACATCAACCACCCCGAATCCGAGCCGATGATCATCGGCCGCAACTTCCTCACCAAGATCAACGCCAATATCGGCAATTCCGCGGTCACCTCCTCCATGGCCGAGGAGGTGGAGAAGCTCGTGTGGGCGACGCGCTGGGGCGCGGACACGGTGATGGACCTTTCCACCGGCCGCAACATCCACAACATCCGCGAATGGATCATCCGCAATTCGCCCGTGCCGATCGGCACGGTGCCTATCTACCAGGCGCTCGAGAAAGTGGGCGGTATCGCCGAGGAGCTCACCTGGGAGATCTTCCGCGACACGCTGATCGAGCAGGCAGAGCAGGGCGTGGACTATTTCACGATCCACGCGGGCGTGCGGCTCCATTACGTGCCGCTGACCGTGAACCGCGTCACTGGCATCGTCTCGCGTGGCGGTTCGATCATGGCCAAGTGGTGCCTTGCCCACCACAAGGAGAGCTTCCTCTACGAGCATTTCGAGGAGATCTGCGACATCTGCCGCGCCTACGACGTCTCCTTCTCGCTGGGCGACGGGCTGCGCCCTGGCGCGATCGCCGACGCCAACGATGCGGCGCAGTTCGCTGAGTTGGAGACGCTTGGGGAACTGACGAAGATCGCCTGGGCGAAGGACTGCCAGGTGATGATCGAAGGGCCCGGCCACATTCCCATGCACAAGATCAAGGAGAATGTGGACAAGCAGCTTGCGATCTGCGGCGAGGCGCCGTTCTACACGCTCGGGCCGCTCACGACCGACATCGCGCCCGGCTACGACCACATCACCTCGGCCATCGGCGCGGCCATGATCGGCTGGTTCGGCACCGCCATGCTCTGCTACGTGACGCCCAAGGAGCATCTGGGCCTGCCGGATCGCGACGACGTGAAGACCGGCGTCATCACCTACAAGATCGCCGCGCATGCGGCGGACCTCGCCAAGGGGCATCCGGCCGCGAAGATTCGCGACGACGCGCTCTCCCGCGCGCGCTTCGAGTTCCGCTGGGAGGACCAGTTCAACCTCTCGCTCGACCCGGACACCGCGCGCTCCATGCACGACGAGACGCTGCCCAAGGAGGCGCACAAGGTGGCGCATTTCTGCTCCATGTGCGGCCCGAAATTCTGCTCCATGCGTATTTCGCACGACATCCGTGCCGAGGCGCAGAAGGAAGGCATGGCGGCCATGGCGGAGAAATTCCGCCAGAGCGGGAATCTGTATGTGCCGGTGAGCGGGGAGTGAGACAGGGGACAATGCTTACGGCCCCCTCTATTGCAAATTCCAAGGGCTTGGCTTCGCCAAACCCAGGAATTTGCTTTCTCCCCCACCAGTGGGGAGATTGGTGCATTACATCCACGCAACCGCTAATCTCAAACCTTACAGATTGGTGGCAACGCTGGCGCCGCCCCCTATCTCCCTCCTGGTGGGGGAGAAAGCAATTTCAACATCTTAGCCGAAGGCTAAGTGTTATAAATCGCAGGAGAGGGGGTCCGCCACACGCCGGCGCTCACCGGAGTCGCGGAGAGCCCTGATGCACGTCCTCGTCAAAGGTGCGGGCGTTGCGGGGCTGGCCGTCGCGCATGAATTGGCCGCGCGCGGCGCCCATGTCACCGTGATCGAGAAAAGTGCCTCGGTCGGCGGCGGAGCCTCGTGGCTTGCCGGCGGGATGCTGGCGCCCTGGTGCGAGCGGGAGAGCGCGGAAGCAGACGTGATCCGGCTCGGCCACGATGCTGCCCGCTGGTGGGAAGAGGCTCTTCCCGGCACCGTCACCTTCAACGGCACGCTGGTGCTCGCCCCACCGCGTGACACCGCCGAGCTGCGCCGCTTCGCCTCGCGGACGGAAGGATATCGCTGGCTCAACGGCGAAGAGATCGCCGCTCTGGAGCCGGACCTTGCAGGGCGCTTCCACACCGGCCTCTTCTTCGACCCGGAAGCGCATCTTGACCCGCGCAAGGCTCTGACCCGGCTTCAAGCCAAGCTCGAAGCCATGGGCGTGCGCTTCCTCTTCGACCGCACCGAGGCGCTGGGCAACGAACGCTTCGACCGCATCGTGGACTGCACCGGCTTTGCCGCCGCCTCCGCCCTGCCCGATCTGCGCGGCGTGCGCGGCGAGATGCTCTATCTCGAGACGCGGGAGGTCACACTCTCCCGCCCCGTGCGGCTCATCCATCCGCGCTTTCCGCTCTACATCGTGCCGCGGGGCGGGGGGCGCTTCATGGTGGGGGCGACGATGATCGAGAGCACCGACAGCGGACCGGTCACCGCCCGCTCCATGATGGAGCTGCTCAACGCCTCCTATGCACTCCACCCCGCCTTCGGCGAGGCGCGCATCCTCGAGGCCGGGGCGGGCGTGCGGCCGGCCTTTCCCGACAACATGCCAAAGGTGGCCGAGAAGGGCGGCACAATCTTCGTCAATGGTTTTTACCGCCACGGCTTCCTGCTGGCGCCGGCGCTGGCACGGCAGGCGGCGGGCGTGATCCTCACCGACATCTCCAGGGAGACACAGAGCGATGAAGCTCATCGTCAACGGGCAAGCGCTTGACGCAAAGGCCCCGACCCTCGCCGAGCTGCTTGCCGAGCTCGGCTATGAGGGCGACTGGTACGCCACTGCGCTCAACAGCGAGTTCGTGCCGGCCCCAGAGCGCGCCGCCGCACGGCTTTCGGAAGGCGACCGGGTGGAGATCCTGACACCCAGGCAGGGAGGCTGAGATGGCGCTCGCCGTCTACGGAACCGGGCTTTCCTCCCGCCTCATGCTGGGTACGGCGCAATACCCCTCCCCCGCCGTGCTGGCGGAGGCGGTGAAGGCCTCGGGCGCTGGCATCGTCACCGTATCGCTCAGGCGGGAGGGCGCGGGAGGCGAGAGCGGCGGTCGCTTCTGGGCGCTCATCCGCGAGCTCGGCGTGCGCGTGCTGCCCAACACGGCCGGCTGCCATTCGGTGAAGGAGGCCGTGACGACGGCACGGATGGCGCGCGAGGTCTTCCGCACCGACTGGATCAAGCTTGAAGTGATCGGCCATCACGACACGCTGCAGCCGGACGTCTTCGGACTCGTGGAAGCGGCGCGGATCCTCGCCGCGGAAGGGTTCTCGGTCTTCCCCTACACGACGGACGATCTCGTCGTCGGCGAAAGGCTGCTTGAAGCAGGGTGCCAGGTGCTGATGCCCTGGTGCGCACCGATCGGCTCGGCCAAAGGGCCAGTCAATATCGACGGTCTCAAGGCCTACCGCGCCCATTTTGCCGACATCCCGCTCATCATCGATGCCGGGCTCGGCCGCCCCTCGCATGCCGCAGCCGTCATGGAGCTCGGCTTCGACGGGGTGTTGCTCAACACGGCGGTAGCGAAGGCGGGCGATCCGGTGAGGATGGCAGAGGCCTTCGCGCAGGCGGTGGAAGCCGGGCGCCTCGCCTTCGAGGCGGGTCCGCTGGAGCCTCGCGACATGGCCGTGCCTTCCACGCCTCTTATCGGCCGGGCGGTCTTCTCATGAAGCTCGACCCTTTCTATCTCATCGTCGACTCCGCCCAATGGATCGATCGCCTCGTGCCGCTCGGCGTGAAGCTCGTGCAACTGCGCATCAAGGAGATGGAGGAAGCCGATCTGCGGGCGGAAATCCGCCGCGCGCGCGAAACCTGCGCACGCCATGGCAGTCAGCTCATCGTCAACGATCACTGGCGGATTGCCATCGAGGAAGGCTGCGACTTCATCCATCTCGGCCAGGAGGACCTTGCCGCCGCCGATCTCGCCGCGATCAGACAAGCGGGTCTGAAGCTGGGCCTGAGCACACATGATCACAACGAACTTGCGACGGCACTTGCCGCCGAGCCTGACTATGTCGCGCTGGGGCCAATTTATCCGACGATCCTCAAAAAGATGAAATGGGCGCCGCAGGGCCTTGAACGGATCGCCGAATGGAAGGAGCACGCGGCACCGCTGCCGCTCGTCGCCATCGGCGGGCTGACGCCGGAGCGCATCCCCGGCGTGTTCGGGCATGGCGCGGATTCGGCGGCCGTGGTGACGGACATCCTGCGCAACCCGGATCCCGACGCGCGTACGCGCGAATGGATCGAGGCAACGGCGCCATGGCGGTGAACCCGTCCGCGCATGTGCTGGTCGTGGCGGGTTCCGATTCGTCGGGCGGGGCAGGCATCGCGCGCGATGTGGAGACGATCGCCGCCTTCGGGCTGCGCAGCAGCCTCACCGTTACTGCAGTCACTGTCCAGACGCATGATGCAGTGACGCAGATCGAGCCCATGCCTCCTACCCTCGTTGTCGCTCAAATACACGCGGCGATAGAGGCGAATGCGGTCCGGGCCGTTAAGGTGGGTATGCTCCCCACTCCGGCAATCACCGAAGCGGTTGCCTCAGTGCTTGCGGACAATCCGTTGGTACCCGTAGTGCTCGACCCGGTGCTGGCGGCAAGTTCGGGAGCCTCTCTGACGGCTGAAGCGGCGGCGGCTGCCCTGAAGCGCCGCCTGCTGCCCCTGTGCCGACTGGTTACGCCTAACCTTCCCGAACTCGCCCTCCTTGCAGACACGCCCCCGGCCCGGAACGAGGATGAAGCCGTGCGGCAGGCGGGTTTCCTCCTGGAGGCCGGCGCGCAGGCGGTGCTGGTTAAGGGCGGGCATGCCGCTGGCGAGCGTTCGGACGATCTTCTGATCCGACCGGGCCGCCCGCCCGCCCGCTTCGCAGCGCCCCGCCTTCCAGGCAGTGTGAGGGGAACGGGCTGCATGCTCTCCAGCGCCATTGCCGCGAACCTCGCCCGCAGTGCGACGCTGGAAGAAAGTGTGCAAAACGCAAAGCGCTATGTCTTCGAGCAAATCCGCCTCTTTCTGCCGGATCGGCAAACGGCCGCAACCATCGGCTAAGGGCGAAAAGATTTATCCGCAGGCGGAAATGTGGTATGAAATATGCCGTTTCCGCATACGGGAACGCGGCCGCCATACGGCCCGAAACATTGCTGGAGAGCAGGCTGAAAGTGACGATATCCGAACAGGAACAGGCCGAAATCAGGCTGGAATTTGCCCGCTTGAAACAGGATCATGCAGACTTCGACGCAGCCATCAATGCGATGATCGCATCGGGCTGCGATCCGTTGCAAATCCAGCGTATGAAGAAGAAGAAGCTGGCACTGAAGGATCGCTTGCAGCAGCTGGAGGACAGGCTCATCCCCGACATTATCGCCTGAACGCCTTTGCGGGATGATAGGTACGTTTCCCGCCTCTTGCCTGCCAGGGCGCGAGCAATGTCTGTGTCTTGATCCTGAGAAAGCCCTTTCGGGCACAACCTTTTGCCCGAGCCGGCATTCCAGTGAGCTCCTGTTCCGGCTACACGCCGCGTGATGGACAGTTGCGGTGTCTGCCGCTTTTGGGTACAGCGATCTCCTCGAAGCGGAAGATTCTCCGATGGGTGTAGACCAGGCCGACGTCGCAATTATCATGGGAAGCCAGTCGGACTGGGAGACCATGCGTCACGCGGCCGAGACTCTGGACGCATTGGAGGTCTCCCACGACGCGCGCATCGTTTCCGCGCACCGTACCCCCGAAAGACTCTATGAATTCGCTAGGGGCGCGAAGGCGGCCGGTTATCGTGTCATCATCGCCGGCGCGGGAGGGGCGGCTCACCTGCCCGGCATGACGGCGGCGCTCACGCCGCTTCCCGTGTTCGGCGTACCGGTGGAATCGCGCGCCCTTTCGGGTCAGGATTCGCTCCTTTCCATCGTGCAGATGCCCGCCGGCATTCCCGTCGGTACGCTGGCGATAGGCCGGGCGGGCGCTGTCAACGCAGCACTGCTGGCGGCGGCGGTGCTGGCGCTCTCGGACGAGGCGCTGGCGGCGCGCTTGGAAGCCTGGCGTGCCGCCCAGTCGCAGAACGTGCCGGAGCGTCCGATAACGCCGACATGATAAAACCCCTTCCACCCGGCGCAACAATCGGAATTGTCGGCGGCGGCCAGCTCGGCCGCATGTTGGCCATGGCGGCAGCCCGGCTCGGCTACCGCACGGCGGTGCTGGATCCGGAGCCCGACTGCCCCGCCAGACAGGTTGCGAACATCCACATTGCAGCCCCCTACGAGGACAGCCGAGGGCTGGAGCAGCTTGCGGCCGCCAGCGACGTGATCACCTACGAATTCGAGAATATTCCCGGCGTCACGGCCCGCTCCCTTGCCGACCGCGTGCCCGTCCATCCCCTCCCCGAGGCGCTGGAGACGGCCCAGGACCGGCTGTCGGAGAAAATTTTTTTCAACTCGCTCGGCATCGCGACGGCGCCCTTCGTCTCGGTAGAAAGCGATGACGATCTCGTGCAGGGGCTTGCCCGGTTCGGCGGCAATGGCGTGCTCAAGACGCGCCGCATGGGCTACGACGGCAAGGGCCAGCGCGTATTCCACCAGGCAACCGAGACTGTGGTGCGCGGCACAGTTGCCGCCATGGGCGGCGGCGGGCTCATTCTCGAAGGGCTCATTTCCTTCGAGCGGGAGATTTCCATCATCGCCGCCCGCGGCGCGGACGGCAGGTTTGCCGCCTACGATCCCGCCGAGAACGTCCACCGGAACGGCATTCTCGTGCGCTCCACCGTGCCGGCCGCCATTCCGCAAACTACGGCCGAAGCGGCACGGCAAGCCGCATTCACCATTCTTGAGTCGCTCGGCTATGTGGGCGTCGTCGGCATCGAGTTCTTCGTGCTGAAGGACGGCACATTGCTGGCCAACGAGATGGCGCCCCGCGTTCACAATTCAGGCCACTGGACGGAAGCGGCCTGCACCATCTCGCAATTCGAACAGCACATCAGGGCTGTGGCGGGCCTTCCGCTCGGCAGCACCGAGCGACACCACGACTGTGTCATGGAAAACATTCTCGGGGCAGATCAGGAGAAGGCCTCCGCGCTGCTCAGCGAACCCGACCTCCTGCTGCATCTTTACGGCAAGGCCGAGGCGCGGCCCGGGCGCAAGATGGGACATTTCACCCGGCTCTATCCGCTTAGCGCCGGGGCCCCGCCCCTAGCTAAGGAGCTGGGCAGCTAGGGTCCCCTTCCTCGCATTCGAGAAGTTTACGCAGCTCCCGCGTGCGCAGGTCCGTCATCTTCGCGAGACACCCGGCCCTCAAAGCCGGGTACATGGAGCCGCCCAAGGTTCCGGCGGCGGCGAAATCGCACTGGGCGTCGCGATAGGCGATCCAAGCGCGCTGCGCCTTCCGCAGAAGCAACTGTATGTCACGCTCGTCCGAAAGCCTCGCCATCAGCTCCTTGTAGGCGGCGTTGAGCGAGGCATCAGCCTCTTCATATTCCTCGGCGGCGCAGGCGTTGATTTCAGCCTGCGTTGTGGCATTCGCACAATCGAGCGCCCGGGCGGGGGCTGATGCGGCCACCAACAAGGCAAGCAGGGTAAACAGGGTGCTATGGCGCATGGCGGATTCTCCCTCGACAGAATCGGCATCGCAGCTTGACAGACGCGGCCCTTGTCGTCTATTTCCGCCCACGATTTCGGCGCGCCGGAAAGGCGCGTCTTTCGTTTCGGGCCGCTGGTCCGCCACTCCTTTCGGCCTGACGGCCACGACGGGCAGAACGATGAAGATCAGGAATTCGCTCAAGGCGCTGAAGAGCAGGCATCGCGAGAACCGCATGGTTCGCCGCAAGGGCCGCATCTACATCATCAACAAGCAGAATCCGCGGTACAAGGCGCGCCAAGGCTGACCGCCCCCTCTTTCTGCTGTTATTCACGCGGATTTGCCTTCCGTTGCGGCGCAAAGGCCGTTAGGCTTTTCGCATGCGTCAGTTTATTCGATCAGGCTTCCTGATACTTGCCCTGCTTGCCGCTCCGGCTGCCGTCGGGGCTGATATGGCACAGCAGGCGAACGCCAGCGAAAGCCGCCTCGACCAGCTCTTTGCTGAACTGAAGCGGGAAGCGAATGGGAGGGCGGCGCGCCGCATTGCCGAGCGTATAGAGGAGCAATGGGCGGAGGCCGGCGGTGCGACCGCTGACCTTTTGATCGAGTGGGCGCGCAAGGCCGCTTCCGACGAAAAGTACCACGTCGCCCTCGACTTGCTCGATCAGGTTGTTGTGCTTTATCCTGACTATGTGGAAGGCTGGAACAGCCGGGCGCTCGTCCACCTCATGATGGCCGACTACAGTCGCGCCATGGCCGATCTAGCGCGCGTGCTGGCGATCGAGCCCCGTCATTTCGGCGCCCTGTCAGGGCTTGCGGGCATTCTGCGCGCCACCGGCCGGACCGAGGAGGCCATCGAGGTCTATCGCCGGACGCTGGAGATCTATCCCATGCAGCGCAAGGCCCAGCGCGCGCTTCAGCACCTTACCGAGGAAAAGACCGACGCCCGACTTTGAGCGGCCTCGGCTGGAGCGATCGCTCCGCCGAGCCACAACGGTTCGGATCGAGCAGAAACCACCCGATACATACAGCGACCTTTGACAGGATTTCACTCTCCGGCATTCATTGTCCCGGCGGTTGCCGCAGCTGCAGGCAGCGGATAGAGAGGGCCGATGCCACCTCAGGAGGGAAGGACCCCATGGCCCTTTATGCACTCGACGGCCTGGCCCCGAAGCTTGCCGATGAGACGGTCTGGATCGCGGACACCGCTCACGTGATCGGCAATGTCATCCTCGGCCGGAATGTCAGCATCTGGTTCGGATGCACGCTGCGCGGCGACAATGAACCGATCACCATCGGCGAGCGCACCAACATTCAGGAGAACGCGGTGCTGCATACCGATCCGGGCTTCCCGCTGACCATCGGCGCGGGCTGCACCATCGGCCACAAGGCGATGGTACACGGCTGTACCATCGAGGATGGCGCGCTCATCGGCATGTCGGCCACCATCCTGAACGGTGCAGTGATCGGCCGAAACTGCCTAGTGGGAGCCGGCGCTCTCGTAACCGAAGGCAAGACATTTCCGGACAATTCCCTCGTGCTGGGTGCGCCCGCCAAGGTCGTGCGCATGCTCACCGAGGAGGACATCGCCGAAATGCGGCGGACATCCAATCACTATGTCGAGAACGCGCGTCGCTTCGCCGCCGGCCTCACCCGCCTCGATTGAGATGGTCAGAGGGCAAGCCTTTAAGGCTTCTACAGCCCTCCCAGCCCGTCCGAGCCGATGTAGGCGATGCGCAGCATATTGGTGGCGCCGGGTGTCCTGAGCGGCACGCCGGCCGTGATGATCACCCGGTCTCCTGGCTTGGCGAACTGTTCCTCATAGGCGATGCGGCAAGCGCGATCGACCATATCGTCGAGGTCGTTCGCGTCCTCCGACACCACGCAATGGGTGCCCCAGACGAGGCTGAGCCGCCGCGCCGTCTCCACCACCGGCGAAAGCGCTATGATGGGCACCCGCGGCCGCTCGCGTGCGGCGCGCAGGCCTGTCGTCCCGGAGGAAGTGTAGGTGATGATGGCCGAAAGGTTCAGCGTCTCGGCAATCTGGCGCGCGGCGAGCGAGATCGCATCCGCCCCGGTTGGTTCGGGCGGGGTACGCTGCGCATTGATCACGTCGTGATAGTTCGGATCCCGCTCCACCTCGCGGGCGATGGCGTTCATCGTGGCCACAGCTTCGACCGGATATTGCCCGGCGGCCGATTCGGCCGAGAGCATGATCGCGTCCGCGCCCTCGAAAACGGCCGTGGCGACGTCGGAGACCTCCGCCCGGGTGGGAACCGGTGCGGAAATCATGGATTCCAGCATTTGCGTGGCTACCACAACCGGCTTGCCGGCGCGGCGGCAAGCACGCGTAATCTGCTTCTGGATTCCCGGCACGGCCTCGAGCGGCATCTCCACGCCGAGATCGCCGCGCGCCACCATCAGCCCGTCAGAGAGCTCCAGGATTTCATTCAGACGCTTGACGGCCTGCGGCTTTTCGATCTTGGCCATGAGCGCGGCGCGCCCGCGCGCCACCTTCCGCACTTCCGCAAGGTCCTGCGGCCGCTGGATGAACGAAAGGGCGATCCAGTCCACGCCCGTGGCAAGCACCGCGTCGAGGTCGCGGCGGTCCTTCTCGGTGAGCGCGCCGAGTGGCAGCTCGGTATCGGGCAGGCTGACGCCCTTACGGTCCGAGATGGCATTGCCCGCGATCACCCGGCATCGGATCGCCTTTCCATCGTTGCTCAACGCCTCGAGCTGCAGGCGCCCGTCATCAATCAGCAGGCGGTGGCCCGGCTCAACGGCCGCAAGAATCTCGGGATGCGGCAGGTGCACCCGCGTGGCGTCCCCCGGCGAGGAATCGTCATCCAGCGTGAATTCCTGGCCGACCTGGAGCGCAACGCTCCTGTTGGCGAAGGTGCCCACACGCAGCTTGGGCCCCTGCAGGTCGGCGAGAATGCCGATGGGCCGGCCGGCCCGCCTCTCCACGTTGCGGATGCGCTCCACAAGGGTGCGCATCAGCTCATGGTCGGCATGGCTCATATTGATACGGAACACATCCGCACCAGCCGCGTGCAGCCGCGCGATGGTTTCCTCCTCGGAGGAAGCCGGCCCCAGCGTGGCCAGTATCTTGACCTTGCGGTTCCGCCTCATGGAGCGGCCGTCCCCGTAACGGCGGGGGCTGCCTCGTCAGGCGCTGGGCCATCGGTCAGTTGCACCATCCAATTCTCCTGCTCGCCGGTGTCGTATTCCCGAAAACCAGCGCGCTGATAACCGCGCGCGAAACAGTCGTTGACACCGGTGATCTTGAACTCCGTATCCGCCACGCACATGAAGACCGGCCCTTCCCAGCGGCCACCCCGCGTGGCGTCCTCCGCATACAAGTAATAGTAACGTGACTGCAATGGCCTATCGATCAGGGTCTCACAGCTTGACGCATCAATGTGCCACCAGCCTTCGCTGATCCAGCCGCTTTCGGCCCTGTAGCCGAGCGCCACACCCACCAAATTCTGCGTGGCGTTGCAGACACGAAAATCGGCCGCGGCCGGCGTGCCCCCGGCGAGCCACAAGAAGGCAGCGGCCATGGCAAGCATGCCGCTTTTAAATGTCGCTCGCCCCGCCAGCCGCATGACCACGTCCGATGCAGATGAATCCGCGCTGGGTCCCTTTTCGGCAAACCGCGTGTGCCTGTCAACGCGCACCTGGCATCCGGTCGTCTGGAAAGAGCGGGATTGAATGCTTTTCCACTTCATGGGAAGAGGTCTCCTCGTTTCATTTCCGGCAAGACATGACGCACGCCAACCCGTTCGCACCTTTCGAGATCATCGAAGGCGACCGCACAAAAGGACTAGTGCTCGTCGCCGATCACGCCTTCAGGGAACTGCCGGAGGAATATGGCGATCTCGGGCTGCCGGCTGCGGAGTTCGAGCGCCACATCGCCTACGACATCGGCGTAGAAGCCCTCACGCGCAGGCTGGCCGCACTCATGGGCATACCCGCCGTCATGGCCCGATTCTCCCGGCTCCTCATCGACCCGAATCGCGGTTCCGACGACCCCACGCTGATCCGGCAACTTTATGACGGCACCATCGTGCCGGGCAATTATCCGATAACCGCCGAGGAGCGGCAAAAGCGGATCGGTACCTTTTACGAACCCTATCACCAAGCAGTCTCGGCCATGATAGCCTCGGCGGCCGGGCAATCGGGCAAGGCCCCGCTCGTGATCTCGCTGCATTCCTTCACGCCGTTCATGCAAGGCCGGGAGCGCCCCTGGCATGTGGGCATCCTGTGGGATCGCGATGGGCGCGCTCCCCGCCCGCTGATCGAGATGCTCCGCCGGGAGCCGGGCCTCGTGGTCGGCGACAACGAGCCTTACGACGGGGCGCTGCGTGGTGACACCATGTATCGCCACTGCACATCGGCAGGCCTGGCCCACGCCCTGATCGAGGTCCGCCAGGATCTGATCGTGGCCGAATCGGGTGCCGCCGAATGGGCTGAACGGCTCGCCCCGATGCTTGACGCACTCAACCAGCAGGCCGATATGCATGAGGTACGATTTTTCGGCTCGCGAACGGGGCCGGTCTAACACCGTTCAGGGGAGGCCGCCATGGCTGAACTTTCGCAGGAGAAAAAGCGCGATCTGGAAGCCGCCGCCTTTCGCAGGCTTGTGGCGCATCTGCGTGACCGCACCGACGTGCAGAACATCGACCTTATGAATCTGGCCGGCTTCTGCCGCAACTGCCTTGCCAACTGGTATCGGGAGGCGGCCGAGGAGGCCGGCATTCCCCTCTCGAAGGAAGAATCGCGCGAGATCATTTATGGTATGCCCTATGAGGAATGGCGCGAAAAATATCAGAAGGGCCCCAGCATCCCCATCACACCGCAGCACTGAACTTAGCCGCGGCCTTGACTTGCCAGCTCGCCGCGCGTATCTCCGGGTAAATTAGTAAGTATTTCTTATAATTTACTCCGAGGCGCGCGTGAGCTCCCGGTTCGACACCGATACGTTCGGCTTCCTCATCACTAATCTTTCGCGTCTCATCAAGGCCGATCTCGACAGGCGGATCGTCGATGAAGGCATCGGCCTTACGCCCGGCGAGGCGCGCACGCTGCTGCACGCAGCGCGAGCCGGCGAGGTGCGCCAGAACGTTTTGGCCGAGCGCATGGGTCTCGAGCCCATGACGCTCAGCACCTATCTCGACCGGCTCGAGGACCGGGGGCTGGTGCGGCGCATGCCTGACCCCACCGACCGGCGGGCAAAGCTCGTGTGTCTCACCCCGGAAGCCGATGCAGCGCTGGAAGCCATTCGGCGCGTGACGCGCGATGTCCGGGCTTGCGCGCGCGGCGATATAAGTGAAGAGGAATGGGAGCTGCTTAACCGGCTTCTAAAAAAGGCGCGAGAGAACTTGGCCGGGCTGTGCGAGAAGAAGCGGTCGCAGCCGCCAAAAACGGACTCGGACACCGAGGGCCGGCCTGCATGAACATTCGCAATGGAGCCGGTGCCGCACCGCTCATGAGCGAGCGCCGGGTGAGCCTTCTCGGCGCCATATTGGTGGCGATCGGGCCGATCTCCATGGCGCTCTACACGCCGGCCATGCCCGAAATCGTGAGAGCTTTCGGCACGACGGAGGCGGCGGTCAAGATGACGCTGTCGCTCTATTTCGCGGGCTTCGCGGTGGCGCAGCTCGTTTGCGGGCCGCTGTCGGACGGGCTGGGGCGCAAGCCGGTCACCTTCGCCTTCATGGGCATCTATGCCGTGGCGAGCCTCGTCGCCGTTCTGGCGCCCACCGTGGAGGTGCTGATCGCCGCGCGCTTCTTCCAGGGCGTTGGCGCGGCAGCGGGCGTGGCCATCTCGCGCGCGCTGGTGCGCGACCTTTTCACGAACGAGCAATCCGCGCGCATCATGAACCTGACGGGATTGATTCTCGCGGCCGGCCCGGCGCTTGCGCCAACCATCGGCGGGCTCACCATGGAGCTGGCCGGGTGGCAGGCAATTTTCCTCATCATGCTCACGGCGGGCTTCGCCATCGTTATCGTAGTGCAGATTTTCATGCACGAGACGGTGGAGCCTGATCCTTCCCGCATACGGCCGGGGAGCCTCCTGCGCTCCTACGGCACGCTTCTGGCGACCCCCTATTTCGTCACCAGCGGCCTCATCGTCGCCGGAAGCGTCGGTGCGCTCTACACCCAGGCCACCATCCTGCCCTTCATCCTTATGGACGATGTGGGGCTTACGCCGTCCCAGTTCGGCGTCGGCATGCTGATGCAGACCGGGCTTTTCTTCGCGGGCTCGCTATCCGTGCGCTTTCTCATGCGCCGCACCAGCGCCTGGCGGCTCGTTCCCGTCGGCCTGTCATTCATCGCTGCAGGAAGTCTGCTCGTTCCTCTGCTTCTCAACACGGCTCCGCTGAGCTTCCTGAGCGTGATGGGCCCCGTCGGGGTCTATGCCTATGGCATCGCCTTCGTCATGCCAGCGATGCTGACAGCCTCACTGGCGCCTTTCCCGCGGATCGCCGGTTCCGCCTCCTCGCTCGGCGGATTCATGCAGATGGGAGCGGGCCTGCTCGGCGGATCGGTTGCCGCGCTGATCGGCGAGCCCGTGCTCGCCATGAGCACGGTCGTACCGGCGATGGGCGCAACGGCTATTCTGTCCTGGCTCCTCTGGCGCCGGATGCCCGAACCAGCCCATGCCTCACCGGTGCGCACCATTCCCGACGCATGAGGCCGCAAAGGCGAGCGGGCCGGCCTATGCGTCAAATCATTCAGGACAGTGGTACATGGCCGACAATTCCGATGAGCCACGATGCGGCAGTGCTGTCATGAAGGTTTTTAGGTCGTGTGCAAGCTGATAGGTGATACGGAATCGCCACCGGGCGTTTGCTATCTTCGAGGGGTTGGGCGGCCCCAAGGAATCCGCCAGCAGATGACGGTCTCCTGAGTGCAGCAGACATTTCTTCTCTATGCATCCGCTTGGCGGACACTCCCGATGCAGGCTTTAGCCGAGGCCGCGCGGAAGCAGACCAGCAGACAAATCACGGATCGCAGGCATCATGCAGCATCGTGATTTTCTGCTGCTCGCAACGGTCTGCCTGATCTGGGCCGCGAATGCGATCGTCTGCAAGCTCGCCTTTGAGGCCGGCGCGCCGCCGCTTTTCTATGCGGCGATACGTTCCATCCTCATCGCCGTGGCGGTCAGCCCATGGCTGTTCCCGCTGCCGCGCCGGTTTTGGCGCATGGCCACCGCCGCCTTTCTGATGGGCAGCGCCACCTTCGGCCTTTCCTTCGCGGCCATCGCGCTGGCCGATCCGTCCGGCGTCGCCATCGTGCAGCAGCTCAACGTTCCGGTGACGACGCTGCTTTCCGTTCTCATTCTCGGAGAGGTCATCCGCTGGCGGCGCGTGACCGGTATCTGCATGGCGTTCGCAGGCGCGGTTCTGGTCATGTGGCATCCCGAACATGCGTCACTGGATCCCGGCCTGGTGCTTGCCGCGGTTGCCGCTGTGGCCAGCTCGTTCGGCGCCATTATGCTCAAGCAGATATCCGAGGTGAAGCCGTTGCAGTTCCAGGCATGGGTGGGCGTTACGGGAATTCTTCCCATGTTCGCAGCTTCCATGCTGTTCGAGACGAATCAGATCGAAGGCGTGCGGGCAGCAGGCTGGATTTTCGTGGGCGCCGTGGTCTTTTCCGCCCTGATCGTCTCGGTCACTGCACACACGATTTATTACCGGTTCGTGCAGAAATACGAGGCCAGCCTTATAGCTTCGCTCATGCTGATGTCGCCGGTGTTCACCGTCATCCTCGGCGTTCTGGTGACCGGAGACGCGTTCGACACGCGCATGGCGGTGGGCTCGCTGCTTGCCATAACCGGCGTACTGATCATCATTCGCCGGTCCAAACGGCCACCCTTTCGCCCGAATCCCTGACCATCTGCGCCTCTCCGGCCTACGGCTGAACGCGGCTTTTCGGATCTGCAGATCACGGTTTCGCGCCTGGTGCGCGAGGCACCCTGCTGCTTAAGACCGCATTACGCTCAAAAATCCAAACTTGACATTTGCCTCCCTCCACCCGACTTCATGGCGGCGCGAAAAGCCCCGACCGGAAGGCGGGCGCGCGAATGTAAGACGGAGAACAGGCGAAACCATGCCCGATGTCCGACGAAGCACCATCGATGCCGGCGAGGTTGAACGTTTTTCGGCACTGGCGGCGGAATGGTGGAACCCGAACGGCAAGTTCCGCCCGCTGCACAAGTTCAATCCCGTTCGCCTCGCCTATATCCGCGACCACGTCGCGGCCCGGTTCGGGCGTGATCCGCGCGCGGCCGAACCGTTCAAGGGCCTGCGGATACTCGATATCGGGTGCGGCGGCGGCCTTCTGTGCGAGCCGATGGCGCGTCTCGGGGCCGAAGTGGTGGGCGCTGATGCCTCCGAGACCAACATTGAGGTGGCGAAGCTTCATGCGGCGGAAGCCGGCGTGCGGGTGGATTATCGCGCCGAAACCGCCGAATCTCTGGCCGAACAGGGCGAGACATTCGACGTGATCTTGAACATGGAGGTTGTCGAGCACGTCGCCGACATCAACCTGTTCATCGAAAAATGCGCCCAGATGCTGAGGCCCGGCGGTATCATGTTCATCGCCACGATCAACCGGACCTTAAAGGCGCTGGGCCTAGCCATCATCGGCGCGGAATATGTGCTGCGCTGGCTGCCGCGCGGCACCCATCAGTACGGCAAGCTGGTGCGCCCTGAAGAGCTTGAGCGGGCGCTCACGGCAGCAGGCCTGGTGACCATTGACCGCACGGGTGTCGTGTACAATCCTCTGTCCGACCGCTGGCAGCGCTCCCGCGACATGGACGTCAACTACATCGTTCTGGCTGAAAAGCCGAGGGCCGAGGAGCGTAGCTGAGGCTTCCGCAAACAGCGCTCCGGAGACGGAGCGTCAGTTCCGATCTTCGGGGAAGATTGGAAGCGGCATAAATTCCACGCCGTCCTCGGCAAGGCTTCGGGCCTCCTCCGGCGTGGCTTCGCCGTAAATCCCGCGCGGCTCGACCTCGCCGAAATGGATCTTGCGCGCCTCCTCGGGAAACCTGTCGCCCACATAGTCGGCGTTCTCTCGCACCTTCTTCGCCAGCGCGCGAAGCTGTGCGAGCGCCTGCTTCTGCTCCTCGCTCATGGCAAGCGCGATGCGCTCGCTGCTGCGGTTCGTGGCGATCGCAGGCGCCATCAGGGCCTTTTCAATCTTCTGCGATCCACAAACGGGACAGACGACGAGCTTCTTGCTCTTCTGGACTTCGAAGTCATCGCCGCTGCGGAACCACGCCTCGAACTCGTGCTCGTTTTCGCAGATGAGGCCGAAGCGGATCACGGCATCACCTCTTCCGGTCCGGTTTGTTCATAGACCACTTCGTTCACCGTAAAATCACGTGCGTTCTTAAGATTGGGTATCTTGCGCCGCGCCTCGGCTGAGGCTGCAGGGTGGATATCGGCGACGATAACGGTCGGCTCGTCATGGTCTGCTTCCGCAATGACGCGCCCCCAGGGATCGACCACGAGCGAATGCCCGAAGGTTTCCCGTCCGTCCTCATGCAGACCACCCTGGGCAGCGGCAATGACCCAAGCGCCGTTTTCGATGGCGCGCGCCCTGATGAGCACGTGCCAGTGCGCCTCACCCGTCTGGCGCGTGAAGGCGGCGGGAACGGTCAGCACCTCGGCGCCCGCCAGGGCCTGCGCGCGGAAAAGCTGCGGAAACCGCAGGTCGTAGCAGACCGCAAGGCCCAGCCGGGCAAAGGGCAATGCCGCCACAACGGCACGTGTGCCAGGCTCATAGGTCGCCGACTCGCGCCAGCTCTCGCCATGGTCCAGATCGACATCGAACATGTGGATCTTGTCGTATGTGGCGATCAGCGCGCCGTTGGGCCCGAACAGGAAGGAGCGGTTGGCCACCTTCCCGCCTTCGAGCGCGATAGCCGTGGAGCCCAGATGCACGAAAAGCGAAAGCTCCCGAGCGAGTTCGCCCGCGCGCCGCACCAGCGGATCGTCCGATTGCGCATATACGCGCTCGGCCAGCTTTTCGCGCCCGCGCACGAGAATACCGGTCATCTCCGGGCTCTGCACATAGGCAGCACCCTTGCCCGCGGCCTCCCGAACCAAAGCCTCGAACGTCGCGAGATTGTCCTGCGGATTTTCGCCAGAGCGCATTTGCAGCGCCGCTACGCGTATCGTGCTCATGCCTTCGCTCCCGGCACGCCCTGCTCCTGCAGCAGGGCCTCGAGCCGCCCTTCGCGCTCGAGCGCGTGCAGTTCGTCCGATCCGCCCACGTGAATGTCACCGATGAAGATCTGCGGGAAAGTGGAGCGGCCGCCTGCCCTCCTTATCATTTCCTCCCGCAGCGCGGGGGAAAAGCTCGCATCGTGCTCGACATAGGCGATGCCCTTGCGCTCCAGCAGCCGCTTGGCCGCGGCGCAGTAGCCGCACGCGATGCGCGTATAGATGGTGACGTTCGCCATGGTGCCGTCCGTGCTACCCATGCGCGCTATATAATTGCAGGATCGCCGCACGCAAAGTCTCCCGGCAGAACCCGCGCGAATGTCAGGACGTCGACGGCGCTGGCACCCGCCCGCAGCAAGGCGCGCGTGGCGGCCTTCGCGGTGGCGCCCGTGGTATAGACGTCGTCGACGAGGATGACGCTCCGGCCCTCGACGACCGCTTTCTTTTCCGGCGGCACCGTGAAGGCGCCGCGCACATTGGCTTCGCGCTCGCGCGCGCCGAGCCCAACCTGCTGGCGCGTCACGCGCTGGCGGACAAGCGCCTCCGGGGCATAGCCAAGGTCCGTCAGCCGCACCAATGCGCGGGCGAGCTCGGCCGATTGATTGAAGCGGCGTGAGAAAAAGCGCCGGCGATGCAGCGGCACCGGCACGACGATATCCGCATCGGCCACCAGCTCTGCCGCCGCCCGCAGCATCCAGCGCGCCATCCACGGCGCGAGGTCCGTTCGGTCGGCGAATTTCAGCCCCTGCACCATGCGGCGCGCCACGCCACTATAGACCACCGCCGCCCGCGCGCGGCGGAAGGGCGGCGGATCGGCAATCGCCTCGCCCGAAAGGAAATCCGGCCCCATGTCGTGGTCGAACGGCGTGCCCATCACCGGACACCAGGGCCGCTCCAGAAAGCGGGTATGGGGCCAGCATTCCGGGCAAAGCGCCCCAGGCGATGTCACGAGATCGTGGCAGCCGAGGCATGTGGGTGGAAACAGGAGCCGTACCGGCCACTCCCGCGCAACTTTGCCCGCATGACGCAAAAGCCTCATCCTTGCCCGCCCGCAAAAAGCACCCCACCTTTGCCATTATAGCATTTGTGTGGCACTGCGCATCCGCCAGGAATGAAAGAGCCTCATGAAGCCCATCTTCGACAGCGATCTGACGCTCGCCCGCAAGCTGCGCGCCCTGAGGAGCGGCGAGCCGGCCGATTTTCTCATGCGCCATGTGGCGGACGATCTGGCGGAGCGGCTCGCCCCCGTCGAGCGGCATTTTCACCGGGCCGTAGCCCTGTTCTGCCTCACGCCGCACGCCGCCGACGCGATCACGCGCAGCGGCAAGGCCAATCACGTGCTGCGCGTCGAAGCCGATGAAAGGCTGCTTTCAGGAGAGCATGAGGGCGTCGTCGCGCCTGCCGAGACGGTGCCCTTCGAACCGGGAAGCATCGATCTTGCCGTTTCGCTTATGACACTGCACGAAGTGAACGACTTGCCGGGCCTTCTCGTGCAAATCCGCCGCGCGCTGCGACCCGACGGGCTGTTCCTCGCTGCCATGGCGGGCGCGGGCACGCTCGCGGAGCTGCGTCACAGCCTGCTCGAGGCGGAAACCGAGCTCTCCGGCGGTGCCGCGCCTCGAGTCGATCCCTTCGCGGATGTGCGCGATGCGGGCGCTCTTCTCCAGCGGGCAGGTTTCGCCCTGCCAGTGGCCGATATCGAGAGCGTGACCGTCCGCTACGCCACCATGTTCGATCTTATGCAGGACCTTCGCGCCATGGGTGCGGCGAGCGCCCTCATCGAACGCAGCCGCCGCCCCGCGACGCGCAGGCTTTTCATGCGCGCGGCAGAAATCTATCAGGACCGTTTTTCTGATCCCGACGGGCGGATCCGCGCGAGCTTCGACATTATCTGGATGTCCGGCTGGGCACCGCACGAGTCGCAGCAGAAACCTTTGCGGCCCGGCAGCGCGCAGGTCTCCCTGAAAAGCGTCCTTTCGCCCGGAGCAGAGGAATCCGGCTGATCCGCTCAGTCAGCGAGGGTTTCTTCGGCATTGTCGTGCCAGACGGTGGTCACCTGCCGCCCGAGCTCGGCGGAGGCCACGATGATCGCCACAAGAATGACGGCGGCGATCAAGGCGTATTCGACAGCGGCCGCGCCCTCCCTGCGACGGGGCGAACGCCCCGCCAGCCAAGCTTGCGACCCGGCCGCAGCGACGAATGTCTTCCGGCCTTTCATGGCAGTCGCGGAACCTGTGGAAATGGGATCAGCACGTTTGCCCTTCCTTCTCGCCACCGGGGAAGATGCAGACGGGTTCGGGCTGCAGAATGCTGCGCCGCACCGTGAAAATATGACCACCGCCGTTGATCGACCCCGTTGCGATATAATCCAGGCCGACGCCCTTGAAGGCCGCCTCTCGGGTGCGCCTTTCCATAATGGGTGCCAGAACGAGCGCCAGCGCGATTGCGGCGGAACCGAACAGAAGCGCGACCCTTACAAGGCCGATCCCGGCGTTGCCGACACGCGTCCAGGTCTCGTCACCCCGCGGAGGTCCCTCGAAGCGTGACGTCATCATGCCCTCCAGAATGCCCCGTTCCGTCCCTTGAAGGACGAATCTCACATTCGCCTAAAGGAACGCTTAACGCTGGGCGTCCGGCGGGTCAGAGCAGGTCGATGAGGAAGGGAATCAGCGGCGCGTCGGCAGGGGGCATCGGGTAGTCGCGCAGCTTGAGCGGGCGCACCCACTTGATCGCCTGGCCCTCGTTCGGGTGCGGCGTGCCCCAGAAGCGCCGGCACACAAATAGCGGCATGAGCAGGTGAAAGCTTTCATAAGTGTGGCTGGCGAAGGTGAGCGGAGCGAGGCACGCAACCTTCGTTTCTACACTCAGCTCCTCGCGCAATTCGCGAATGACCGTTTCCTCGGGCGTCTCGCCCGCTTCCACCTTGCCGCCGGGAAACTCCCACAGGCCCGCCATCAGCTTGCCTTCCGGCCGCTGCGCGATGAGCACCCGTCCATCCGCGTCGATCAGCGCACAGGCAGCCACCAGGACTACCGGCTTCGCTCCGGCATCCATTCTTATGCCTCCGCCGGCGGACGGCGATAATGGTAAGTGTAGACGTTCTCGAAGCCGAGAGAGCGGTAGAGTCGGACCGCAGCCTCGTTGTCGTCCATGACCTGCAGCCAGGCTTCGGTCGCCCCTCGCAGATGCGCCCATTTGAGCGCCGACAGCAGCATACGCCGGCCATGGCCCTGGCAGCGGTAGGCCTTTGCCGTCGCCACCTCGAAGAGACCGGCCAGCGCCCCGTCCTGCACGCAGATCGCGGCGGAGACGGGCACATCGTCCTGCTCGAGGATGAAAAGACCGGCCTCGGGCTTGATGGAGCTCACCACCTCGGTGAAGCCCGGCCTCAGATCCGCGTCATAGCCATGCACCTGGAAGGCGGCCGAAACGAAGCGGTTGAGGTCCTTGAGCGGAATCTGGTGCATCGCCCCGGCGGTCACCTCCTCGCTCAGCTTCAGCCGCATCACCGTGGATGATTTAAGCTTCGCCCAGCCTTGCGCGTCGAAATGTTCCACGAGCTTAGGAGGGCACAGCGGCGAGATACGGAATGTGACCGTCCGCCCATATGCCTGAAACCTGCGCGCCGCCTTCTCGATGCGCTCGGCAAGGCGGTGGTCGTCGGCGGGATCGAGCGGATTGACCGAGTTGAGACGCCAGGAGGGATGGCTGGCGGTCATCCGAATCGCCCAGGTGCCGTCATACTGCACCGAGGTCGCCGGCCAGGCGCGGAAGCCCGCCGCCTCGAACCGGCGTATCTGTGCCAGCCGCTCAGCCGCCACCTGTTTCAAATTCAGCTCCTGTAGTCACCGTTAATAGCGACATACTCCTTCGTCAGGTCGCAGGTCCAGACCGTGGCCTTGCCGCGACCGAGGCCGAGATCGACGCGGATGGCGATCTCGTCCCGCTTCATATAGGCCGACACCGCTTCTTCCGAATAGTCCGGATCGCGCTCGCCCTCATGGGCGACCCGGATATCGCCGAACCAGATGGCCAGAAGATCGCGTTCGGCGGGCTCGCCCGCCTTGCCGACGGCCATCACGATGCGGCCCCAGTTGGCATCCTCGCCGGCGATCGCGGTCTTGACCAGCGGCGAATTGGCGATCGCGAGCGCGATGCGCTTGGCCGAGCGGGACGATTTCGCGCCGGTGACCGTCACCTCCACCTGCTTGCGCGCACCCTCCCCGTCGCGCACCACCTGCAGGGCGAGCTGCTTCAGCACGCGGCCGAGCGCGCGCCGGAACGGCACCAGACGCGGGTCCCCCGCATCGGTGATGCGCGGCGCGCCGCGTGCTGCGGCCCGGCCGGTGGCGAACAGCATGAGCGTGTCGGATGTGGACGTGTCGCCGTCGACAGTGATCGCGTTAAAGGTCGTTGCGGTGCCCCTCGAGAGGAGCGTCTGCAGGACCGGCGCGGCGATGGGCGCATCCGTCGCCACAAAAGACAGCATGGTCGCCATATCGGGCGCAATCATGCCCGCGCCCTTGGCAATGCCGTTGATGATCACCTCGGTCTCGCCCAGCCGCGCCGTCGCCGTCACGAATTTCGGATAGGTATCGGTGGTCATGATGGCGCGGGCGGCCTCCTCCCAGCCTGCCGGATCGGCCCGCCATACGAGGTCGCCAAGCAGATGGGAGAAGCGGCCGGCCTCCAGCGGCTCGCCGATGACGCCGGTGGAGGCGAGGAACACCTCGGTCTCGGAGCTCCCTACCGCCTTTGCCGCGGCCTCTGCCGTGATCTGGGTGGCCTCGCGCCCCTTGCGGCCGGTGAAGGCATTGGCATTGCCGGAGTTGACGACCAGAATGCGCGCCTTGCCGCCGGGCAGGTTCCTGCGGCAAAGCTCGACCGGCGCGGACGGGCACTTCGACCGGGTGAAGACGCCCGCAACCTCCGTGCCCTCATCGAAGACCATGACCATCAGGTCTTTGCGGCCTTTGTATTTGATGCCGGCCTCGGCGGCGGCGATGCGCACGCCTTCTATTTCAGGCATCTTCGGATAGCGTTTCGGCGCAAGCGGCGACACGGCAGTGGACATGAGGCCTTTCCCGGAAATGCGAGACTCGAAGGCCTCCGTCTGCCCCATGCTTGCAGCCGACGCAAGCCGAAACCGCGTCAGCCGGCCCGGGCTCCCCTGACGGGTGGATTGAGAAAGTTGCGGAAAAGCCTCTGCACGGCAGGGATGAGCCCCCACGTCATGGCTACCACCATGATCGGGACAAGAATCATCGTGCGCTGCCAGAGCGCCCAGCCGTCAGTGAGCGGCAGGATCAGGTAGAGAAGCCCCGTGATCAGCGGATAAACGCCGAACACGAGAATGAACGCGAACCGCGGACGCGAAAAGCGGGTTTGAGCTATGCGGGAAGCACTGGCGGAGGAAGTAGCGGTAGTCATGGTTCCCCTTTCCGAAACGAAACGTATCGTTTTAATTAACGAGCCGTTTCGTTTCGTCAAGAGGGCATGCTATGGTTGCTGACATTTTTTAGGAGCAACGAATGTCCAGCAGCCAGCGAAAACCGGCCCGCCGCTCGACGGGCGCGCGGCGGAGTGCCGAAGCGGAGGAAGCGATTCTGCAGGCTGCGGGGGAAATCCTCCAGGAGGCGGGCTACGCGGGCTTTTCGATTGAGGCGGTGGCCCGCCGCGCCAAGGCAGGCAAGCCGACCATCTATCGATGGTGGCGGGGCAAAGCGGATTTGCTGCTTGACGCCTATCACCGCCAGAAACCGGAGATTCCGGTACCCGACACGGGCAATCTCGAAGAGGACCTAACGGTCTTCGTGGGGACCCTTCTGGAGCACTGGCGCACTACCCCTTCAGGAAACATCTTCCGCTCCGTACTGGCCGAAGCCCAGAACGACGAGGCGGCAGCGGAAGCTGTCAGGGACTATGCCCTGGATCGCCGCGATCATATCGCAGGGATCGTGAAGCGGGCGCGCGACCGTGGCGAAGTGGCCTCCGACACCGATCCGCATGCGGTGGCGGAGCTCGTCATCTCCTTCGCCTGGACCCAGCTCATCACCCATCGATGGCCGGGGGAGGCTGAACTTCGCGCCATCTTGCGGCTCATCGCCCGCGGCGCGAAGGCGGAACGAGCCTAAAAAGAAGAAAACCGCGCAATCTCCGCGGCTTTCTCCCTGTCTTCCAGTTTCCGGCCTGTCAGGCCATGTCGGGCTACTCCTGCGGCGCGTCCCCTTCATCCGCGGCGGGCTCGCCGAGCTGCGCACGGAACATCTGGTCTACCGCCGCCTTCAGCTCCTCGTTCGGAATGTCGAGCTCGGCACCGCCCCTGAGCGAGGCAACCGTTTCGAGATAGCGGTCACGGATGAGCATGGAACGTATCTGGTTTTCCACCTGCTCAAAGGCGGGCGGCTCCTGCATGCGCTTGTCTTCCACCTTGATCACGTGCCAGCCGAAGGCGGTCTTCACAGGCTCCTTTGAATAGGTGCCCGGCTCCAGCGCGAAAGCGGCCTCCTCGAACTCCGGTACCATCCGGCCTCTGGTGAAGTAGCCCAGATCGCCGCCCTGTGCGGCCGCCCCGTCGGTGGATTTCTCCCCGGCGATGGTGGCGAAGTCGGCGCCCTCATCCAGCTGCTTGATAATCTCGGCGGCTTCCTCCTCCGTTTCAACCAGGATATGGCGTGCGCGCACCTCTTCCTTCGGCTCGATCTTAGCGATTTCCTCCTCGTAGCGGACGCGCAGGTCCTCCTCGGTAATGCCCTGCACAACATTCTGGTCGATATAGGCCGAATGCAGCGCCCGCTCGCGCAGAAATTCCATGCGCTGCTGGAAGTCCTCGCTCTGATCAATCAACTGCTTCTCCGCCTCGGCGGCAAACAGCCGAACGTCGATCACGGCGGAGAGGGCGGCCGCGCGGCGCTGCGCCTCGGGAAGGCGGCCGAATTGCGGGTCAAGATCGGCCTCAGCCATGGCGATGTCGGCCTCGGTGATCGGCTCGCCGTTGAGCGTGGCGACCACGCCGTCCTCCTGGGCGAGCGCTGGCAGCCCGGCGGGCAGCATGGTAACGGCGCCGGCCAGGGCGGGCGCAATAAGGAGGCGGCGGACAAAGTCGTGCATCGGGAAATCTCCAGTCGTGAAATTCGGGCCTTGCCCCGGCAGATAGGTTCACCCTTCCTCGAAACTACCGCGGTGTGGCGGATTTTTGCGGTTCCGGCGCGGCTCGCGCAAAGTTGACATGAGTGGTGGCCCCTCTTATCTCTCCTTCGATCCAGCGTCCAGAAGCATTCCGGACGTTCCTTCGCCCGATTTGGTTTGACAGTGGCGGCAATCCGGCGTTTCCAAGCCGGCGCATCGCGATTTTGAAAGGACCGGGAATGGTCAGTTTCGGCGGGCTTGCCCGCAAGATTTTCGGATCGTCCAATGACCGGCGCGTCAAGAGTTACCGCCCCCGCGTGGAGGCCATCGGCGCGCTCGAAGATGAAATGCAAGCGCTGAGCGACGAGGCGCTGCGCGGGAAGACCGAGGAATTCCGGCAGAAGCTGGCGAACGGCGCCAGCCTTGACGACCTGCTGGTGCCCGCATTCGCCGTCGTGCGCGAGGCGGCCCGGCGCACGCTCGGCCTGCGCCCCTTCGACGTTCAGCTCATCGGCGGAATGGTCCTGCACGAGGGCGCGATCGCGGAGATGAAGACCGGCGAGGGCAAGACGCTGGTCGCCACGCTGCCCGTCTACCTGAACGCGCTCGCGGGCAAAGGCGTGCATGTCGTGACCGTCAACGATTATCTCGCTCGCCGAGACGCCGAATGGATGGGCAAGGTCTACGGGTTCCTGGGGCTCACCACCGGCGTCATCGTTCACGGCCTGTCGGACGAGGAGCGCCGGGCGGCTTACGCCTGTGACATTACCTACGCCACCAACAACGAGCTCGGCTTCGACTATCTGCGCGACAACATGAAATACGAGCGCGCGCAGATGGTACAGCGCGGGCACAATTTCGCCATCGTGGACGAGGTGGACTCGATCCTCATCGACGAGGCGCGCACGCCGCTCATCATTTCCGGCCCGCTCGATGACCGGTCGGAGCTCTACAACACCATCGACACCTTCATCCTGAAGCTGGATGAGAGCGACTACGAGGTCGATGAGAAGCAGCGCACCGCCACCTTCACAGAGGAAGGCACCGAGAAGGTGGAGCAGATGCTGCGCGAGGCGAACCTCTTCAAGGGGGAATCGCTCTACGACGTCGAGAATGTCGCCATCGTCCACCACCTCAACAACGCGCTGAAGGCCCACAAGCTCTTCCAGCGTGACAAGGACTACATCGTCAGGAACGGCGAAATCGTCATCATCGACGAGTTCACCGGCCGCATGATGCCCGGCCGCAGGTATTCCGAAGGCCTTCACCAGGCGCTGGAGGCCAAGGAGCACGTCAGGATCCAGCCGGAGAACCAGACGCTCGCCTCCATCACCTTCCAGAACTATTTCCGCATGTACGACAAGCTTGCCGGCATGACCGGCACGGCGGCGACGGAAGCGGAGGAGTTCTCAAACATTTACGGTCTGGACGTGGTTGAGATTCCGACCAACCTTCCGGTCCAGCGAATCGATGAGGATGACGAGGTCTACCGGACGGCCGAGGAGAAGTACCGGGCCATCGTCAAGGAGATCAAGGAGGCTCGGGCCAAGGGCCAGCCGATCCTTGTCGGGACGACCTCCATCGAGAAGTCCGAATACCTGGCCGAGCGCCTGCGCAAGGAAGGCATCAAGGACTTCGAGGTCCTGAACGCTCGCCACCATGAACGCGAGGCATTCATCGTCGCCCAGGCGGGCAAGCCCGGCGCCATCACCATCGCCACCAACATGGCCGGCCGCGGCACGGACATTCAGCTCGGCGGCAATCCCGACATGCGCATTCAGGAGGAGCTGGGTGACATGCCTCCCGGGCCGGAGCGGGAGGCCAAGGAAAAGGCCATCCGCGAGGATGTGAAGAAGCTCAAGGAACAGGCGATCGCCGCCGGCGGCCTTTATGTGCTCGCCACGGAGCGCCACGAAAGCCGCCGCATCGACAACCAGCTCCGCGGTCGCTCGGGCCGCCAGGGCGATCCCGGACGCTCGAAATTCTTCCTGTCGCTTCAGGACGACCTGATGCGCATCTTCGGCTCCGACCGCATGGACGGCATGCTGCAGAAGCTGGGGCTGAAGGAGGACGAGGCGATCGTCCATCCCTGGATCAACAAGGCGCTGGAAAAGGCGCAGAAGAAGGTCGAGGCGCGCAACTTCGACATCCGCAAGAACCTGCTCAAGTTCGACGACGTGATGAACGACCAGCGCAAGGTGGTCTTCGAGCAGCGTCTTGCGCTGATGGACGGCGAGAACCTGTCGGAGACGGTCGCCGAAATGCGCCAGGACGTGATCGACGATCTGGTCGACCGTCACATTCCCGAGAAGGCCTATCCCGAGCAGTGGGACGTGGCGGGCCTGAAGGAAGGTGTGCGCCACTATCTCAATCTCGACCTGCCCATCGAGGAATGGGCGCAGGAAGAAGGCATCGACGAGGAGGACATCCGCACCCGCATTACGGAAGCCGCCAACAAGGCGGCAGCCGACCGCGCCGAGCGCTTCGGCCCAGACATCATGGCCTATGTGGAGAAGTCGATCCTCCTGCAGACGCTCGATCATCTGTGGCGCGAGCATTTGGTCAATCTCGACCATCTGCGTTCTGTGATCGGCTTCCGCGGCTATGCCCAGCGCGATCCACTCAACGAGTACAAATCGGAAGCCTTCGAGCTGTTCCAGGCCATGCTCGGCAATCTGCGGCAGGAAGTGACGCGGCACCTCATGCGCGTCGAGCTGGTGCGCGAGGCGGCCGAGGCTCCGCCGCCGCAGACGCCCGCGACCATGCGGCCTCAGCATGTGGACGCCAGCACCGGGCAGGACGAGTTTGCCGACGGCGACACCATGACGCTCATCAGGGCCGATAACCGAATCGTGCCCGCAGAAGAGCGAGACCCGAACGATCCCTCGACCTGGGGCAAGGTGGGCCGCAACGAGCCTTGCCCCTGCGGCTCCGGCAAGAAGTACAAGCACTGCCACGGGGCGTTCGTCTGAGCCCCTCTGAGTACGGAGTCGCCGCCCAACGGTGCGCGGCTTCTCCAATCCTCTCGTCCTTCGCAACGGGCTTTTAAAGACTTTGCACTAGAACACCCGCGACACAGATGAAGCGGGGGTGTTTTCACGTGCGCTTTTCCGCGGCAATGGCGGCTAAACGTCTCCTGCCGGGGCGACTGGCGACCCGTGCCCGGCCCTGGGCTACGCGGTTCGACGCCCTAGTATCGGCCACCGACGCGCGCAGCGAAGCCGGCCGCATGTCGCTGATCGCCTTCGCCTCCCGCATCGTCAACGCAGCGATCGCCTTTCTGAGCCAGGTTCTGCTTGCCCGCTACATGGGCGGCTTCGAATACGGGATCTTCGTGCTCGTCTGGGTGACGATGATCATCCTCGGCAACATCTCGTGCCTTGGCTTCCACACGTCGGTGATCCGCTTCATCCCGGAATATCGCACCCAGAAGCGCTTTGCCGAGCTGCGCGGCATTCTGCTGGCGAGTCGACTCTTCGTGCTTGTCTTCTCTACCGTGGCGGCTCTGCTGGGTGCGCTGGGCATCTGGCTGTTCGAGCCTTTCATCGAGAGCTACTATGTGGTGCCCTTCTATTTGGGTCTCATCTGCCTGCCGATGATCGCGCTGGGCGACCAGCTCCAGGGCATCGCCCGGGCCAATGCCCTTGCCTGGTGGGCTATGGCGCCGACCTATCTCATCCGCCCCTTGCTCATCCTTTTCTTTCTATGGGGCCTGCACGCGGCCGGCTTTACTCCCGATGCGAAAGGCGCGGTCATCGCGGCGATTCTGGCCACCTATCTTACGACCATCATTCAGTTCACGGCTGTAAGCAGCCGTGCCGTGGCCAGCGTGCCGCCAGCTCGCCCGCGCTTTCTGGCGCGTACCTGGATTGCCGTCTCCCTTCCGATCTTCCTGGTGGAAAGCTTCTTCTTTCTGCTCACCAACGCGGACGTGTTGATGGTCGGCCTTTTCATGGAGCCGATGCACGTTGCGGTCTATTTCGCCACGGTCAAGACGCTGGCGCTCGTCCATTTCGTCTATTTCGCCGTGAAGGCCGGGGTTGCCCAGCGCTATGCAGCCCTCATCCATGGGGGGGAAAGGTCGGCGCTCGCGCGCTTCGCCCGCGAGACGGTCTCCTGGACCTTCTGGCCCTCCCTCGCCATGGGCGCCGTCGTCCTCATTCTGGGCAAACCGATCCTGATGCTGTTCGGGCCGGACTTCGACAGCGGCTATCCGCTCCTCCTCCTGCTGGTCGGAGCGGTCGTGGCTCGCTCCGCGGTGGGACCGGCCGAAAGCATGCTCACCATGAGCGGCCACCAGAACGCCTGCGCCGCGGTTTATGCGGTCACTCTCGCGATCAATGTGGGGCTGGATGTCGTGCTGATCCCGCAGCTGGGGTTGTGGGGTGCGGCCGTCGCCACAGCCATCGCGATGATTTTCGAGGCGACGTTGCTCTCGCTCACTGTCCGGCGCAAGCTGGGCATTACCATGGCCGTATTCCTTCCCGCTCCCTGGAAGAAGGAGGCAATGTGATGGTCTCCACACCCCTAATCGAGGAAATGGGCGGCAGCCCGTCCGGCGCACTCATCAGTGATCTTGCCGGTATCGCGGAGCCCGGTGGACAGGCCGACATGGAGCTTGCCTCCTCCGTCCGGCCGGCGCGCAAACTCGCCATTTACGCGGCCTCGGCCGGTTTTGACCTAGTGGAGGAGCTCGACTATCTCGCCGCCCGCGCGATCGAGCCAAACGTGTTCTTCAATCCGCGCTTTCTGGCCCCGGCCATGCCGCGGCTCGAGGATCGCGAGGTGCGGCTTGCCGTTATCCGCGACGGCACCGAAGAGAGGAGCCGCCTCAGGCTGCTCGTTCCCTTTTCGGTCGAGAAGCCGCCCGTTCCCATCGGCGCACCCATCATGCGCGCCTGGGCTCATCCCTTCGGCCCGCTGGGAACGCCACTGATCGACGGAGACGACCCGGCCGGCGTGCTCGAAGACTTCTTCGCTATGCTGGCGCGCCCGCATCTCAAGCTGCCCAAAATCTTCGCCTTCCCCGAAACTCGCATCGACGGGCCTTTTGCCGCCACGCTGAAGGCGGTGGCCGAAGCGCACAACCTGCCGCTGATCACGGTGGGCGAGGTCGAGCGGCCGTTCCTGGAAAGCGAACTCGATGGCGAGGCCTATCTGCGGCAAAGCCTGCGCGCCCATCACTACCGCGAATTCCGGCGCCTCAAACGGCGGCTTTCGGAGCTTGGCCGGCTGGAGCATGTGATCGCCCGTCGGGCGGACGAGATTCGTGACGGCATCGAAACGTTCCTGACGCTGGAGGCCTCCGGCTGGAAGGGTCGCGAAGGCACGGCAATGGTGGTGGACCGCTATCGCGCCGCCTTCGCGCGCGAAGCCGTGCACCGGCTGGCCGAACGCGACCTTTGCCGCATCCATACGCTCACGCTGGACAGCCGGCCCATAGCCTGTCTGGTCGTCTTCGTGGAGTCAGCCGTCGCCTATACCTGGAAGACGGCCTATGATGAGACCTTCGCCGCCTATTCCCCCGGCACGCTGCTCATGATCGAGGTGACGAAGAACCATCTGGAAGATCCCAACATCAACGTCACCGACTCCTGCGCCGTGCCGGACCACCCGGTGATGAGCCGATTGTGGTCGGAGCGGCGCATCTTCGGCACCTTTGTCGTGGGCCTGACGCCACAGTCCGAAAAGCTCGCCCATCAGGCCGCCGGTCAGATCCAGTTCCATCGCGAGGCGCGTAACGTCATGCGCATCTTGCGCAGCCGCGTGCGGCGCTGGATCGGACGTGCCTGACCGAAGAGAGAACTATTCGCAGGCTGTGAGCCCGACCGGCTCGAAGGGGCCGCCCTCAATGAGCAGAGCGCCAACCGACTGCGCATAGAAGACAGCGAGCGTATAGGGCGCGGGCGGAACTTCCGCCATACACGTGGCATCGATCTCGTAGCCGGCCGCGCTCTCGTGCACCTCGTTGAACTCACACACCACGTGACCGGGGGTCGAAAGCCTCTCCGCCGTGATTTCCCAGGCGGCACTCTGGCAAAGTTTTTCCTCTGCGGCCCAGCGCCCGACGAAGAAGGGAGCCTCTGCCTGGGGCGGCGTACCGGCGACGCTGCTTCCGCCGGAATCGCTTTCCACCATCTGGCAGCCGGCAAGAAGCAGGCAAGGCAGGAGGAAGGCCGCTGCAGCGCGGACGATCCGCATGTTGCACTCCCTATCTCTGCCGGACGGGACATCCCGCGGCGGCGAGTTCCGCTGCAGCGGATGGTGCCCTAGCCGGGTCGTAGGCACCAAATCAAACCATTAAAGAGACCGGTTTCGTCCTTGAATATCAATCAGATGGACGCGAAACCCTCGCTGGCCTCATTCCTCTGTTGTGGACCTCGTGCGGTGCTGGCTATAAGGGCAATTGTGGCGGCGGCAACGATGGGGAGGCAAGCGTTACCCGAGAGCATCCCCGAAGTAATCTTCGTCCACGCTTTGAACTTTGTATGTCTGGCGAACTCGAACGCCTACACCATGCTGGATCATAAGCTGTGCCAGCCGTTGCCCATTGATAAGCACGACCCGGTGCTGCACCCGATGAAGATATTCGTGGGCTTCCTTTGAGAAGTCGGAGGTGGTGACAAAGACGCCCTTAGTCGCTCCCTCCCCCGTCAACGACCCGATAAATCGTTGAACGTCCGGGCGGCTGACTTTGTTGTCGGCTGCATACCTCTTTGCCTGAACGTAGACCGCATCAAGACCGAGGGCATCCTCATGGATGATGCCGTCAATCCCGCCGTCACCGGTAGCTTTGGTCATCAAGCCATTGGCAAGATCGCCCCCACCGTATCCCATTGCCAGAAGGAGGTCGAGGATCACCCGTTCAAACCGCTGCGGAGAAAGCTGGTAGAGCAGGGAAATCAGTTCGTCGCGCAAAGCAGCGTCGAGGAGTGCCGAGGCGGCTTCCATAGCGTCCAAGGGAGTCTGACGCTCATCAATCGGCGTGATGTCTACAGACACTTTAGCGCGAACAGGACGTTCAGCGCTTCGCCCCGAATGTTCTGCCTGCCGAGATTGCTCAATCCATTCTGTGAAGCCCGGGAACTGGGAAAGCGTTTCATTGTCGATACGTTCGGGATTGGACGCGAGGACCTGTCGTCCCAACTCTGTGATGACGTGCAAATTGCGGCGCGGGGAAACAAGGAGGCCCGCCTTGGAGAGATACGTTCGCGCCCAATGTGCCCGACTTTGCAGGATGGTGGTATTACGACCGCTCGGAATAAGCTGGGCGGCTTCCTCATCGGATATGTTGAACTGCTTTTGAAGGGCGGGAAGGCAAGCCGCAACATTTGGTGCACCCTCTGCGAAGAGGCGCAGGATAGGAAGCATCAACGTTTCGTAATCTGGAATTGGCACGGTAGATCCCCCAACCGCCGAGTTTGCCACTATTTGTCATATCCGGACCGAGTGAAGAAGCCATTGAAGGCGGCCGGGAGCGAGGCGGTTAAGAAAACGGCCAACATGCGAGCCCCTGACCTCGCCAGATCAGGCCGGTCGGTGCCCCATGGGCCCGTTTGGGAAAACTGTTCTTTCGTGTGGACTGTTGGTGCCCCTGGCCGGACTCGAACCAGCACTCCTTGCGGAAACCGATTTTGAGTCGGTCGCGTCTACCAATTCCGCCACAGGGGCCCGCGCCGGAAACGGGCGGACAGGCGCGGACTATACGGCCAGCCGCGTCCGCGTCAACTCCCGTTGCAAATCCGCCGCGTCAGAATTGTCGCTATTCTTCCGCGCCCGGCGTTGGCTTCTTGATGGCAAGCTTCACCTCGAGCCGGCGCAGCAGCGCAAGAACGATGGTGCCCAGAAGGCAGGAGAGAGCGGCGATCGTCCACAGCCCGAGGCCCACGGAAAGCCCTATGGCCGCGGCAAGCCACATGCCCGCGCCCGTCGTCAGGCCGCGCACCTGTCCGCGCTTGAAGATGATGAATCCGGCCGCAAGAAAAGCGACGCCGGCCGTAATCGCCTCCACCAGGCGGACAGGATCGGTCTGTACCCGCTGGTCGGCAAAGACCTGCATGGAGATGATCTCCACCGCCACGAGCGCGAAGGTGGCCGAGGCCAGCGACACGAGCATATGGGTTCTAAGCCCGGCCGGACGATCGGTAAGCTCGCGCTCGAAGCCCAGGATGCCGCTCAGCAGGATGGCGAACACGAGCCGGACTGCGATCACCTGCCAGGGCAAGACAGTATCGACCGTGAAGTCATCGAACAGAGGCTGCATGCCGCCTGCAACGCGGCCGGAACCGGCGGGTTCCCTATGACCGGACAGACAACCTGCGCAACCGGGTTCCGGCGGGGATATTTGTCCTTCGCACAAGCCGTTGAATCATTTAGTCTCCGCGTAGAAATGGCTTTCGCGATGCGGGCGGCGCGGGAAAGCAGAGTTCACGGGTGCGGTATTCAATGGCAGCCAGCGGCTTCAGTCCGCTTCTTTGGGATCTGGCGGCGCGTCAGGCATGGCGGCGTTTGCGGCGCAGGCTGCGCGCGGGCCCAGCCTATCGCTGGCGTTATACCGGGCGGACGCCGGAGCGGGTTCTGATCGCCCCGCCCGACCTGCGGCACGCCGACCCGGCCATCGCGCGCGAAATCTACCACGGCCGCTTCCTGCTTGCCGGGCATCTTGTGGAGACCGGCGGCCAATCGCCCTTTCACATGGATGTGCGCAACCAAGCCTGGCTCGAAGCCCTGCACGGCTTTCGCTGGCTGAGGCACCTGCACGCGGCACAGACAGAGCTTGCGGCGGCGAATGCCCGCGCGCTGGTGTCCGACTGGATCGGCCTTTATGGCCGGCGGATTGCCGGCATTGCCTGGAATCCGGCTGTGACGGCGCGGCGCATCATCGCCTGGCTTCAGCATTCCGCCGTCGTGCTTCAGGGGGCGGACCTCGCCTTCTACCGCCAGTATCTTAAGCTGCTGGCGATTCAGGTGCGCTATCTGCGCTCCATCGCGGCGGAAATGCCCGACGGTGAGGAGAGGCTGAGAGCACGCATTGCCATCGCCTTTGCCGCCTTGTCGCTTCCCTCTTCCGCCTCCGCGCTCAACAGCGCGACCCGGAATCTCTCGGCGGAGCTCGAACGCCAGATCCTTCCGGACGGCGGGCATGTATCGCGCAACCCGTGCGCCGTGATCGAGCTTCTGGCCGATCTCTTGCCCCTCAGGCAGACCTACGCCAACCAGGCGCAATCGCCGCCCGATGCCCTTGTCGGCGCGGTGGAACGGATGCTTCCCGCATTGCGCTTCTTCCGCCATCGCGACGGAAGCCTGGCACGCTTCAACGGCATGGGTATCACCATCCACGATCGGGTGGCCGCGATCCTGCGCTACGACGACACGGGCGGAGCGCCGTTGTCGCACGCGCCGCATTCGGGCTACGAGCGACTCACCATGGGCAGCACCACCATCATCGCGGACACGGCCGCGCCGCCGCCGCCCGAGCTTTCCAGCATGGCCCATGCGGGTTGCCTCTCCTTCGAGCTTTCCTCCGGCAGGCACCAGTTCATCGTCAACTGCGGGACAGACAGTTTCGGCTCCGAAACCTTCCGGCCGCTCGCGCGCGCAACGGCCGCCCATTCCACCGCCACGGTGGCGGACACGTCGCAGGCGCGCTTCGCCCTGCCGGCCGGATGGGACGATTGGGTCGGCACGCCGCTCATCGGCGGTCCGCGCAAGGTGACCTGCGAACGCATCGACTCGACCGGAAAACTGGGCTTCGTAGCGAGTCACGACGGCTACGTTCCCCGATTCGGCATCGTGCATGAGCGCGAGCTGGTGCTCATGCAGGAAGGAACCATGGTGCGCGGCACTGACCGCTTCCGCAGGCCTGACGGCCGGCGTCCGAACGGCGCCGCGATCGCCGTGCGCTTTCACCTTCATCCCGACATCGATCTCTACCGCGACAACGAGGGGCTGCTCATCCTTTCAGGCGATGCGACTGACACCTGGGTTTTCACCTGCCGCGAGGTGCAGCCGGTCGTGGAAGAATCGATCTTTTTCGCCGCCGTGGCCGGCCCATGCCGCAGCCGCCAGATCGTGCTGCATTTAGATGCCGCCGATCTGCAGGAAATCCATTGGCAGCTCGTGCGCACGCACAGCATTCTCGACATGCCTTCATAAGGCTACGGCTTGATTTGAAACGATGCTGTGCTAGGTCGGCAGCCTGCCAACGAGGATAGCCATGGCCGTTCCTGCTAAAAATATCCCCGCGCCCGACCTCGTCCCGGTGCGGCGCGCCCTGATTTCAGTCTCGGATAAGACAGGCATCGTTACATTCGCCAAAGCACTCGACGAGCGAGGCATCGAACTTGTCTCCACCGGCGGCACTGCAGCCGCCCTTGCGAAGGAAGGGCTTCGCATCCGCGATGTTTCGGAATTAACAGGCTTTCCCGAGATCATGGATGGCCGGGTGAAGACGCTGCATCCGTCTGTTCACGGAGGGCTTCTCGGCATCCGCGATGACGCCGAGCACGCGGCGGCGATGGAGAGGCACGGTATCCAGCCGATCGATCTCGTCATCATCAACCTCTATCCGTTCGAGGAGGTGCGCTTCAGCGGCGCGGACTATGCCGCGACGGTGGAGAACATCGACATTGGCGGTCCGGCCATGCTGCGCGCCGCGGCGAAGAATCATGCCTATGTCGCCGTCGTTACCGACCCGGCGGACTATGACCGGGTGACGGCGGCGCTTGAAGAGCATGGCGGCGCGTTGTCCTACCGCCTGCGACAGGAGCTGGCCGCGAAGGCCTTTGCGCGCACCGCGGCCTATGACGCCGCGATCTCGCAATGGTTCGCTGAAACGCTTTCCATTTCGGGGCCGGAATGGTGCGCCTTCGGCGGTCGGCTTCAGCAGGTGATGCGCTATGGCGAGAACCCGCACCAGAGGGCGGGGTTCTACATCACCGGGGAGCGGCGACCTGGAGTGGCCACGGCCCGGCAGGTGCAGGGCAAGCAGCTTTCCTACAACAATATCAATGACACGGATGCCGCGTTCGAGCTGGTGAGCGAGTTCGATCCGGCAAGGACCGCCGCCGTCGCCATTATCAAGCATGCGAATCCCTGCGGCGTGGCGGAAGCACCGACCCTTGCGGAAGCCTACCGCAAGGCGCTCGCCTGCGACCCTGTCTCGGCCTTTGGCGGCATCATCGCGCTCAACCGCACGCTGGACGCCGAAGCGGCGGAAGAGATGGTGAAGATATTCACCGAAGTGATCATCGCGCCGGATGCGACAGAGGAAGCACAGGAACTCATCGCGGCGAAGAAGAACCTGCGCCTTCTGCTGACGGGAGGCGTGGCGGACCCGCGCGCCCCCGGGCTGACAGCCAAAACCGTCTCAGGCGGACTGCTGGTGCAGACGCGGGATGCGGGCGTCGTGGACGACCTGGAGCTCAAGGTGGTGACGAAACGCGCTCCGACCGAAAAGGAATTGGCGGATCTGAAATTCGCCTTTCGCGTCGCCAAGCATGTGAAGTCGAACGCCATTGTCTACGCAAAGGATCTGGCGACGGTTGGCGTCGGCGCCGGGCAGATGAGTCGCCTAGATTCATCGCGCATCGCGGCGCGCAAGGCGGAGGATGCCGCCAAGGCCGCCGGCCTCGACGAACTGCTCACCAGGGGCTCGGTTGTCGCCTCGGATGCCTTCTTCCCCTTTGCGGACGGGCTGCTTGCAGCGATCGAGGCCGGCGCCACGGCCGTTATCCAGCCGGGCGGCTCCATGCGCGACGAGGAGGTGATTGCGGCTGCCGACGAGCATGGCATCGCCATGGTCTTCACCGGTATGCGCCACTTCCGGCATTGACGCGACGGGCCGCTACACCACGCGCGCAAGCCTGCGCAGCGTCACGACATCCCCAGGCTGAGTGAAGCTTGCCACATCCGTTTCCAGCATCAGCTCGTCCGCGCCGCGCCCTGCTGCGCTTGTCACCACCTCGTACACGGCGGCGGCGGCCTTCCGCAGAGCCTCGGAAGGCGCGGCACCGCCGAGAAGCCAAGCGAGGAACAGGGCGGCAAGAACGTCGCCCGTCCCGCTGAGCGGATTTTCGATGGCCGGATGCTCCGCCATATATGTCTCCTCCGGCGTAAGCAGGAGATTGGCGATGCTGCGCGGCGCATCGCCGGGGGCCGATGTGACCAGCATGGTCCGGGGGCCGGCCTTCGCCGCAAAGGCTGCGATGGATGCGATGGAATCAAGGCTGTCGAGCTCGGCACCCCCCATCCAGGCAAGCTCATAGCGGTTCGGGGTAGCTATGTCGGCAATGGGCATCAGCCTATCCCGCTGCGCAGCCGCAACGGCCTGCGGCACATAGAGGCCGTCCCGGTCACCCATGATGGGATCGCACAGATAGATCGCGTCCGGATTCCTGCGCTTCACCGCCTTCACCAGAGAGGCGATTGCATCGGCCTGCGTGGCATCGCCCAGATAGCCGGACAGCACCGCCCCCACCTCGCCAAGCCAGGGAGCGTTTTCAACGTCGTGCATCAGGGCAGCGAAATCTCCTGCGGCCGGCACGATGCGGTTGGCGCGGCCATGGCCCGGATGCCACGGCAGGATGATGGTTGGCACCGCCCATACCGGATATCCCATGGTTTCGAGCGCGAAGACGGAGACGCGATTACCGACTGACCCGCGCACCACATGGCTGGAGACCACGATGACCGCGGGAACGCGCCCGCCCTGCCTAACGCTGTCACGCGCACCCGTCATGAATGCCCTCCCCTCAGTGTCAGCCAGAGCCAGGCAAGGAGGAAGATCGCGAACACGACGGCAAGTGCGCGGCCAAGGCGGCGTCCCCAGAGCTCGGTCCAGTCCTCTCCCTCCGCCTCGCGCGCGGCGAAATGATCGCGCGCTTTCGCGGCCGACCGCATGAGGAGCGATTCGCTGTCGCGATCCACACGCTCCAATATCCGGCGGGACTCGGCGCGCCGTCCCTCATCGCTTCGTCTGTCGCTCATCCCCACGGGCCCGTAGCGGCGGCATATCCTTGTCCAGCGATAGCATCATTCGCAACGCCACCGAAGAGCGCCGGGGAAATTTCATGTATTGTCCCGCCCGCCACGGCTTGGCTCGCAGAAATCTGATCGCGATTTGCGGCCGCGGTCCTGCTTCTGCTTGCCATGCGCGGTGCGACGCAGCTATGGTTAACGAACCATGAAGACGCTCTCGATCGACATCAGGCGGGCGGACCCGCAAGACGCGGAAGCAATCGCAGCGGTGCATGACCGCTCCTGGCGCGGGGCCTATACCGGGATCATTCCCTACCGCGCGCTCAACGCGATGGTCGGCCGCAGGGGCGCCCGCTGGTGGGCCAATGCGATCCGGCGTTCGGCCACCGTGCTGGTGTTGGAAGTCGGCGGAGAGATCGCGGGCTATGCCACGCTCGGGCGCAACCGCGCGCGCCAGCTCAAACAGGCCGGCGAGATATACGAGCTCTATCTCAGCCCCGAATATCAAGGCATCGGCTTCGGGCGCCGCCTGTTCAATGCCGCGCGCGAGATGCTGGCCGCCCACGGCCTTAAAGGCCTCGTCGTCTGGGCGTTGGAGGACAATACCGGCGCCATCTCGTTTTACCAGCGCGCAGGCGGACGTGACACCGCCGAAGGCGTGGAGGTGTTCGACGGCAAGGCGCTGCGCAAGATCGCCTTCGTCTGGGATTGACTTGCCCGCCGACTCAACGGGCGATCCGCCGCATTGCATCCGGCGGGCGGAGCGTTTAGGCAGCCGCCAACGCTCAACCGAAATCGGAAAGACAATGCGCATAGAGGCCATTTCCATCGGCAACAATCCGCCTGAGGACGTGAACGTCATCGTCGAGGTGCCCGTAGGCGGGCAGCCGATCAAATACGAGATGGATAAGAAAGCGGGCACACTGGTGGTGGATCGCTTCCTCTACACGCCCATGACCTATCCCGGCAATTACGGTTTCGTGCCGCACACCCTGTCGGACGACGGCGATCCGATCGACGTGCTCGTCTGCAACACGCGCCAGCTCGTCCCCGGCTGTGTCATCAATGTGCGGCCAATCGGCGTCCTTATTATGGAGGACAATTCCGGCCAGGACGAGAAGGTGATCGCGGTGCCCTCCCCGCATCTCACGCGTCGCTACGAAAATGTGACGAACTTCACCGACCTGCCGGAAATCACGCTGCAGCAGATCCAGCACTTTTTCGAGCACTACAAGGATCTGGAGCCCGGCAAATGGGTGAAGATCGGCGACTGGATGGATGCCGCGGCGGCAAAGCGCATCATCGCCGAGGCGATCGAAAGGGCAAAGGCGGCGCCGGCGGCATAGCGATCTTCAGTTTGATCGGCTGATGAAGTCCGGCAGCGGAACGCTGCCGGATACGACCACCCGCTCATCCATTCCGCATTCGAAATCCCGCGCGTGCTCGTCGGCTATCTGCCGCGCCTTTTCGTTGGCGCTCCTGTTGCCGGTCGCGACGACATGGCCGATGACGCAGCCCTCCCACTCTCCGATCTGGCCCACCTTGTGAACCACCAGCACTTCCGTGTCTTCGGCCGGGTTCTCCGGGTCTGTCGCCACGAACCAGCGATGGATGGTGGCAAAGGGAATCTCGCGACCGTCATCGATCTCGATGCGCCACTCGATCTCCTGGCCGGCATTGTTGAAGCTCGTAAAAGATTCCCATGCCGGTCTGCCGTCCTGAGGCGGAAAGCCGTAAAAGGCGGATTCACGCACATCGCTGTAGTAGAGGAAGACCGGGTAGCCCTTGTAGCCCGAACAGACGAGGTGGACCCAATCCTCGCCTTCCTCATGATCGACGATGAGGCAGTCGCGCTCGGCATCAAACTCCGTATAGGCGCTCTTGATCTCCTCCGCGCCGACATTTCCGGCAACAAGGATCGGAAGAAGAACCGGCAAATATCTCACGGCACATCTCCCTCCTCTGACCCGCCGCCCCGTGCGCTTTCACCGAGTATCGCATTTAGTCCGGCGACGAGATCCTGCGCCTTGCCGGTAACGAGCACCGTCTTCAGCCGCGAGGTCGTCCCGGACACGACGGAGACATCTCTCTGGGCCACGCCCAGCCCTTTCGCCATCAGCTTTTCCAGCGCCCGGTTCGCCTTGCCGTCTTCAGGCACAGCGCGCACCCGCGCCTTGAGGTAGGAGCGCCCGTCCGACCCCTGCTCGGTCCCCTCTACCGCGTCTTTTGACGACCTGGGCGTGAGGCGCACGAAAATTTCGAGCCCATCCTTTGTCTGACGGAAGCAAGATGCGCGCTCGTCCATACCGCCCGTCCTCAGCCGAACTCGGCGATCACCGGCACATGGTCGGACGGCCGGTCCCATCCGCGCGCCTCCCGAAGCACCTCGACGCGAGACAGCGCGGGCGCCAGCCCCGGTGACGACCAGATGTGGTCGAGCCTGCGCCCGCGATCGGACAGATTCCAGTCCCGCGCGCGATAGCTCCACCAGGTAAAGAGCTTTTGTTCAGGCGGAATGTACCGGCGCACCAGATCCACCCAGCCGCAATAGCTGCGCATGCTTTCGAGGCCGCTTGTTTCGACCGGAGTATGGCTGACCACATTGAGAAGCTGCTTGTGAGACCAGACGTCCGTTTCGAGGGGCGCGATGTTGAGATCGCCGACCAGGATCGTCGCCGTATTCTCCATCTCAGCCGGACGAACCGCACGCATCTCCTCGATGAAGTCGAGCTTGTGGCGGAACTTGGGGTTTATCTCCGGGTCCGGCTCGTCCCCGCCCGCAGGCACATAGAAATTGTGCAGGAGAATGTCCCCTCCGTTCACGCGCATCCGGGTCAAGAGATGCCGGCAATCGACGATGCCGCAGAAGCTGCGCTTTTCCACCGTCTCCAGGGGAATGCGCGAAACGGTAGCCACGCCGTGATAGCCCTTCTGCCCATGGATGGCGATGTGGTTGTAGCCGAGCTTGCGGAACGCAGCCGTCGGAAACTGGTCATCCGGGCACTTCGTCTCCTGAAGGCACAGGACGTCCGGACGGTATTCCTCCAGGAAGCGCTGCACGATCGGCAGGCGCAGTCGAACGGAATTGATGTTCCAGGTGGCAATCTTGAACGGCATGGCAGGCGTCCGGCTTTTCTTGTCAAAGCCGGCATAGCTTGCCACCGGCGCCGGTGGCAAGCGTCCCGCACCCATACTACCGAAAGGAGATCAGAAATCCCCGCGCGCCATCCTGTTGACGCGGCTGTAGTCGATCGCAAAGACGCTGGGATCGAAAGTAACGCCTTGCTGCACATTGAACAGCATCACCGTCGTGTCCTTGCCCTGCGCGTCGGTGATGGTCCACTGGCGCAGATCATAGGTCTCGGAATCGAACATCATGGTGATGGTCGAATTCACGCCGAGCTGACGGTCAACAAGGCGCACGGTCGTCAGATCCTCTTCCTCGCTCACGCTCTGGACGTTCGCGGCGGATAGATCGATGCGCTCGCCCAGGAGGAGCTTCAGCGGTGTCTTGGACAGAGGATAGATGTCCGCCGTGTTCATCTTGCGGTTTTCCACAACCACGGTCGTGCCGTCGGAGATGACGCGGAACCGCGCCGGAGGCTCGTAGTCGAAGCGAATCTTGCCGGGCCGTTCGATATAGAACTTGCCGCCCGTCTGCTCGCCGCGCGGGCCGAACTGCACGAACTCGCCCGTCATGGTGCGCACGTTGGAGAAATGGTCGGCTATCCTCTGGACGGCGTCCGAGGCTGCATGCGCCGCACCCGAAGCGATCAGACCAAAGGCTAGAGCGAAGAACGCCGGAACCGCGCGGCGGAAAACGCTGGGACGTTCGGCGAAAATGGTCATAGGTCCTTGGTCTCCGGAATCTGTGGCATCGGTCATTAGATAGGGCGGCATCGGGGCTGAAATTAGACCCCGCCCCGCATGCGTATCCGAACTATTCCTGATCCCGCTCGGTAGGCACCAGAATCTCGCGTTTGCCCGCGTGATTGGCCGGACCGACAATGCCCTCCTGCTCCATGCGTTCGATGATGGACGCCGCGCGATTGTAGCCGATGCCCAAGCGGCGCTGGATGTAGCTCGTCGAAGCCTTGCCGTCGCGCAGCACAATGGCAACCGCCTGATCGTAGGGGTCGTCCGAATTGCCCAGATTGCCGGCACCGTTTGCGAAGCCGCCGGAATCGTCCCCATCTCCATCGTCTTCGGTGACGGCATCCAGATAATCCGGCACACCCTGCGCCTTCAGGTGCGCGACAATCTTCTCCACCTCCGAATCGGAGACGAAGGGGCCGTGCACACGCTGGATACGCCCGCCGCCCGCCATGTAGAGCATGTCACCCATGCCGAGCAGCTGCTCGGCCCCCTGCTCGCCCAGAATCGTGCGGCTGTCGATCTTGGAGGTGACCTGGAAGGAGATGCGCGTGGGGAAGTTGGCCTTGATCGTGCCGGTGATGACATCCACCGAAGGCCGCTGCGTCGCCATGATGACGTGGATGCCGGCCGCGCGCGCCATCTGGGCCAGCCGCTGCACCGCACCCTCGATGTCCTTGCCGGCGACCATCATCAGGTCGGCCATCTCGTCGATGATGACGACGATGCAGGGCATGGGCTCCAGATCGAGATCCTCGGTCTCGTAGATCGCCTCGCCCGTCTCCCGGTCGAATCCGGTCTGCACCGTGCGCGTGATCCTTTCGCCCTTCTTCTTGGCGGCGAGAACGCGCTGATTGAAGCCCTCGATGTTGCGTACGCCCACCTTGGACATCTTGCGGTAGCGCTCCTCCATCTCCCGCACGGTCCATTTCAGCGCCACGACCGCCTTCTTGGGATCAGTGACGACAGGGGTGAGCAGGTGCGGGATGCCGTCATAGACGGAAAGCTCCAGCATCTTGGGGTCGATCATGATCAGGCGGCACTCCTCCGGCGTCATCCGGTAGAGCAGTGACAGGATCATCGTGTTGATGGCCACCGACTTGCCGGAGCCGGTGGTGCCGGCCACCAGCAGATGCGGCATCTTGGCGAGGTCGGCGATCACGGCCTCGCCGTTGATCGTCTTGCCGAGCGCCAGCGCCAGGCGCGCCTTGGTGGTTTCGAACTCGCGGCTCGCCAGAAGCTCTCGCAGATAGACCGTTTCGCGGGTCGCGTTCGGCAGTTCGATGCCAATGGCGTTGCGGCCGGGCACGACTGCCACGCGCGCGGCGATCGCGCTCATGGAGCGGGCGATGTCGTCGGCCAAACCGATGACGCGCGAGGACTTGATGCCGGGCGCGGGCTCCAGCTCATAAAGTGTGACGACCGGCCCCGGGCGCACATGGATGATCTCGCCCTTGACGCCGAAATCCTCAAGCACGCCCTCGAGAAGCCGCGCGTTCTGCTCCAGCGCTTCCTTGGAGAGGCTCGGATCTTTGCTAGTGGCCTTGGGCTCGGCAAGAAGATGCAGCGGAGGCAGGGTGAAGCCGCCCGAGTCCAGGAACGAGGGCTGCGCTTCGCGGCGCACGCGCGCGCCGGGCGCAGGCCGTGGCGCAGGATTTTCCACCCGCATGGGCGCGGGCTCACGGAGTGCGGGTTCACGGACCGCGGGCACATCGACCTGCGGCTCGACATAGGCCTGCGGCTCGTCGAAATCGGGCTCGATGCGCATGCGCTCGTCGGCTGCACGGGCCGCCGCGACAACGGGAGCGGGCGCGGAGAGCTCATACTCCTCATCCAAATGGCCGTCGGCGCGGAGGAAATGGCGGCGGCAAAAGCCTCTGAGCGACAGCCACCAGTGCGCCACCCAGCCCAGAGCAACGAAGCCACCGTCTTCCTCTTCCTCGTCGTCCTCCTCTTCCTCTTCGAGGTCGTCTTCCGACAGACCGGGCGCGATGACTTCGGCGGGACGGGCAAAGATGCAGGCGCCGTAAAGCGTCAGCCAGAGGGCGGGCGCAAAAAGAACCATCGCAACGACAAGAGCAAACAGGCCGGTCGGATAGTCGCCCGACAGCAGGGCGGGAGCGGCGAGCACCATGTCGCCGAAGACACCGCCAAGGCCAGTCGGAAGCGGCCAAGTTTCAGGCGGAACGACGCAGCCGGCAATGCCCGCCGAAAGAACGGCGCCGCCAAACCACGCGCCGACGCGCCGCCACAGCCTCTCGATGGGGCGCGCCGCGAGAAGGAAGAGGCCCCAGAAGACGGCGGGCACCAGCCCGACAACCGAGGCAAGGCCAAAGAACTGCATGGCGATGTCGGAGAAGACGGCCCCCGGGTAGCCCATGGCATTGGTGACCGGATTGTCGGTCGCGTGGCTGAAACTTGGATCGGCCACGTTCCAGGTGGCCAGCGCCGCCAGGCAGAATGCCGCCAGCACCAGCAGAACCAGCCCCAGTCCGCGCGCAGCCTGCCGCCGCAGAAAGAGCCGCATACCGAATCCGCCATAGACAGCAAGTGCCGCGGAAGTACCGGAACTCATACGCATTTCCCCGTCCGACTGTACTGTTGGCGCGCCTGAGAGCGCCTGGACGGGGCGAAAGATAAAACCGTGATGGTAAAGGCGGCATTAACCATGGGAGTAGACGGCCTGAGGAGGACCTTGTGCCGGCGGAAGGCGCCTCGGCTTCATGAGGCGCGGCTGTGCCTCCCCCTCAACTGAAAAAGAGGCCCGGCACAACGCCGGGCCCAAATTGCATCCTCCGCCGTCGGACGGGAGATGCCGCGGTTTCAGGAGTAGTGGTAGGCCGCCTCGCCATGCGAGGTGAGATCGAGGCCCTGCGTCTCATCTTCAGGCGAAGGCCTGAGGCCGAACACTGCATCGACGATCTTGTAGAGGATGGCCGAGAGGATTCCGCACCAGAGAATGGTCACGACAACGGCCACGATCTGAATCCACAGCTGAGAGGCGATGGAGAAATCGTCCCCGCCCGTGCCGCCCAGCCAGGGCGCCGTGAAGATGCCTGTGCCGAGTGCGCCGACGATGCCCCCGATGCCGTGAATGCCGAACACGTCAAGCGTGTCGTCATAGCCGAATTTGTTCTTCACCACGGCCACAAAGAAGTAGCAGACCGCGCTCGAGATCGCGCCCAGCACGATGGCGCCCACTGGACCCACTGTGCCGCAGGCTGGAGTAATGGCGACGAGCCCGGCGATGATGCCCGAGGCCGCCCCCAGCATAGACGCCTTGCCGCGGTGCAGTGCCTCGATCACGCTCCAGGCGATGATCGCACCGGCCGTGGCGGTGAAGGTGTTGATCATGGCCAGCGCCGCACCGCCGGTGGCCTCGAGATTGGAGCCGGCGTTGAAGCCGAACCAGCCGATCCAGAGGATCGAGGCACCGACCATGGTGAGCGTCATCGAATGCGGCGCGAGGATTTCCTTGCCGTAGCCGGTGCGCTTGCCCACCATGATGCAGCCCACCAGCGCGGCGATGCCCGCATTGATGTGGACCACGGTGCCGCCTGCGAAATCGAGCGCGCCGAGGTTGTAGAGGAAGCCCGAAGAATCCCAGACCATGTGGGCGATGGGGAAGTAGACGAAGGTCACCCACAGGATGGTGAAGAGAATCACCGCCGAGAATTTGATCCGCTCGGCAAAGGCGCCCACGATCAGCGCCGGCGTAATGACGGCAAAGGTCATCTGGAAGCAGATGAAGACGTATTCGGGGATGACGACGCCTTCGGTAAAGGTCGAAGCCATCGAATCGGCCGTCACGCCGGACAGGAACACCTTGCCGAAGCCTCCCCAGAAGGGGCCCGTGCCGCCGCCGAAGGCGAAGGAATAGCCCCACAGCACCCATATGACCATGACCACCGCCGCAATCATGGTGCACTGCATGAGCACCGACAGCGCGTTCTTGGCGCGCACGAGGCCGCCATAGAAGAGGGCCAGACCCGGCAGGGTCATGAACAGCACCAGGAGGCTCGCCGTCATCATCCAGGCGACGTCGCCCTTGTCCATGACGGCCGCAACCTCCGCGGCGGCTTCGGCGCTCTCCTCCTGTGCCAGGGCAGGAAGCGCGGCTAAAGTGCCAAGCGCGAGCGCAGCCGCACCGGGCGCTAGCCTAGCGATAGTGGTTCTCGGAAACCTCATCTCATTCTCCCTGAAAGGTACCGGTTGCGCTCACAGCGCGTCGGCGTCGGTTTCGCCGGTGCGGATGCGCACGGCATTTTCGATGCTGTAGACAAAGATCTTGCCGTCCCCGATCTGGCCGGTCTTGGCGGCCCTGGCGATCGCATCGACGGCCTTTTCGGCCAGCTCCGATGCGACAGCGACCTCGATCTTGACCTTGGGAAGGAAGCTCACGGCATATTCGGCGCCACGATAGATTTCCGTATGCCCCTTCTGCCGTCCGTAGCCCTTGACCTCGGTGACGGTCAGCCCCTGGATGCCAAGCTCCGTCAGTGCCTCGCGCACGGCTTCGAGCTTGAACGGCTTTACGATTGCCATCACAAGTTTCATCAGGTCTCACCCCTGCTTGGCGGACACGCCGCGTTGCATGTGCCGCCGGTCACCCGACCTTGGGCGGCCAGCAACGCAGAGGTGGAATCAAGCGCCGTGCCAGATGCCTGATGCTTGAATCAACTGCTTGAAATTACTTCCTAAATTCCAACCTTTCGTGCCTGCGTCTAGAAGCGCAACTGGGCCAGGTGATTAGAAAATGTGCAAAGTGCAAAATTTGCCTATTTTGTGCGCAGCCGGATCAGCCCCTCTTGGGCCGTCGAGGCGATGAGCACGCCGTCCTGCGAATAGATGCTGCCGCGTGTTAGGCCCCGCGCGCCGCGCGTGGATGGGCTGTCCTGGGTGTAAAGCAGCCAGCCGGAGAGCGAGTGCGGCCGGTGGAACCACATGGCATGGTCGAGGCTCGCCATCTGCAGCTCCGGATCGAACAGCGAACGGCCATGCGGGAAGGTGGCCGTGTCGAGCAGCGTCATGTCGGACAGATAGGCAAGCACCGCCGCCTGCAGATGGCGGTCGTCCGGAAGGGGACCGGCCATTCTCATCCAGACCTGCTGAAAGGGCGGAAGCGCATCCCGCGTCGTGTAATGCTCGACATTGACCGGGCGGATTTCCAGCAGGCGCTCGCGCTGCCAGTATCGCCTTATCTTCTCGGGCACCTTGTCGCCAAAGGCGGTGAGAAACGCCCGCTGTGGCTGCAGGGTTTCGGGCGGAGGAACTCCCTCCGGCATGGGAAGTTGATGCTCGAGGCCCGGCTCGTCGATATGGAAGGATGCGGCAAGGGAAAAGATGGCCTGACCGTGCTGGATCGCGTTCACGCGCCTAGTGGTAAAGCTGCCGCCGTCGCGGATGCGGTCCACTTCGTAGATGATGGGAACGGTGGGATCGCCCGGCAGTATGAAATAGCAATGCAGCGAATGCACATGGCGATCCGCGCTCACCGTGCGCTGCGCAGCCACCAGTGCCTGCCCGATCACCTGCCCGCCGAAGACGCGCTGCCAGCCCACCTGAGGGCTGAGGCCGCGAAAGAGGTTGTGTTCCAGCCGTTCCAGATTCAGTATGTCGAGAAGTTCCTGCATCGGGGACGGCATGGGGAAGGACCTCCGGTGGATTTACAGCGTTCCGACAAACCGGAGGACTGGCTGTAAGTCAAGGCAGGCGTGTTGAACGGAGTTCGAAGCCATGGCTGAAACAAAGGGTGAGTCGCGCGTCCAGGGCCTTTTCGATGTTCTGATTGCCGGCGCGGGCTATGTGGGGCTCACCATAGCAGTCTCCCTGCGGCAGGCCCGACCGGGCATGCGCATCCTGGTTGTCGATGCCGCGCCGGAGGGCGTGTGGCAGCGCGACGGACGCGCCTCGGCGGTGGCGGCGGCGGCCGTGCGCATGCTGCGGCAGCTGGGCTGCTGGGAAGAGATCGAAGCCGAGGCCCAGCCGATCACGGAAATGGTGATTACCGATTCGCGCACGAGTGATCCGGTCCGCCCCGTGTTCCTGACCTTCGGCGGTGAGGCCACGCCCGGCGAACCTTTCGCGCATATGGTGATGAATCGGGATCTGAACGGCGCCCTGCGCCGGCGGGCGAAGGAGCTCGGGATCGATATCGTCCAAGGCGTGGCGGCGGAGGCCTTTGACATCGAGCCGGCCGCAGTGGACGTCCGCCTTTCAGACGAGACATCCTGCCGCACGCGCCTTCTTGTGGCGGCCGACGGGGTGAAATCAAGACTGCGCGACATGGCGGGCATCCATGTGGTGCGCTGGGAATACGGGCAGTCCGGCATCGTGTGCACCGTTGCGCACGAACGCCCCCACGAAGGCCGAGCGGAGGAGCACTTCCTGCCGGCGGGGCCATTCGCCATCCTGCCGCTCAAGGGCAACCGCTCCTCCATCGTATGGACGGAGCGGACGGAAGATGCCGAACGGCTGGTCAAGGAAGACGACCTCGTTTTCGAGCACGAGCTGGAAATCCGCTTCGGGCTTAAGCTCGGCGAGATCCATGTCGAGGGGCCGCGCCGGGCTTGGCCGCTGGGGCTGACGCTCGCACGGGATTTCGTGCGCCCGCGCTTTGCGCTGGCGGGCGACGCCGCCCATGGCATTCACCCGATCGCCGGCCAGGGGCTCAATCTCGGCTTCAAGGACGCGGCGGCACTCGCCCAGGTGCTGGTGGAGGCGGACCGGCTGGGCGAGGATATCGGCGCACTCAACGTGCTGCAGCGATATGAACGCTGGCGGCGTTTCGACACGGTGCAGATGGGCGTCACGACGGACGTGCTGAACCGCCTCTTCTCGAACGACTTCGCCCCGATTCGGGCGATCCGCGACATTGGCCTTGGACTGGTCGATCGCATGCCGGGCATGAAGAATTTCTTCATCCGTCAAGCGGCCGGGCTTTCCGGTGCCACGCCCCGGCTGCTGCGAGGCGAAGCCATATGAACCCGCAAACAACCGAACCCATGGAGAAACAGGGATGAAGCGCCACGCAAGTGTTATCTGGAACGGTTCTCTCACCAAAGGCTCCGGCCGGCTCGAAAGCACCCAGAGCGGCGCTCTGGGCGGCTTGCCTTTGAGCTTCAAGGCCCGCTTCGAAGACGAAACCGGCCGGTCCGGCACAAACCCGGAGGAGCTGATCGCCGCTGCGCACGCGGCGTGCTTCTCCATGCAGCTCGCCCACATGCTGGCCGAAGGCGGAACGCCCGCGGAATCACTCGACGTCAAGGCAGAGATCGATCTCCAGCCGAAGCAGGGTGGCGGTTTTGAGATCCGCGGCAGCGCACTTACCGTCAACGGCACAGTGCCGGGCATGGAAGAGGCCAAGTTCAAGGAAATCGCGGCCAAGGCCAAGGAGATTTGCCCCGTTTCGGCGGCGCTCAAGGCGATCCCTATCACATTGGAGGCCCGCTTCGCCTGAGGCCCCTCCGCCGTGACAGTTTCGCAATGAAAGCGCTCCGCGAACGCAATGGACGTTCGCGGAGCTTCATGTCTTCGCAACCAAAGATCGGCAAGGCCGCCTAAATTAGACATGCGGATAGGCTATTCGGAGGAAAGCCATGCTGCATGCTTACGAAGCGAGGACTCTCAGGCAACCTGCCGGTGCCTCCAGCCTCACGATCATGGACATTACGGCTCAGGCGGCCAGACTTCCCGCCTTCGAGAATCACGAGAGCATCTGGCTCGGGCGCGATGAGAAGCGTGGCCTGAGGGCCATCGTCGCCATTCACGACACCACGCTCGGCCCGGCGCTCGGGGGAACGCGCATCTGGCCTTACGCGAGTTTCGAGGAAGCGCTTGCCGATGCGCTGCGTCTTTCGTGCGGCATGACATACAAGGCGGCCATCGCCGACCTGCCGCTGGGCGGCGGCAAGGCGGTGATCATGGCTGATCCGAAGACGGGCAAGACCGCCGCCTTGCTCGCCGCCTATGCCGAGATGCTCGCCGCGCTCAACGGCCAGTTCATCACCGGCGAGGATGTGGGCCTGACGCTCGCAGACGCCGATTTCCTCCGCGCACGCACCCCAAATGTGACGGGCACAACGCGGGGTGGCAGTGGCAATCCCTCTCCCGTAACGGCTAAGGGTGTCTATCTCGGCATCAAGGCCGCGGCGAAGCATCGCTTCGGAACGGATGACCTGACGGGCCGCAGGGTGGCCGTACAAGGACTGGGCGCGGTGGGCTCAGCGCTCTGCGAGAAGCTGCACCGGGCCGGAGCGTCACTCGCCGTTGCCGACATCGACGCCGCGCGCGTGGAAAGGGCGTGCAGGGATTTCGGTGCTGCGGCCCTAGCCACAGAGGAAATCCTCTCGGCCGATGCCGACATTTTCGCGCCCTGCGCCCTGGGCGGCGTGCTTTCGGAAAAGACGATCCCGCTTCTCAAGGCCCCGATCGTGGCGGGCTCGGCCAACAACCAGCTTGCGAACCATGCGGATGTGCGCCTTCTGATGGAGCGCGGTATCCTCTATGCCCCCGACTACGTCATCAATGCAGGCGGGCTCATCAATGTGGCGGGCGAACTGGCTCCGGGCGGCTACGATCCGGACGCGGCCCTGTCCAGAGTCGCGACGATCCCGACCGTGCTTGCCGATATTTTCCGCCGCGCCGACGCTGAAAAGCGCCCGACCAATGACATTGCCGCTGAGATCGCGCTCAAGCGGCTGCAGGCGGCGGCATCGCAGCCGCCCCGCGTACCCATCTGACGCCAGGCGCCATCCTGCACGGGCGGCGGATCAGACCCGCCGCTCCACCATCATCTTCTTGATCTCAGCGATCGCCTTGGCAGGGTTCAGCCCCTTCGGGCAGGTCTGCGTACAGTTCATGATGGTGTGGCAGCGGTAGAGCCGGAACGGGTCCTCCAGCTTGTCCAGGCGCTCGCCCGTCGCCTCGTCTCTGCTGTCGATCAGCCAGCGGTAGGCCTGAAGCAGCACCGCCGGCCCCAGATACCGCTCCCCGTTCCACCAGTAGCTGGGGCAGGAGGTCTGGCAGCAAAAGCAGAGAATGCACTCATAAAGGCCGTCAAGCTTGGCACGGTCCTCGCGGCTCTGCTTCCATTCCGTGGCTGGTTCGGGCGTGACCGTCTGCAGCCAGGGCTCGATGGAGGAAAGCTGCGCGTAGGGAATTGAAAGGTCCGGCACCAGGTCCTTCACCACCGGCATATGCGGGAGCGGGTAGATCCTCACGGCGCCGTCAATATCGTCCATGCCCTTGGTGCAGGCGAGCGTATTGGCGCCGTCGATGTTCATGGCGCAGGAACCGCAGATGCCTTCGCGGCAGGAGCGGCGGAAGGTGAGTGTCGGGTCGATCTTGTTCTTGATCCAGATGAGACCGTCGAGAACCATCGGCCCGCAATCGTCCATATCGACATAGTAGGTGTCGACGCGCGGATTTTCGCCGTCATCCGGCGACCAGCGGTACACGCGGTATTCACGCAGATTCGTCGCGCCCTCGGGCTTCGGCCACACCTTGCCTTGCCGGATCTTGGAGTTTTTGGGGAGGGT
>ERZ777003.791-NODE-791-length-57034-cov-9.080538_pt1 | contig 57034 bp, 49 predicted proteins | sample MGYA00374956_ERZ777003 | MGnify/ENA primary metagenome ERZ777003 (study PRJEB29302, sample SAMN06268252) | bioreactor metagenome | isolation source: Joint BioEnergy Institute, California, USA | place: USA:Joint BioEnergy Institute, California, USA | collected...
TATCGAATACAGCTCCTTTTCGTGGCGCCTGCGGCGCGGAGGGAAATGGCGGGGTAGCCAAGTGGTAAGGCCGGGCTCTGCAAAAGCCCTATGCGCCGGTTCGATTCCGGCTCCCGCCTCTCTCATTCATTCCCTCTCCCCGGTGCGCGGCACTTGCATCGCCGCCATGCGGCACAGCCCGATGAATGTCTGCTCGGTTTGCCGCAATTCCCGGCTGCCCTGGTGAATCACCGCCCATTGCCGCACGATGCGAAAGCGCGGCGTCGGCCGCATCACCAGTGAGCCCTCCTCCAGTTCCGCGTCCGCAACCCAGGGCGCCATCATCGCCACACCCAAACCCAGTTGGGCCAGTTGCTTCATGATCTCGAAGCTTGGGATCTCGACATACGACGTCAACCGCACGCCACTTTTCAAAAAGAAATCCTCCGCACGCCGAAAGGTGACACTGTTTCGCTGGTAGAGCAGAAAGTGCTCCTTCCGCAAATCCTCCGCCGTCAGTCGTTGCTTTTCGGCCCAGGGGTGGAGCGGTGAAAAGAACAGGTGCAGGCGGTCGCGAAACAGCGCGTGTGCCTTCAACCCTTTTGGCAGCTTGTCGTCGACAACCAACGCAAGGTCCGCACGCCCCTCCTCCACCTCCGTCACCGCATTCGGCGTATCCTCGAGGCGCACCACCACCGACACCTTCGGATAAGACTCACGAAATTCGCGCAGCACCGGCGCGAGAATCGCGTGCGCCATCGAGGTGCTGAAAATCACGTTGATCCGCCCGCGTGCTTCGCCACGGCCCGAAACGGACTCCGTCGCCCGGTCGAGACTGTCGAGAATGCGCAGCACCTGCCCCAGAAAGTGCCGTCCCTCGGGCGTGAGGTGTGTCGTTTTGCCCTTCTTGTAGATCAATGCGCAGCCGAGCTGCTCCTCGAGGCGCTTCATGCCATGGCTGATCGCGGACTGCGTGACATGAAGAATGGCAGCGGTCTTCGTAAAGCTGCCAACGCGGGCGAGCGTGGCAAACACCCGGAGCAATCTCAGATCAAGGTCAATCGGCATTCATGAGTATTGTTCATGATCTATGTGAACAACAATCACTCTATTCATGATACTTCAAACGCCATTTCGGCCCGTGGCGTGCTTTGTTCCCTGCCATGACCCGCGTCCCAAACCGTGATACCCGGCCCGCAGGCGGCTTCCGAATCGGCTTTGTTCCGCTCGTGGATGCCGCCCCGCTTCTCGTCGCGGAGGCGCTGGGACTCTACGAGCGGCGTGGCATCAAGGTCCGGCTCAGTCCCGAGCTTGGCTGGGGTTCCATCCGCGAAAAGATCGTCTACGGCGAACTCGAGGCAGCGCACGCTCCGGGCGCCCTTCTCTTCTCCATTCTCCTCGGCACCCACGCCCGAGCCTGCGCGGTGGGCACGGACCTGATGCTAAACCTGCAGGGCAACGCAATCACCCTTTCCCGCCGCTGGTGGCAGAAGGGAACCCGCGACACCCGCACGTTCCGCGCCGCCGTCCGGAGTGAAGCTCCGCGAGTGCCGGTCTTTGCCGTGGTGTCGCGGTTCTCGAGTCACCTTTTTCTGCTGCGCAACTGGTTGAGAAGCGCCGGCCTCGATCCCGACCGCGATGCGCGCTACATCGTCCTGCCGCCCCCGCTGGTCGGCGAACACCTTCGCGGCGGCCAAATTGATGGTTTTTGTGCCGGCGAGCCATGGAACTCGCTCGCCGCGTTGCAGGGGGACGGCTGGGTCGTCGCCACCAGCGGCACCCTCGCGCCACGGCATCCGGAGAAGGTGTTGCTTGTTCGCAACGAACTTCTCGATCGTCGCGACGAGGGCTACGACGCGCTGCGAGCCGCCGTCGTCGACGCCTGTCGATTCTGCGATAAACCGGAGAACCGGGACGCCGTCGTCGACGTCCTGCACGCCCGCGGAGTCTTTCCCAAGGATCGCGCCGTGCTGGCGAACTCCCTCATCGGCCCGTTCCAGACCGGCACCGGCGCGCTCTCCGAACCGGGCCCCTTCACCATCTTTCATCGCGGCCAGGCCAATGCCGCAACCCGCGAGCGCGCCGAATGGTGCCTCGATGCGGCCATCGAATGCGACGCCCTCGTTCTCGATGCCCGCAGCCGCCGGTTCTGCCTCGACGCGTTCATCGATCCTCACACCGAAGGACCGAAGCCGCGCCGGACCACTGCCGCCTCCCAACCCGCCTGACCCCATGTTTCGTCGACTTCACATCTTAGGTCTCGCCGCGTGCGTCTTCGCGATGTCGCCGAATACGCAGGCCGGGATGTTTCCCGTCGAGAAGCCCGATCTCAAGTTTGGCTTTATCAAGCTCACCGACTGCGCGCCACTCGTCGTCGCCAGGGAGCTTGGATACTTCGAGGAGGAGGGCCTCTTCGTCGAACTCGAGCCGCAGGCAAACTGGAAGACACTGCTCGATCGAGTGATTTCCGGCGAACTCGACGGCGCGCACATGCTGGCCGGGCAGCCGCTCGCAGCAGCCTGCGGGTTCGGCACTCAAGCCGAAATCGTCGTCCCCTGCAGCCTCGACTACAACGGCAACGCGATCACCGTTTCCAAGCCTCTCTGGGCGGAAATGAAGCCGTCGATCTCCAAGGAGAACGGACAACCGCGACATCCGATCACCGCCGAAAGCCTCGTCGCGATCGCCAGGGCCAGGAACGCCGCCGGGATGCCGCTGAAGTTCGGCATCGTCTTCCCGGTCAGCACGCACAACTACGAGCTTCGCTATTGGCTCGCTGCAGCCGGAATCAATCCCGGGCTCTACTACGATCCGGAAACCGGAGAGAAAAACATCCCCGGGGTGCTCGGCGCCGAAGTCGAGTTGTCCGTCACTCCTCCACCGCAAATGCCCTCCACGCTCGAGGCAGGGACCATCGACGGCTATTGCGTCGGCGAGCCGTGGAACCAGCAGGCGGTGTTCAGGAAGATCGGTGTGCCCGTCGTCACAAACTCCGAGATTTGGAAAAACAATCCCGAGAAGGTTTTTGGCGTCACTGCGGCGTTCGCCAGGGAGAATCCCGAAACCCTCAAAGCAATCACCAAGGCGCTGATTCGCGCCGCCAAATGGCTCGATGAGAGCGTGGAGAATCGGCGCGCAGCCTGCGAGATGCTCGCCCAACCGCACTATGTGGGGGCGGATGCCGGGGTCATCGGAAACAGCATGACCGGCACCTTTGAGTTTGAGGTCGGCGACAAGCGGGAGATGCCCGATTTCAACGTCTTCTTCCGCCATCACGCCACCTTCCCGTGGTATAGCGACGCGATCTGGTTCCTCACGCAGATGCGCCGGTGGGGACAGATTACCGAGGACCACCCCGACGAGTGGTATTTCGAAATCGCGAAGCGGATTTACAAACCGGAGGTTTACCGCGCCGCCGCCGCCTCACTCATCGAGGAAGGGACCTTCACCGAGGCCGATTTCCCTTCTGCCGACACCGACGGTTTCCGCCCGTCCACGACCGACTTCATCGACGGCAAGCCTTACGACGGCCGCAAACCCAACGACTACATCCGAAGCTTCGCAATCGGTCTCAAATAACCCGCAAGACCTCGCGAGAAAACCAGCCATGAGCATTGCCACAGACAATCCACCCGTAGCCGCATCTCCACCGCGGAAACCACGATGGAACGCACACGCCGTCACCCACGCGCTCGACCGCCTGGGCCTGGGCTTTTTTTCGCCATTTGTCCGGCTTGTCGCGGGCGACGAGCCGGAAAAGCAGGTGCACGAGATCACCCTGAACATCGTCCTGCCCGGAGTCGCATTCGCGATCTTCCTCGGGCTGTGGGCGCTGGCCGCATCGCACATCCGCACCGACGCGCAGAAGATTCCCAGTCCCGCCGAAACATGGGCGGCGTGGCAGGGCATCGTGAAATTCGCGAAGAACGAATCGAAGAAGGCTGACGCCTTCGAGGCTCGCATGAAAACGGTCGCTCAAAAGCAGATCGATGTCGCGGACAGCCAGCTTCCGATTTTGGAAGCGGCGAAGGCTGTCGGGAATACCGTCGAGGCGGCTGCGATCGAAGGCAGGATTCAAGCGACCAGGGAACGGGCGGCCACCTACCTTGAGCGCAAATATGTCGGTCCGCCCACCTTCTTCACACAGATCGCGACGAGTCTGTTCACGGTGACGGTCGGTTTTGCGGCAGCCACGCTTATCGCGGTCCCGCTCGGGATTCTCTGCGGACTCAGCAAGCCATTCAACACGGCGATCAATCCACTCATCCAGATCTTCAAACCCGTCTCTCCCCTCGCGTGGCTGCCGATTGTTTTCGTGATCGTCACCGCACTCTGCAAGCCGTCGAGCGGCGACAGCTTCATCACTCGCGCCATGTTGATTTCCGCAGGCACCGTCACGCTCTGCTCGCTCTGGCCAACGCTCATCAACACCGCCGTCGGCGTCGCCGGGATCGACCCCGATCACATGAATGTCGCGAAGGTTCTCAAACTCAGCTGGACCCAGCGCATCTTCAAAATCGTTCTGCCCTCCGCGCTTCCCATGATCTTCACCGGCATGCGCCTTTCGCTGGGGGTCGGGTGGATGGTCCTCATCGCAGCCGACATGCTCGCCCAGAATCCCGGTCTCGGAAAGTTCGTCTGGGACACCTTCCAAAACGGCTCCACCACCAGCATGGCGCAGATCGTCTGTGCTGTCTTCGCCATCGGCATCATCGGGTTCGTCCTCGACCGCATCATGCTCATCCTCCAGCGCCTCGTGAGCTTCGACGAAAGGGCCATCTGACCATGACGCGAAATCTTCACGACACCAAAAGCGCCAGGGCAACTGCCCGAAAGAGCGTGTCCGTCACACAAACTGAACTGCGCCGGACCTTCGGCAAGGGACGCTCCCAACTCCTCGCCGCGTTACGCGCCGCGCTCAACGCCTCATCACGCGTCCCTCGCAATACCTGATTTGCCATGTCCTTTTTCGAGCTTCGCCACGTCAGCAAAGGCTACGGCTCCGGTGCAAACCGGACCGAGGTGTTGCGCGACATCAATCTCAAGATCGCGAAAGGGGAGTTCGTCGCCATCGTCGGCTACTCAGGCTCCGGGAAGACGACACTCATGTCGCTGCTCGCGGGATTGGTTCGGCCCGACTCCGGCTGCGTGATTCATCACGGTCGGGAGGTCGACGGCCCCAGTCCGGGTCGTGGCCTCGTATTTCAGAACTACTCGCTGCTTCCCTGGCTCACGGTCGAGGAGAACGTCGCTCTCTCGGTGGACCAGCTTTACTCCGGAGAATCCGCCACGCAGCGCCGCCAGCGGGTCCACGACGCCGTCGAGATGGTGAATCTCACGCCCGCACTTCACAAACGACCAGGCGAACTCTCCGGCGGCATGCGCCAGCGCACTTCCGTCGCGAGAACCCTTGCGATGAATCCCGAGATCCTTCTCCTCGACGAACCGCTCAGCGCCCTCGACGCGCTCACTCGCAGCAAGCTCCAGGACCAGATTCTCGAGATCCGCGACGCGCTTCACCAGACGATCATTCTCATCACAAACGATGTCGATGAGGGGCTCTACATGGCCGATCGCATCATCCCGCTCAGCATTGGACCCGGCGCAACATTCGGCCCGGAGGTCATCGTCGATATCGAGCGACCGCGAAACCGCGCGGCGTTGAATCACGACGAACGCTTCAAGCTCAAGAGGCGTCAGATCCTCGAGTATTTGCTCGCGCAAAAAGCCCGCGTCGCGTCTGGATCCGGCGCCGCCGTTCAGCTTCCCGCCGTAAAGCCCGCCGACATCTCCTCCGGCGGCAACTGGATTGAAAAGATCACCGGCCAGCGTCTGGCCCGCTCCGCATGAGCTACTTCGAAGCCTGGAACCTGCAAAAGATCTACCGCTCGAAACGCGGCGACACCGTCGTCGTTCAGGATTTCACGCTCAAGATGGAGCGTGGCGAATTTGTCTGCATCGTCGGCCACTCCGGCTGCGGCAAATCGACCGTTCTCTCGATGGTCGCCGGCCTCAACGAGATCACCGGCGGAGGGGTGATTCTCGACGGACGGGAAATCGACGGCGCCGGACCGGATCGCGGCGTCGTGTTTCAATCCCCCTGCCTTCTCCCGTGGATGACCACGCTCGAGAACATCATGCTCGGCATCAACCAGGTCTATCCTCACGTGCCCAAAGTCCAGCGCCGGCAGATTGCCGCGTATTACCTCGACCGCGTCGGCCTTGCAGGCACTGAGCACCGAAGACCGGCCGAGCTCTCGCAGGGCATGCGTCAGCGCGTGGGTCTGGCGCGCGCCTTCGCGCTCGCGCCAAAGATGCTCCTCCTCGACGAGCCCTTCGGCATGCTCGACAAGCTCACCAAAGTCGAGCTGCAGGATGTGCTTCTCGAGTTGTGGAATCGGGAACGTCTCACCGCGCTCATGGTCACGCACGACGTCGACGAGGCGATTTTTCTCGCGGACCGCGTCGTCTGCATGTCGAACGGCCCGGAGGCCGAGATCGGTGACATTCTCGAAATCAGGATTCCCCGCCCGCGCAATCGCGCCGGGCTGCTCGAGACAGGCGAATATTACCTGCTGCGCGAGCACCTCATCGACTTCCTCGAAAACAAATCCCATCTCCGCCCCTCGAGGCCGGGGCGCCCGGCGCCCGGCGCAACCTCCGCAACCGCTCCGATGCCATGACGGTCGACGACCATCCCTTCACCGCCGAACAGAAGGAATATCTGCAAGGATTCTTCGCCGCAGCGGCATGCCGTCCGTTTGTCGGGCATTTTGCAAACGGTCGGATCACCAGCGATCCGGCTTCCGGCCTTCCCAACGAGGCCGGGGAAGCCGTTTTTGGCACGCCGGTCGAGGATCTTTGCGAGCAGGAGCTGTGGAAGCACGAGCAGAACGGGCTCGACATCTGGGACACTCTCGTCGCGCATGCCGAGGCAAACAGACTTCCCGACAAGAAGAACACATTCCTCTTTCGATTCCATGGCCTGTTCTATGTCGGCCCCGCGCAGGAGTCATTCATGCTCCGGCTTCGCACGCCAGGCGGTGAGCTGACTTCCGCGCAAATGCGCGGCCTCGCGGAGATCGCGAAAGATTGGGGTGGCGGCTACGCGCATGTCACAACGCGCGCAAACATCCAGATCCGCGAGATTCAGCCAAAAAACATCATCGATGTTCTCACGAAGCTTCAGCAGCTCGGTCTCACCTCGCGCGGATCCGGCGTCGACAACCTGCGCAACATCACGTGCTCGGCAACAGCAGGCATCGATCCCGCGGAATTGATCGACACCCGCCCGATGGCAAAAGCTCTGCATTACTACATCCTCAACAACCGCGATCTCTACGGCCTGCCGCGAAAGTTCAACATTTCGTTCGAAGGCGGCGGCTCGATCGCCACGGCCGCGGAAACCAACGACATCGGATTCGTCGCGGTGAAGGTTGGCGAAGGAAAATCGGTGGAACCCGGAATCTACTTCCGCCTGCAACTCGCCGGAATCACCGGTCATCAGCAGTTCGCGATCGACACCGGCTACGTCATCCGTCCCGCCGACTCCGTGGCGGTTGCCGCTGCAATCGTGCGCGTATTCAACGAGCACGGCGATCGCACAAACCGCAGGAAGGCGCGACTCAAATACCTCATCGACCGCTGGGGCACGGAGAAATTCATGGACGAAGTCGGAAAGAAGCTCGCTTTCCCGCTTCAGAAGCTTCCGCTCGCCGATTGCGAAACCGGCCATCCCCCGATCCCGCACGGTCATCTCGGGGTCTACCGGCAAAAGCAGCCGCAGAAGAATTACATCGGTGTCGCCATGCCGGTCGGCGCAATGACCGTCCGCCAGATGCGGCGCCTGGCGGATCTCGCGGAAAATTACGGCTCCGGAAGTCTGCGCCTCACCGTATGGCAAAACGTGATTCTGCCCGACATACCCGACGCATTTGTCGAAACGGTGAAGCGCAATCTCGTGCGCATGGGCTTTCACTACGAAGCATCGTCAATCGCCGGTGGTATCGTGGCGTGCACGGGAAACGCCGGCTGCAAGTGGGCTTCCACTGCCACGAAGGCGCATGGCATCGAACTGGCGCGATATCTCGAAAAGAAACTGCGGCTCGATCGCCCGATCAACATCCATCTCACCGGCTGCCCGCATTCCTGCGCCCAGCATTACATCGGCGACATTGGCTTGTTGGGAGCAAAGGTCAACGACCATGGAGCGCAGGTCGAGGGCTATCATGTCCTGCTCGGCGGCAATTGCATTGGCGATCAAAAACTCGGACGCGAAATCTTTCACGGCATTCCGTTCAGCCAGATTCCCGGCCTGCTCGAAGGTGTGCTCACCACCTATCTCGCAAGGCGCAGACCCAACGAAACCTTCTCCGATTTCACCGCACGCCACAGCGTGAAGGAGCTCCAGGAACTCTTCTCCGCGTAATCATGAACAGCATTCCATTCATTCCCGAAACCGCGCCATTTACGCCCAGCCAGCGCGCATGGCTGAACGGATTTCTTGCCGGCATGTTCTCCGGCACCCCCGCCGCTCCAACCACGGGACCGGCAAGGAAGACCGTGAATGTCTACTTCGGATCCGAAAGCGGAAATTCCGAAGCCCTATCCAAACAGATCGCGAAAGCGGCGGCAAAGCGCGGCTTCGTTTCGAAAGCCATCGGTCTCGACAGGATTACGCTCGCCGACCTCGCGAAGGAGTCGGTCGCACTCATCGTCACCAGCACGTTTGGCGATGGAGAGCCGCCGGCGAACGCGGCTGCCTTTCACGAGGGACTGATCGCCGATAACGCGCCGCGCCTGGAAAACCTCCAATACGCCGTCCTTGCCCTCGGAGACCGCAATTACGAGCACTTCTGCAAATTCGGCGCGGATGTGGATGCCCGTCTCGAAGCGCTTGGCGCGAAACGTCTGTATGCCCGCGTTGATTGTGACGTCGATTACGAAGCAGCCGCCACGAGCTGGCGGGAGGGCGTGTTCAGCGTTCTGGAGACGATCGAAAACACGGTGTCCATCCCGGTTTCGACGAGCCCCGTCCGGTCAGAGCCGACGCCCGCAGAAACATCCGACTACGGCCGGCACAACCCCTTCCCGGCTCCCTTGCTCACCAACCGCCTCCTCACCGCCGAGGGATCCGGCAAGGAAACGCGGCATTTCGAATTCTCACTGGCCGGTTCCGGCATGACCTACGAAGTCGGCGATGCACTCGGCGTCGTCCCGGCAAATTGCCCGAAGCTCGTGGACGAAATCCTGCGTGCACTGAATCGTGATGGTGAGGAGGCGGTGCCCGTCCCGGACGGTGGTGAAACATCGCTGAGGACCGCCCTTCTCCGCCACTACGAGATCACGAAGATTCCCGCGCCACTGCTCAAGGAGATCGCCATACGCAGTGCCGACAAGACCCTCGAAAGCCTGCTCGCGCCGGAAGCGAAGGATGCGCTCAACAATTACCTCTGGGGTCGCGAGATCATCGATCTGCTCATCGAGTTTCCGAGTGCACCCTTCCATCCTGTCGATTTCGTCTCTCATCTCAGGAAACTGCAGCCCCGACTCTATTCGATTTCGTCGAGCCTCAAGGCGTTCCCCGATCAAGTGCATCTCACGGTCGCCGCAGTTCGCTTCGAGAGCTTTGGTCGCAAGCGCAAGGGCGTCTGCTCGACCTTTCTCGCCGACCGCGCAAACGGGAACGTGCCCGTCTTCACGCAGGTCTCGAAGGGATTCCGTCTGCCCGCTTCCGGAGACACGTCCATCATCATGGTCGGGCCCGGCACTGGAATCGCACCATTCCGCGCGTTTCTCCACGATCGCCGGGCTTCGGGCGCAAAAGGCCGCAACTGGCTGTTCTTCGGTGACCGCAAGGCATCGACCGACTTCCTCTACCACGACGAACTCGAGGCGATGCTCGCCGATGGCCATCTCACGACGTTGAGCACCGCATTCTCGCGGGATCAGGCTGAAAAGATCTACGTGCAGCATCGCATGCTCGAAAACGCACGGGAGCTTTATGCATGGCTCGAAGACGGTGCTCACTTCTACGTCTGCGGCGATGCATCGCGCATGGCGAAGGATGTCGATGCGGCACTTCACAGGGTCATTGAAATCGCCGGCGGCAAATCGCACGGGGACGCGACGGAATACGTCAGGAGCCTCAAGTCGTCGAAGCGCTATCAGCGTGATGTCTATTGACGCTCTCGATGCCCCGGCAACGGGCGAGATGACACTCATTGATCGGCTGCTTGCCGAGCAGCGCGAACTTACCGCCGTCGAGCGATTCTCACAGCGGCATGATCGGAACGCCCTCCCGCTTCAGGCTCAGTATTACCAGGACCTCATCCCGCTCACAAAACCGCGACCGGGCGAACAATACGCCTTCGAGGTCGACATGGACAAATGCACCGGCTGCAAGGCGTGCGTGAGCGCGTGCCACAGCTTGAACGGACTCGAGGAGCACGAGACATGGCGCGACATCGGGAAAATCGTCGGCGGTTTCGATGACACTCCCTACCAGCAAACGGTGACAACCGCCTGCCATCATTGCGTCGACCCCGCGTGCGCGAATGGATGCCCGGTCCTCGCCTACGAAAAGGACACGGAGACCGGCATCGTGCGGCATTTGGATGATCAATGCATCGGCTGTCAGTATTGCTCGCTCAAGTGCCCCTACGACGTCCCGAAGTATTCGAAATCGAAGGGCATCGTCCGCAAGTGCGACATGTGTTCCTCGCGACTCGCCGCCGGAGAGGCGCCGGCATGCGTGCAGGCGTGCCCTACATCCGCGATTCGCATCGTCACGGTGCGCACCGACCAGGTGATCGCCCGCTCGACAAGGGACACCCGACTCGTTCCCGGCGCTTACCGCTCGGATTACACGAAACCGACGACACGCTTCGTGACGAAGCGGCGCATCCCCGCCGACGCGCGGCCGGCCAACTCATTGCGCCCGCACCCCGAGCACAGCCACCTTCCACTCGTGAACATGCTGACGCTCACACAAATCGCGGTCGGCCTGTTGCTGGCCCAGGCACTCGTGCCACGCTTCTCCGGCACGCTGCCGCTCCCTTTTCTCGTGGCGCACGTCTCGCCGGTAAACGTCGCCGGGCTCATCGCATTGCACCTCGGGCTTGCTGCCAGCGTGCTCCACCTGGGCCAGCCATTGAAAGCGTGGCGCGTGTTTCTCGGGCTCCGCAAAAGCTGGCTTAGTCGCGAGGTTGCCGCGTTCGGCCTGCTTCCTCCTCTTGCAATTGGAGCGGTCTTCCTTCCCGCATCGCTCGCCCTTCCGGCTGCAATACTGGGCCTGTTCTGCGTTTTCACATCCATAATGGTCTACGCGGATACCCACCGGGAGTTTTGGAGCTTCCCGCGCACCACCGCGAGGTTTTACGGCACCGTCGCCATTTTCGCCACTGCCGGCGTTGCATTCCTGACGGGCACTTTTGCCGCCGCGTTCGCGGCTGCGATACTGGTCACCGTCAAGCTGGGCAGCGAAATTTGGTTTCTGCGCAACGCGCAACGCGCCGATGGCTCCGCCGACTCGCTCTCCGCACAGCTCATTCTCGGAAAGCCCCTTGTTCTTCTCGCGCGTGTCCTTCTCGCCGGAACTTCCTCCCTCCTTTTGATCACCGTTCGTCCCGAGTCCATCGCCATTGCCTGTCTTTGCCTCGCCGTGAGCGAGTGGATCGAGCGTTACCAGTTTTTCACCTGCGTCGTCGCTCACCGCATGCCCGGAAAATGACGCCTCTCGCCGACCGCTTTCTCCGCCCCCGCACCGGGCCGCTCACTGCGGATCTCGTGCAAACACCGGGCGAATTCGGCCTTGGCAGGGTGCCTCAACGGTTGAAGCCAAATGCCATCACCACCGCAGTCTGTGGATTTTGTGCAACAGGTTGCGGACTGAATCTTCACCTTCGAAACGGCGAAGCCATCAACATCAGCGCAGCGACCCAGTATCCAGTGAACCTCGGCATGGCCTGTCCCAAAGGTTGGGAAGCCCTTACTCCGCTCGATGCGCCGGATCGCGCAACAACACCCCTTCTTCGGAACCGTCACGGGGCGCTGCAGCCGATCGACTGGAAACGCGCTGCCCGCGCATTTTGCGAAAACTTTCAGCGCATCCAGCGCGAGCACGGACCCGACAGTCTGGCTTTTCTGAGCACCGGGCAGATCGTCTCGGAGGAAATGGCGCTGCTCGGTGCCGTCGCGAAATTCGGCATGGGCATCCTCCACGGCGATGGCAACACCCGCCAGTGCATGGCCACGGCGGTTACGGCTTACAAGGAATCCTTCGGCTTCGATGCGCCCCCCTACACCTACGCGGACTTCGAGCAGTCGGACGTCGTCGTGCTTATCGGCTCGAACCTTTGCATCGCGCACCCGATCATGTGGCAGCGCGTCGTGCGCAATCGGAATCATCCGGCAATCATCGTGATTGATCCGCGCCGCACCGAGACCGCCATGGCGGCAACACAACACGTCGCTCTGCGGCCAAAATCCGATCCTTCGCTCTTCTACGGCCTCGCGAACATTCTTATCGCCAGCGGCTGGATCGATCGCGACTACATCGATGCACACACCAGCGGCTTTGCGGAGTTCTCCGAGTTTGTGACGCATTTCACGACGGATCGCGTGAGCGCTGAAACAGGAGTGCCCGCCGAGGAGATCTGGGAACTCGCAAGGACGATTGGCCAGGGAAAACGCGTCTCGTTCTGGTGGACGATGGGTGTGAATCAAAGTCACCAGGCGACCCGCACCGCGCAGGCCATCATCAATCTCGCTCTCATCACCGGCAACATTGGTCGCCCTGGAACGGGAGCAAATTCGATCACCGGGCAATGCAACGCGATGGGCTCACGCCTTTTCAGCAACACCACGAATCTTCTCGGGGGTCATCAGTTCGAGAATCCCGCGCATCGGGAAAAGGTCGCCGCCGCATTGGGCATCCCCGTCGAGCGCATCCCGGATCGCGGCAGTCTCGCCTATGATCAGATCATCGACGGCATCGAGAGTGGACGAATTCGCGGACTCTGGATCATCGCCACGAACACCGCCCATTCCTGGATTCAATCGGGCCGTGCGCAGGAGTTGCTTCGCAAGCTCGATTTCCTCGTCGTTCAGGACATGTATCACACCACGGAGACCGCTCAGCTCGCGGATCTCGTGCTGCCCGCCGCCGGCTGGGGAGAAAAGGAAGGCACCTTCATCAACTCGGAGCGTCGTATCGGCGTGGTGAAAAAAGTGCGTCGCGCTCCGGGCCACGCGCTCGCGGACTTTCACATCTTTCGACTGCTCGCCGAGGCATGGGGCTGCGGCCATCTGTTTCGTGAATGGACCTCCCCTGAAGCCGTTTTTCAGATTCTCAAACGCGTCGTGCGCGGGCAACCCTGCGACATTTCGGGAATCGAGGACTATCGGGAGATCGACGCGGCGGGCGGCATTCAATGGCCCGCCACCAGGCCGGTCGAAGTCCCCGAGCGTCGGCTTTTCGAGGACGGAAAATTTTACACCGCGGACGGAAGGGCACGGATCGTCTTTGAGGAGCCACGGCCGGTTCCGGAGCCCGTCGACGATGAATTCCCCCTGTTCCTCCTCACAGGTCGTGGCACGTCGTCGCAATGGCACACGCAAACCCGCACTGGAAAATCAGACGTTTTGCGAAAGCTCTATCCCGCCGATGTCCATCTGGAAATTCACCCGAAGGATGCTTCGCGGCTCGGAATCACGCCGGAATCGAAAGTGACCATCTCTTCGCGCCGCGGCACCGTAACCGCCCGCGCGTTTGTCACTCCCACGGTGCAAGAGGGGCACGTCTTCCTGCCCATGCACTTCCCCGTCACGAACCTGCTCACCCACAATGAAGTCGACCCCTACTCGCGACAACCGGCCTATAAAGCCTGCGCCGTCCGGGTCACGCCTGCTCGACCTTCGTGACGCATCAGTGCGGATGATTTCGTAAACGCCGCTCAACACCGCGAGTGCGGGCTTCCTCTACGGAGCATTTCTGCGCACACTCCGCGCAGATGTGGTTCGACCTGCTCGTCACTGGAGTCATCTTTCTCTTCCACACCGCCGGCCTGTTCTGCGCGTTCCGGGCGATCCTGATTTCCCGCTCGTCGCCTGCCGCGATTGGCTGGGTCATCACGCTGGTTCTCTTCCCCTACGTCACCATCCCGCTGTTCGCGATTTTCGGCGGGTCGCAGTTCAAAGGCTACAAGCTCGCGAGTCATCCCGATTCCAGCGACTTGAAACCGGTGCTGGAAAAAGCCCGCGCCGCTCTCGAGCCGTATGGCTCTGACCTGACGGAAAAATACCGCGACTCGGCCCGCCTGTCGGAGAAGCTCAACCAGCTTCCCGTCACCGCCGGCAACGACGTGCAGCTGCTCATCGATGGCGAGGAGACCTTCGACGCCATCGGCCGTGCGATCGATGCCGCAAAGGAATATCTCATCGTGCAGTTTTTCATCGTCCGCGACGACGAGCTCGGTCGGGACATCAAGGCGCGGCTCCTCGCGGCGGCAAAGCGCGGCGTGAAGATCTACATGCTCATCGACCAGGTCGGATCCCACCGCCTGCCGAAGAGCTATCGCCGCGAATTGATGGATGCGGGCGTGGAGTTCGATGTCTTCGTGACGAATCGTGAGCGCGGCCGCCGGTTTCGCATCAACTTCCGCAACCACCGGAAGCTCGTCATCGCCGACGGCCGCATTGGCTTCGTCGGCGGCCTGAACATCGGCGACGAATACATGGGGCGCGATCCCCATTTCGGGCCATGGCGCGACACCTTCATCCAGCTCGAAGGGCCGATCGTCATCGCGCTCCAGATTCCCTTCGTCGAAGACTGGTATTTCATCCGCAAGAAGGTTCTCGATCTGCCGTGGGTCGTGCACCCGGTGGATGGAAAAATGGCCGCTTCCGTCGTGCCCGGTGCGCCTGCTTCGGTCTGGAACACATGCCCTGCCGCGTATTTCGAGGTCATTCGCTCGGCACGGAAACGGCTCTGGCTGGCGAGTCCGTATTTCGTGCCAGACTCCGCGCTGCGTGCCGCAATCGCGCACGCCGCCCTTCGCGGCGTGGACGTGCGCCTCATGCTCCCGCAAAACCCGGACCACATCCTGCCGTGGCTCTCGTCGTTCACGTTCTATCCCGCAATGCGCGAAGCAGGCGTGAAGATCTACCGCTATCAGCCGGGATTCATGCACCAGAAGGTGCTGCTCGCCGACGATGACCTTTCCATCGTGGGCTCGATCAATCTCGACTACCGCTCGTTCGTCCTGAACTTCGAACTCTCCGTAATGGTGGCAAGCCGCGCGTTCGCCAATCGTGTGGAGAAGATGCTCGAAGACGACTTTGCACGGTGCAAGGAGGACGACCTTTACGCGCTCGAGAACCGCGGCCTGCTCTTCCACCTCAAATGCCGCTCCGCCGCCCTGCTTAGTCCGACGCAATAGCGGCCATCCCATCCTTCCCGCACTAGCCAGAGACGCATTGAACCATCGACTTGCGGGACTTGCCGCCCCCGCGCGGCGGACATAGTGCTTAGGGATGCACGTCGCGATACTCGTGTTCCCCGGTGTCGAGGAAATGGACTTCATCGCACCATACGAGGTCTTCTCAGCCGCGGCGAAACTCGGCGGAGAACTCACGATCACGCTGGTGTCGTCCGACCACGCTCAAGACGTGACTGCCACACACGGCCTGAAGTTTTCGGCCACGCAATCCATCACGCAGCCTGACCATTTCGACCTCGTCATCGTCCCGGGCGGCGCGTGGCTATCCGGAGAGAACACCGGCGTCCGGCTGGCGGTGCAGCATGAGCGCCTCATCGCGTGGCTTGTAGGCCAATCAGAACGTGGCTCAACGCTGGCCAGCGTCTGCACGGGCTCCATCCTGCTGGCCGCTGCGGGTCTGCTCGCTGGCAGACCGGCAACGACCCATCACTCCGCGAAAGCCGACCTCGCGGGCTTTGGAGCGTCGGTTGTGGATGCCCGGGTGGTTGATGACGTAAACTTCGTCACGGCCGGCGGCGTCACCTCCGGCCTCGATCTCTCGCTATGGCTCGTAGAGCGTTTTCTCGGCGCGGAGATCGCACGACGTGTCGAGGATTACCTGGAGTATCGCCGTCAGGGGGAAGTCTTTCTCGCGGATCGACCGTGAATTTCACGTTGCGCGAAGCGACGCTCGACGACATTCGGGCAATTGCGCACGTCCACATCGAGGCGTGGCGCACCGCCTTTCGTCACCTCGTCCCGACGACCACTCTCGACAGCCTTTCCTGCGAGGCGCAGGTTCCCTTGTGGACGGATCTTCTTTCAAACCCGCAGACCATCGCGCTGCTTGCGGAAGGTGACGGCGAGGTCGTCGGATTCTGCACCGGCCGCCCCAGCCCGGATGCCGACTGCGCCGGCATGGGCGAAATCCACACCCTCTACGTGCTGCCGCGAGTGTGGCGTCACGGCATCGGCGGGAGCTTGATCGGAGCCGTGGAGGAACGCCTGCGCGCACGCGGATTCACAGCCCTCAGCCTCTGGGTGCTCGAGGACAACGCCATCGCGCGCGCGTTCTACGAGGCCCGGGGCTATCGTCCGGAGGGCGCTCGAAAAATCATCACCATCGGCGGCGAGGAATTGCTCCACTGCCGCTACGAACGCCGCATTTGAGGCACGTGATTACTCCTCGTCTTCGTCCGAGGCGCCCTTCTTGTAGGTCAATCCGCGAAGCTTGCCTTCGATGAACGCGTCGATGTCTCCATCCATCACGCCTTGAATGTCGCTCGTTTGCACGCCGGTGCGGAGGTCCTTCACCATTTGATACGGCTGAAAGACGTAGGAACGAATCTGGTTTCCCCAGGCGATGTCGCCCTTTTCTCCGTATTGGCGCTCGACCTCGGCGCGCTTCTTGTCCGCCTCGATCTGGAACAACTTCGCCTTGAGCATCTTCATCGCCAGCTCGCGGTTCCGGCCCTGACTCCGCTCGGCCTGGCACGCCACCACAATGCCCGTGGGAAGGTGGGTGATGCGCACCGCGGTCTCGACCTTGTTGACGTTCTGCCCGCCCTTGCCGCCCGAACGGAATGTGTCGAGCTTGAGGTCGGCCTCATTCACTTCGACCGGCGCGTCCTCGATTTCCGGAACGACATCGACACTCGCAAACGACGTGTGCCGCCGCTTGTTCGCGTCAAACGGAGAAATGCGCACCAGCCGGTGCACGCCGCGCTCGCAATTGAGGTAACCGTAGGCGTTCTCGCCCGTGACACGCAGCGTCGCGCTCTTGATGCCCGCCTCGTCGCCGACCTGGATGTCCACGATTTCGAACTTGAACCCGCTCCGTTCCATCCAGCGCTGATACATCCGCAGCAACATGTCGGCCCAGTCGCACGACTCCGTGCCACCGGCCCCGGCGTGGATCGTGAGAAATGCCGGGTTCGAGTCGAACTCGCCGCTGAGAAACTGCCGCAGTTCGAATTTGGAAAGATCGCTCGAAATCGCTGCGAATTCCTTCCGCACCTCCTCCTCCGCGGCGGCACGCGCCGCCGGATCGGTTTCCTCGGAAGCCAGCTCGTGCAGCACCACGAGATCCGCCGCGCGCGACTCGAGTTCCTTGAACGGACCGATCTTGGCGCGAAGCGCCGAGACCTGCTCCATGTCGGCCTGCGCAGCCTCCTTGTTGTTCCAGAAATTCGGATCTGTCATCCGCGCCTCGATTTCCTCGAGGCGGGCGGTCAATGCGGGGAGGTCAAAGAAACCTCCGCAACTCACCGATGCGATTGGTGAGTTCGGAGGGATCAAACGTCTGAGTGTCCATGATCTTGAAATTGCTGAGGCTCGCGCAAAATCATCGCGCGCGAACCGACTTTACGGCTGGGCGGTCTCCGGAGCCACCGCCGGCTGCGGGAGCGCGGGCTCGGTATCGAAACGGAAAATGGTCTCGCCTTCCTTCATAAGCCCGAGACGGTCGCGGGCGATCGTCTCGACATATTCCGGATCTTCGTTGAGCCATTTTTCCTCGCGCTGTTGCTGGCGCAGAAGGAGCTGCTGGTCGGCAAGCTCCTTCTCCAGCCCGGCGAGAGTGGCCCGCATCTCGTCGATGCGCCGCAGCTCCGGAATGAACGCCAGCGCAAAGACCGCAAGACTGCCCAGGCCGATGAGGAAGATGAGAAACCGATTGACCGCACGCCAAAAGTCCGTCTCGCGGCGTTTGCGAATATCGGCTTTGCCGTGGGTTCTCATCGGTCGCGCCTGCTAGCGCATCTTGCCTCCGTAAATGGCGTTCGAGCCAAGTTCCTCCTCGATGCGGAGGAGTTGATTGTATTTCGCGACACGGTCCGTGCGGCAGAGCGATCCGGTCTTGATCTGGCCGGCGTTCGTCGCGACGGCGATGTCCGCAATCGTCGTGTCCTCGGTCTCGCCGGAGCGATGACTGATGACGGCGGTGTATTTGTTGTCCATCGCCAGCTCGATCGCATCGAGGGTCTCGGTGAGCGAACCGATCTGGTTCACCTTCACGAGAATCGAGTTTGCCGTGCCGGTCTCGATGCCCTTGCGCAGGAAATCGACATTCGTGACGAAGAGATCATCGCCGACGAGCTGAACGCGGTCGCCGATCGTCTCGGTGAGCTTCTTCCACCCGGCCCAGTCGTTTTCGGCGCAGCCGTCCTCGATCGAGATGATCGGGTATTTCTTGCAAAGCGTCTCGTAGTAGGCGACGAGCTCATCGGCCGTGCGCTTCGAGCCATCCGACTTCTTGAATACGTATTTCTTCGTCGAGGCCTGATAGAACTCCGACGAGGCGCAATCCAGCGCGATGAAGATATCCTTGCCGAACTTGTAACCAGCGTCCTTCACCGCCTTGGCGATGGAATCCAGCGCGTCCTCCGCGGAGCTCAGCGCGGGCGCGAAGCCGCCTTCGTCGCCGATCGCAGTGGAAAGCCCGCGTCCCTTCAACACGTTCTTCAGCGCGTGGAAGATTTCCGTGCCGGCGCGAAGCGCCTCCGAGAAGGTCGGCAGCCCCTTGGGCATGATCATGAACTCCTGGAAATCGATCGGCGCATCGGAGTGCGCACCGCCGTTCAGGATGTTCATCATCGGCACCGGCAGCACCTTCGCGTTCGGTCCGCCGAGATACTTGTAAAGCGGCTGGCCGAGCTGCGCGGCAGCGGCCTTGGCCACGGCGAGCGACACCCCAAGGATGGCATTTGCGCCGAGCTTCTTTTTGTTCGGCGTGCCGTCGAGGCTGATCATGAGCTTGTCGATCGAGACCTGATCGAGCGCGTCCATTCCGACGACCTCCGGGGCGATCGTCTTGTGAACGTTCGCCACGGCCTTGCTCACGCCCTTGCCGAGATAACGGCCCTTGACGCCGTCGCGAAGTTCCACGGCCTCGTGCTCACCAGTGCTTGCGCCACTGGGCACGGCCGCGCGACCAATGGCGCCGCCAAGAAGTTCAACGTCGACCTCAACGGTCGGATTGCCACGCGAATCCAGAATTTCGCGCGCACGCAGGGAGATGATGGTGGTGTCTGACATGAAATGAAAAATCGAGGCGTTACGGGGAATCTCCGCGCCTAGGCCGGAGCTTGCTCAGGAGCCTTCAGCAGTTCAAGGTTTTTGAAAGCGGAGATGTCGACGATCTTGACATTGCGCACTCCGGATTCCGTGGGCAATTCCACATCGTCGCCAACCGCCTTGCCGAGCAGCGCCTGCCCGATTGCGGCCTGATACGACACGATCCCCTTTTCCGGCGCACCATCCCAGGCGCCGAGAATGGCAAACTCCTCCTCGCCGCCGGTTTCGTGATCGCGAAGCTTCACGACGGCGCCAATCGAGACCTTGCTCGTGTCGACGTCCTCGAAATTCGTGCCGCGCGCCATGCTGAGTTCGCGCTCCATTTCGGATTTGCGGCGAAGCAGCACGCGCTGCTGTTCCTTCGCACTCTTGAACTCAAAGTTTTCCCGCAGGTCGCCGTAGGACCGCGCGATGCTGATGTCCTTCGTGTTCTGCGGAATCTGGCGATTGACGAGATCGTCGTATTCGGCACGCCGCCGCTCGAGGCTGGCCCAGGAAACGACGAGGTTTTCCGCCTTCGAGTCATCCTGCTCGCCGGTGATCATGCTCTGAATCTCCGGGTGCAGCTTGATGATGCGCGCGAGCAGCGAGCGTTTGTTCAGGTCGTCGAAAACGGTGGTCAGCTTCAGCTTTCGCACCGCGTCACGCACGACGACCGGCTCGGCGTCGGCAAGCAGATCGCTGAGCAGCGTCTTGTCGTCCATCACGAGGTCGTGAAGTTTCGTGCCGCGCGTCACGTCGCTGAGCATGTCGTTCTCGAGCGCCGCGATGATCGCGCTGAACATGTCGGCGTTGAACTGCTCGGGGAATTCGGCACCGCGCTCCTTGCAGAGCCAGAAAAGAATCTCGGGCGTCACCGTCCGCTCGCGAATCCATTTGTCGAGCGCAACGCGAAACTCCTCCTTGCGCCCCTCCTGCTCGAACAAGCGCGCAATTTCCTGCACGAGACGCGGCGTGGCCCGCAGTGCCAGACTGAGCGCCTTGTCGGTCCAGCGATCGCCAAATGCCGTCTTGAAATGGGACAGCACACGGCGGTGCTTCGTCGCCGGCAGCGCCGAGAAAATCTCCGCCAGCCGGCCTTGCTCTCCGCGCAAAATATCCGCCACTCCCGGCGCTTCCTCGCCCGGCTGCAACGCCTCGTGGCGCTCGCAAATCTCGTCGCGCGCCAGCAGCATCTCGATGGCCGGCACGGCGTGGAGCTTCTGGCCTTTCTTCGCGGCGTCCTCGATTTGACGCGCCAGGGCCTTCATCTCCTCGACTTCCTTCGCAAGGTCGTCGAGCGCCTTGACGATCGAATCGAGCGCGAGGACCTGATCCTTCGGGTGGCGCGCCCCCCGGAACGACTCCAGCAGCTTCGCGCCCTGGTTCACCGGCGCCTCGTGCAACTCGACGGGCAGGCCCTTCTTCGCCGGCAGATGCACGTGCGGGTCGCCCTTCAATTTCTTCTTCGCGTTGTCCCAGAACTTCTTGAACGTCGCCGCGTCCATGGCGTGCGGAACGAACACCGCCGTGATTTGCTCGACCGTTGCACGGCCGCCAAAATTCGAGAGCACCTCCTTGGCGAGCCCGGCGGGATCCGATGACGCCCGCTCGCGCACGGCCGCCGGGTCCAGCGCCGCCTGCACCCGCACATGATCGGCAGGAATCGGCGCAAGGGTCTGGGCCGCGTAATCGGCCTGCATCGGGTGACCTTTCTTCGAACCGAAATCAATGAAAACCTGGTTGGTCAGAAGGTTCCACTCCGCCACGCGACCGAAGCCCCAACTCTTGTGCTGGCAGAAAGCGCCAGGCTGCAATTTCTCCAGTTTCTCCGCCGCTTCCGGGCTCAGTTTCCCCGCTTCTACAACTTTCTGCAGTTCCTCGTTCATGAAATCCTTCCCAACTTAGGGGCGGCAATTCGCATGGCGAGGAAAAATCCTCCGCATCACAACCGCCGGCATCCCGTGCGTCCGAGTGTCCAACCGAATCTCGAGAATTGTATACAAAATTTGCTTTCTCAGAACCGCTGTTGGTGTTATTGTCGCATACAATAATTCACCCCTACGTTCACCCCACATATCCTATGAGTATCCGCAAATTACTCCCCTCCCTCGGCGCGGCTTTGTGCGCCTTTGCCATCACCCCTTCCGCCATGGCCGGCCTGGGCATTGGCGAATCCCTCTACATCGATTTCGGCAAGAATGATGTCGAGAACGGTATCATCATGCCGGCCAACGGCCCGATGAATACAGACGCCGGAAACAGCACCGGCGTCCCGGATGCGTATGGCATTTACTGGAACAACGCCTGGACAAACACCGCGGACGCTGGAGGACCGGTTCCACCGGATCCTGTCATCAACCTCATCAACTCCCAGAACGTGCCCACCGGCATTGACCTGGTGTTTACGGAAGGCTGGGAATCCAATGGCTTCAAGAACGGCGGGTTGCTGAACCCCGACCCGGCTCTTCTCGGCGAATTCGCATCCAAGAACGCTGTCGGCGATTATTTCTTCATCAACAAACCATACACCGCAGACAAGCAAGGCATCGCTTCGATGACCTTCTACGGTCTCGATACCTCGCTTACCTACGACTTCAAGATCTTCGCGACGCGGGAAATTGGTGAGGTCCGAATCACCGAATATACAATTATCGATATCAACGGCACGCACACCCTTCTGTATCAGACATCAGGAGCGGGCATTGGCGCTGGCGGCTACAACGGCAACAATGACGAGTTCGCCACGTTCAGCGGAATCGTTCCCAACGAATTCGGCGAGATCACCCTCACGGTTCGCGTGGCAGAAAGTGATTTTGCCTACATCGGCGCGCTGCAGCTGACGGCTGTTCCGGAGCCCTCCCAGCTGGCGCTGCTTGCGTTTGGCGCGGGTTGCCTGGTGGTCTTCACCATTCGCCGCCGCCGCGCACAGAACTGATTGCTTTCAAGGTGAAGCTGCTCAGGCGAGGTGCTTGAGCAGCTTCTCGTGAATCCCGTCGAAGCCGCCGTTGCTGAAGACGACGATCACGTCGCCTGGTTCGACAAGCGGAACGAGCTTCGACACGATCGCATCCGCGGTCGGCTCGTAATGCGCGGGCTTCCCGGTGCTCGCAATGTCCGCGACCACCTTTTCCGGGTTCAAGCGTTCGTGCTCGGGAATCTGCTCCAGTCGCGCCACCTGCGCGATGAACACGCCATCCGCGTCGATAAACGCGGCAGGGAGCGATTCCTGAAACACCGCACGTCGCGTCGTATTCGACCGCGGCTCGAAGATCGCCCATAGCCTCGAGCCGGCATAGCGCCGTCTCAGGCCGGCCAGCGTCTCGCGGATCGCCGTCGGATGGTGCCCGAAGTCGTCGATGACGGTCACCCCGTTCACAAATCCACGCACCTCCTGCCGGCGCTTGATGCCTGCAAATGTCCGCAACGCCTCCTGAATGGCCGGCACGGGCACGTTGTAGAAATGCGCTGCCGACGCTGCCATTGCCGCGTTGCGAATGTTGAAATCGCCAAGCATCGGAATTTCGAACGTCTCGCCAAACAACTCGAAGACGGACCGATCCGCGTGATGCTGGACGTGGCGAATCTGGTTGGCCGCGTTCTCCGAAAAGCCGACCTCCACGATTGGCGCCGGGCAGGTGCGGCCGACGTCGATGCAGTTCGGATCATCCGCGTTGAGCAGCACCATTCCCTCGCTGGGAACGATGTTCAGCAGGCGGCGGAAGCTCGTCTTGATGTCATCGAGGTCGCGAAAGATGTCCGCGTGATCGAACTCGATGTTGTTCACGATCACCAGCTCAGGCAGGTAATGGACAAACTTCGAGCGCTTGTCGAAAAACGCGGTGTCGTATTCGTCGCCCTCGATCACGAAATACTTCGAGTCCCGCAGGCAGCACCCCTGCCCGAGATTCGCGGGAATTCCGCCGATCAACCATCCCGGCGCGAGCCCGGCATGCTCGAGAATCCACGCCAGAAGCGAGGTCGTGGTCGTTTTTCCGTGCGTGCCCGTGACCACGAGATTGTGCCGTCCACGCAGAAAGAACTGCTTCAGTGTTTCCGGCAGCGACAGGTAATAGAGCTTCCGGTTGAGCACGGCCTCGACCGCCGGCTTGCCGCGAGTCATGGCATTCCCCACCACGACCAGATCGGTCTCCGCCGGAATGTCGGCGGGATCGAACCCCCTGGTGATCGGAATGCCCTTCTCCTCCAGAAACGTGGACATCGGCGGGTAGACGTGGTCGTCCTGCCCGGTGACGATGAACCCGCGATCGCGCATCCCGGCCGCGACGGCACCCATCGCGGTGCCGCAAATGCCGAGGAAATGGATGTGTTTCACGCCAAAATCTGATCCCGCTCCTCCCTTCCGTCACCAAGCCCTGTCGGGCTTCGAAACGAAGAGGAAAATCACGGGAAATGTCTCAATAGACGTCGCGCAGGTAGCGGTGCTCCTTCTTGAGCCCGTCGATGTAGGCAATCGCCTCCTCCGGAGACCTGCCGCCTTCCTTCTCGACGATCTGGTGCAACGCCTGGTCGACATCCTTTGCCATGCGCGACGCATCGCCGCAGACGTAGAACGTGGCGCCGCCTTCGAGCCACTCGAAGAGTTCCTTCGAGGCTTCGAGCATCCGGTGCTGCACGTAGATCTTGTAGTCCTGGTCGCGCGAAAACGCGGTGTCGAGACGGGTCAATACCCCGTCGGCCTGGTATTTCTCGAACTCGTCCCTGTAGAAGAAGTCCGTGGCCGACCGCTGCTCTCCGAAGAACAGCCAGTTGCGGCCCGTCGCACCCGTGGCCTGGCGTTCCTGCAACATTGCGCGGAACGGTGCAATCCCGGTGCCGGGGCCAACCATGATGATGTCCTTCGACATGTCGGCGGGAACTCGGAAGTGCTTCGCCGTATGCACAAACACCGGCACCTTTCCTTCGCCCTCCGCCCGCTCGGCGAGGTAGGACGAGCAGACGCCGGCACGCGGACGGTTGAAGCTCTCGTAGCGAACGACCGCGACGGTAAGGTGCACCGATTCGCCAACGACCTTCTGCGACGACGCGATCGAATACAGACGCGGCTGCAGCTTGCGCAGACAGCCGACGAATTCCTCCGGTGTGAATTGCGCCTGCGTGAACTCAAGGAGCGGATCGAGCACATCGCGACCCCACAGATATTCGTCGAGCTGCGTTTTCACCGCGGGATCAAGGAGGTCCTTGAGGAAGGTCGCGGAGTCATCCTTCTCGGCGATCGCACCCAACAGCTTCTTGTCCGGCGCGGTGATGATGTAGTCCTTCGTGAGCGCCTGCCGGATTGGCACCATTTCCTTGGCCGGATTCGGCACGATCTCGTCGCCGCTGAAGCCGAGTCGCTCGAGGATCTGGGAAACCAGCGCCGGATCGTTCTGAGGGAACACGCCCAGCGAGTCCCCCACCTCGTAGGTCAGTCCCGATCCCTGCAGAGAAATTTCAAAATGCCGCGTGTCCTTTTCCGAACCCTCCAGGGTCAGTTTGCGATTGACCGTGAGAGTGGCGGGAAATGGGTTTTTGCGGCTGTAAGCTCCTTCCGTGGACATATCCGGCTGAGTTAATGGCAACCGCCGTCGCGATGGCAAGCGGTCTTGACCGTCATCTGCTATTTTTGGCCGGCAAGGAGGCGCCGGACCAGTTGTTCGCTCGTCAGCACGCCCACGGGCCTGCCCTCCGCATCAACCACCGTCGCCATCGACAGCCGGGCCGCACGCAGCTTTCGCAATGCCTCGAGTGCCTTCTCGTGGGCGCGAACCGTCACCACGCGGCGCACGTAGGATTGCGCGCGACCGGAGGTCACGCCATCAAGCAGAAGATCGAAGGAACGGATGAGTCCCCTCACGCCGCCATCGTCGCCGACAACCAGGAAGCGATCCACGTCGGTTTCACGGGCGAGCTTCAGCAACTCCCGCACTTCCGTTTCGGGGCGCACCTTGGGAGCGTCCTTCATGGGTATCATCAGGTCTCCCGCGAGCACGGTGCGGAATTCCACGACGTGGTTGATCAGGGCGCGTTCCCCGGCGGTGAGCTGTCCCTTGGCCTCGCTCTCCGCGAGCAGGCGATTGAGGTCCTCGACGGCAACGATTCTCCCGCTCACCGCCTCGCGCTGACGACGGAAAAGCGGTCGCAAGATCCATGCGCCCAGGCTCAAAAGCGGCGCCATCACGAGATAGGTCGCGGTCAGAATCCGGGCGAAGATCACCAGCGTGCGATACGGGAAGCGCCGGAAGATCGCCTTGGGCAGAAATTCCAGCCCAAAAATGAACACCGGCAGCGACACGGCCAGCACCGCGATCGCCCCGGCCGCTCCCATCCATTCGGTGAACTTCCAGAACAACAACGTCACCGCGAGGATGTTGGCGGTGTTGGTGATGACGACGACCGTCACCATGAGCCGCTCGATCCGCGTGAGCAGGCTGTCGAGCTTCTGCGCCGCCTCCTCACCGCGCCGGGCGTAGTGACGGAGCCGCACACGGTTCACCGACAGCACGCCGTATTCGATACCGGAGAACGTGAACGACACGATCAGGCAGGCCAGCAACGCGAGCCAGATCATTCCGCCACCTCCTCTCCAGTCTCCTCCGGAGCGAGCTCGATGAGCACTTCCTTGATTCGCTTGCGGGTGGCCCGCCGCACGATGATCCGCCAGTCGCCAATCGTAAACGACTCGCCCGGTCGCGGCAGGCTGCCGAAATGCTCGACCACGAGGCCGCCGATCGTCTCGATGTCGCGGGTGTCGTCGGCCAGCTTGATGCCCTCCTCGGCCAGGTCGTCGAGCTGTGCATTGCCTGCCGCGAGAAATCGATCGCGGCTTAACCGCTCGATGTAGAGCTCGCTGCGGGAATCGGGCCCCTCCTCCCCGAGCAGCTCCTCTATGAGGTCCGACAACGTCACGATGCCCTCGATGCCGCCGTATTCGTCGAGCAGGATGGCAAAATGCTGCCGATGCGCGAGGAACGACCGCAGCAGGTCGAGCGCCTTCATGGTCTCGGGAACGAACGACGGCGGCTGCAGGCGCTCCATGTAATGGACCTCCGGACGCAGCAGAAAATCCTTCACGTCGAGCAGGCCGAGCAAATCATCGGGCGTCTCGCCGCGCACGGGCACGAGCCGGTAGCGCTTCCGCCGCACCCGTTCAATAACCTGCTCATTCGTCAGGTCGTCGGGCAGCGTGAACGCGTCCACTCGCGGCGTCATGCAATGCCGCGCCGATTCGTCCGCCAGCTTCATGATCTCGCGCAGCAGCCGGCTCTCCGTGCGGTCAAACGTGCCCTCCTCCCGCCCGATCTCGACCAGCGTCTCGAGTTCCTCGTCCGTGAGGTGCGGCACCGGTGACATCCGGCTCGGAATCACCGCCGCCACGACGCGCTCGCTCAGTCTTTGGAAGAACCCGCAGATCGGCCGAAGCATCGGGATGAGCCGCATTACCAGCGGCAGGCTCAATCGTGTGGTCCGCACCGGCGCCGCGAGCGCGGCCAGCTTCGGCAGCAGATCACACAGAACAACGATCACGCCGAACGCCAGCACGAGCAGCGCCCACGCCGGCACCACCTCCGAGTAACCCGAGACCTGCACGAGGTGCAGGATGATCACCAGCAGCGGCAGATTCGTCACCGTGTTCGCAAGCAGGAGCGTGTTGGCGACGTCGTCGGGGTCGGTCATCAGCATGTCGAACATCGCCGCACGGCGCGAATCCCGCACCCGCAGCTTGCGGCGGCGTTCCTGCGTCATGGAAAACATCGCCGTTTCGATCGCCGAAAGCGCGCCCGAGGCGATGGCCAGCACAATGCCCAAAAGCAGCAGACCGAACGAACCCGCGCTCATTGCTCCACAAAGTCACGCAGGAATTCGCAAAAGGATGAGTGGGAACAAAAACGGTTCTGCAAACCCCAATTCCTAGCACATACTGGACGAAGCCGAATGAAAAAATTCGATCGCATGGAGGCCTTCGTGGGATCGCTCGAAACGGGCGACACGGGAGGCTTGCACCCTTGCTACGCCGGCTACTTTCTCTGTTTCAACCGCGGGGAATACTATGAAGCCCACGACGTGCTCGAGCACCTCTGGCTCCAGTGCGAGGATGACAACGAACTCTTTTACAAGGGGCTGATCCAGCTCGCCGGCAGCTTTGTCCACCTGCGAAAGCAGTTTCTCCGCCCCGATCACCCCAAGGACGGCCGCCGCCTCGGCCCGGCCACCCGGTTGTTCGACCTCGCGATCGCAAATCTCGCGCCCTACGCCCCGCGCCACCTGCGGCTCGACATCACCTCCGTGCTCGATCTCGCTGGACGCCATTGCCGTGCCATCCGCGAGTCGGATTACACGACAAACCCGTGGAGTCCGAGGGCCCTGCCGCAACTCATCCTCGGCGGGGATTGAAGAAACCGGCGCCCGCGTTGCCGCAGACAGTTCGCACCTGAGCGATTGCCTCCCGACGGAGTTCTTGATAAACCTCCCGCCCCAATGGGCAAGGAACGGTGGAGTTCGAGACTTGGGGTGATCCTCGCAGTGGCGGGGAGCGCGGTGGGTCTCGGAAATTTCCTGCGGTTCCCCGGGCAGGCGGCGCAATACGGCGGCGGGTCCTTCATGCTCGCCTACTTCATCTCGCTGTTAATCATCGGAATCCCGATCGGATGGGCGGAATGGACCATGGGACGATACTCGGGGGAACGCGGCTTCAACTCCTCCCCGGGCGCCTTCCACGCCTTCCTCCGGCACCCGTATGGGAAATACCTCGGGGTGATCGGCGTGATCATTCCGGTGGTGATCTACATGTATTACGTCGTCATCGAGGCGTGGTGTCTCGGTTATGCGGTCAATTTCCTCGCCGGGCGCATGCACTTCGAGACGCCGCAGGATTCCGGAGCGTTCTTTGCGAAATACATCGGAACCAATGAGGACGGACTGGCCATCGGCTTCGCGTTCGACCAGGTCGGCTATTACATCGTCCTCGTTTTCGTCCTGAACTTTTTCCTCATCTACCGGGGCGTTTCCAAGGGCATCGAGTGGTTTTGCACCTACGCCATGCCGGCGCTCGTGGTTCTCGCGCTCATCGTTCTCGTTCGCGTCCTCACCCTCGGCACGCCGGACCCGGCATTTCCGGATCGCAATGTCAGCAACGGCCTCGGATTCATGTGGAATCCGACCAAGATTGTCGTCGAGGAACTTCAGGACGGCACGTGGATTCGCTCGCGGGAGGTGGTGGGCGCCGTCGAAATTGCCGCAGCCGAAGCCGAGGTCGCTGGGAGCCCCGAAACGAAGCGCATTCATCGCATCGGCATTCTCGAGCAGCTCTCGAAACCCGACGTATGGCTCGCCGCCGCAGGACAGATCTTCTTCTCCCTCAGCGTCGGATTCGGCGTGATCCTCACCTACGCGAGCTACCTCACGCGCAAGGACGACATCGTCCTGAGCGGCCTCTCCGCGACAAGCGCCAATGAATTCTGCGAAGTCTCCCTGGGCGGCCTCATCACACTTCCCGCCGCCGTCGCATTTCTCGGCATTGCCGGCGCGGCGGGCCAGGGCACGTTTGGCCTCGGTTTCAACGTCCTGCCGCTGGTCTTTGCGAAAATCCCCGTCGGCTGGCTGTTCGGCTTTCTGTTTTTCTTCCTGCTTTTCCTCGCGGCGGTAACCAGCTCGATCTCGATGCTCCAGCCGGGCATCGCCTTCCTGGAAGAAACCCTCAACATCAAGCGCAAGCAATCCGTCGCCATCCTCGGCCTCATCACCGCTTTCGGCAGCGGGTTCGTCGTGTGGTTCAGCAAGGACCTGAAGGCGCTCGACACGCTGGATTTCTGGGTTGGCACGTTCCTGATCTTCGTGCTCGCAACGATTCAAATCATCGTCTTCTCGTGGGTCTTCGGTGTGGAGCGCGGCCTCAAGGAAGCCCACCGCGGCTCGGCGATTCGCATTCCGCGGATCTTCAAGCCGATCATGAAATTCCTCTGCCCGGCGTTCCTTCTCTGGATCTTCACCTACTGGTGCATGCGGAACCTTTTCGGAATGGATTTCGGCAGCGCGAAGGTGAACGTCAGCGGCTACGTGCTCGACCTGATCGGCGAGAACCCAAGCCCTGTCGCCCGCGCGAGCGTCGGGATCATCATTCTTTTCGGCGCATTCGTCACCATCCTCGTGACTCGCGCCGAAGCCTATCGCCGTCCCATTCAAGATCCACCGGAGGACGAGTCATGACTTTCGGAGGCTGGATCGTGATGCTGTCGTCCGTGGGCTGGGTAACCGCCCTGTTCACATGGTGCATCTTCAAGGTGCTCACCACGCCCTCGGAAACGAAAAAGATTCACGGTTTCGAAATGGAGACCCCCGACGAGAAGGAGGAGACCTGATTTTTCGGTTGAGACGCGACTGCCCCGCGTCCAGAAATAAGGCCTCTCATGCGACTCGACGATCTGTTCTCACGCAAGCCGCGCACGCTTTCCTTCGAATTCTTCCCACCAAAAAACGAACGCGGCTGGCACACGCTCGAGGACACAATCGACCAGCTTGTTCCCCTCGGCCCGGATTTCATCTCCGTGACCTATGGCGCCGGGGGCAGCACCCGCGAAAAGACGCGCGAAGTCATCGAGCACATCGCCCGCACGACCGGCGTCACCACCATGGCGCACCTCACCTGCGTGAACGCCACCAAGGCGGAACTCCGCAGTCTGCTCGACGAGTATTCCTCCCATGGCATCGAGAACCTGCTCGCGCTCCGCGGCGATCCACCAAAGGGCCAGGTGCGATTCACCCCGACCGACGGTGGGTGCGAATACGCCAGCGATCTCATCGATCTCATCCGGGAGGACGGCCGGTTCGCCATTCTTTGCGCGGCCTTTCCCGAACGGCACCCCGAGGCGTCCTCCCGTGAGGCGGACTGGGCAAATCTTCACCGCAAACTCACCAAAGGCGCCTGCGCCGCGATCACGCAGTGCTTCTTCGACCCGGAGCACTACGTCGATCTCTGCCGCCACCTCGAGGGCCTGCTGGGGCATCCGCCGCGCGTTATCCCGGGCATCCTGCCGGTGGTCGATTGGGCGGCTCTGGAGCGATTCTGCAAGGTCTGCGGAGCGGAAATCCCGAACCGCCTGCGCGAACGCATCGAGCCGGTTGCCCACGACCGTGTCGAGACACGGAAGCGCGGCATCGCCTTCTCCATCGAGTTCTGCCGTCAGCTTCTCGAGGCAGGCGCGCCGGGCCTGCACCTCTTCGCGCTGAACCGCAGCACCGCCGTCGCGGAAATCGTCACCGCCCTGCGACAGAGCGGCCACCTCGACTGAGCCCCCCGCTACGGCTTAATCGCCGTAGCCGTTCGGGTGCTTCTGGTGCCACGCCCAGGCGCTCTCGATGATCTTGCGGATGTCCTGATGCTGCGGCTCCCAGCCGAGCTCGCGACGAATCTTGTCCGATCCCGCGATGAGCCGTGGCGGGTCTCCCGCACGACGCGGCATTTCCTCGACCGGGATGTCCCTGCCGGTCACTGCCCGGCAGGTTTCGATGATCTCCTTCACCGAAGTCCCGCCTCCCGTTCCGAGGTTGTAAAATGCCGACTCCTTCGCCTCGAGCGCGAGGATGTGCGCCTTCGCGAGGTCAAAGATGTGGATGTAGTCGCGAATGCAGGTGCCATCCGGCGTCTCGTAATCGGTGCCAAACACCTGCGCCTTCGGCCGCTGCCCGAGCGCAACCTTCAGGACGTTCGGAATGAGGTGCGTCTCGATGCGATGGTCTTCGCCAAACCGCTCACTCGCGCCCGCCGCGTTGAAATACCGGAGCGCGACAAAGGTCAGCCCGTGAATCTCGCCATACCAGCGAAGGATTTTTTCAAAAAGGAGCTTCGACTCGCCGTAGGGATTGATCGGCTTCTGCGGAAGCGTTTCGTCGATCGGAATGCGCTCGGGAATGCCGAAGGTCGCGCACGTCGAGGAAAAGACGAGGCGTTTCACGCCCGCCTCCATCATGGCGTTGAGCAGATTCAGACCATTGCAGACGTTGTTTTTGAAATACTTCGCCGGGTTGGTCATCGACTCGCCGACCAGCGCATTGGCGGCGAAATGCATCACGGCATCCGGCTTGTATTCGTCGATCGCCAGCTTGATGACTCCCGGATCGGCGAGGTCCCCCTGGAAGAATCGCGCACGGTCGTCGACCGCCTTGCGATGCCCCTCACTCAGATTGTCGAAGACGGCGACCCCGTGGCCCGCGTCCAGGAGCTGCTCGACACAAATGCTTCCGATGTAACCCGCGCCACCCGTAACCAGGATTCTGCTCATAAATCTGCGCGAGCATAGGCGACTGAGGGCGGCATTCAAGCGCGACCTGCCGCCGTCCTGAGGCGGGACAAACCTACACGGAATCCTGATTGCGCAGCGCCTGCACCATCTGCCGGATGTGGCGCATGCGTCCCCGCTCCTCGAGGATCTTCAGGCTCTTCTCGGGCGAACCCCACTCGATGATCTCGATCGTCACGCGGCGCACGCCCCATTTGTTCACCTGCGAGTTGCTCGGTTTGTAGAGATCAATCGTTCCCGTGCCGACGAGCGCGCTTCCGTAGTCGTCGATCACGTATTCCTTGCCGGTCTCGACGATACGAAAACGGGTGCCCACGGGGTAACGCGACCAATCCGCCGCAGCGCTGTTCAGTTCGCCGGTCTTCAAGCGGGTGCCCAGCGCATTCTTCGGTCCATAGGGTCCATTGTGCTCGCCGCCGCTCGAATACGCGGTCGTCCGCACATTCTCAATGCGCGGCCCCTGGATCCTGTCGGACTTCGGCGAAGACGCTTTGGAACTTAATGCTGTCGTCAGAAAGACCGCCCCAATGGCGATCGCTTGAAACATTCTCATACTTCGAAAAGGAGCGGGGACCCTACGGAGCAAATCCTCTCGCGCAACAATTTTTTCCACCTCGCCCCTTCACGCCGACGCCTCGAAAATCCCCGATCCTCAGAGAAATCCGCTTGTGTAAAGCCCCGTAAAATTTGCCCTCCACCCGGGAAATTTTTCCTATGCGCCGATTGCGTCTGTTTCTCGCTCCTGGCCTCCGCGCCTCCTGACGGCGCAGGCCCTTCACCGACCCCTGAAGACACCGCCCGCCCAGGGTCCGCCGACACCACCGGGTAGCAGCTACTCGCCCCGGTAGCTGCAGCGGGCGGTCGGCGTCTCGTGGATGACGATCTCCGCGAGGCCGGGAAGTTGCGGCGCGAGCTTTTTCCAGAGCCAGGCGGCCATCAGCTCGATCGTTGGGTTCTCCAGCCCTTCGATGTCGTTGAGGTAGGCATGGTCGAGCATTTCGAGGATCGGCTCCATGGCACGCGAAATCTCCGCGTGATCGTAGATCCAGCCCGTCTCGGGATTCACTTCGCCTTCCACGGAGACTTCCACCAGGAAGCTGTGACCGTGCATTCGCCCGCATTTGTGGGTCGGCGGGACGTTCGGAAGCGTTTGCGCCGATTCGAATCGAAAATCCTTGGTCAGTCGGGCTCTCATGAAATTACGGATAAAATCTCGAACTCAGAAACTCAGGAAAGGCGTCGTGTGGAAATGAATTTTTCCTGATTTCTTGATTCACACACCTTTTGTCTTCGGGTCCCAGATGAACTTGTGCATCTGGAGCTGGAAGCGCGCCGGCAGCTTGTCCGTAAGCATCCATTCCACAATGTCGCGCGGATCGATCCTGCCAAAAACCGGGCTCAGCAGCACGGCATTCACGCGCGCCGCGAGATCGTGCTTCGTGATCTGCTCGCGGCTCCACTCGTAGTCCTCGCGTGAGCCGATCACGAACTTCACTTCGTCGCGCTTCGTCAGAAACGCAATGTTTTCGACCCGATTCTTCGCGCACTCGCCGCTCGACGGTGTCTTGAGGTCCATGATCCGGTGCACGCGCGGGTCGACGCCCGAAATGTCGTGCGCGCCGCTCGTTTCAATCAGCACCGTGCGACCGGCGTCGCAGAGCTGCGTCATCAACGGAAGGACGTTCTTTTGAAGCAGCGGTTCGCCGCCGGTGATCTCGACGAGCGGGCAATCGATCGCCAGCACTTCGGCGAGGATTTCCTCCACGGGGCGCTTCGTGCCCTCGTAGAACGCATACTCCGTGTCGCAATAGCTGCAGCGCAGATCGCAGAAGGTCAGTCGCACGAAGACGCACGGCAGCCCCGCCCAGGTGCTCTCCCCCTGGATCGACTGGTAGATTTCGTTGACCGTCAGTTTCACGTTTCCGGAAAAAGTGCCTCCAGTTTTGCCTGCCGCTCGCGGGCTTCGCGATAAACCGCATGTGCCTCCGCCTGCGGCAGGATGGGACTGCCCAGCTTCAACGGCACCGGCCGCTCGCCAAGCTGCTCTAGAACGAAAACGGCCGCGCCTCTCAGCGACGCCTCCACCTCCCGGCTCGCATACACCGGTTGACCAAAAATGTTGGCCAGTCGCTTGAGGGCCGGCCGGCTCTGCAACCCGCCGCCCGAAACAATCCATTTCGGCACGCCATCCCGCGCTTCGATGATCGCATCGGCAATCGCCGCCAGCCGGTAATGGAAGGCCTCGACAAGAGCCTGGAGAATATCGAGCGCGGTCGTGGATTGGCGCATGCCAACGATAACACCCGTATCCTCCTCGTTCCACCGTGGCGCCCGCTCGGCGTTCCAGAATGGCAGCACCGTCAGGCCATGCTCAGGCAGCTTGCGCGCCGCCAGCTCCGCTTCGATCTCCGCCAGATCGCGCGGGAGATTCAACTCGCGGAGGCACCATGCGAAAAGATTGCCCGCGTTGCTCACGGCCCCTCCCACGAGGAAGCGTTTCGCATCGACCCGATAGCAAAACATCCCGAACGGCGCCCGGGCCGTGCGCCCCTCGCGCATCACACGCAAGGCCGCGCTCGTGCCGATGTTGATCGCCGCCAGCCCGGAGGAAGTCGCTCCCGAGCCGAGATTGCTCGCCGCGCCGTCGCCAATTCCAGGATGCCACGCCACGTCCTCCCATTGCCCCGGCGCATCCGAAACCGGCAGAAGCTTGTCGGGATCCAACCCACACGCCTCCAGCATTCGGTCGCTCCACCGCAGAGTGGTCGGGTTGAAAAGACCGGTGCCCGTGGCCATTCCCGTCGCGCAGGTCGCCGAGCCGGTGAGTTTCCACTGCAGCCATTCCGCGGGAGAGATCCACTTCGCGACACTGCGAAAGAGCGAGCGGTTCGTCCGCCGGAGCCAGCGGAGCTTTGCCGGCCAGAACGATGCCCGCAGCATGCAGCCGGTTTCGGCGTGGATTTCGCGTTCGTCGAACTCCTCGCGCAACGCGGCGGCATCGGACGCGCAACGCGAATCCGCCCAGGTGTAAATCGGAGTGAGCGGATCGCCGCTCGCGTTCACGCCCATCAGGCTGTGCCAGAAACACGACGTGCCGATCGCGCGAAACGGACGCGTGCCCATTGATTCGCGCAGGCAATCGTTCACGGCGTCGAGCAGGGTGCGGGGATCAATCTCCGCCTTGCCGGAGCGATCCGTGTGCAGCGGGTAAGGCCGTTGCGCGAGCGAGTGCGGAACGCGCCGGCCTCTCAGATCGAATCGCGCCGCCCTCGCCGACGAAGTGCCGACATCCAGCGCCAGCACGCAGTCCTCACCTTGCGACTTCATGGGGAACTTTCTTCAGGATGCGCTCGAGCGCCGATTTCCAGAACGCCTTCATCTCCTCCGCCCTCGTCCGATTCGAAAGGCCCCTTTGCCGGATCGTCAACCGGCACGCCCCCTCTCCCGCGTCCTCCACGTCCACCTCGAGATGCGACCCGTCGGGTTTCCAGCGCCCCTGGACCGATCGTGGAGCATCGAAACTGGTCGGCACGAAATCGCTTCGCCGCAGCCATCGATTGCGGAGGGGCTCTTCGACCCAGGCGGCATAAATGGCGGCGGCCGGGCGATGGATCGTCTGCTGCACGGTGATCTCACAGCCCTCAGCCGTCTCCTCAAACCGTCCGATCGATTTCTCGAATTCGCGGGTCACACACTGCTGCCACCACGCCGGCAAACCGTGCCGCTCCCGCAAAAATGCAGCGATTTCCTGCTGCGATCGGCGGTTCATTCCGGCCGCGTTCAGGACACCAAACCATTCCCGCCATCCGCGCCCCGTCGCCCTGAGGACTGCGTCTTCGCCGATGCTTGTTTCACTGCTCACAAATTCCGACGAAAGTAACAGCGGCCCCGCGGGTTGAAAACAGGGATTGTCGCCCGGCGGGTGTCCCCTAAACTGGCACGTCCGGCGCCCGCCGGTTTGTTTCCATGAATCTTCGCGACACGCAAAGCGAACCCGACACTCGACAGCTCGCCATCGACCGCGTGGGCGTCCGGGCTCTGCGCTACCCGATCCAGATCCGGGACAAGGATCACGCCACGCAGAGCACCATCGCCACCGTCCAGCTCACGGTTGACCTTCCGCACCATTTCAAGGGCACGCACATGAGCCGTTTCGTCGAGGCGCTCAATTCCCACGGCCCCATCCTGCACGTCGACAACATCCACGACATCCTCGTGCAGCTCACCGAACGGCTCGACTCCCGCTCCGCCCATGTCGACTTCGAGTTCCCGTTCTTTCTCGAAAAGAAGGCGCCGGTCACCGGCTCCGTCGGCGTAATGGATTACACCGCCCGATTCAGCGCGACGCGCGAGGAAAACAAATCCGACTTCGTCCTCACGGTCATCGTGCCGGTCACCACCCTCTGCCCCTGCTCGAAGGCGATCAGCACCGCGGGCGCCCACAACCAGCGCGGACAGGTCACCCTCGCCGTGCGATTCGGCAAGCCGATCTGGATCGAGGATTTGATCCGGCTCGTCGAGGACAGCGCCAGCTCCGAGCTCTACAGCCTGCTCAAGCGTCCCGACGAAAAGGCCGTGACCGAGCGTGCCTACGCGAACCCGGTGTTCGTCGAGGATCTCGTGCGCAACGTTGCCTTGCGCTGCGAGGCGGATCCAAACATCCGTTGGTATCGTGTCGAAGCGGAGAATTTCGAGTCGATCCACAATCACAACGCCTATGCGCTTATCGAGAAGAAGCCGCACGGGGCCTGAATTCCTCCGTTTCAAACGATCCCGCATCTGCTAATCCTCCGCCCCGATGGGAATCACAAAGGGAATCATCCGAACCCATAATCGCCGAAAGGAGGATCGGATCGCGCCGGCGACCCACGAGCACGGGGAATTTCGCCTGCGCTACGGCCATCCGCTGCCATTTGGCGTCAGCCTGGTGCCCGGCGGCATCAATTTCTCGATCTACTCGTCGCACGCCACGGATTGCACGCTGGTGCTCTTCGAGAAAGGCGGTGCCCAGCCGGTCGCGGAGATTCCCTTCCCGTCCGAGTTTCGCATCGGCCACATCTGGGCGATGATCGTTTTCGATCTCGACCACACGAAGCTGCAATACGGCTACCGGTTCGGCGGGCCGTGGGACCCGAAGAAGGGCCATCGCTTCAACCGCAGCAACATCCTGCTCGATCCGTTTGCCCGCTCGATCGGCGGTCGCGACGTGTGGATGAAGCGACCGGCGGAGGATGAGATTTATCCGCACCGTGCGCAGATCTGCGACGAGGATTTCGACTGGGATCATGATCGTCCGCTCCGGCTGCCCACGACGGACCTCGTCATCTACGAGATGCACGTGCGCGGCTTCACCCGGCACGACAGCTCCGGCGTCAGGCACCCGGGCACGTTCGACGGCATCCGCGAGAAAATCCCCTATCTCAAATCGATCGGCGTGAATTGCGTGGAGCTGATGCCGATCTTCGAATTCGACGAATTCGAAAATACGCGAACGAATCCCGTCACCGGCGAGCAGCTTTGCAACTACTGGGGCTACAGCACCGTCGGCTTCAACGCGCCGAAAGCCGGCTACGCAGCCTCGGGCGCGACCGGCGGCCAGGCCGACGAGTTCAAGCAGCTCGTGAAGGACCTGCACGCGGCCGGGATCCAGGTCGTGCTCGACGTGGTTTTCAACCACACCGCCGAGGGCGGCGAAGGCGGACCCACGATCTCGTTCCGCGGCATCGACAACCGGACGTTCTACATGCTGCTGCCCGACGGCAGTTACGCAAACTTCACCGGCTGCGGAAACACGGTGAACTGCAATCACCCTGCGGTCCGCCTGTTCATCCGCAACGCGCTGGCCTACTGGGCGTCGGAGTTTCACGTGGACGGCTTCCGGTTCGACCTTGCCTCCGTGCTCAGTCGCGATTCGGACGGGCATCCGCTTGCGAACCCTCCGCTCATCGAGGAACTCGCCCACGCTCCCGTTCTCGCGAGCTGTCACCTCATCGCGGAGGCATGGGACGCGGGCGGGCTTTATCAGGTCGGGCAATTTCCCGACTACGGCCGCTGGATCGAATGGAACGGAAAATTCCGCGATGCCGCGCGCCGCTTTCTCAAAGGAGACCCGGGCGTCGTCGGCGAGATGGTCCAGCGAATCATGGGCTCCCCGGATCTCTACAAAGCGGCGGGACGCAAGCCCACGGCATCGGTGAACTTCATCACCTGCCACGACGGGTTCACCCTCCGCGACCTCTGGTCCTACAACGAGAAGCACAATCTGGAAAACGGCGAGAGCGGTCGCGATGGCAGCGACTGGAACGCGAGCTGGAATTGCGGAGTCGAAGGGGAAACCGACGACCCGAAGATTCTCGACCTTCGTCTGCGCATGCAGAAGAACTCGCTCACGCTTCTCTTTCTCAGCCAGGGCGTGCCGATGGTTTACATGGGCGACGAATACGGCCGTTCCCAGCGCGGCAACAACAATGCCTACTGCCACGACGAGGAGTGGAATTGGTTCGACTGGTCAAAGACCGGCGATGACAACGAGCTCCTGCGGTTTTTCCGCGGCATCACCGCGTTTCGTGTTTCCCAGCCCGGACTGCGCCGCGAGGAATTCCTCACGGGTGAAGACGCCGTCGGCAGCGGCTATCCGGACATCAGCTGGCATGGCGTGAAGGCGTGGAAGCCCGACTGGTCGTTTAACAGCCGAACTCTCGCGTTCATGCTCTGCGGTCGCCACTCGAAGGCGCTCGGCGGGCCGCCGGACTTCCTCTACGCGGTCTTCAACATGTTCCACGAGCCGCTCACGTTCGAACTCCCGGTCCTTCCCAGGAACGTCTTCTGGTTCCGCGCGATCGACACCGCCCGGCGGGCACCGGAGGATATTCTCCCCGTCGGTCAGGAGGAAAAACTCGAGGATCAGTCGGCCCTTGCGGTTTTGGAAAGATCGGCCATTGTCCTTCTTGGGAAAGGCGTCTCCAGTCAGGGTCGGCCCGACAAATAATCACTTGCCTACCCTTGGTGACGCGCATAGATTCGCCGTCTTTTTCCACTACGTATCCTGCGATGGCCAGTAAGAAACCTGCAAGCGCCCCCAAGGCCAAAACGTCCAGCAAGCCCGCAGCCACCAAGAAGGCGGCCGCGGCGAAGAAACCTGCTGCCTCGAAGGCGAAATCCAGCACCTCGTCGAAGAAGCAGGCCGCTTCCGGTTTCACTCCGAAGAACGGCGATCGCGTGGCGACGAAGCTCACTCCGTTCCTCGAGAAGCAGCGGATGCGGCTCCTTACCCTCAAGGATACCCTGCTCGACAGCATGAATGGCGTCGCGCGCGACAGCCTGCGCTCGCGCTCGGAAGGCGAGGCCTCCGCGTTTGGCATGCACCAGGCCGACGCCGGCAGCGATGCCTACGATCGCGACTTCGCGCTCAGCCTCCTCTCGCAGGAGCAGGACAGCCTTTACGAGATCGACGAGGCGCTCAAGCGCATCGACAGCGGCAGCTACGGCATCTGCGAGATGTCCGGCAAGCCGATCCCGAAAGCACGGCTTGAAGCGCTTCCCTTCACCCGCTATACCGTCGAGTGCCAGGCGGAAATCGAGAAGCGCACGCGCTACCAGCGCTTCCGCAAGCCGACCACTTCGCTGTTCGGTCTCGACGAAGAGGAAGAAGACGACGACAGCACCAACGACACCAAGGATTAATCCATGCCACAGGAAATCATCACCCTCGAGTGCACCGAGGCGAAGGCCGAAGGCAAGCCGGCCTCCCGCTACATGACCACTCGCAACAAAAAGAGCCCGCGCACGCCGAACCGGCTCGAAAAGAAGAAATACAACCCGTTCCTGAAGCGCCACACGCTCCACCGGGAAATCAAGTAACATGCAACCGAAAAACGCCAAACGCCGCGCCGCCTTTCGTCGCGCCAATCGCTCGATGCCGCGCCGTCGCATCGATCTCACCGTCGAAGCGATCGACTACAAGAATCCTGAACTCCTCAAGCGCTTCGTCACCGAGAGCGGAAAGATCCTTCCGCGCCGGATGACCGGCATGCCCGCCCACCTTCACCGGAAGATCACCAGGGAAGTGAAGCGTGCCCGTGCCGCGCTTCTGATGAAGTAACGCTTTCCCCACCCGAAAGAAGGCTCCGGCGACTCTGTTGAGTGCCGGAGCCTTTTTTTTATTCATCGGCGACCGGCCGGCCGGCGGTCCCGCTCGCGAGCCCGCTCGGGAGGGCTGCCCCCGGCATCCTGCTGCAGTCCCAATACCTCGAAGAACTCCCTCGGCACGATCTTCGGACGCCATTGCGGATTGGAGACCGTGCCCGTGGAGACGTATTCGAACAGCTTGCTGACCGGGAAAAGAACGATGCCCGGAATGCCGCGGGCGTTGATCCGCACCGTGAGGTCAAGATCCCCCTTCGGGAAGCCGACGCTCCCATCCCCAAAAAGCTCGAAGCCCTGCCCTTCGATTTTCAGGTCGTTGGTGTAAACGCGGTGATTCGCGATCGTGAAATCCGCGGTCGCAAGACGGGCGCTCTCGTGGCCGACTCCGGGAATGATCGTGCTGATGATGTCGGATAGCGGCCCAAACAGCGGGATGGAGAGCACATGCCCCTCCTCCACCCGGATGCTTCCTTTGCCCTTCATCGCAGCCGGGTCGCGCAAACTGGCCGTGAAATCGTAGTTCCCGCTCATCTTGCCGCGCGATTTCGAATAGCCGAAATACAGATCCGTCAGTGATGCGAAGTCCACATTGCGCACCGTCACGCTGGCACCGAAGGACGGATCGTCCGGCTTTGTCGAAACCCTCGCATCGATCGCGGCCTGCCCGCCGAAGAGATCCGCACGGCGAACATTCGCGAGCACGCGCTGGCCTTTCAAACGCACCGTCGCTTCCGTCCGGCCAAAGGGCAGGTCTTTCTTGATCAGCTCGTATTTCAACCCGCCCGGGGCGGAAACCTCGATGTCGAGGTCATTCAAGTCGGGGTCCTTCATGTGCACGAGCCCATCGACCTGCACGTTCGGCGGCCGGTTGAAGCGATACACGGAAACCGTTTCCGCAATGCGCGGGTCGATCCACATCAGCACCGAGACCGGATCGAGACTCGACTTCACCTTCTCGATGCGCACTTCGCGCCGTCCGAAATCGTAAACAAACGATCCGGTCGCCGTGCCGCCATTTTTTCGCAGCACGAAGTTCTCATAGCGCACCGCACGGTCCTTGAAAGCCACCGCCGACTCGCCGGAATCAATCCACGAACCCCGCATCGCCGTTCGTCCGAGCGCAATGTGACCGCTTCCCTGCAGCTCCTCAAATTTCGGCTGCTCCCCCTGCAACGACAGCGACACCTTCGGCGCGTCGTCGAATTCCATCACGTCGAGCAGTTCCCGCTCCTTTGGTCCGAAGAGCCCTTTGAACTCCGTCGGCTTCGCGTCGCTGTCGAGCTTCACGCGAAACTCCGCTGGCAGCATCAGCGCGCTCATGCGGATCTCGCCGGTTTGCGCCACAAGGTGGGCGTTCTGGACGAACATGTCGCCATCCTTCCACGCGAAGTCGGCACTGAAGCTCCGGGCTTCGATGCCCTTCAACGCGAATGCCCGGGTCGCCACCTGCCCCATCACGAAAACCCGCGGCGCCTCCGGCGAAATCTTTACCGACAGATCGATTTCGGGCGGCGAGTCGAAGTGAATCTCGTCCGCAAGATCGCTGCGGCCGGTCAGGCGCAGCAGCGGCGCGACAACCGTTTTCCCGATGATATCGAGATTGCCGCGGCGCGATGCGAAATCCCAATCCCCGAAGACCTGCAGCGAACCCGACTTGCCCGACAGCTTCGCGGAACGGAGGCGCAGCTTGCGGTTCGCGTAAACGGCCTGGACGTTCAACTCGTCGAACGCGATCTCCCGAAAACGAACCCCTCCCGTGGTGAACGAGATCGACGGCGCGCTGATCGTCGCGGGATCGGCAATGTCGCCGGCAAGCTCAACAACGAGTTGGGGCGCCGGTGGCGAAAATTCAATTTCGTCGAAAACCTCCAGAAAACGCCGGATCGCCGCGACCCGTTCCTCCACATTCTCCGAAGCAGGAGCAGGCCGGGCGCTTCCCTCGGGATACAGCAGATGCCCGCGAAGCGACAGGTGGATGCCGCGAAACCAGCACTCCGCGCGATTGATCGAGAGCTGGCCGCCGGAGTTCGTGACATCGGCGTCGAGCTCCCGGAGCTGGATCGAATCCGGCTCCTTTCCGTCATCAGAAAAGGGAATGGACAACTCCGCGTTGTCGAGAACGAGTCGGTCGATGGTGAACCGTCCGCGCAGGAGGTCCGCGAGGTTCAAGGAAACGACGAGCTGGTCCACGCCGGCGATTTGGCGTCCCGGATCGCCACGCTGAAAAACATTCACCCCCTCCGCAACCACTCCTGAAAACACGTCGAAGGTGAGTCGCTCGATCGAAACCCGATGCGTGGGCCCGCTCAATGCCTCCGCGACCTTCCCACGCCAGCTGGCGTCGAATCCGACGAACTGCAGGTAGGCAAGCACGGCGGGAATCCCCAGCACAATGGCCAGAGTCAGCAGCCGGGCGAAAAGTCGAAAAACGCGATGCACGGGTTCGAAAGGCGCGACAGTCTGCGCAAAATCGGTGACAGGCGTAAAGTTCCCTACAGGAGATGCATCGCATCCACGTCCACCGCAACCCGTATCTCCTGTGGCATGGTGAGCTTCGCAAGCACCGCACTGATGCATCGACTGATTCGCAGCGCACTGGGTCCGCGGACGCTCAAATGATAGCGATAATCATCCTTCACCTTCGCGAGAGGAGCCGGAGCGGCTTCACCGATCTGCAAATCCTCTCCTCCGGCCTCGCGCAGCCTCCGGGCGATGGTCTGCGCGGTCAGTTCGGTGCGCTCCATGTGCGGCCCGCGCACGGTAATCAAAACAAACCGCAAAAACGGCGGATGCCCGAAGGCCTTGCGAAACTGCGATTCGTATTCCCAATACCCCGGAAAATCGTGATGCCGGGCGTGCTGGATCGCCGGATGCGCCGGCGTGAACGTCTGCACCAGCACCTCGCCCTCCGCCTCGCCACGGCCCGCACGACCTGCGACCTGCGTGAGCAATTGGAATGTGCGCTCCCCGGCCCGGAAATCCGCCATGTGGAGACCGACGTCCGCATTCACGATGCCTACGAGCGTGACATTCGGGAAATGCAGGCCCTTGGCGATCATCTGCGTGCCCACAAGGATGTCGATTTTCTTGTCGCGAAAACGGTCCAGTGTTTCGCGATAACTGCCCTTCCGCGTCATGGAGTCGGCATCCATTCGCGCCACTCGCGCGTTGGGAAACACCTTTCTCACGGCCTCCTCGACCTTCTGGGTGCCGAACCCCGCGTGGCGAATCCCCGGATCGGAGCACTCCGGGCATTTCCGCGGTGCACGCTCGGAGTGACCGCATAAGTGACAGCGAATCCGCTCGTCATCGCGATGGTAGGTGAGCGCCACGCTGCAGTGCGGACACTGCGCCACATGGCCGCACACCTGGCAGAGCAATGCCGACGAATAGCCGCGCCGATTGAGAAACAGGATCGTCTGCTGACCGGCTTGCAATCGCCGGTCGATGGCCGCGCAAAGCATCGCCGACAACACCTGCGGCTGGCCCTTCTGGCGGTTTTGCAATCGAAGATCGACGACACGAATCAGCGGCATCCCGCGATCGTCGATGCGCGACGGCATCTCGATGAGCCGGTATTTTCCGATCTGGCAGTTGTGGTAGCTTTCCAGCGACGGCGTCGCGCTGCCGAGCAGCACCGCGCATTTTTCGAGATGGCCGCGATAGACCGCCACGTCGCGCGCGTGATACCGTGGCGCATCCTCCTGTTTGTAGGAGCTCTCGTGCTCCTCATCGACGACGATCAACCCGAGGTTCTGCAGCGGCGCAAAGATCGCACTGCGCGCGCCGATGACGATGCGCGCTCCACCCGTATGAATCTTGTGCCATTCATCGTGCCGCTCGCCCTCGGAGAGGTGACTGTGAAGCACGGCCACCTGATCCTGCATCTCGGCAAAGCGCGACTTGAACCGCTCCACGGTCTGCGGCGTCAGTGAGATCTCCGGCACCAGCACGAGGGCGGATTTGCCGGCCTGCAGCGCGTGTCGCATGCCTTGCAGATACACCTCCGTCTTCCCGCTTCCCGTCACTCCATGGAGAAGGATCGGCTTCGCACGCTCGGGGTCATCAATTGCCTCGCAGAGCACCTGCAGCGCGATCGCCTGCTCGCGATTTAACGGGAGATCCTGGGATGCGAGATATTTCCCTTCCGACGCACGCTCCACTCGGCGCAGCGCAATGCGCACCAATCCGCGCTTCTCGAGTGCTTTCGCGGAAGCTCGCAAGGGCCCCAGATCCGCAAGCTCAATCGGCTCCGCCGCCTTTTCCAATCGGTGCACGACGTCGAGCTGACGCGGCGCCCGGCGATCCAGCTCCGCCTTGATGGCCTCGGAAACCGGCCCGGCAAGCTCCACAAAAAGCTGTTCCTTGTGCGCGACCTCCGCCTTGCGGATGACCACTGGAAGAACACTGCGGAGCGCAACCTCCTTCGGGCAGCAGTAGTAGTCGGCCATCCACAGCCCGAGTCGCATCAATGTCGGCCGAACCAGGGCTTCGTCGCCCACCACTTCCGCGATGTCACGCACGCCCCTCGCCGCGGTTTCCTCCAGCACCTCGATGACCGTCGCGAGCACGATGCGCGTCCTCACCGGCACACGCACGCGCGATCCGGGGGCCACCCGCGACTCAAGCTCGGGCGGCACGCGGTAATCCAGCGGCTTTCCCATGGATTGATCGAGAAGCACGCGCGCGAACATCGCCTCGTGATAGCAGATCGCGTTTGTCGATGGCATCGATTACGTTGCGCGGATGAAGCGCCTGCCAGTCATCGCCGGGATCGTCGCCATCGCCGCCGTCGTCGCGCTGTGCTGGCATTGGATGCCGGCCCGGCAGGTGCGACTGCACCAGCGCGATTTCCTTCGCGCCATTGAAGACCGGGACTGGCCGCGCGTCTCCGGGTTCATTGCCCCGGATTTTCAGGATGGCTGGGGCCACAACCGCGAGACGGTGATGAGCACGCTGCCCGATGCCTTTCGCGACTTTCTCGCGTGCGGCCTCCTTGCGGAGGAAACCGCCATCGGCCGCGAGAACCGGAACCTGATCCTCTTCGAGAAAATTCGCGTCGTCGGCTCCGGCGGACCGATCGCACAATACATGATGAGCGAGTCGGAACGGCTGACCCAGCCATTCGCCTTCTCGTGGCGTCAGGCGAGCTGGAAGCCGTGGCACTGGAAGCTGGTCTCGGTCGCGCAACCGGAATTGACCGGACTCTAGCGCGTTTCCATCGCGCTGCGGCGAAGGAACGCCTCCGCCTTAGCGCTCCTCGCGATTCGACTCGGCGTGGACTTTCGAGCCTGCGGAATCAATGTTCGCGCGCCCGTCCCGATGGTTGCCCGAGAACCGGCAATCGATGACCTCCGTGCCACTGGACTGAAGCTCGTTCACCGAAGCCATGCGCAACCCACCGCGATTGCCGATGAATTTGCAATTCACGAATCGCACACCGTGCACGCCACGGTCGCTCTCGTCGTGCGCGAGAAAGGCTCCCCAATCCCCCGACGACTCGATCACGCATCGATCGAACACGATGTTTTCGGAGGCGCGTATGAAAATGCCGACATCGCCATTGTTCCGGATCTCGCAGTCGACGAAGCGGCTGTTCGCGAAATGATTGTCGAGGCTGATTCCCGCGCTGTGATTTCCCTCCATGCGGCACCCCAGGGTTTCGATGCGGTCGCTGTCGTAGTAGGCAACGCCGTCGAAATAGTTCCCGCTGAAAAGCGAGTTTTTGACACGCACGCGATCCGATCCCCAGCTCACGACAAGACCGCCGGAGCGATTCGCCCGCACGTGAACGTTCTCGATCAACAGTTCCGAGGTTCGTCGCACATCGATGCCGTTGTTTCGAATCCACGGTCGCTCATCACCCACCTCGGCGGTTTGCGCCTCCATGTTTCCGTCGACGGTGAGTCCCGATATGCGAATCCGCCGCACACGCGCGGACTCCGGCGGCACCTCATCCTGGGAACCAATCGCCACCACCGGTTTGTCGACACGATCGGCGAGCCGGAAAATCGCGCCGCGATCCGCGTTGAGGAAGACTCCGGAACGCAGAATGCGGAACGTGTCCTCCAGCACATAGGTGCCGGCCTCGATGCGAATCTCGATTTCCGGCGCGTCCGCAAGGACCTCCCCCGCGGCAGCGGCAGCGGCCCCGCGCAGCGATGCCGCGTCCGACACGACCAGCACGTGCGGTTCCTGCGCGTGCGCTGACACCACAGCTGCAAAGATCGCAGCCAGCAGGGAGGCCGTCAGCCGCCCCAGACTGCTCGCACCGGACACTCGAAGCTTATTCGGTGATGATGTCCTTGTAGGTCATGCCCGCCGGAATCATCGGCAGCACGTGCTCGGTGTAGGGCGTCATGACATCCAGCACATACGGCTCCTTCGAGTCGAGAAGGCGCTTGAGAGCCGCGCGGAGGTCCTTCTTGTGGGTGACACGTTCACACGGCACTCCGAAGCCTTTGCACATCTCCACGTAATCCGGGTAGATGCGCTTCAAATCGCGCGGGTCGCCGAGGAAGGTGTGGCCGCGGTTGCTTGCGTAGAAGCGGTCCTCCCACTGCACAACCATGCCGAGATGCTGGTTGTTCAGGATGATCGCCTTCGCCGCGATGCCCTCAATGTGCGCCGTGGCGAGCTCCTGCACGTTCATCAGGAACGAGCCGTCGCCATCGATGTCGATAACCTGCTTGTCCGGGAACGCAACCTTCGCGCCCATGGCGGCCGGATAACCGAAGCCCATGGCTCCGAGACCCGCCGACGTGATGAGCGTGCGCGGCTTCGTGTAATCGTAAAATTGTGCCGCCCACATCTGGTGCTGGCCCACGCCCGTCGTGATGATCGCATCGCCCTTGGTCATCTCCGCAAGCAGCTTGATGACATACTGCGGCTGAATGACATCCGGCGTGTCCTTGAAGGTGAGCGGATGCTCCTTCTTCCAAGCCTGGATCTGCTTATACCACTTCGAGTAGCGGTCGAATTTCTTCGCGCGCTTGAACCCGCTCTTCTCGAGCATCTGGTTCGCGCGGCGCAGCGCATACTTCACCTCGCTGAGGATCGGCAGCTTGACTGTCTTGTTCTTGTTGAGCTCCGAGTTGTCGATGTCGATGTGGACGATCGTTCCGTGCTCGCAGAATTTCTCGACCTTGCCGGTCACGCGGTCGTCGAAGCGCACGCCGATCGCCAGAAGAAGATCCGCCTCGTTCACGGCATTGTTCGCGTAAACCGTGCCGTGCATGCCGAGCCACTTCAACGAAAGCTCGTGCGTCTCCGGGAAGCCGCCGATGCCCATGAGCGTCGTGGCCACGGGAATCTGCGTGCGCTCGGCGAATTCAAGCAGCTCCTTGTGCGCGCCGGCGGTGATGATGCCGCCACCGCAGTAAATCATCGGCTGCTTCGCGTTCGCGATGAGGCCGATCATTTCGTTCAAGGCCACGTCGTCCGCCTTGTAGTCGGTGCGGTAGCCGCGCAGCTTGATCTCGGTCGGGTAGATCGGCTGGGTCTCGGCGTTTTGGATGTTCTTCGGAATGTCGATCAGCACCGGGCCGGGACGACCGGATTGCGCAATGTAAAACGCCTCCTTCACGATGCGCGGGATATCGTTGATATCCATCACGAGGTAGCTGTGCTTCACCACCGGAAGCGTCATCCCGAACACATCCGTTTCCTGGAACGCTCCGCGCCCGATCATGTTCTGCGGCACCTGCCCGGTGATCGCCACCAGCGGAACGGAGTCCATGTAGGCGTCCGCGATACCGGTCAAAAGATTCGTCGCACCGGGACCGGAGGTCGCCATGCAAACACCGGCCTTGCCGGTCGCGCGGCCGTAGGCCTCCGCCGCAAACACCCCACCCTGCTCGTGCCGCGGCAGAATGGTCCGGATCTTCTTGGACCGCGTCAGCGCCTGGTGGATCGGCATCGATGCACCGCCGGGGTATGCAAAAATGACCTCCACCCCTTCGCGCTCCAGGCAGCTTACGAGAATGTCCGCACCGTTCATTTTCTTGCCGCGCTCGGGGGCGGCTTTTGCGGACGAGCGTTTGGTGGATTTGGTAGCCATAAGGAACCCAAGATGATCCGCTTTTCAGGCCCGGCAGGCAAGCAGAACCCTTGAAAAGTTCTGCGTCGCCAAACCACCTATTCGAAATCGAACAGCGCGCCGCCGGTCAGCGGAGCGGCCTCGCCGGCATCAGGCCCGCTGTTGCCCGTGGTGGCAGGCGCGGACGAAGGGGCGGGATCCGGCTCCGTGGTGGAACAACCGGTGCTCGCCGCCATGACGGCGGCGGTGACGAGAGGAACGAGCAGACGCGCAATCATTGGGCGACTGAATAGCGTGAATCAGTCGCCGGCGGAAGTTTTCTCGTCCGCGAAATGGGGAGCCGGCAGTCCCAGCGCTTTCGTGAGGAAGGCATAGGTTGCGGCCGATTCCTTGATCGACATCTCGAGCGGCTTTCCGGCGCCGTGGCCCGCGCCGACCTCGTGCCTCAGCAGGTAAACGCCGGGGCCGGCATCCGCCTGCAACGTCGCGACAAACTTGAACGCATGTGCCGGCACGACGCGATCGTCGCCATCGGCGGTCAGCACGAGAATGGGCGGGTATTTCGCGCCTTTCTTCACATTGTGCAAAGGACTGTAGGCACGCAGCCATTCAAACGCCTCCCGGCTCCCGGTCGCGTCGCCGTATTCCGGAATCCAGAACCGCCCCGTTCCAAAGCGCTGGTAGCGCAGCATGTCCGTCACCGGCACATGCGAGAGCACCGCGCCAAACAGGTCGGGCCTTTGCAACACGACCGCCGCGGTCAGCAGGCCTCCATTGCTCCCGCCCTTGATTGCCAGCTTCGAGGGCGACGTGACCTTGTCCGCAATGAGGCGCTCAGCCGCCGCGATGAAGTCATCGAAGACATTCTGCTTCTTTTCCAACCGGCCCGCATCGTGCCACTCCTCGCCATACTCCGCACCGCCGCGCAGATTCGCCACGACATACACGCCTCCCTGTTCGAGCCAGGGAATGATGAAGGAATTGAAACCCGGCTCGAGATTGATGGAGAACCCGCCGTAGCCATACAGGATCGTGGGATTCTCCCCGTTGCGCGACATGTCCTTGCGGTGTGTGACGAACATCGGCACACGCGTGCCATCCTTGCTCTCGAAGAACACCTGCTCAGTGATGTAGAGATCGGGATCGAACTTCACCGCGGAGCGGTAAAACTCCGTCAGCTCCCCGTCTGCCAGCGCGTAGCGGTAGATGATTCCCGGAATCGTGTAACTGCTGAAGGTGAAGAAGAAGTCGTTGTTGTCGCGACGGCCGCTCACTCCACCGACGGATCCCTTGCCCGGCAGCGGCACCTCCGCGACGACTTTTCCGCTTCGATCGTGAACGCGCAAATTGCTGTGAACATCCTTCGTCGTGGTCACCACGAAGCGGTCGCCAACCATCGTGACATCGTCCAACAGCTCGTCCATCTCCGGGATCAACTCCCTCCAATGCTCACGCTGGGGCTGGTTGATATCGACTACGATCAAACGGCTGCGCGGCGCGGCGTCGTCGGTCACCACGTAGAACATGGGACCTTCATTTGCCACGACCACGAAGCTGGACTCCTCCAGCGGAAACACCTCACGAAAACCACCCTCACGACCTGGATCGCCCTCAATCTCGCGAACCCGAATGCCGGTCGCTGGATCCGTCCCCAGCGAGCTGTAGATGAGCAGGTATTTGCCGTCCTCGGTGACGGCCGGCGCAATGTCGACATCCGGTGTGTCGGGCAGCGAAAGAATCGGTTTGTCCTTCGACTGCGGATCTCCGAGTCGGTGCCAGTAGATCGTTGAGTTCTGGCGCGCCTCCGGATCGGGGAACTTGTTATACCAGAATCCCGAGTTGTCCGGCGCCCATGCGATCGTGGCAAATCGCATGTCCTTCAGCTCGTCCGACAAATCCTTCCCGGTTGCGACGTCGCGCACGTAAATCGTCTGGTTGTCGCTGCCTCCGACGCTCTTTCCGTAGGCAACCAGCGAGCCGTCCTTCGTAAAGGCCGTCTCCGACAGCGCCACCGTTCCGTCCTTGCTGAACGTGTTGGGATCGATCAGCACCTCGGGTTCGCCATCTTCGCCGCGCTGCTTGTAGACGACATAGTGCGGCTGGAGCCCGGAGTTTCGCGACGTGATCCACCACTCGCCATAGCGCCCCGGCATCGAGCGGCGCGGGTAGTTCATCAGCTTCCGCAGCCGGTCCTGATACGCCTTCTGCACCTCCCCCGGAATCCACGCCTCGGTGAGCGCGTTCTCCTGCTCGACGAATCGTCGCGTCTCCGGCGCGTCGGAATCCTCCAGTCCACGAAACGGGTCGGCCACCTTTTCGCCGAAGAAATCGTCCACCACATCGGAAGTCGGAACCTTCGGATAGTCGAGCGAAGTCATTACAGCGGCCGCGAGAATTGGGAGAAACACGAGCACGCGGCAGAACAGCATGAACTTTCGGGTCGCACAAGTCCGTGCCGCGTCACTAAAAGCGCTCATGGCACTCGAGCAACTCTTCGAAAACAACCGTCAATGGGCGGCGGAGATGGTCGCCCATGATCCCGGGTTTTTCGAAACGCTCGCCCGTCAGCAAAAGCCGAAATACCTCTGGATCGGCTGTGCCGACAGCCGCGTGCCCGCCAACGAAATCATCGGCCTGAAACCCGGTGAGGTCTTCGTGCATCGCAATGTCGCGAACCTCGTGCTTCACACGGATTTCAACTGCCTCTCCGTCGTCCAGTTCGCCGTCGAGGTGCTCAAGGTCGAGCACATCCTCATCACCGGCCACTACGGCTGCGGCGGCGTGCGCGCCGCGCTCGAGGAGACCGAACTGGGACTCATCGACAACTGGCTCCACGCGATCGCGCTCCTCGCGAAACGCCATCGCGCCTTTCTCGACACCGCTCCCGATGAATCGGAACGCGTGGACCGGCTCTGCGAGATCAATGTCATCGACCAGGTCTGGTCGCTCTGCAGCAACTCGCTCATCCGCTCCGCATGGGCACGCGGCCAGAAACTGAGCGTTCACGGCTGCGTCTACGGCCTGCGCGACGGCCTCCTGCACGACCTCGGCGTGACCGTTTCCTCAGCGAACGAGATCGAGTCCGTGTGCAGCGAGGGATTCAAGCGGGTCGCCGATCGCCATCGGTCGAAAAACGCCTGACAAACTCGGCACACAGCGCCGCGGTATCCTCGACGTGGCGCAGCGAGCCATCCGGCGCAAGCAGGCCGAACCCGTCCCCATAGGCCGCACCGTTCACCACGCAAAGATCGACGCGGGCCTCCGCGATCTGCCGGGCCCCCGCCGCGACCGCGTCCTCACGCGTGCCGTTCAATTCGTATTTCCACCCGACGATCGTCGCCTTGGGAAAAACCTCGCGCAGGAGCGGCAGAATCTTCCTCGCCGGTTTGAGGGTGATCATCAACCCGCCGCTGCGACTCGGAATTTTCGCATCCGTCTGCACGGCACCCGTCGCGTCCGTCACCGTATCCACTTCGTAATCGCAAAGCGCCGCAGCGTGCAGGACGACATCGGCCGTGCTGGCGAGCTGCAAACGCCCCGCTAGGTCGTCGTTGGTTGAAAACGGCACGCACTTCACCGAAGGCAGCAGCGGAACCTGCGTCGTCGCGAGTTCCCCTTTCAGACACAGCACCGAATGCCCTGCCCGCGAAAGCGCGTTCGAGAGTTCCACTCCGAGCCGGCCCGAGGAAAAATTCGTGATGCGCCGCACCTGGTCGATCGGTGCATGGGCCGGCCCGCAGGTGACAATCACACGCATTCCCGCCTCATACTGCAGCAGAGCGGATTTTCAAAGCATCCATCCCGCCGGGCGGGCACGGCACCCCGGAGCGGAATCCCCGCTACGCCGTCTCGCGCGGCTTCATGTGCGGGAAGAACAGGACGTCGCGAATCGATTCCGCCCCCGTGAGCATCATCACGAGCCGGTCGATGCCGATCCCGATGCCTCCCGCCGGCGGCATTCCGTATTCGAGCGCCTCGAGGAAATCTCCGTCGAGCTTTTGCGTCTCGCCGCCGCTCTGCTCCTCGAGTCGCTGCCGCTGCACGATCGGATCGTTCAGCTCGGAATAGCCCGGCGAAATCTCCTGTCCGTTGATGACGAGTTCGTAAACATCGACGACCGACGGGTCCTCCGCATTCTGCTTCGCCAGAGGCACGAGCTCCTTTGGACAATGCGTCACGAAGAGCGGGTCCATCGTCTTCTCCTCGATCATCTTTTCGAAGAGGTGCTGCGTGACTTCGAAATCGGCAACGCACTGCCGCACATCGAGCCCCATCTCCTCGGCACGCTCACGCCGGATCTGCGGCGAGAGTTCATACCAGTCGGGCACGACGCTCCGGATGAGATCGGCATAGCGGGCCCGCTTCCACGGCCGCTCGAGATTGATCGTCTTCGTCACGTTGTCCTCCGCGTCCTTGTGCTCGATCTTCAACCCACCGCAGATCGTCTGCGCGAGATGGCAGATCAGCTCCTCGACGAGGTCCGCCATCTTCTCGAAGTCGGCAAACGCCCAGTAGGCCTCGAGCATCGTGAACTCCGGATTGTGCCGGCGCGAGATGCCCTCGTTGCGAAAATTGCGATTGAGCTCGAAGACCTTAGGGAATCCACCGACGAGCAGCCGCTTCAAATACAGCTCGGGCGCAATGCGCAGATACAGGTCCATGCCGAGTGCGTTGTGATGCGTCTTGAACGGCTCGGCCGCGGCGCCACCGGCGATGGCCTGCATCATCGGCGTCTCGACTTCGAGGAATCCACGATCCTCGAGGAATCGCCGGATCTCCCGCACGATCGCGATGCGCTTGTGAAACACTTCGCGCGACTCCGGATTCGCGATGAGATCGAGATAACGCTGGCGATACTTGATCTCGGTGTCCTGCACGCCGTGCCACTTGTCCGGCATCGGCTTCAGCGACTTCGCCAGCACCGTGAAGTTCTTTACGCGGATCGTCGGCTCGCCCGTGCGCGTGATGAAGCCCTCGCCTTCGACGCCGATGAAATCGCCAATGTCCAGATTCTTGAAGATCGCGAAGGCCTCGTCACCGATTTCCTTCGCGTGAATGAAAATCTGAATCCGTCCCGGCAAGTTGCCCGATCCCGAGGAATCCGAGAGATCGAGAAACTGGCTCTTGCCCATGTCGCGATGCGCGGTGATGCGACCCGCCGCGCGCAGGGCGGCCCCTTCCGCAAACTTGGCGCGAACTTCGGCAATGGTGCCATCGGTCTCAAAGCGCTGGCCAAATGGATCGACACCCGCAGCGCGAATGGCGTCGAGTTTCTGTCGACGAATGGCGAGCAATTCGGAGAGAGGCGTGGATTCCATGAGAGCCCTGCAGCTTGTCGCAGCGTCACGGAGCGCTCAATGGAAAACTCCATCGAAGAGGCTTCCCACCATGCGCCACCGGCACTCGATCACGGGAGTCACAAAAAAGGCCGGCGGAGCTTGTCCGCCGGCCTTTGATCGCCTGGCAATCAACTATGCGTTGGCGCGGCGGCGACGACGGGCGGTCGCAATGACAACCACGAGTCCTCCCACCATCACCATCGCGAACTGCGACGGCTCCGGAATGGCGCTGAACTGCACCACGCCATTTGCGTCGAGCCCTGTCACCGTGAAGCCGGCAAGCTGAATCGCGTCCAACTGGCTCAGCGTGAGGCCCGAGCCGTCCGAGAAGCTCAGCGTGTCCACGCCAACCTCGAAGTTCTCGAGCACCAGGCTTCCGCTCCAGGTCGCGCCGCTGCTGTCCGCAAACACCAGCGAGTTGGCGCCCGGCACGAGACCGAAGTTGATCGTGGCTGTGCCGTCCAGAGCCAGAGCGCCCATCGTGTCGCTGAAACCGGCGAGATCCAGCGTCGCCGAATTCAGCGTGAGGTCTGAAGCGTCGGCGATCACATCATCGGCGCCGAGAGCCAGCGTGCCCGCCTGGACCACCGTGGCACCTGCGTAGCCGTTCGCACCGGACAACGTGAGCGTTCCATCACCGACTTTCGTCAACCCACCGGCGCCGGTGAATGGCTGGGCGACAGCGATGTCGTTGTCATTCGTGTCGAGAATGAGGCCGCCCGCATCCACGTTCAACGTCAGCGTCCCGCTGCCGGTGCCATTGACCGCGATGAAGTTCACGTTCGAGCTCTGGGCGATGACTCGCGTCCCGTTGAAGTTCACGGTTGCGGACCCGATCACACCGGTTTTTGCGATTCCACCGAGCGTGGCGGTGCCGCCGTCGAAATTCACGGTGCTGTTGCCCTCCAGCAGATTGAGGAGCGGGGTCGAGATGGCGCCCGACTTCAGTGTGAGGGTGCCGGTGCCGCCCGCACTTCCGGCGCCTGCGTTCGTCGCCGCCATGTTCAGAAAACCGGAGGCGATATTAATCGTGCCGCCGTCGACGAGAACCGTGCCATTGCCGCCCGTGCCGTTGCTGCGGCCGATCGTGAAGTTCGCCGTTCCGACCACATCGAACAGCGCTCCGGAAAGAACGTGCAGCGTCCCGTTACCGCCGACGGCCCCCTGAGTATTGTTGTCGGATCCTATGAGGAACGGGTTGGCGCCGTTGTGGGTCCATACCGCGGAGTTCTCGAGGGTCAGCATGCCCGTGCCGGGGGAGCCGACGCTGGTGTGGCCCGTGCCGGAGCTGATGACGAGCGTGTTCGCGCCGGAGACGGTCATTGTGCCATGCGAGTTTTGCGAGCCGCCACCGATCCGAAGATTCACGAGGGTGAGAGAACCTCCCGTCATTTCGTAGACACCGACGGCGGTGCCCTGACGTCCGACTACAATGCCGTCGTTCATCACGAGGTCGCCGCCCGTTTGAATCAGCGTCCCGGTTGCGAGTCCGACGCCGTTCTGGCCGACATTGATGGCCAGAAGAACAGCAACCCCGGCGGACATCGTGGCGGTGCCGCCATTGCTGATCTCAGCGACATCGAGCGGCCATTCGCCGACGAATCCCGGAGTCCAGTTGGCTCCGTCCAGGAAATCGCCGGTGTCGACATTCCAGGATTGGACGGCAGCGAAGGTCGAGGAAACGCCTGCGAGAGTGGCGGCGATGGCGAGCGATGCCCGCCGCGTGAAGAGGGAGTGGGTGTGCATCATGACTTTGGGGGATCTACCATTCCTTAACTACGGGTTCGTCCCAGGTTCGTCCATGAGATCACCCACCCCACTTACTGAGATCCTTTACGCACTCGCAGATGGGCGAAAGTTGGCTGCTCAGCAGCGAAGCGAAGGCGCGAAACCGTGTTCGCTCCCCTGTCTGATCCACCATTTCGTTGCGAATCCCCTCTCGCGACGCGCTTCAAAAGCCAGTTGTCTTTCCGATCAATTGCCCGGCGCGAGCATTCGGCCGACGAATCCCACGCGTCCCGGCGCGTCAGGCACCAACCTCATCCCCTTCGCCGACAAACATCGCGGCAACCATTCGTCGCGCGTCGTGCTGAGAATCAGCACAACATGCGCGGCGGGCTGCGCAAAGGCGCATCGACCCGCCGCGAAAAGAACGGACCTATTTCCTGCCTTCCTCGGCGAGCTTCTTGATCAGCTCCGTCTCGGCCGGATCATACGGCGTGCCATCGGGACGGAAGATGTCGTGGAACCACACCTCCGGCTCGCCTTCATCCGCGGTTTTCCAAGTATCCCAACCATGGATGGTGTTCGTCTTTCCGGCGACGAATCCCCAGTTGTAGGCGCCAATATTTCGCTCGTGGAAATACGGCAGGATCGCCTCAAACGTGCTGCCTGCGGTGCGCGCCATGTATTCCGTGCAAACCACGGGCCGGCCATACCGGAAGAGCGCCTCGGCCATCTCCTTCGTTTTATCCAGCGTCGTGTAGGCGTGGAAGGTGATGATGTCGCTGTTTTCGAGCTGGAACTTGTTCAGCGGAGAAAGCTTCTCGGGATCGGTCCACCAATCGCCCGTCCAGACCCCCGCCGTGAGCGGCTGCGAGGGATCCATTTCCCGCGCCCACGCGAAGACCTTCGTGAGCAACTTCAGGCTGAGCTCCTCCTTGTTCTTCGGCTCGAGTGGACGGTAGTGATCGTTGTTCAGGTTGCCCGGCTCGTTGTAGAGGTCCCAGGCGAGGACCCGCTTGTCGTCCTTGAACCTCGCAATGACCGCCTGGATGTAAGGCTTTACCTCCGTGTCCCAGCTCGCCTCATTCTGCAGGATCGCACGACCCGGACTCTGCACCCAGCCGGAGTTGTGCACGCCCGGTGTCGGTGCAGGCTGCGGGCCCGGTTTGGGATCCGGATTCCAGACATCATCGAGCAAAACGAGCAGCACGCGAATGCCATGCTTGTCCGCGATCGAAAGAAATTCATCGACGCGATTCAGGAACGCCTCCTTGTCCTGCTTCCACGCGAGGTCGTGAAGGTAGACCCGCATCGTGTTCATGCCGATGTTCTGCGCCCATCCCAATTCCTTGTCGATCTCCTCGGGCGGAAAAGTCTCTGCATCCCAGAACTCGAGCTGGTTGATGACGCTGGCGGGACTGTAATTCGCCCCGACCAGCCACGGCAGTGAGTCATACCAGGCATTGGCCTTTTCCTTGGACCACTGTTCGGTCTCGGCAAAGGCAGTCATCGAGGCGACAAGGGAGAGAACAAGAGGGACACGGAACTTCATGCCCGCATAAGCTAGGCGGGACTCCCGCCATCTCCAAGAAAAACGGAGCGTCTAGGACTCCGCGCGAAGAACCACAACCTTCCGACGCTTTGACCAGTTCCCCGCCGCATCCTTCGCACGAACGCGGAATACGGTCCGCCCCCGGTTCACATCCAGCACCTGATACCACTGCGCACGCCGCTTCCGAATGGACTGTCGATGGACCCGCCCTTCGCCTCGAATCTCCACTTCATCAACCTTGCGGTTGTCTTGGACGGTGCCGTTCAGGATCACGAAGTCGTAGGGCGTCCTCAACGGCTTGAAGCCGTGAACCCGGATTCGCGGCGGGCGTGAATCGCCATGCTTTGGATTTTTCGGGGTAGGTTCAGGTGTCGGTGGAGCCGGAGTTGGCGTCGGGTCGGGCGTCGGGTCGGGCGTCGGGTCGGGCG
>ERZ777003.792-NODE-792-length-56916-cov-11.519372_pt1 | contig 56916 bp, 45 predicted proteins | sample MGYA00374956_ERZ777003 | MGnify/ENA primary metagenome ERZ777003 (study PRJEB29302, sample SAMN06268252) | bioreactor metagenome | isolation source: Joint BioEnergy Institute, California, USA | place: USA:Joint BioEnergy Institute, California, USA | collected...
GTCGCCCCCTGACAGGGGTGTGGGCTTTCTTGCTGGTGGTGATCGGAGGGTGGCGGACGGCGCCGCGCTCCTGAGGGTTCTGGGGGAGGGTTCTGCGAATGGACTTCGGGCGGTGCAGGGGTTGGCGTGTGTGGGTCACTTTGGCGCGGCGGCGGCGTAACGGTGGGTCATGCGGTAGGCTTTGGGGGTTTGGTTGGTTTCGCGTTTGAAGACGAAGCTGAACTGCGATGCCAGCGCGAAGCCGCATTCGGCTGCGATCTGGGGCATGCTCCAGTCGCTGGTGGCCAGCAGTTCTTTGGCTCGTTCGATGCGGACGCGCATGATCTCCTGATGCACCGTTCGCCCCAGGGCCGCGCGGAAATGCATCTCCAGCGAGCGGCGCGACATCGCGACGTGTGCGACAACATCCTTCACCTTGATCCCCTCGCTGAAGCGCGATCGGATGAAGCGGATCGCGGCGACGACGTCGGGATCGTCGATGGCGAGCAGGTCGGTGGACTGCCGCGGGACGACGCGGATCGGCTGGACCGTCATGGAGCGTTCGGGCGGCTGGCCGGTGGTCAGCCACTGGTCAAGCATGCGGGCGGCTTCGTAGCCGATGCGGCGCGGGCCGTGGTCGATGCTGCTGAGGGGCGGATCGACCAGGCGGCAGATCTCCGTCTCATCGTCCACGCCCAGCAGCGCCACCTGTTCGGGGATCCGCCGGCCGACCCATCGGCAGATGCGCGACACCTCCAGCGCCTTGCGATCGGTGGCAACCATGATGCCCACCGGATCGGGCAAAGCGGCGATGGCCTGGGCGAGGCGGTCGGGGTCGTCGGCTTGGGCGCGCGGGATGACGATATGGTCAATCCGCCTGGCTTGGCAGACTTCGGCAAATCCTTCGGCTCGATGGTCTGAGAATGTCCCCTGCCGCGGGACGAAGGCCAGATGTTTTAACCCCAGATCAGCCAGATAGTTAGCCCCCATCCGCCCGACGGCGTGGTTGTCGACGACGACGGCTGGGAGAGTGTCGGACGCCAGAGCGCCGGTCACACGGACGGTCGGTATCTCCTGATCCATACAGGATTTAGCGAGATGAAGCAGCTCGCCGGTGACGATCATGCCGTCGATCTGGCGGTCGAGGATGGGCTGATCGGTTTCGCCGAGTTCGAGGAAATGCTGCCAGCGGCGGTGATGGTCGGCGTAGTCGGCGATGCCTTCGAGGATTCGCCGGCCGACGACGTGCTCCGCCACGACCGCCACGAGCACGCGCCGGGGCGGCTCGGTGACGGATTGGAGCGGCCGAATAACCCTTCTGGCCTGCATAGATGACACCCTCTTGCGCAATTTGTAAAGAGAAATACCACTTCTATCAAGCGATCGTTTGTCGGGGGCCCATACTGTTGGGTGGCAGAGGAGTCCAGGCCGCACGCCGGCCGCCAATCGGAACGACGTCCCATGTACAACCGCGTTCAATTGCCCAACCTTCAGTATTACAGGCCCGTTGCGCGCGCCGAGTCGCCGCAGGTGATTCGGACAGACATTTGTGTGTATGGGGCGACGTCAGCCGGCGTGGTTGCGGCAGTCGCGGCGCGGCGGCTGGGACGATCAGCGGCGCTGGCGGCATTTGATACGCACATCGGCGGGATGAGCAGCGGCGGGCTGGGGTGTACCGACTTCGGCAACAAGGCTGCCATCGGCGGGATCTCGCGCGAGTTCTACCGCCGGCTGGGGGCGTACTACGAGAGCCCCGACGGTGAAGCGTGGCTTTTTGAGCCGAGCGCAGCCGCACGCATTTTCCGTGACATGCTCGAAGAAGCCGATGTGCTGCTTCGCACGAATCAGCAGCTTGTGCGCGTCCACAAGACCGGAGCTCGCATCGACGCGATCGAGATGAGCGACGGTACGGTCTACCAGGCGAACGTCTTCATCGACTGCACGTATGAAGGCGATCTGATGGCGCTGGCTGGGGTGGAGTATCACTTCGGCCGGGAAGCCAACAGCGTCTATCGCGAGACGCTCAACGGCATCCACTTCGGGCATCCGAATCACAACTTCCGCGCTTGGGTCGATCCGTATCGCATCGAAAGCGATCCCAACAGCGGGCTGATCCCGCTGATCCAGGATGTTCCGCCCGGCGTGCAGGGTGAAGGCGATGCCTGCATCCAGGCTTACAACTTCCGCATGTGCCTGACGGATGATCCAGCCAACCGGATCCCCTTCCCCAAGCCAGCCGATTACGACCCGTATCGCTTCGAGCTGCTGCGGCGATATCTCAACACCGGCATGTGGGATGTGATGTGGCTTACAAGCCGCATGCCCAACAACAAGACCGACACCAACAACTGGGGCGCCGTCGCGACCGATCACATCGGCGCAAACTACGGCTGGCCCGATGGCACCTACGCCCAGCGCGAAGCCATCTTTCAGGATCACGTAAATTACACCGCCGGCCTGTTCTACTTCCTGCAGAACGATCCCGGCGTTCCCGAGCACGTACGACATGAGATGAGCAAGTGGGGTCTGCCGGCCGACGAGTTTCAGGCGACCGGGGGCTTTCCGCCGCAACTGTATGTCCGCGAAGCACGCCGCATGATCGGACGGCATGTCGTGACGGAGCATGACTGCCGTCATCTGCGCACAGCCGATGATTCGGTGGGCCTGGCGGCGTACACGATGGATTCGCACAACTGCCGGCGGCTGGTCGTCGGCGGGCGCGTGATCAACGAAGGCAACGTCGAAGTGCCGCCGGAGCAGCCGTATCCGATCTCGGTGCGGGCGATCACGCCCAAGCCGGAGCAGTGCACGAACCTGGTCGTGCCGGTCTGCCTGTCGGCCAGCCACATTGCATTCGGATCGATCCGGATGGAACCGGTCTTCATGGTACTGGCGCAGTCGGCTGCCCACCTGGCCAATCTCGCGATCGACGGTCGATGCGAGCTGGCCCAGGTTCCCTACAGCGCGCTGGCAGCGGACCTGCTCGCAGCCGGGCAGATCCTGAGCTGGCCGCCGGCGACAACCAGTCCCAAGGCGGTGGCTCAGGCCGCCAGGTAGCACGCGGACAGTCCATGCCAAGGAGAGCGATGGCTTCCCGCTCGTCGAACCGCCGCTCGTGAGTTGTGCGAACGATCCGAGGCGAGCAGGCAGAGGCTCGAGGACAAATTGATCAACAGGTTTTTCCAGTTGGAGGACTGAAATGTCAGAAACACGAGGTCGTTGGACACTTAAGGCAGCCGCGATGGCTGTGGGAACGATGGCTGCGCTGTTCGCCGCAGGATCGGCGGATGCGTCGGTGCTGATGCTCGATTTCGGGCCGACCACGCCGGTGGCGCCGCATGATCGCAACAGCCCCTATCACGCCGCCGACGCCACCTTCACCGGCGCAAAGTGGAACATCCTGCAGACGGCGGACGTGGCCTCGGGCCTGCTCTATGCCGACAACACCGCCGCTGAAGGCGTTGCGGTGAATCTCGGCTCAAGCATTGACAGCACGCTGATCGACCTGAACGTGAACCCGGACAAGTCCAGCGCGCTGGGCAGCGCGACCTCCACGGGCATCTACAACGCCAGCACGCCCGGCCGTGACGGCATTTGGAAAGACGGCAAGGGCTCGAGCACCGGCGTTCAGATCACCGGCCTGGAACCAGGCGTGTATGAGGTCTATGTCACGGCACGGAACACCAACTCCGGCCAAAAGGCGACGACCCAGACGATCTTTGCCGGATCAAGCCTGGCGGGCAACTTCGACTACTCGACGTACAGCTCGGTGACCCTGAGCTACGCGTCGCAGTCGTCGTACACGTCCGCCTGGACCGAGGGCGGCAACTACGCCAAGCTGATCGTCACGGTGGCGCCGGGCTATGCACTGAACATCGCCGTGGCAGGCACGGAAGGCGACAGCATCGACCGCGGCTTCCTGAACTCGATTCAGGTGGTGCCGGTTCCCGAGCCGTCGGCCCTGGCGATGCTGGGGCTGGCGGGTCTACCGATGCTGCGGCGCCGTCGCGGCTGATCGCCGCCTCCTGCGAGACATGAAACGCCGGGCGGAGTCGTGTTGTGCGCCTCCGCCTTTCTGCTGCCCGCGGTCGATGCGACATGGCGCGTCGTCCGCAACGCCGAAGGACTATCATCATGCCTATGCTGCTTCGCTTGCTGTTTGTGTTTGCCTGGATGCTGGCGCTGGGCGCCGGGATGGCTCATGCCCAGGAGGCGCAGCCATTCTCGCTGATCAACCTGGCTGACCCGTCCGCCGCCTCGCTGGTCAAGCCGAACGAGAACCTCGGCGATACGCAGTTCACGGTTGACGCCAGCGGCATTCACGTCACGGTCAAGGCTGAGGGTCAGGCTGGGTATCCGGGCGTCGCGATCGCCCCGCCGGAAGGCAAGCCGTGGGATCTGTCCGCCTACGGCCATGTCGAAGCACGCATCACGAACACGGGCGAGTCACGCATCTACGTGCACGTTCGCGTCGACAATCCCGGCCATCACTCCACTCAGCCGTGGAACACCGAAGCCGCGACCATCGATCCCGGCGCGACGGCGACGGTGAAGGTCATCTTTGGTTATGCCTATGGTTACAAGCCGTCGTACAAGCTCGACAGCTCGAAGGTGAGCGGTGTGCTGGTGTTCACCGGCAAGAGCAAAACGGGCGCGAGCTTCCGCATCGAGTCGCTGACGGCTGGCGGCCAGCCGGGCGAGCAGCCGCCGGTTAATCCGGCTGCCATCCGTCATGTGCCCGAGAATGGCATCATCCTCGGCTCGGGCGTCGACATCGCCAAGCAGTTCAAAATCGGTACGCATCATGCGACCGCCACGGTCGGTGACGGCATCGTTGATTTTGCGCTGCCCGCGCATCCGCAGGGCAATCGCGTGGCGCTTCGCCCTGCCGTCGGCAGATACAACCTGCGCAACTGGCTGCAGGTGGACTTCACCATCCGCAACACGGGCGACGCGCCCCTTTCGCTTCGGGCTGGGCTCGAAAGCGACAAGGGCAAGTCCGATCTGATCGCCACGCCTTCGCCGATTCCGCCGGGCCAGGCGGCGACGATCACTGTCCCCTTCCGCGGTCAGACCATCTGGCAGGGACCGCAGGAGCTGGAAGGCCGCGAGCATTTCAAAGGCACGGGCGGGACGGAGTTTGCCAGCAATGTCGTCAGCGGGTTCGTCATCGAAGCCGATGCGTCGGATGCAGCCCGCTCGTTCCGTGTCGAGTCGATCACGGCCTCAATGCCGCAGCGCAAGCCGCTGCCCGAGTGGCTGGGCAAGCGCCCGCCGGTGGAGGGCGACTGGACGCTCACGTTCGAAGACAACTTCGATGGTGATGCGATCGATTTCTCCCGCTGGAGCATCTACACCTCCAACTTTTGGGACAAGCGCAGCCATTTCAGCAAGGACAATGTCATCCTTGGCGATGGCGTCGTCCGCCTGCGCTTCGAGAAGAAGACCGGCCCGCACAATGACGATCCCGAAGGCAACGTGACCGACTATGCCACCGGGTTTCTGCATACTTACGGCAAATGGACGCAGCGGTACGGCTACTTTGAAGCCCGCATGAAGCTGCCCGAAGCGCCGGGGATGTGGCCGGCGTTCTGGCTGATGCCGGATCGCGGCGTCCAGGCCGGCCCGCAGTGGGTCCGCGCCGACACGAAAAACGGCGGCATGGAGTTCGACATCATGGAGTACCTGTCCCGCTGGGGACCGAACCGCAACTCGGTCGCGTTCCACTGGGACGGTTATCAGAAGGAACACAAAGCCACCGGCACAGCGGTCTACGTCCAGCCGGACGAGGAGGGGTACATCACGTCCGGCCTGCTGTGGCTGCCCGGCTTGGCGGTCGTTTACTTCAATGGCGAGGAAGTGGCGCGATGGGAGTCGCCACGCATCTCGAACGTGCCGTCGTATCCGATCTTCACAGCCGTCAGCGGCGGATGGGACAACGACCCGATCGATGACAGCCAGCTTCCCAGCGACTTCATCATCGACTACATCCGCGTGTGGCAGCGGGCGGATCTGGCATCGGAAGTCGACGGCCCCAAGCCCAACGACGGCAAGCCGCATTCGGGCTGATGCCGTTGGCCCAAGAACGGAAGTTCCATGGCACGCAATAGCGTGTCCTATGACCGACCGGTGCGGCAGGTGACAGTCATCGCGAGCTTCTGGCCTTCGGTCAGCTCGATGCGCTCATCGCGGTAGAAGACGCGGGAGAACTGGTCGTTGCCGCCGGTGTTGTAATCGGCGACGAGCAGCGCGATACCGCCGTTGTCGCGCCAGGCGCGAACCGCCTGCCGACCGGGACCGTCGACACGCAGCTTCACGCCCGATGCCGCGCGCAGCTCAGCGAATACGATCCCCGATCGCGTCGCGCGAAAGTCATTGGCGCCAAGGCGATGATCATCCAGCCGCCAGGCATGCGTCGGCGGGGTGCTAGCGGTGACAGCCACGCCGCCTGCCTTCGCCTCGCCGATCAGTCGGCCGATGTGGTCCTCGGGATAGAGGCTCCACCGCCCCCGCCGCTGCCAGGCGAGTGTGTCGAATGCCTCCGGCAGCGCGAAGACCACGCCGTATTGCCGCGGCGCGATTGCCTGCTTCATCTCCCAGGCTGTATCAACGCGAAATGCGCCACCGTCGAGCAGCAGCAGATCGATCGTGCCGCGCGCCGCCTCCCATTCGACATGCCAGCGAACGCCGCTGCCGTCGACGGCTTCGATGGCTTCGACCTGCCGCACGGCCCGGCCGGCCAGGCGATCGTTGATCAAGGGAAGCTGATCGGTATTGTCGCAGTCGGTGCTGCGCGGCGTCTCCAGCGGCAGAATCATCAGATCGGGCGGACCGGCCAGCACGACCTGATTTGCACAGCTCAGCATCAGCTCGTCGGTTTCGGGCGCGACCGTCAGCGTGACGCCGTCGCGGCTGACGCGGCAGCGGCCGTGCACGGGAACGGTGCTCCTGATCTGCACAGCCGGGGGATCGGCCGGCGGCAGTGTCGGCGATGACAGCTCGATCCGCTCCTGGTTGATGACCCAGCCGCGGGCGTCGGCGAAGGTCAGGATCAGCTCATTGCCGCGGAAGTTGTCGGGCAGGGTCACGCGCAGTTCGCCGCTGCCGCGCGGGGGGATGGCTGGGCCATTGATCCGCCCCTCAATGCTCCCGCTGCGCCAGGTGATCGTCAGTTCGGAGAGATCCGTGAAATCGAATCGGCTGGCAACAGGAATGCGCAGCGCTTCGCCCTGCTGCGGGCGCGGAAGCTGCGTCTTGAGCACGCGCACGGGCGAGAAGACTTTGTACATGTGCCAGAACTCCGGCTTGCGCCGCCGCCAGCCGTCGATGACACCCCACGCGCCGTAGCCGACGCGGCTGCCGTCGGGCAGCACAAACAGATCATCGATCCCCGCCCAGATCGCCATGCCCAGCACATGCGGCGCGGCATAGCAGTTCTCCCATGCCTGCTCGATGCACGTGTACCACGACTCGCGCACGCCCGGATCGACCGCCACCTCGGATCGGTTGTAGACCTGCACGTGCGTGGTTTCGCCGATGAGCAGCGGCTTGTTGCGATCGGCCAGCAGTTCTCCCGGCTGCTTGTGCTGGAACAGCTCGGGATAGTGATGGTTCATGATGTCAGCCTGGCCGTGCTCGTTGATGTTGTGAAAGATCGTCGGCCGCGTCGGATCGAGCTGCTTCACCAGCGTCTGCGCAGCCGCGAAGCTGTCGCTCCAGGCCGACTCGTTGGCCAGCGACCAGAGGATGACGCTCGGATGGTTGCGATGCGCTGCGACATTGGCTGCATTGGCGCGAAGATGCAGGTCAAGATACTCCGGCGACTTGGCGTCGCGATTCTTCCACGGCTTTCGGTTGACATCGCCGACCCAGCACAGGGCACACTCGCACTCGACGAACATGCCCAGCTCATCGGCTGCGTCCAGCAGCTCCTCCGGCGGCGGGTAGTGCGACGTGCGGATGAAGTTGACGTTGCCGGCTTTGAAGATCTCGACATCCCGCCGCGCCAGATCCGCACAGCCGGCGCGGCCGCGCAGCGGATGCACCTCATGGCGGTTCACGCCGCGCAGCTTCACCGGCTTGCCATTAACCAGCAGATCATGGCCGCGGACGGCGATCTCGCGGAAGCCGATGCGTGTGGCGTAGGTCACGGATCCGCCCGCGGCGCCCGTGGCGAGCGCCAGTCGATACAGGTTGGGATGCTCGCAGTCCCAGGTATGCGGTGCATAGATGACGAAGGACCGCTCAAACGGCCCGGGCTCGGCGTCGAACTTGAAGACATGGTGTTCGTTGTCGTTGAACAGCGTCACCTGCCACGTCGCCGCTGCGCCGATGGATGCGCCGCGCAGCACCAGCTCCCACCGATCGCCGTCGATCCGCCGCGTCGAAGGGAACAGCGCGCAGAGCGCCGTCTTCGGCACGGCGTGGAGCGTCACCTTTCGGCTGATGCCGCCCAGCGGATGCGAGGCGTAGATCGAGCCGTGGGCCATCTCATCCGACATCGTGTTGCTGACAATTTCGAGGACCAGCTCGTTGGGCCCGGGGACGACGGCAGGTGTGATGTCGAACTCGAAGACCTCGAACGGGCCTTCGTAAGCCCCCACTTCGCGCCCGTTGACCCAGCAGCGGCAGCGGCTGTGCACAGCATCGAAGCGGAGGCGAACGCCGAGGCCCGTCCAGTCGGCTGGCAGATCGAACGACCGGCGGTATTGCACCGGCTGATCGTCGGGGACGTCGAATCCCTGCATCACCCACTCGCCGGGCACTTCGATCTCTTGCCAGCCGGCGCCGGCAGCCGGACTGGGGTTGAACTGCCATGTGCCATTGAGGGACAGACGTGCACTGCCGACGCCGTCAATCGCCTCGGCCATCGGCCAGGGGGCGGTGGGAAGCAGACAGTCCAGCCAGGGGTGCTCGCTCACGATAACCTCGATGTTGTGCTGTATTGCTATGCGTCCTGCATGAGCGCCGACCGGCCGCCGTCGATCAGAATCGTCATGCCCGTGACAAAACCGGCATACGGGCTTGCCAGAAACGCGCACCACGCGCCGATCTCATCAACTGTGCCAATCCGGCCGACCGGATGAAGGCGTTCGGTGCGCCGCCGCGCAGCCTGCGGATCCTCGAAACTGTTGAACCACGCATCGTTGCCGGGCGTGTCAATGTAGCCGGGCGCGATTGTGATGGCGCGGATCTTCGGCCCCCACTCGATCGCCAGCGACTGCGCCATCGCTACGAGCCCCGCCTTCGCCACGTTGTAGGGAAAACAGCCGGGCATCGTGCTGAAGGCGTGGTTCGAGCCGTTGATGATGATCACCGGATCGCGCCCCTGCTCGAGATACGGCTTGGCTGCCTGGGCCAATCGCCAGTGCGACGCCAGATCCAGCTCCATGCATTGCTGCCACTCGGCATCGCTGCAATGCTCAGCTCCCTTGAAGACGTTGCGCCCGGCATTGGAGATGACGATGTCAATCCCGCCGAGCCGCTCGGCTGACCATCGGACAAACGCGCGGGTCGCACCGGCGTCCGTCAGATCGACAGCTCGGTAATGCGCGTGGCGGCCGTGCTGCCCGACCAGCTCGACAAACGCCTTCGCCTCCGGCGAATCCTCGCCGCGCGTGCCGCAGCCGCAGATGTCGCAGCCGGCGATCGCAAGCTGCCGCGCAATACCCACACCGATCCCGCTTGTGACGCCCGTCACAATGGCCCGCCGATCCGTCAGGTCGATCTGAAGTGGCATGGGTATCCCCGGTCAGCGTTGTGCGACTCGAGTGCACGGGCGAGGCGCCCGTGCCATATCCGGGATCACCGTTACACGTAGAATCCCGGCCGCGACAGGTCCGTCACGCCCGGATGCTTCTCCATCTCCTCTTCCACCAGATCCACCCCCAGCCCCGGCCGGTCGGACAGGTACAGATGGCCGTTGCGCACGTCGAGCGGATGATCGATCACCGTGTCACGCCACGGCACGTCGTTGAACATGAACTCCTGGCGGAAGAAGTTGGGAATGGCCGCGCACACATGCGCGCTGGCGAGCGTCGACAGCGGCCCGTTCGGGTTATGCGGCGCGACCAGCACGTTGTACGCCTCCGCCATCGTGGCGATGCGCTTCAGCTCGCTCGGCCCGCCGCAACGCGTGATGTCGGGCATGATGATGTCGCAGATGTGCTCCTCGAGCACGCGACGGAAACCGAAGCGCGTGTAGTGCCGCTCGCCGACGCAGATGCTGACGTTGCCCGGCAGGCGCTGCCGCAGGGCGCGCAGCGTCTCGGCTGTCTCCGGGCCGGCGGGCTCTTCGTACCAGGTCATGCCGATGGGCGCGAGCTTTTCGGCCATGCGGACCGCCATCTGGCCGTTCAGCATGGCGTGGGTTTCGATCATGATGTCGAAGTTGGGACCGGCCGCCTCGCGGACGGCTTTACTGACGGCGACAGCGCGCTCCTGCGCCTCTTCATCCAGCGTGAGATTGCACTTCAGATCCGTGCCGTACAGGTAATTCGTATGGGCGAAGGGGTCGAACTTGCAGCCGGTGAAGCCGGCTTGCTTCACCTTGCGGATCTGGGCTGCGTAATCCTCAGGCGTGTGGCCGCCGCCGGTGAACCAGTAGTTGGCATAGAGGCAGATCTCCGTGCGATATGCCCCACCGAGGAGCTGGTACATCGGCACGCCCAGCACCTTGGCTTTCAGATCGAGCAACGCCATGTCCAGCCCGCTGATCGCGCACATCGACGCGCCGAAGGGGCCGATCCAGTTCAGATCACGATAGAGCTTCGTCCAGATGAAGTCCGTGCGCATCGGATCCAGGCCGAGGACGCGCTGGCCGACATGCCGCGCCGCGGCTTCGATGATCGGGCTGCCCGGCCAGTTGGTGGCTTCTCCCACGCCGGTGTGACCGGTGTCGGTGTAGACCTTGAGCAGCGTCCAGTTGTATTTGATGCCCTCGACGCTCCAGACTTTAACGTCTGTGATCTTCATAGCTGCTCCTGACCGCGATCAGCATTGTCAATGATGTCATCCTGCGTGAAGCGAAGGTTCTCAACCGTTCGCCTGCCAGACATCCTTCGCTACGCTCAGGATGACCTGCTTCGGTCCGTCATCGGCCACTACAGGATGCCGAATTTGTCCCAGGCCTCCTGCGCACCCATGCCTTTCTTGATGGCTTCGAAGACCCGGCGCTCACCGGTGGCTTTCTCCAGAGCCCTGGCAAGGACTTCCTCCTCGGCTTCGCGGGGGATGACGCACACGCCATCGACATCGCCAAAGATGACATCGCCCGGCCGGACGAGTACCTGACCGAAGCGGATCGCGCAGCCAATGTCGATCACCTTGCCGCGGGCGCGCTGGTCCTGCGCGTACCGGCCCATCGAGAATGTCGGGAACCCCAGCGCCAGGATGCCGCGCGTGTCGCGCGAATAGCCATTGACGACACACCCCACAGCTCCGCGATTGCGCGCAGCCGTACTCATCAGCTCGCCCCACAACGCATACCGCGGGCTGTTGCCCGTGCAGACGTACACGTCATTGGGCTTGAGTTCATCCAGCGCTCGCAACATCAAGCCGAATGGGCGATTGAGGCTGGTGGTGATGCGATCGGGACCTTCGCCCCCGACGTCATCCGCAGCCAGGACCGTCGCGGCGCGCCCGACGACGATCATGTCATCGCGCAGCGGCTGAATCTCCGGCGGCAGGAACTGGTTCTGCAAGCCCATCGTGTCCATGACGTCGCCAATCACGGCGCTGAACAGTTCGCGACGGGCCAGGGCAAAGCGATCGGTGTCATCCTGAGGCAGTACGTGCGACATGAATCCTCCGTCGTTGAACGACCATAGCACAGGCCACGGGCGCAGGGCCATAGCCGGCTTGGCATGGGTTTATCTGTTTTGGTAGCGTATTCACGCCCGATGCCCGATGCCATCCGAAATGAACTGGTTTTCCAGAACACCCAGCCGGCTGCATTGGGGCGTATCACGCTCGCCGGGCGGCTGAGCAATGTCTCCGGCCAGCCGGCCCACAACATGCGTCGTTTGGGAAGCTACGCGGTGGCGTACCTGACCGATGGCGCAGGATCGTTGTGGGAGCCCGAAGGCCATGTCACGCCTCTTCAGGCCGGCGATCTGCTGCTGATCCATCCCGATCAACCGCATCGCTACGGCCCGGGCACGCCCGAGCAGCAGTGGCACGAGTTCTACATCGTGTTCGAAGGACCGGTCTTCGACCTGTGGCGGGACGAGGGGCTGCTGGGGGAGCGCAACAGCGTGTTGCGCCTGATGCCCATCCCCTATTGGCTGAAGCAGTTGGAATCGGTCGTGCGGGCGGCGGGCGAACCGGGTCCGCCGTCGCCGTTGCGGCAGATCTGCCTGCTGCAAAGCTTCCTGGCCGATGCGATGACACATCAGCAGAAGCAGGCGGTCAGCGCTGCCGATCGGCAATGGCTGTCGACGGCGATCGATGCGATCGACGCGGTTCCTCTCGATCAGCCGATCGACTGGCACACGCTCGCCCGTCGCATCGGGACGAACTACGAGACATTCCGCAAGCGATTTGCGACGCTGGCAGGCCTGCCGCCGGCGCGATTCCGCGCCCGGCGCGTGATGGATGCCGCCGTCGAGATGATCAGCCAGGGCCGGCTGAACATGCGCCAGATCGCGGATAAACTCGGATTTGCCAACGAGTTCCACTTTTCCCGCCGGTTCAAGGAACTGACCGGTTACAGCCCCACGCAGTTCCGTCGCAAGCTTCCACATTAAAGGAAAAGCAGCGAAACTGCCCACCCGCCCACCTTGCAAAATCTGCGCGATTCGCTATTTTGACACCATTGCGACCCGGCCGGAATTGCGCTTTTTCCGCCGGTTGGCAGGATGCGAACTTCGCAACGTGCTACAGGAGGTAGCCAATGCTCACATCGTTAAAGCGGAACTCCGGTCGACTTGTGCTTTCCCTCGCTGGCAGCATGGCGCTGCTCATGGCGGTCGGCTGCGCTGATGTCGTCACCTACACGATCACCAACCGTGAAAAGGGGATGGCCTACTACGAGTCCGGCCAGTACGTCGACGCCGCGGGCGCGTTCAAGAACGTCGTCCGCCAGGAGCCGCGAGACTACCGCTCTCGCTACTACCTGGGCAGCAGCTACGCCAAGATCGGCCAGTATCAGCAGGCCATCCAGTGCTATCGCGCCGCGCTGGATACGATGAACATTACGTTCCCCGGCAAGCGCGATCCTGAGTTCCGCGCGCTTGTGATCGACGCGTTGGCACAGGCCATCGCTCAGAGCGATCAGCGTCATGTCGAACTGGAAACGCTCGAGACGCAGGCCCGCGCCCAGTCGTCGGGTGAGATGTACTTCATCCTCGCCAAGGCCTACCGCTACGGCGGCGATCTCGATACGGCCCTGGAACGCTACAACCAGGCCACGCTGCTGGCGCCGCAGAACGCCGCCTATCTGAAGGAGTATGGCCTGTTCCTGGAGCAGATCGGCAAGGTCGATCTGGCTCTGACGCCGCTCCGCCGCGCCAACGCCATCAATCCGGATGACCAGGAAGTGGCAGCCGCGCTGCTTCGCCATGGCATCGTCCCCGGCCCCAGCCTCAAGGAGCGTGATGAGCTCGCTCGGCCGCTGATGCCGAACGGCCCGCTGCCGGATGTCGACCTGGCCACGCTCGGCCGCCGCCAGCAGACGACGCCCGCGCCGGCTGCCCAGCCGCAGCCGACCAGTGCCAGCGGCGAGTACCCGATCCCGACGGCTACGGTCCAGCATCCACGCGACTAGGCCGTCGGCGGCCTGCCGTCACCAGGCTGCAGCCAGCACACAAACCATCGCGTAGTACCTGCAGGGGCACATCACTATGTGCCCCTGCAGTATTTTTGTATCCCATTTCCACCTCGTCGCTCCGCCCCTCCGTCGCTTCGTCGTTCCGTCACTGTCTCCCCTTCGTCTCTTCCCAATCTCGTGTATCATTCCCACCATGAGCGACCAGCCGCTCATCCTCGCCGAACGGGCTGATGGCGGAATCCGCATCCATCCCACGCCCCTGCCCCTTCGCTGGGAACTCCATGGGCTTGTGGCGGCCGACGGGCATGTGATCCACTGCACCTTCGCCGCACGCATCCGCGCACTGCCAGCCGAGGCAGAAAAGCTCATGCTCGCCGAGGCGATGATGGCGGCGCGCCAGCGCGTCACGCTCGACGACGCTCGCGCGCATTTTCACTCCGCGCTGCGCGCGGCGGCTGCCCGAACCGTTGCCACCGCGTCAGCCGAGAAGTGGCTCGGCCCGGCTGACGCCGCTTCTTCCTCGCTGCAGCAGGCGCTGCTCGATACCGCCCGCGCCACCGCCTTCACCTGCGGCATCGAGCTGCTGCCGCCGTTCGAGCTGATCGTCGACAGCCCATCGCTCGCACATGCCCGCGCGCAGGCATTGCATCAGCAGGACCTCGAACAGCGTCATCGCCGCCGCGCGCAGATCGTGCAGACGCTGCTCGGCGCCGATGCATCGGCTGCGCCGAACCTGCCCGATGCGTCCGATCCGGCGGCCTACGTCGAGTACGTTGCCGCCATGATCGATGTACAGGCGATGCGTCATCCGCGCGCCACGTTGCATGCTGTCTGCGGGCAGATGCTCATCAGCACGGAAGTCACCGCGGGCGAGGTCGCTGATCCGCGCATGCTCGCACTGCCGGACGACGTCGGCGCGATGCGCAGCATCGGCTATGCAAATGATCCGACGGGCAGCCGGCAGCTTTTGCTGGGCGGGCAGCGAGGCGTGCTGGCGATGAATCCCGCCTATCCGAGCTTTGCCGTCGCCTATCGCCACCCCAGCCTGGCCAGCCAGATGGGCTACAATCAAGCCTTGCGATGGCGCGACCGCATCTGGGCCAGCCACAGCGAAGCCGGGCTGACGTCCTGGGCGGTCGACGCGCCCGATCAGCCCCTGCGCAACGTCAGCCGCGATGAGCTCGGCGCCGCGCCGCGACATCTGACCGTCGTCGACGACGAGCTGCTCATGTTTGCCGCCGGGCAGACGCTGCTGACGATCGATCAGGATGGTCGGATCGAGCGACGCGGAGAGCTGCCGTCAGCGCCGCTGGCGGTGGCGGTTATTGATGACGGCGTCTGCATCATCCGCGCGGATGGCGCGATGGAGATCCGCGACCGGCAGAGGCTGGTGGTTCAGCACGTTCAGCCAGCCGGCGGCGGCAACATCACGGCCGCGACCGTTTTCGCCTGCCTCAACCAGCCGCTGAGGCTGCTGGGATGTGTCGACGGCCACGTCCAATGCCGCGGCGATGCCGAGCTGGCTGTCCGCAGCTTCGCGTGCAATCATCGCGACCTGCGGCTGGTGCGCGCGGCGCCCGCTTACATCGCCGGCCTGTCAGCCGATCGCTCGCGGGCAGTCGTCTGGTCGACGCGCAGCCCCCAGCCGCTGGCGGAGCTGCACCTGGCCGCCCTCACGCAGCATCGCATTGCTGATTTTGCTTGGGAATGGACGCAGGCCTGACGAGCCTCACTCCGCCGACGCCGTCGTCATTGCCGCCTGGCTTGCCAGATGCCTGTACAGGAAGACTTTGACCTGCTCGATACTCTGCTGCCGCCAGACGCCCGGGCCGGCCTCGCCATTGTCGATCATCAGGACGGGCATGCGGTTGAGCACCTGCTGATGGCGTGAGAGGTTCAGGTCATCGGCATCGACGCCGAAGCTGAACTCAAACGCCCATTTGCACATGGGTCTGAGCATGGCCAGCCAGTCATCGGCTGGGCCGATTCGCGGCAGGACCTGCTGGCTGTCGTGGAAGGGGGTATCCAGCACCAGCGCCACGATGCCGGGATCCTCGGCCGCCGCGAGGAGAGCCGCCGTTGCGCCGGCGCCGCTGCCGATCACGGCAATGCGATCGGCATCGACAAACGGCCGTCGCCGCAGCATCTCGACGGCTGCCTTCACATCCGCCGCTTCGCGCAATCCAAATGTCTGGGCTGACACGTTGGGTGTCCCCTCGCCGCGCAGGCCGACCACCAGCACGACCAGGCCGGCTTCATGGAGCGGCCGCACCAACGGCAGCATCTGCTGCCGTCCCTGGCCATGGTCGTGCACCAGCACCACCGCCGCCCGTTCGGTTCGCAGGACCCGCTCCTGCTGCGAGATGACCCGTTTGGCGTCGATGGCGGGGACCAGCCATCCCTCGAAGAGCTGGCCGTCGTCGGCTGCCATGGCGACCGGTTCGTAGTAGATGCCCAGGCTGGCCGGCGTCGCCCCGGCATCAACCGGCCGGGGGTGGGTCGCAGACCACACCAGCGCTGCAATCAGCATAGTCAGCACAATCGGCGCAAACGCCAGCCGATGCAGCAGGGCACGGCAAACATCCATAAACGACGTCTGCTGCGGCTCTTCCCCCTCGACACGCGGCGTGCCGAAGGGTCGCCACATCATCAGGCGCCACACACGTTTAAGCGCAACCACCGCCGCCCGCCACAGCCGGCGGCGCGGGCGCACCACCGGTGGCTCTGGATCTTCCAGGAAACTGGGGTTCAGCGAGGGGCGCAGCATGGGACGTAGCCTCCGGCTGGTCGTTACAGCAAGGCGCCCGCTGTCGCGCGGGGTTCGCCGCGGGAGACATACGATATGTGTGTCGTGGACGGCAAATCTTACCGACATTTTCTTGACCGCCCCGCTCCCCAGACGTACCTTACTTGCCATCGTGAACCCGCGTCACAACGGGCCGCGCCAAGGGCATGAGTCCATCGTCAGCCGTGAAGGACGAACCGGACATGGCAGCGGCGGTTTTAGCAAAACGTGCTGCCCCAGGGAGTGGTCGCTACGCCAGGAGGGCGACGGCACTGCTTTCCTCAGGATAAAGTGAGGTCAAGGATGGCCAGGAAGAAGAACGCCCCCGCACTGTTCGATGTCATTCACCGTGACGTTCGTCAGCGCTCCCCTCTGCGCAACCATCGCACGCCTCTGACCTGGATTCGTGAACGCATGGCTGCGCGCCAGGCCGCTCGCGGCACGGTCGCGCTGGTGACCGAGGATGACAACGATCCCACGCTCCGCCCGCATCCGCTGATGCGCAGCCTGGGGATCCACGAGGTGGACAGTGACCGCCTGCCGCCCTCGGTGGCGCTGGCTCCCCCGCCGGCAGCGACGATCGCTCCGTCGGCGCCGGCTCCGGTCGTCACCCGCCCGTACACGCCGCCGGTGCAGGTCGACCGCTCGCGACAGGTCATCCGCTTCAGCTTGTCCTACACCAATGCCGGTGTTGCGGCCTTCTCTCTGCTGGTGGCTCTCAGCCTGGCGTATTACGTCGGGCGAACAACGGCTACAGCCGCTGCGGATGCCACGGCGACGGCGGCCGTCACGACCGAGCAGCTTCGCGCCGGTCCTGCCAATCCTTCAGTCCTGGATGTCGCCCCCGCGCCCAGGGCCACGGTTGGCGATCGCGTGAGTGTCGCCGGCAGCACGCCCCCGGCTCCGCCGGCCCCCGCGGCTGCGGCCGCTGCGACCGACGGCAAGCGCATCGTCGGGATGAACTATGTCATCATCCAGAGCTATCCCGAGCAGGAAGATGCCCGCCAGGCGGCTGAGATCCTCCGCCAGCACGGCGTGCCGGCGACCGTCGTGAAGGGAACGGCTTTCGCACCCCGCTGGTACAGCGTCGTCGGCACCCAGCCGTTCGATCGCCTCAGCAACAACCCTGAGTATGCGGAATACGTCAAGCGCATCAAGCAGATCAGCGAGAAGCTGGAAAAGAGCAAGTCCGGCTTCAAGAAGTTCGAACCGCGCCCCTACCAGTGGCGGGATCACTAGCCGACTTCTGATCACCGATGCCAATTGCGGATTGAGGGGGGACGGATCAGGACGCAACAGCTTGCTTTGTGCGTCGTGATTTCTGCATGATGTTCCCATGCCGCAGATCGGCGTTGCCATCATCGGAACCGGCCAGATCGCGCTGGCCAATCACCTCAAGGGCATCGCCCTTTCGCCGCACGCGCGCGTCGCAGCACTATGCGACAGCAACGAGCAGGCGCTGCAGCGCGCCGGCCAGCAAACGGGTGTGAAACTGCTTTTCACCGACTACCACCAGGCGGTTGGGCATCCCGACGTTCAGGCTGTCATCGTCGCCACGCCCAACTTCACACATGCCGCCATCGTGCAAGCCGCCATCGCGGCCGGGAAGCACGTTCTGTGCGAAAAACCTCTGGCGATGGATCATCGCACCGCCTTCGACCTGCTGCAGCATGCGCAGGCGGCGGGCGTGCGGCACATGACGGCGTTCACCTATCGCTTCGTGCCGGCGATGCGATACATGAAGCAACTGGTCGATCGCGGCGACATTGGCCAGCCGGTGCACTTCCGTGCCCGACGGTTTCAGGACTGGGGCGATCGCCCCTTGGGCTGGCGGCAGGTCAAACAGCTTGCCGGCACGGGCGAACTGGGCGACATGCTCTCGCATCGGATCGACTATGGGCATCTGCTGATCGGCCCGATCCGCCGGCTGGTGGCGGATTTGCGCAACTTCGTGCCGACGCGCGGCGGCCAGCCGTCGGATGTGGACGACTGGGTGGCCGTCCTGTGCGAGTTCGAAGGCAGCACCAGCGGCGTGCTCGAAAGCACCAAGCTCGCAGCCGGCCGCGGCGAAGGCTACGGCGGTGAGGATACTGTCGAGATCAACGGCACCGACGGCTCGATCGTCTACAGCACACAGCGGCCGCACGAGCTGCGCATCGGCAAGCGCGGCGATGCGGATCTGACGACCATCCCGGTTCCCAAAGAGCTGCTGGTCTGGCCCGGCTCACCGCGCGATCCGTCAGCCGATGACCCGCGGGTCGGCTTCCGATATGACCAGGGCTTCGAGTTCATCGATGCCATCGTCAACAATCGCCCCTGCCAACCCGGTTTTGAAGAAGGCGCCGCCGTGCAGCGCGTCATGGACGCCATCGAACAGTCCGCACGCGATCGCGCGTGGGTCGATCTTCAGTAGGGCAATTCGGGCGACGAAGCGACGGAGCGACGAAGGGAAGGCCGTAGGGCACGCTATTGCGTGCCGCAGAGTCTGAGAAAAAGATGGATCGAATCGCCGTCATCACGGGCGCCGGCAGCGGCGTCGGACAAGCCGTCGCCGTCGCGCTGGCGAAGGAAGGATGGGCTGTTGCGCTGGTCGGTCGGACCGAGAGCACGCTCCGCCAGACGGCTGGGCTGTGCCCGGCTGATGCGAAGAATCGCGTGCTGATCTGCCCCGGCGATGTCTCGTGCGAAGCCGATGTGAGCGCCATCGCCGAGCGCGTCCGGCGCGAGCTGGGTGATCCGATCGTCCTGGTCAACAGCGCCGGCACGAACGTCGCCCGCCGGGCTTTGGGGCAGGTCAGCCCGGAGGACTTCCGCAAACTGATCGACATCAACCTCACTGGCGCGTTCCTGATGACCAGCGCCCTGCTGGAGGGAATGCGGCGTCGCGGCGGCGGGACGATCGTCAATGTCATCTCCGATGCCGGCGTTCGCGCGAATGCGACTGCCGGCGTCGGCTACGTGTCGTCCAAGTTCGGCTTGGCCGGCCTGACCGAGTCGATCAACGTCGAGCAGCGGCGACACGGCATCCGCGCGACCGCCATCTTCCCCGGCGAGATCAACACCCCCCTGCTGGACAAACGGCCTGCCCCGCCGCCGCAGGAAGCACGCCTGCAGATGCTTCAGCCGGAAGACGTGGCGGCCTGCGTGCTGCTGGCGATCAACCTGCCGCAGCGGGCGCTGATCGAGCAGATCATCGTCCGCCCGCGCGTGGCCCTGTGGCCGTGATCGCCCGGTAGATCACCTCCTGCCTGCGAATAGCGGATTCGTCGCAGGGTTTGCCCTACCCGCCAATACAATGGAGGCATCGAGCTGAACAGGCGAGGCGCCCGTGTCATGTGATTTGAAGGGCACGTCGATGAAACCGCGCATCCTCGAAGTCCGCACGCAGATCCTCAAGGAGAACGACACCATCGCGCGCGCCCTGCGCCAGCGCTTCGACGAAGCCGGCGTGCTGGTCGTCAGCCTTGTCTCCAGCCCCGGCGCGGGAAAGACGACGCTTCTGCGCCAGACGCTGATGCATCTGAGCAAGTCGCATCGCGTCGCGGCGCTGGTCGGGGATCTGGCGACGGAAAACGACGCAGCCAAGCTTGCCGAAAGCGGCGTGCCCGTCCGGCAGATCGTGACGGGCACGGTCTGCCACCTGGAAGCGAAGATGGTCGAATCCGCCCTGGAAGGCTGGCCGCTGGCGGAGCTGGATTACCTGTTTATCGAGAATGTCGGCAATCTGGTTTGCCCCGCCAGCTACGATCTGGGCGAGCATCTGCGGCTGGTGCTGATGAGCACGACCGAGGGCGAGGACAAGCCGCTGAAGTATCCGACGATTTTCAACACCGCCGACATGGCGATCATCACCAAGTGCGACCTGGACCAGGCGGCTGAGTTCAACCGCGCTGCCGCCCTGGCCAACATTCAGGACGTGCGCCCCGGCATGCCAATCCTGGAGGTCTCCGCCCGCCGCGGCGACGGCATGGAGGCGTGGTTCGCCACCCTCCACCAGGCGCGCCAGCGGCATAGCGCATTGCGTCATTGATCGGAATTGCTCGAGACATGGATGCGCCAGGGGCGATTCAGGCGCTGCTGGGGCACGGACCGGTGCTCTGTCGCACGATCAGCCGCGGTTCGATTGTCTGTACATGATCCAGCATGGCCAACCGTTCCTTCTCGTCAGCATTGACCAGTCGGACAGCCAACTCCGCCCCGGCACAGCCAATGTCAAAGAAGCGATGGTCAATGGTGGTCAGCGGCGGCAGGCAGTAGCTGGCGATGCTGTTGTCAAAGCCGACGACGGATACATCGGCTGGCACACGAAGCCCCACATCATGAAGCGCAGCGCAACAGCCGATCGCGTACTGATCGTTGAATGCGACAATCGCGGTCCAGTCGCGCGGCGTCTGAGCCATGTAACGCCGCAGGGTGTCAGCGACCCGGGCGATGAGGGCTTCGGTGTTGGCCGTCGTGCCCAGATCTGACACCGGGACGCGGCAGGCCTTGCCGGTGATGCCCGCTTCCCAGGCGTTGGCGATCACGTACTGCTCACGCTGCATCTGGTTGCCCATGGACTGTTCCGGGCCGACCCAGAGGATGTGCCGGTGACGCAACTCGGCCAGATGTTCGACGATCAGGCGCGTGGCGGCTGGGACATCGAACACCACACGGGGGCGGCGGATGGGGGCCATACTGTTGAGGACGACGACGGGCAACGTTTCCCATCGCTCGAACTCTGCCGGCAGTTCACAGACGTAGCGCGTGGCCGGAACGACGATGGCATCGATCCGGCGCTCGCGCATGAAGTTCAGACCCCGCTGAAGAGATGTCAGGCCCTGGCCGGGGTGGATGCTCATCAAGGCGGCGCCGCGTTCCTGAGTGGCATACTCGGCGCCACGTCGCAGTTCGTCGAAGTAGAAGTTGCCCGACCCTGAGCCAATCTGTGGGCTGAGCGTGACTTCGGCGCAGAATCCGACCGCGTTGGCGCGGCCGGACGCCACCGCCTGCATGTGATAGTTGACGCGATAGCCGAGCTTTTCGGCGGCGGCACGGACCCGCTGGGAGGTCTTTCGGCTGACGGGGAATCGCCCCGCCGGCGCCCCCAGCACGCGGCTGGCGGTCGCCAGACTCACCCCGGCGGCTTCAGCGACTTCTCGAATCGTGGCCATGATGATACCGCTATCATTATGTGGGATGCCCAGTATTTTTCAAGAGAATATGCCAAAAAAAGAGAAAGTTGTTGACACGTGAATCTGCTATCATGATACTGTTTTCATCAGGACCGCAGTTCCTCCTCATAGCACCTCTCGAGCAGGAGCAGAACGCATGTGCATCAGGGTCATTTCTGTGGCTGCCGTCAGTGTGGCCGTTCTCACGGGTACGCAGTATGCGGCTGTTCAGTCCAACGGGACAGGCGGAGGAGATTTCCATACCGCTGCCACGTGGAGCGAGGGCGTTGTTCCGTCTCCCTCAACGTCGTGGGAGATTCTCCCGGGCGATACCGTGACCGCGTCTCAGAGCCTGAGTCTTCGCGGATGGGGCACCGGCGTGATCGCGGGCACGCTTGACCTGGGGACGCTCGACATCAACCTGGGGGCGGGCGCGCTGGGCGGATTCACGCTGCAGATCCCGTCTGGCGGTGCTCTGACGGGCCGGCGAATCTTCACCAACCGGACCGTCCGCGACTCGGTCGGCATGATCGAACTGACCGGCGGGAGCCTGACCTTTACGGACGCCATCCACCTGACCAACACGCACGAGGAGACGAGCTCAGCCAGCAGCTTCCTCATGCGCGGCGGCACGCTCAACGGGGGAACCCACGAGTTTCGTCTCTGGGGTGGCAACGCCGACAGCCGCGCCACGCTCACCGTCATCGGAAATGGCGGCGCCTGGAACGTTGGCCCCCTGACGCTGTTCAATACGGATGGGGGAACCGAGCAGTCCGCCACCGAAGTCCGCTTCATCTTCGAAAACGAGGTTGGCGAGGATGCGCTGACGGCCCTGAACTGCACGAGCTTCACACTCGGTGGCAACGCGCTCTACATCGACTTCACAAACATTCCGCGCGGTGATACCGCGGCCTCATACAGTACCACGCTGATCGACTACTCAGGTACGCTTACAGGCAGCTTCGCCGAGCCTGTATTCATCGGCCTGCGCAGCGGGGAATCGGCAACTCTGGTTCACGATCCCGTCAATACAATGTTCCGTGTCGACTACACGCTGTCCGCGGTGCCCGAACCGGCCAGCCTCGGCATTCTTGCTCTGGTGGGCACCGCACTGCGGAGACGACGTCACGTCTGAAAAGGCTGGTCATGTCGCTGAGGGAGGTTGCCATGATCGATCGCAAGCAGGCACGCGCCTTCACGCTGGTGGAGCTTCTTGTTGTCATAGGAATCATAGCCATACTCATGGCTATACTCATGCCCGCGCTGAACCGGGCCCGCGCAGCCGCCAAGAACGTGCAGTGCATGTCGAATGTGCGGCAGCTGGTTCATGCCGTTATCATGTACGCCAATGACAACCAGGGATGGACACCGTATTACTATCCCTTCACGCCGCTCACAACCCCGGCAAACGAACCCTACAGAACCACCTGGGCGGACCGTGTCGGCGGCGCCCGGCCGGGATTGACGTCGTATATACCGTATGAGCGCAGCGTGTATCAGGGGATGGTGTGGCACTGCCCGTTTGCTACGGAGCTGCCGAACCCGTGGTACTTCACGGACCGGTTCAGTTTCCACTATTCCATGAACGTCTGGCTACTGGGGCGGCGGAATGAGGATGGCACCTTCCCCAACACGCCGGACGGCATCCGGCAGTGCAAACGCCTGTCGAAGCTGCGCCCGGACATCATCATGCTGGGCGATGGGCGAGTCTATGATAACCCCAGCGGGATCTATTTCGTTGATGAACTGGAATACGACACGATGGCGGCCGGCGGCAGCGGCGTCTTCGGCAAGGGGCCCTGGCCGATCCTGAAGCCCGGTTTGACCATCGCGTTTCACAACAAGACCGTCAATGTTGCCCGGGCGGACGGCGCCGTCGAGAGCTTCCGCGACAAGTGGCCGTCGGCCAGCGAGATCGAACGCCGATTCAAGCCGTTGATGAAGTAAGACAACCGTGGCGCCCCGCCGCTGTCTGTTGCTGTACATCGACCCATTAGCCGGGGGTATCAGCAGATGATGCGCTTCCATGTTGTGTTGTTCTGGGTTCTGTGCACGGGTTGGGCCTTCCAGGCCTCGGGGCAGCAGGTGACACGGGTCCAGGTCACCACGGAGGTGATCCGAGCCGCGGAGGAGTTTGAGCCGCTCGGTCTGAACAACTTCGGTGACCCGGGAGGCACCCGGCACAGCGCCGGAAACCTCATCTTCAACCCCGGTTTCGAACCGATCACCCAGCGCGACCTGTATCGGGTGATCGACAGCGGACAGGAAAACGGGCGGTACTGGATCACGCTCGACGGCCCCGGCACCAGCCGATACCTGCTCTACACCAGCGGCACTTACAGCGGGGCCGAGATGCGCGCCTATCGCTTTGTCGACGATGGCGGCAACCCGGCTCCATACAAGGAGGCCGGCTGGGCGCAGGGTGGCAAGATCCTTGATGCCGAAAAGGCAAGTCGCCTTGTGCCGTTGTTTACGACGCGGGTAACGCCGCGCGGCGCACCCGGCCTGCCCGACGGTGGCTGGACCGTGCCGGGCGTGCCGGATTCGTACAGCGAATGGTCCAGCCTGTCGAAGGAGCAGCAGGAGCAGATCGCCCGCGGCTGGCGGGTGTACTACGAAGGCGGAGAGCAACTGCGATTGGATGACGTTGTCATCTTCCAGCGGACGTTCCACTGGCCCGACCTCAACGACTTCCATCCCCGCGTCCGCAGGGTGGGCAGCCCCTGGTCCACGACCATCGGACAGATCCGGCAGGTGCCGTTCAGCGGTGGACGGCCCGAGGAACTGTACGGCAGCCTGGGCGTGCTGGAAATGACGCCGGATAGCGGTGTTGCACAGGTCTGGAACAAGCTGTTCGGCGGCCCGGGGCGCAGGGATGCGAACTGGTACAGCACACTCGAACCGGGTGTCAGCTATCGATACGAGGCGTGGGTCCGGCGCGAGGGCGGCAGTCACGGGACAGTGATCCTGGGCTTCGGCCCGGAGCGGCCCGATGCGCTGCAACGCGGTTACTTTGGCCATCGCATCCAGCATGAGCAGGCGGTTGGCGAAAGCTGGCAACTGGTTGGCTTTGAGTTTGTCGCACCGACTGCTCCCGCCAACGGAGGCATTGAGGGGGCTGTCATCCGCTACGAAGGCGACGGCAAGCTCCTGGTGGATAACGTGCGTCTTCAGGCGTTCTACGAACCTGAGCAGGCGCGCCAGCCGTTTGTCGTCAATCGCAGGCTGCTGAATGAGATGCTGGCCAGCCAGCCATCCAGCGGCCGGAAGGGCGCCGTGCGCATCTGGGCGGGGCTGACCGAAGGAACGATGGCCGCCCTGTGCTCATGGATTCCGGACAACTCTCTGCGGTTCTCAGACAGGGTCAGCGTTCGGCACAACGATCTAACCACAGTTGCCAAGGCCCTGACCATCCTCGAGCAAACGGGCGATAATCCGGAAACGCGATGCGTTCCCTGGATCATGACGCAGATCACCCACACCGAGGAGGAGTACCGTCAACTGATCGAGTATCTCTGCGCGCCCTATGACCCGCAGTCCGACACGCCCGACAGCAAACCGATGGCCTATCAGCGATGGCGGCAGCGGGGACACGGGCGACCTTGGAGCGCGGATTTCCGGGAGATCATCATCGAGTTCGGCAACGAAAACTGGCACAACCGAAAGATGGAAGGTTGGATCGGCCTTGGCCGATATGGCACGGTCCATCAGGCTGGGCGCGAGTTTGGCATCTGGGCACGCTACATGGTGGACCAGATGCGGCAGAGCCCCTGGTGGGACGATCAGAAACTGACGATCTGCCTGGGCGGCAACTATACAGCCGAAGTACGGCGCGATGGCACTGTTCGCGGCTATGGCCAGGAGGCCACGATCGCGGCTGGCGGTGCCAATCGATATCACAGCCATGCCACCTACATCGGCCCGCGTTGGGAGACCGGCGAGTCCAGCCAGACCACTATCGACGACGGTGGCATCCAGCGGACACTGCTGGCCTATCGCCTGGCGAAGGACGAAGAATGGAATCGGCAGGCACAAGCCCACAAGCGGCTGCGCGAAATGGGATTAGACGTGCGCATGAGCGCCTATGAAGGCGGCCCGTCGGGATTCGGACTTCGCGCCGAATCACCAGAGCAGGACCGCGCCGCAGAGTACTACGGCAAGTCGCGCGCCATGGGCATCGCGATGCTGGATGCATGGCTGGATGCCTGGCGGCTGGGCTGGACGTATCAGTGCTACCTCAGCTTCGGACAGGGACGATGGTGGAACAGCCACACGTCGTATGCACAAGGTTTTCGCCCCAGCCCGGGCTTCCTGGCTCTGAAGCTGGTGAACCACACCGTCGCCAATCGGAACCTGGTCCGCGTCGAGGTTGACGGCAGCCCGACGCTCGAGCTGGACCTGCCGCGCTCGCAGTCGGATGTGCGCGCCAATCGCCCCGCCCAGAAGCGAACGGTCAACCTCATCCACGCCCATGCGGCCATGGATGACCAGCGGACGGTTGTGGCATTGGTCAACCTGGACCTCGCCAGCCCGCATACCGTCGAACTCCAGCTGCCGTTCTCAGCAGCCCGGCAGGTCATCCGCCACGGCATGACCGGTGATCCGCGGGATACCAATCTCGAGGAACTGAAGGTTGAAACCCACACCACTGCACTGGAGCATGGGCAGTTCAGCAATGGCCGCCTCACCCTCACCCTCGAACCAGGTGACGGATGCATCCTGGAGTTTCTGCGCTGACGCCCTTTCCCCCGGCTGCATCGAAACGGCTCATCAACGGTGATAGGGCCGATCCATTCCATACGCCGCGGAATGCTGTCGCGGGTGGTCTGCGGATGGGCCTGTACTTGCTTGTGGCGCTGGATCAACTGATGTGAAAAGCCGAAGGTGGGATTTGAACCCACAACCCCCGCTTTACGAAAGCGGTGCTCTGCCGTTGAGCTACTCCGGCAAGTGCGGTCTGCGGCTTTCGCCGCCGACAGGACGCTGCAACATCTTATCCCATTGGCAGGATCGTTCAAGCCCAGCGAATGGGCGAGCTCAACGGCCGGGAATCAGCCGCCCGCACCCGCCAGCCGACGCCCCATCACCACGGGCGGCGCAGGCGCCACCCCACCACTGCCACCAGCGGGATCGCCACCACGATCGCCGCCAGCAGCATCGGATTCGCCTCCTCCACCATGTGCCAGATCGCATGCAGGATGGTGTCCGGCGTATGCCCAGCGTGCGCCAACATTGTGAAAGCACCCATTGCGACCTCCGATCTGAAGCGTCACAGCCCCAATCGTCGCTCCGCAGCGAGCGACGCCCCCACCGGGATCAGTATAGCCACCCGGAGGCTCGTGGCGCATCACAAAAGTCAGATATGGCCGCAGCGTCGCGATAAATCACCCCCGGCGCCTCCGCATTGCCCCCCTGACAGCGTCTTGTCAGTCCCCCAACAAAAAACATCGCAGCCGGCGCGACGGCGACGCCGGCTGCGATGCACGAGGAGGAAGAGTCATTAGAAGCTGGTGCTGATGCTCAGCGTGCCAGTCAGGAAGTCATCATCCGGGTTGCCGGGGATGGCATCGTCATCCGTGAAGTAATACGTCAGGTTCACGGCTGCCGACCATTCGCCATACTCAGCCGGAATGAACGCCAGCGGCACGGACAGCGTCGCGCCGACGTAGGCGTAGCCGAAGCCGTCGTCACCGCCGTTGAACTCGTCGGTGAAGAACCCGACGCCTGCCGGGATCGACAGCGTCAGGGCATACTCGCCCTCGGTGAGCTGGAACGCCGGCTCGATGCTGAAGACAAACGCTTCAGCCTCTTCCTGGCCGGAGGCGCCATCCACGCGCAGGTGCGCCAGGAACGCCGGATTGAACGCAAATCCGTCGAAAAGCAGGTCCGAGTCGTCGAAGGCGACGCTCAAGTCGACGACGCGCTCCTCATCGCCGCCGTAGTACCACTCCTGGTACGTCACGCCCAGCGTGAAGCGCTCGATCGTGTACGACAGTCCCACGTACACGTCGACTTCCTGAATCGCTCCCCCCAAGCCGCTGTCCGCATTGTCGTTGATGTCGCTCCACGCACCGAAGTTGAGGGTGAACGGCGCCAGGTCGACCGCCACATCCACCCACACGAAGTTGGTCGAGCGGCTGCTGAAGAAATCGTTACCGGCGCCCCAGACGTCGGCACCGTAGAGCATGAAGTGCGAGGCGTAGTCGTAACCGAGGCTGACCCCGATCTTCTCGCCCACAATCGGCTCGGCCCGGACGATCGCAGGATCGACGGCCGGAGCCCCACCGTCCTGGGCAAGCACGATGCCCGGAACCGCCAGCACACAGGCGCCCGCGATCAGCGAGCGCGTCTTCCAACTACCCATAGCCTGGTCTCCTTCCTCATCCCGCCACAGGCGCGCAGCGCCGCAAGGGGGTCGGTGCGCAGCGGCATTTGCCGCGGGTCTGGGGGAACTGAGGTTTTGACAAGTATCAACTGGCCATGGAGCGCGTATCTCCTTGCGAAGCTGTTGGTTCACCCCCTCTAGGGCAATCCCCGTGCCGCGCGGTCAAAGCGGATTCTGCAGCGCCAGGGGCGATTAGTTTATCGACAGGTGCACAAACAAAAGGCAAGCAGCCGGACGCGTGCGACTTTTTCAGTCGCCCACGTCCGGCTGCTGTGGCAAAAACCGACAACTGCCCTGCCGGGCGGTCGATCACTTGTAGCCGGGGAGGAACTCCTTCTCGGCTTCGAACATTTCGAGGGTCATCTTGCGGATCTCGCGCGGGCTGAGGATCGCCGACGTGAGCGGGTCCAGGAACAGGGCATGGACCGCCGCCTCGATGCTCTTCTCGATGCAGGCCTTGGCTGCCAAGTCAAAATAGGCCATCTGACTGTGGCAAATGTGGGCCATCTGCGGGGGCAGGGCGCCGTAACGGGTGGGGTTCACGCCGTTCCGGTCGATCATGCACGCGACTTCGACCGCGCCATCGCCGGGAAGGTTGGTGATCAGCTTGCCACCCTCGCCGCTGCCGCGGACGCCGGGCTTCTCGGAGTTGTTCATGACGTTGCCGTGAATGCGGAACGGCACGTCCTTTTCGCGGGCTTCGATGATCCAGGAGGCGTACTCCCAGGACCGCTGCATCTCGATGGTTTCTTCGCCGCGGACCAGGCGCATCCGCTTTTCGTCGGCGTTCTTGCGCCAGGTCGGCCAGTTGCTGGCGTAGAAGCGGCTGCCGCCGTCGTAGCAGGCCCGCAGGAGCTTGCGCCCCTCGGCGTTCTTGCGGTAGTACGGCAGGTACTCGGACAGGTGGCCGGAGCTTTCAGTAATGAAAGCACCGAACTGCACGCACATGTCCTTGCGGACCAGGTCGCCATACTTCCAAGTCTGCTCGCCCTCGCCCATGTTGCGGGAGTCGTGCGAGGCCAGGCCGGCTTCGGCCTCCTTGATGCCCTCTTCGACTTCCTTGGCGAACTTGGCGTAGAGCTTGGAGGTGTACAGGTCGACGCCCTTGTGCTTGAGCTTCGTGAACCAGGCCAGGTGGTTCACGCCGGCGCACTCCCATTCCATCTCTTCGTAGGGGACTTCGGCGTAGTTGGCCAGCAGGTGGCTGGTGCCCTGCACGCTGTGGCACAGGCCGACGACCGGCACTTCCGGCACAGCCCGGCCGGCTGCCAGCACCAGCATGCTCATCGGGTTGGTGTAGTTGAGCATGATCGCCTGGGGCGCCAGCTCACGGATATCCCGCAGAATGTCCAGGAACACCGGCACGGTGCGCAGACCCTTGAACAGCCCGCCCGGTCCGAGCGTGTCGCCGATGCACTGGTCGATGCCGTACTTCAGCGGAATGTCGTTATCCCACGCCACGCACGCCGTGCCGCTGACCTCGACGCAGCAGACGGCATAGTCCGTGCCCGGCAGCAGCTCACGCCGCTCGGTGCTCGAACGGACGGACCAGCCATCCGAACGGCCCGAATCCTTGATCAGCTTGTCGACCACCTGGTGCATCGTCGACAGGCGGTCCTTGTCGATGTCGCACAGGCGGAACTCGCCCCGGTCGGCGCCGGGCATCAGCAGCACGTCGCGGCAGAGGGTCGGACAGAAGCCCGATCCGGCGCCCAGGAACGTGATGTTGATCGGACGGATGATCTTGCCGCGCAGGCCTTCCTGCGTGTCGGCAGCCTTCGAATGCGCTGCGTGGCCAACGGCCTTGCTCTGGGTGGTGCTCATGAGGTGGCGTCTTTCCTGCGAAGTACCCCGCCGGCGGCGCCGGTAACTTCACCGGCCCTCCCGGGCGGCCTTTTCATACTGTGACCAGCATACCGTGCGGTAATGCAAGAGAAATGGAATGCTGTGACCATTTTTAGTACAAATGTGATATGACCGCATGGGCTGCACAAGCCTTCCAGGGCCTCCACGCCCGCACGTCCGAACCCCTGCTGTGGCTGGCTGGCGGCGGCGTCGAAAAACGCACCGACACGCGCTACTACCACAACGCCCAGCAGCGACGCGAACCGTCGCATGTCACGCTCCAGCTCACGATCGCCGGCGAGGGGTTTTACCGCGATGCCAGCGGGTATCACGTCCTGCCAGCGAACCATGCCTGGATGAATATCATCCCCGGCCGGTTCGAATACGGGTTTCACCCCGCCTCCCCCCGCCCGCTGGAGCTGGTGTTTGTGTCGATGGTCGGGCCAGTAGCGATGCGCTGGCATCAGCGGCTGACCGCAGCTTTCGGACATATCCTGGACTTCGGGCCGCGCAACCCGATCCAGGCGCAGATGCTGGCCATCGCGCACATGCGCCAGTCCGGCACGCTGCCGGATCGCTATCTGCTGTCAGCCATGCTGTATCAGCTTCTGATGACGATCTACAGCACCCTGCGCGGGTCGCGCGTCAGCACCAACCCGCGCGTGGCCCGGGCGATCGAGCTGATCGCTGAACATGCCTCGGACCATCGGTTCGGCGTCGACACGCTGGCGCGCATGGTCGACTGCACGCGGGAGTACCTCTCGCGGCAGTTCCGTGTCACGACGGGCGTCAGCCCCAGCGAGTACCTCACCCAACACCGCCTGCGGACGGCTGCCCGCCTGATCCGCGAAACCGACGCCAAGCTCGACCAGATCGCCCGCCAGGCGGGTTTTTCCGGCGCCAACTACCTGTGCCGCGTCTTCCGGCAACGCCTGGGCATCACGCCGGCGCAGATGCGCGCATCGCCGTGGCTGGCGGTGTAGTCGATTTGGGATCGCGGATCTTGGATTGACGCGCCTCTCAGCAGCTTCAACTCATTTGCCAGCCAGCAGATCGGCGCTGCGGAGCGTGTTTTTCAGGAGCATCGCGACCGTCATCGGGCCGACCCCGCCGGGGACAGGGGTGATGTGGCCGGCGATCTCCTTCACGGCATCGAAATCGACGTCGCCGACGGTCTTTTTCGTACCGTCGGGAAGGGTGATGCGGTTGATGCCGACATCGATCACGACAGCCCCGGGCTTAACGTGATCGGCTGTGATCAAGCCTGCCTTGCCGGCGGCAGCCACCAGGATGTCCGCCCGGCGGGTGTGCAGCTTCAGGTCGCGCGTGGCGATGTGGCAGGTCGTGACCGTCGCCATCTGCTGGGTCAGCAGCAGCCCAATCGGCCTGCCGACGATCTGGCTGGCCCCGACAACCGTCACCTCCGCCCCCCGCAGCTCCACGCCGGTCGAATGGATCAGCTCAATCACCGCCAGCGCCGTAAACGGCGCGATCAGCGTATGGCCGTAGACGACATATCCGATGTTTGCGGGATTCACACCCTCCACATCCTTCAGCGGATCGATGCGGTACTGCAGCTCGGTCGCATCGAGGTGCGGGGGCAGCGGCAGGTGAAGCATGATGCCCGTGACGGCGGGGTCGTGGTTGAGCTTTGAGATCGTCTGCGACACCTGCTCGAACGTGCTGTCCGATGGGAGTGTGATGAGCTGATACTCGATGCCGACGGCGTTGCAGGCCTGCTTTTGCCGCTCGGCAAACAGCTCGCCTGCCGGCGAGGCGCCGACGAGCACCGCCACAAGATAGACCGGCCGACCGGCCTCCGTGTGCGCCTGCACCTGCTGGCGCACCTGCTCCTTGATCCGATTGGCAATGGCGGTCCCGTCAATGATGGTTGCTGGCATAGGGCGGGCATTATAGAGGCTGAGGGACCGGGAGACGACATGGCGTCGCGATCCGCAGCAGGCAGATGGCAGTTGCTCCGGGACGTGCCGTCTGTAAACATGACGGGAAAGTGTCGTACGCGTAAGCCGTGGATTTACGAGAGTTAGCGAAACGCTGACGCATGGGGCGAAAGATCATGACACGAACAACACAATTCATCGGGCTGGGTGGACGACTTGGGGCGTTGTTGATGGTGCTGGTGCTGATGGTCGCCGGCGGATGCCATGTGCCGGCGCGGGTGTTCTGGTCGGCTGACGGCCAGCGCGGCGTCTACATTAACTACGGCCAGATCGCCGTGATCGACGCCGACGGCAAGATCCAGTTCCAGGGCGAAGGCGAAGGCACGGCACAATGGTCAGCCGATGGCTCGACCGCCTATTTCGCGCTCAAACATGATCAGGTCCCCGGCGCCCCTGCCACGACACCCCTGGCGGCGAACTGGGCGGGTGGCGCCACCCCCGACGCGCCGGCTGATGCCGACCCGGAAGATGACGGCGATCGGCTGGTCGTCGTCTCCTGGACGGACGCCGATGGCGTCAAGCCGCTGTTCACGCTGCATGAAGTGCCGCTGCATCTGCATCTGAGTCCCGATGGCCAGTGGCTGGCCGTCGTCGCGCAGGGCAATCGCGGCAGCGAGCAGATGTCGGTCTACGCCTGGCATCTGCCGTCGCAGGCGCTGTACCTGGTGTGGCGCAACAGTGGATTCGCCGCTGCTTTCACCGGCGACAACCGCCTGGCGCTGGTCGTGCCGGATGAGCAGGAAGCCAAGCCCGGCACGCAGACCGGTCGGCTGATCGAGGTGACACTCGATCCCCAAGCCGCCGCACTGGAACAGCAGACGCTTGTCCGTGTGCTCGCCGGCGAGACGATCTGGATCGAGCGCGCCGGCGATGATCTGCTGTTCACCGCCCGCCAGCGGAACTTCCCCGCGGCCGCGGAGGAGGAGAATCCATCGGAAAGCGCACTGGCCTTCACGCTGTTCCAGTACACGCGCGCCGATGGCAGCCTGAACGTGATCGCTGAGCGCGTGGGCGCCCTGTTTGCCCTCAGCCCGGATGGGCAGCGGATTCTGTTCGAACAGGCAGCCAAGGGCGAAGACGACGCCGATCAGCGGCTGATCATGCTCATGAACCGCGACGGCAGCGGCACGGTGGCGCTGCGCGACATCAGCCGGTTCGGCAATACGCTGCCAGCCTATCCGATGTGGTGCGGCAATGACCGCATCACGTTCGTCCCGGAGAACGTCGCCGACGCCGAGGTCGATCAGACCGACAGGAACTGGCGCCGGACGGACCTTGTGCGATTCGTGCTGAAGGACGATCCGCAGTCGCCGCTGGAGGCGGAGCGCGTGCTCAGCGGCGATTGGGCGCACGAGCTCAAACCGCGTTTTCAGGCGGACTGATCAATCAGGGTATGGCGCGATGCCGTCAGCCGTCACCAGCAGCAGGCGATCGCTGACCTGGTGCGGCATGGAGCGGTAGTCGGCTGCGATCTGCGGGCCGACGCGATTGAGCAGATCGCGATCGTCGCGGAAGCAGATGAGGATGTCGCGATTGGGGATCCCAGCGGCGAACGGGCTGCCCAGGTGATCGCGCAGGCGATCATGCAGCGTGGGCAGGAGGATGCGGCTGGCGTCGTAGCCGTCCATCGTCTGGAAAAGGACGAGATTGACGCTGCCGTCTTCGTCCTGCGCCGCATGGGCCTGGATCGACTCGCTGCGGGTCACCAGGTTGTCGATGGCGACCTGGTGCAGGTCGTCGATGTCGACCTTCCACAGGGCATACTGCTTGCGCGACAGGTAGGCGATCGTACGGTCGTGGTCGATGGCGTAGGCGATCAGCAGATCCTCGAGGAACGGCTGGGTCACCATCGTATCGACAGCCACCTCGCTGCTGCGGCTGTTGATGACCATGGGGAGGATGCGCTCGCGGACGGCTTCGAAGCCGGCATCGCGATCGGGGACGCCCTCGCTGGCCCGCAGCAGCTCGACCATCCACCGCTCGATGTGCCGCCGCATGTCCTGGGGATTGAGCTTGATCAGGCGATAGAGATTTTCCAGGGGCGCAACCTGACCGTTGATGCGCAGCGAGAAGCTGTGCATCTCCGAACGGGCGACCTTCACCAGCGGAAATCGCTCGCGAACGATCTGCAACACGTGCTCGACAAACTGCTGTCGGGTCAACGGCGGCATCACGGTTTAGTGTAGCTTGCGGTTTCTGGCATGCCTATTACCCAAACCGCCAGCACATCCGCGAAGTCGGCGACCCGGAGAGCAAACGGTGCGGGGTATACCGATCATAGCAAGGACCCCGGCGTAAACCGGGGTCCTGGCGGCAGATCGTGATGGAAAACCAGCCCCTGCGAAGGGTTAATCTTCCAGCTTGCGGAGGCTGATGCCGAACGTCGCAAGCTGCTGCTTGATCTCGTTGAGGCTGGTCTGGCCGAAGTTCTTGCAGCCGAGCAGTTCGTCCTCGGTGCGGGCGGCCAGCTCGCCGACGGTGGTGATGTTCAGCCGCTGCAGGGCCTTCCGGCTGCGAACGCTGAGCTCCAGGTCGGCGACAGGCTTGTTCATGATCTCTTCGGGCACATCCCCCTCGACCGGGACGCTGCGGCGCGGGGCCGGGGTGCGGCCGTCTTCGAGAGCCTGGCCCAGCCGCAGGCCCTTGCTGGCCAGCAGGGCCTTGATCTCGTTGAGGCTGGTCTCGCCGAAGTTCTTGTAGCTGAGCAGCTCCTGTTCGGTGGTCCGCAGCAGGTCGCCCAGCGTGCGGATGTTCATCTTCTTGAGGCAGTTGCGGCTGCGGACGCTGAGCTCGAAATCGGAGATCGGGATTTCGAGGACGGCATTGCGGCGGCCGTCGCGGCGCTCGGCATCCTCATCGAAGTACATCGACCGCGCCGATTCCACGTCCTTCATATAGAGGCGGGCGCGGGGATGGTTCGGATTGGTGCGGAGGACGGCTTCGAGGCAGCGGCGGGCTTCCTCGTAGTGGTTGTTGTCCTCGTAGAGGATGGCCAGGTTGATCAGGGCATTGAGATGGACCGGGGCGCCGGAGCAGATGCGCTCATACAGCTCGATGGCCTGGGTGTCGTCGGCCTGGCGGTCATACAGGAGGGCCAGGCGGAAACAGGCCGGCTCATGGTCCGGATTTTCGGCCAGGGCGCGCTCATAGAACTCCATGGCCCGCTCGTGCTGGCCGTTCTCTTCGGCTTCGACAGCCTTTTTGAAGAATTCCTCAGCGGCGCGTTCGTTGATCGTCGTGCTCAGTTCGCTCATATGCAAATGGGGGTGGCGGCAATATCGGGATACGGCTCGGCGCGTCCGCCGCGGCGAGTGCGGGGGACCGCGAATCATTTACAAATATGCGGGCGGGTGGATTCTGTCAACTCAGGCGGTCGATGCGGTTCGGCCCGCTGACGGCAGCCATCTTGCGGACGGTTCAGGCCCGTGCATAAGATAATCCGCCCCTGGAGTCCTATGTCGCTCTCTACCTTTGAGGCTTCTCCCGCATTGAAGCGGGCGAAGGCTTCGTGGAAATCTGCTTTACCCAAGTCCATCGTCTGCCTGCGGGAAGGATACGGACGGCAGGTCCTTTGGAATGACCTGTTCGCCGGCTTGACGGTGGGCGTGGTTGCGTTGCCGCTGGCGATGGCCTTTGCCGTCAACTCCGGCCCGGGCGTCACCCCGCAGATGGGGCTGTATACGGCGATTGTGGCGGGTTTCCTGGTGAGCCTGCTGGGCGGGTCGCGCGTGGCGGTGGCGGGGCCGACGGGCGCGTTCATGCCCATCCTCTACTCGATCGCCGAGCGGCATGGGCTGGAGGGCCTGGCCGTCGCCACCGTGATGGCTGGGGTGATCCTGATCATCATGGGCCTGGCGAAGCTCGGCTCGATGATCAAGTTCATCCCCTACCCGGTGACGACCGGGTTCACGTCCGGGATCGCGGTGATCATCTTCAGCTCGCAGATGAAGGACTTCTTCGGCCTGAAGATGGGCAACCCCCCGCCGGAGTTCCTGCACAAATGGGCCGCCTACTGGGACGCGTTCCAGGCTGAGTTCATCAACCCCTGGGCCACGGGGATCGCGGTGGGCGGCGTGGCGATCATCATCATCTTGCGCCGGGTGGCTCCCCGCCTGCCGGGCGCGATCATCGCGGTGATCCTGGCAGCCATTTTCGTGTCGGTGATGCATCTGGATGACGTCTCCCGCTGGGGGGACAGCGCCGTGGAAACGATCGGCACGAAGTTTGGCGGCGTACCGCGGGAGATGCCCAAGCCGCAGCTCGGCATCCTGAAGGCCTTCACCTACGAGCGAATCAGCTCGCTGATCCCCGAAGCGACGACCATCGCCCTGCTGGCGAGCATCGAGAGCCTGCTGTGCTGCGTCGTGGCCGACGGCATGATCGGGGGCCGCCACAAGAGCAACGTCGAACTGGTCGCGCAGGGCATCGCCAATATCGCCAGCGTCGGCTTCGGCGGCATCGCTGCGACGGGCGCGATCGCCCGCACGGCGGTGAACGTCAAGTCTGGCGGTCGCACACCGCTGGCGGGGATGGTGCATGCAGTCTTCGTCCTGCTGTGCATGCTGCTGCTCGCCCCGCTGGCCAGCCGAATCCCCCTGCCGGTCTTTGCGTCGGTGCTGGTGGTGGTGGCCTGGAACATGAGCGAGCGCCATCACTTCAAGCACCTGCTGCGCGCCCCGCGGAGCGACGTGGCGGTCCTGCTGACGACCTTCGGCTTGACGGTGCTGATGGACCTGACGATCGCCGTCGGCGTCGGCATGGTGCTGGCTGCCATGCTCTTCATGAAGCGCATGAGCGAAGTGACCAACGTTTCAGCCGTGCGCGAGGAGATCGACGAAGAAGGCCCCGAGTTCCCCGAGTTCAGCGACCCCAACGCCATCACCAGCCGCGAGGTGCCTGAAGGCGTCGATGTCTACGAAATCAACGGGCCGTTCTTCTTCGGCATCGCCGATCGCCTGAAGGACACGCTGCGCAACGTCGAAAAGCCGCCCAAGGTCTTCATTCTCCGCATGCGGCGTGTCACCGCGATCGACGCCACGGCGATGCACGCCCTCGGCGAGTTCCACGCCATGTGCCGCCGCGAGGGCACGACCCTGCTGCTAGCGGGCGTGCACGCCCAGCCGATGTTCGCGATGGCCAAGTACGGCCTGGTGGAAAGCATCGGCGAGGAAAACCTCTTCGGGAACATCGATGATGCCCTAAACCGGGCCCGAGAGATCCTCGGCCTGCCGCCCATGCCCAAGCGCACAGGCACCGTGCCGGAAGTGGCCCGTGAACGGGCGGCGGCGGAAGCGAATCCCGATGCCACCGGGAACGCGCCGGCGAACTGAGTCGGCAAGCGACCAAGGATTCTGAAGACGCGTCGGTGATGTCCGCTGTCCGGTAGGGGCGCATGACAATGCACCCCCACCCAAACGGCACCACGCGTGATCAACGCCGATGGGCATCCCAAGGGGCACACTGCCATGCGCCCCTCCGAGAACACGCTTCGCCTCCCCTCAAAATGCAGATGGACACGCGCTCAGGAGAGACGCGTGTCCATCATGTTTCGGGCATTTCGCCCGCCCGATCACACGGGTACTTCGGGAGATTCGGGTTGCTTCAGGCACAGGCTGTCGGGTTGTGGATGGCCGGCCAGGCTGATGAAGCGGGCCGTCTGGGCCTCCATCGCCATGGGACGCCGGCGCAGGTCATCCAGGCCATGTGCCTTGAGCTTGCGATAGATCGTGGCCTGCGAGATGTTCAGCCGGCGGGCGGCTTCCGAGGCTGAGCCCTGGCACTGCCGCATCGCCTGCTCGATGGCGCGCCGCTCCAGCTCGTTGAGCGGCATCACCATATCATCGGAGCCCATGGGCCAGCCTGGTCCCTCGCTTGGGGGCGATGGATCGTCGGAAGCGACATCCTTGAACCAGGTGTCTGCCATCAACATCTCGGCTGTAAGCGTCGGGCCGTTGTGCAGTACGACGGCGCGCTCGATGACATTGAACAACTGGCGGATGTTGCCCGGCCAGTGATAGGCCATCAGCCGGCGGATCGCCTGTGGGTCAATCGCGCGGAACGTCCGCTCATGCCGCTGGGCAAAGAGCCGCACCGCAAACAGCGCCAGGATCGGAATATCCTCCATCCGGTTACGCAGCGGCGGCATGTGGATCGGCACAACGTTCAGGCGGAAGAACAGGTCCTCGCGCAGTCGGCCGGCGCGGACTTCCCGCTCGGGATCGCGGTTGGTGGCGCTGATGATGCGCACATCGGCGGAGTATTCGGTCAGCCCGCCGATGCGACGGAAGCGGCGTTCCTGAAGAAATCTCAGCAGCTTCGGCTGAAGGTCCAGCGGCAGCTCGCCAATCTCATCGAGGAACAGCGTGCCATTGTGAGCCTGTTCACAAACGCCCGCCTGGGCGCGATCGGCGCCCGTGAAGGCGCCTTTCTCGTGTCCGAAAAGAATGGACTCTGCCAGCTCGCGGGGAATGGCCGCCATATTGATGGGCACCATCGGTCCGCCTGAGCGGCGGCTGCGGCGATGGAGCGCGCGGGCCGCCATCTCCTTGCCGGTTCCGGATTCACCAAAGATCATCACGCTGACGTCCGTTTCGGCGACCTGCTCGATCGTCCGAAACAGCTTCTGCATTGCTGGGCAGGCCCCGATCATCCCCTCGAAGCCCGGCAAATTCTCCATAGCCGCCAGATGACGGCTCCCATCCTGTACGTCTTTGATACTCATGACATCGCCCACAAAGAACAGCGTGAATGGCGGTGGCCGCCTCTCCCACACCTCAATCACCGGCGGCACACCTCGTATCGGCACAAACCAGATACACCAATCAGAGAACGGTGTGCCTCATTTTGAGAATCATCATGACACACATGCGGAGAATCACGCGGACTTGGCTGCCGCCCATGCGCTGCCAGCGATGATGCTTCGGGCCTGGCAATGCGCCATCGCCGTTATTCTCGGACATGCCGCGCAAACGCCACTGAATCGGGGAATGGCATCGACGTTGCACAGGGGTTTACTGCGATGCCGCGAACGTCGTAACGTCAGACGGGAAAGTGCGTGAGACTGTCAGCCATCTGACACAACGCATCTTCCCTTCCCGAACCTCGACCATCCGCGACACGCATACATCCAAGGCTTTCTCCCGTGCGGGACGGCGCTTGCTCTCTCAGCGCTTGTCCCCCCGCCTGTGGTGTCAGGCGGTCAGGGCCGCTGGCAGACGTGCCAGGGGAACTCACCGTTCCCCAGGGGACTCACCTCCCCGCGGTCCTTTTGCCTTGCGTCGCCGGAGGGTAGAGAAAATGAACGATGCACTTGCCGAGCTGATATGCTCGTCGGCGGCGTTTCCACGCCTTTCCAGATCCACCAGACAGATCCTGCTGCTGGCGCACGGCGATCACGCCAATCTCGATGACATCGCCAATGCGGTGACTCGCCACCCTTCGCTGGCGGCGCGTCTCTGCCATGCAGCCGGGTATCGCGCCGGCTCGCGGCGGCATCCGCAACGCCAGTTGCGCCGATCGCTGCTGAAACTCGGCTTGCGCAACGTCCGCATGCTTTGCATAGCGGCGACGCTGGTGGACGCGCTCCACGCTGCCCCCCAGCCGGATCGCATCGGCCGCGATTTCTGGCGGCGCAGCCTCATAGCCGCCGTCGCCGCACGGCAACTGGCCACGCTAACCGCCAGCCTGCCAGAGGACGAAGCCTTCGCAGCCGCCCTGCTGATGGACTCGGGCATGATCGTCTTCGACCGCGTGCTGGGTCCGCAGTACCAGCAGATGATCGTGAACGCGCAGACGCATCCGCATCTGGCTGCGATCGAGCAGGCGGAGATGCGTCTCACTCACGCGGACCTGGGCGCCATGGTCGCCTCGCAGTGGCCGATCTCGCAGACGGCGATCGCTGCCATCCGCGAGCATGCGGATCCTCAGCCGGCCGATGGCAGCGCCTGCGGCCACCTGGTCCTGCTGCTGCAGACGGCGGGGCTGTGCGCGGATGTTTTCATGGATGCCGACCCCGTCCCCGCCCTCGCGGCCCTGGCCGAGCAGTGCCGCACGGCCCTCGGCCTCGACAGCCGCACCGTGACGCGCCTCCTGCAGGACGTCGAGCACATGACGCCGCAGTTGGCGGACCAGCTCGCCATCGCCGGCTTTGAGTCGATACGAAACACCCAGCCGCAGTTCCTGCGGCAACAACACCCCAGCAACGAGATGCAAATGATCTACGATTCACTTACCGGTCTTCATTCCCGCACCAGCTTCGAAACGCTTCTCCGTCGCGAAGTCTCAGCCGCGGCGCAGAACGGCGATCCGATCTCGCTGCTGATGATCGACATCGATCACCTCCAGCAGACCAACGACACCTTTGGCCATCCGATCGGCGATCGCGTGCTGACGGCTGTCGGGAAGACGGTTGCCACTGCACGCCGCTCCAAGGACATTGCCGCCCGCTGTGGCGGGGACAGGTTGACGATGCTGCTCCCCGGCACGTCGCACCTGCGCGCCGTGGCGATCGCTGAGTGCATCCGCCGTGAGATCGAGCGGATGACCGCCACAGCCACCAGCCAGGGAGAGGTGAAGGTCACGGTCAGCATCGGCATCGCGACGCTTGGCGATGCCCAGTCGCTGGCCAACCAGGATCTGCTCCTGCACGCCGCCGACCAAGCCCTCCACCAGGCCAAGCAGGACGGGCGCAACTGCGTGCGCGTACAGGTGATGGATTCTCACGCCAATGCCGCTGCGCCCGCGAACGGCTCCGAGCGGACGTGGGTCTCGCACCCAGCCGATCTGGTATCGCATGAGTGCAAAACTTTCCCGCATTCCCTGCATGGCCGCGCCCCCCTCGATCCGACGATCATCTACCGCAAGGCAGTGTGATCCGGTCGAGGAAGACAGCCGATGCGATGGACACGTGAGCAGTACCTGGCGTACATGACGTTCGAGCAGGTCGATCAGCCGATGCTGGTCGAATTGTTTGGCTTGCTGATCGGCCTGGAGGCTGAGTGGCGCGCCCAGGGCGCGACGGACGATGAGATCGACCTGACGCGCTTCGCGTTCGACTACGTCGATCACGTCAGCGCGGGGGGCAACTGCCGGGCGATGGGCGGAGTCGAGCCCGTCATCATCGAGGACACCGACACCCATCGCCTCGAGCGTGATCACTTCGGCCGCCTGAAGAAGCTCGACACGCGCACGGCGACCATCGCCCTGCCCATCGAGTTCCCGGTAAAGAACATGGACGACTGGCTGAAGCTCAAGCCCATGTTCCAATGGAACGATGAGCGGATCGATTGGGATGCCGTCGAGCATGCGCGCCAGGCGCAACGCCAGGGCGCCCTTGTGGTGGCGTCGATCCCCGGCGCGTTCGATACCGTGCGCGATCTCATGGGTGAGGAGATGGCCTGCCTGGCGTATTACGACCAGCCGGAGCTGATGGCTGACATCCTCGAGACGCTGCGGAACACGGCGACGAATGTGCTGGCGCGCATCAGCGAGCGGGTCACAATCGACCAGTTGTCGATGCACGAAGATCTGGCTGGCCGCAGCGGACCGCTGATTGGACCGCGGCAGGTGGAGGAGTGGTTTCAGCCGTACTACCGCGCCTGCTGGGATATCGTGCAAAGCCGAGGCGGGCGGCTCTTCCAGATCGACACAGACGGCAACATCTGGAGCATCCTCGATGCGCTGCTGGCCTGCGGCGTGAACAGCGTCGTGCCGATGGAACCGGCTGCGGGGATGGACATCGTCGAGGTCCGCCGCCGCTACGGCAAGCGGCTGGCATTCCTTGGCGGGATCGACAAGTTCGCGGTCATCAAAGGCCCGGAGGCCATCGAACAGGAACTGCGCCGCAAGCTCGATCCCGAGGTCTGGCGGATCGGTGGCGCGGTTTACAGCCTGGACCACCGCATCCCCAACGGCACGCCGCTCGAGCATTACCGCTACTACGTCCGCCGCGCCAGGGAAATTCTCGGCCTTCCGCCCTTCGACACCGGTGAACGTTTCTGGATGCGGATGGCATTCTGATCGTCTTCACCGCGGAGACGGAGATCGCGGAAAAGCTGGCAGCATCAGGCATGAATCTGATGCATGGTGCATGGTGCATGACACCGGCCACGCGACTGTCTTTAGCCTCTTCAACTCAAGCTGCGTTTATCTGCGTTCATCTGCGGTTCTATTTCATCTCCGCGTCCTCTGCAGTGAATGACGGCAGCAGAAGCTGGTCGATGTAGTGATCCTCGAACGTGGGTTCGAGATTGAGTTCGATCGTCTCGATCCGCCGGCTGACGCGCGTGATCTCATGGAGGATCGTCCGATCGAGCAGCGTGGCCAGAGCACCTGCGAGCGAGGTGTTGCCGACGAGTTCGATCTGCTCAAGCCTGAAGCCGGGGAGCAGGCCGCAGCCGATGGCGCTGGCGGTCTTCATGTGCATGCCGAATCCGCCGGCGAGATAGACCGTGCGGATGTCGGCAGGCGTGAGTTTGGCGCGGTCGAGCAACGTCAGGATGCCGGCAGCGATGGCAGCCTTGGCTTGCAGGAGGCGGGACAGGTCATACTCGGTCACGCAGATCGGCTCGCTGCCACGGCCGCGCGCAAGACGCAGCGCTGGCTGGCCGTTGATCTGGCACAGCAGGCGTTCGATGCCGGGACACTGACGATTGAAACGCCCTGTCGCATCGAGCAGGCCTGTCGCAACCCCTTTTGCCAGCAGATCGACATAGGCTGAGCCGCAGATGCCCAGCGGCTTGGCATTGCCGATGACTTCGATCTCGATCCGAAGCGGATTGGTGTGGATCTGCAGATGGCTGATCGCGCCGTCGCCGGCACGGATGCCATGCGTCAGCCCCGCCCCCTCGAATGCCGGCCCTGCCGCGGTCGCACAGGCGAGCAGATGATCGCCGTGCTTCAGCACGATCTCCCCATTCGTTCCCACATCCACCAGCAGTGACGGCCCATCGTCATACACCAGTCCCGATGACACGACGCCGGCGGTCACGTCGGCTCCAACATACGCAGCCGTTCCGGGCAATAGATGCAACGGCGCGCCAAGCCCATCGGCTTGGATCACGTGATGGTCCAGGAACTGCGGCGTGAACGGATGCACGCCCAGCGGCGATGGATCGACGCCGGCCAGCAGATGCTGCATCGTCGTGTTCCCCGCAGCCGTGATACACGCCAGGCGATCCGCGGATACGCCCGCTTTCTCCAATGCCTCCCTGATCAACACAGCGATCGTGTCGCGCAGCACGGCTTCATGCAGCCGCGGGAGCATTGACGCATCGCTGCGGCAGAGGTTGATGCGCGTCACCACATCATCCCCCAAGTCCATCTGACGGTTGAAGGCACTGGCACGCGACAGGATGCGGCCGTCGCGCAGATCGACCAGTAGCAGCGCTACGGTCGTCGTGCCGACGTCGATGGCGGCTCCCACCGGCTGATCGATACCGTCCAGATCGCATAGCGGCTGATGCGCGTACGGTACACGGATATGGAAGTCGGTCAGCACCTGCGGCTGATAGGCCGTCCGCGAGCGGTCGGGGATGTGGATCTCAGCCGCGCTGCCGTCGCCCCAGGTGTACTCGCAGGCGCGCACGGTGATGGGCGCACCATTGGCGACAGCCCGCCGGCCCCTTGGCGCGTGGATCAACTCGCCGCGGACAAGCTGCACCATGCAGCCGTCGCACACCCCCTTGCCGCCACAGCGCGTGTTCAGCGGGAGCTGATGGGCATAGAGCGTGGCATGAACGCGCTGCCGCCGCTGCTCGGCTGACAGCTTCAGCAAGCGCATCTGGCCATCAGCATAGATCTGGATCTCGTCAGGTATCGCGCGCGACATCGGTATCTGCGGGAACGGCCTGGATGATCTGCTGGTCAGCCGTCATCCGGACCGTCTGTCCCGGCTCAAGCACGAGGAAACGATCGGTGTCCCACTCACCACCCAGCAGCGCCTTGAGCAGGGCCGGATCACCGACCTGCTCGTCATAGCTCCATCCCAACCACTGGGCGCACTCCCGCGTGTACTGCTTGTCACGTTCGGTCGTGCCAACCGTCAAGTGGACATAGGTCGCCTGGTTGTAAGTATGGAACCAGCTTTGCTCGGCCTGCATGAGGTATTCAGCGTTGTCCTCGCCATATTTCTGACGGTACTGCTCCAGCAGCTTGTTGTAGCGCTCCGGGCCGGGCGGGATGTGGTGGCGGTTCCAGCCGGGCGAGTACCAGTACGTGCCCGGTTTGGCAGCGACGTACTCCGCATACCGATGCCGTGAGCCGAGCAGCAGCGTGATGCAGTCGTGCGCCCGCGGCACGACCAGCCGGCAGCGGCGCGCATGCACGCCCTCAATCCCCCGGCTGCACAAGCCATAGCCCAGCACGATCACCTCGATGGCCGGATCGGTCTCCACCTGGTCCACCGCCTGCTGCAGGCGGACGCGAAGCTGATCGGGCACGTTATGCAGCCCCTGCTCCAGTTTCACCACCCGCACCAGGTGCTTGAGATCCCGAGCAAAATGCTCGATCTCAGTCTCCAGCACCGCACAGGTGATCACGGCTGTGCGCGGGACGGGTTGTGCAGAGCTGTCATTCATGACACCTTCCAACGCCTGCATCGGCGACGGCATTCCATCATACGCGAAAGGCTTTCAGCCGCCGCGGCTGATCACCTCCACCTTGCGGCGGATGGTCTGCTCGCAGCCGGGTACATGCAACACATCGCATTCGCTGCCGAGGATGAATGGATGGCCGGCCTGGCGCATCTTCTGGCGAAGCTCCTGGGCCTTCTGCTCCACCTGCTCCAGCGTGATCACCTCATCGCTGTAGAACTTCTTGCTGGGCAGATTGCCGTACAACACCACGTTCTTCGGCAAAATGCGGGCATCTTCCCACAGCACGCGCGAACTGCCGAGGCTGAGGATGGCTGGATCCAGCGACGCAAACCGCTGGACCATCATGTCCGTCAGCTCGCCGCAGCAGTGGAAGATCAGATCGGCCCCGCGCATGCGCAACAGATCGCGGATGCGACGGTTGGGAGCGATGGCGTAGCGCTCGAAGATGTCCGATCCGGCTTCGAGCTGGTTGGGCGAGAAGTAGGCCTTGTTGGCGGCTGGTTCGGCGATGCAGACGGCATGCGCACCGGCATCGACCTGCAGGCGGACGGATCGCAGCACGACCATGAGCGCCATTTGCAGCGTCCGCTCGACCGCCCGCACCTCCGGGTCTTCCTCCGGCTTGATGCCCGTGCCGGCGATATAAACGGCGGTGATCGGGTCAGCCAGCAGCTTGGTCATCAGCGAGAACGGCCCGATGCACATGCCCACGGGGATCAGATCAGTCTCCTGGGCGATGTAGCGGATGGCGTCGATGTTGGCTTGCAGGCGAACACCCGGCGGTGAGCTGAGGTTGGACTCGAGCTTCGCCATCAGCTTCTCATCCGGCGGTGTGTCGAAGTGGAACGTGTCGGGATCGACGCCATGGACACCAGCCAGATGCAGCAGATCAGCCTTCTCGATCATCAGGTCCATCAGCGGAAAGGCCAGCGGCGTACGATAGCGACGCGCGGCTTCGTCGATCACCTGCCCGAGGCGGCGGCCGTCATTCACGATCTGCGCATGGTCCGCATGCTCGCGCAGGACCAGGTCTGTGCCGATCGGAAAACTCACGCCCCTGGCTGCCAGATCCAGGTAGTATTGACGATCCATACTCGCTCCTCATCAGGACCATAGGACGCGACGGGCCGGTTCGTCACGCCGCCCCTGCGTCCGCCTGCATCGGCGGGAGATTGGTATTCCTGCCCCAGATCTCTCGTGCGCAGCGGCAGTAATAGACATAGTGCTCGAACGGCACATCCGGCGGCACGCGATGATCGGCAAAGCCGATGAACCCACCCTCTTCCACCAGCGGCGCAAGTCGCTTCACCTCATCGCGAATCGCCTGTTTGCTGGTCGCGAGGATGTGCTTGTCGAATCCGCCCATCATGCGCAGGTCTTTCCCATATTCGCGGCGATAGCGAATCGGATCCGCGCCCCACGTGCCGATCTCAATCGGGAACATCGTGTTCACGCCGGCTTCCAGCCACAGCGGGATCAGGTCGTCGATCTTGCCGTCGCAGTCCACCCAGACGATGTCGACGCCATGGCGGTTGAGCAGCTCGGTGATGCTCCGGTAGTGCGGCACGAGAAACTGCTTGAAATGCGCCGGCGACAGCAGCGGGCCGGCGTTGTAGCACATGTCCTCCCACATGTTGGCGGATTCAAAGCGCGCGCCCGTCGCGAGGATGCGCGTGAGGTTGGCGATCTGGAGGTTCGCAATCGTCTCGACCATCTCCTCGAACCAGGCGGGATCGTCATAGACAACCATCGCGACGTTCTCCAGGCCCATCCAGTCGCGAATCCAGCCAAAGAGGCTGCCGCAATCGATGAAGATCGGATGCGTCCGGTTCTCATCTCGCCAGTGCGCGACGCGCTGCTCCCAGTCGGCTGGGATGCGATCGGGATGGTTCGGGTCCAGTCGCGGCTTGTAATGCTTGTTCCAGCTTTCGCGGTCGACCAGCGTATGCCCGACGTGCATCGGGATGCTGACGCTCGACCGCTGCTTGCGGACGATGACGCCATCGCCCTGCACTTCGGTATAGATGTCGCCGTCATCTTCGAGGATGCGGCTTTCAAACCAGGGGCACAGGCCGGACCTCACCCCCGTGCCACAGTACTCCGGCTCGGGCGCGCCCAGCGACCGATCCAGGCCGAAGTATCGGCTGGCATTAGAGCGATCGACCGATCGCGGCAGTCCCTGGTCATGCCATGCCGGCAGCGTTTCGTCCCAGAAGCTGAAGTCGTACAGCGGCGAGCGGTCCCGCGGCTGGTAGTGCATGGTCGCATGAAATCGCTGGCGGTCGTTCATATCGGCTGACCTTCTTTCCGTGAGTCTGCGAGCGGGAACGGCATCATCGGCTGACCTGCCGCCTTTGCGCGAAACCGCCAGATCGGGTCACAGCCGGTGAAAGATCACGCCACCAGCCTGAGCGCCACATCCACAGCCGTGGCTGCGTCAGGGGCGAACCCGTCGGCGCCGATCTCATCGGCGAATTCCCGCGTGATCGGCGCGCCGCCGACCATCACCTTCACCTTGTCCAATCCGGCTGCGCGAACCTTCGCAACCGTCTCCTTCATCGCGGGCATGGTGGTCGTCAGCAGCGCACTCAAGCCGATGATGTGGGCATCGTGCTCCCTGGCGGCGGCGACGAACTTGTCGGGCGGCACGTTCGTGCCCAGGTCGATCACACCGAAGTTAGCCCCCTTCCACATCATCGCGACCAGGTTCTTGCCGATGTCGTGCAGATCGCCCTGCACCGTACCGATGACGACGCGATACTTCGGCTGAATGCCCGCTTTCACCAGGTGCGGCTCGAGGATGGCCATGGCCTCTTTCATGGCGCGCGCGGCGATGAGCATCTCGGGCACGAAGGCTTCATTGCGTTTGAATTTCTCGCCGATCGCGTACATGCCGGGGACCAGGCCCTTGTCGAGGATGTCCTGGGGATTGAGGCCGGCGTCGATCGCCTCCTGCGTGAGGCGCTTGGCTTCGTTGCGGTTGCCGGTCTGAATCGCGTCGCATAGCGCCTGCATCTGGCTCATGATGTGCTCCAAGCTGCGAGACTGGCAGAACATGTCAGCGGATCCAAACTCCGCTGAAGGCAGCTTAGATCGATATGCAGTTGCGACAAAGCGCGCAAGTGGACCTGCACCGCTGGCAGGTCCGATTTGTTTCCAGAATGTTCGAAAAGGCTCAAGAATCAGGCGTGTCCGCGAAGGATACGCTTCGCGTTCTCGCTCAGCAGACGTGAGCAGTGCGGTTCGTCCAGGCCCAGGTGATGGCGAAGATTGTGATGGGCACGGGCCATGCTCATCGCGCTGCCAACCAGATGGCTGCGATCGGGCGCCCAGGCGGCGAGGTTTTCATCGACCTTGACCTCCCATCGCCCCAGGCGATACCGCCCTGGCCCGCGGCCGGCAGCGGCCATCGCATCACTGACGACGATGCACCGCTCCACCCCTGCGCACCGCAGGTAGTTGCCCAACGCAAAGAACGGCACATGCACGCCATCGGCGATGAACATCGGCGTGATGCGATCACCGAGCGACAGCGCCCGCTGGACGATGTTGTCATGCCGATGCACCTGCATCGGACAGCCGTTGCCCAGATGCGTGAAAAGCGTCAGGCCGTTGTCGATCGCGCACTTCAGCTCATCGAGGCTTGCATTGGTATGTCCAGCCGACACGGCGATGCCGCGATCGGTCAGCATCTTTGTCACGCGACCGCCGGCATCCTGCTCCGGCGCGAGTGTCAGCAGCTTCACCAGCCCGGCGCCGGCGTCGATCAGCCGCTGGGCGTCATCCGGATTGGCCGGGCGCACCGCATCGCGTGGATGCGCCCCGCGATATCCATCCACCGGACTGATGAACGGGCCTTCGATATGAAAGCCCGCGATGATCGATCGCGCATCGGCATCGGCTTGCATCAGCTCGACCAGCCGCCCGATCCGCCGGCACATCGCGGGCACATCGTCCGTGATGATCGTCGCGAGGATCGCCTTCACCCCATCGCGCGCAAGGGCCGCGCAGGCCTGGTGAAAACCCTCAGCCGACAGATCGTCGACGTTGAAGTCGATCCCCCCATAGCCGTTTACCTGCAGATCGATGTAGTCCACGTTCGTCACCGCTTCAGCAGGCTGGCCGATTCCTTGTCGAGATACAGCGTGCACTGGGCGTGCTGCTGGAGGATGCTGGCGGGCACGTCCGGCGTGACCGGCCCTTCGACGCTGTTTTTCACAGCCTGCGCCTTGCGCTGATCGGGCACGGTGCAGACGATCGCGCGGCTCTTCAGGATCTGGCGAACGCTCATGCTGATCGCCTTCTGCGGGACGTCGTCCAGCGTCTTGAACCAGCCTTCGCCCATCTGCTGGCGGCGGCAGGCTTCGTCGAGCGAAACAACCAGGTACGGCTGCTCGGTCTGGAAGTCAGCCGGCGGATCGTTGAACGCCAGATGCCCGTTCTCGCCGATGCCGACGAACGCGACATCGATCGGATGGCGCGTGAGGATCTCGCCGACGCGGCGGCACTCAGCCTGCGCGTCAACTTCGCCATCCAGGTAGTGGAACGCCCGCACAGGCAGCGGAAGCTGACGGTGGAATCGCTCCCACAGGTACTTGCGGAAGCTGGCAGGATGCGTGATCGGCAGACCGACGTATTCATCCAGGTGGAAGCAGGTCACGCGATCCCAGCGGATGTCCTTCTCCACCACGAGCGCAGCCAACATCTCGAACTGGCTGGCGCCGGTCGCCACGATGATGTTCGCCTCGCCGCGCGACGCGATGGCCTGGCGAATCCGCTCGGCTCCATCGCGCGCCGCAGCCTGTCCCATGGTGTTCTTGTCGTCGAAGATCTGGATATCCACGCTTGCTCCTCAGAAACGGCAATGTCGGATCGCGTCGGGGCGCATCCGCAGCTCGACCTGTCTTCCCGCCGGCTGGCACATCCCAACCGCTGGCGTATACGGAGTTTGTATATGCCGGAGTGTCCGGCGGCAACCACTGCGGCTGCCCAGCCGGCCGCAGCCGACCGCGTTTATCTCATTCGTGCGCAGGATCGCGCACCGTCTTCAGTGGAAAATTGCTTCTGCCGATCGGCCAAAACCCATGCGGTTTGCCCTTTTTCGCTCACACACCATTTCCACATCGCAGAAACATCAGACGACTCGCGCAACGGCCACGTTATTGCGCGGAACCGGGCGCCGCCGCGGCCAGATCGGTGCGTGCGCAGCCTGATCGTTCGATCTCCGCCGAATCGGGCCTCACCTGCGGCCCTGATCCTCCCACGGCACCGGACCGGTGGGGGTGATCCTGGATGCACCCAGTCCGATGCCCGCAGGGCCACCCTCGGTCTTCGGATGCGGCGAGCGGGGCGCGCCGGCGACCCGGCTGGGAATGTTGGGCAGGTTGCGCAGGTACCGCTCATACTGCCGGACGATCGCGTCCTGCAGGTATTGGTCCATGGTCTGCCCTTCCCTCAGCTGGACAGAGCTCGGCGCGGCTCCGCCCATGGTGTACTCGCGTGACCAGGCGGTTTGCCCGCTGCGCTTGTTGATGAGTTCGATCCTGTAGATCCACGACGGAACGGACACTTCCTGCTCACGGGGTCCGCCGCCGAAGATCGTGCGGTAAGTGTGACCCGTTCCGTCTCGCCCTGACGGGCGGACATCACCAGGCGCAGTGGTGCGTTGTTCGCTTCGGACCCCTCAACCGGCTTGAGCTGAGCCTGGGTCAAACGCTGCCGCAGCGCCGTCAGGGTGGATTCGCGCAGTTGCTGGGTCACGTGAGCCGGCAGGCTCATTTCAATCGCCACCGTCATGCCCGGCGCAACCTGCAAAGCATCGCCGGGATTCGCCATGAACTGTTCAATGGCCTGTCTGGCTTGGGGATGCGGCAGGCTCATTCCGACGAGCGTTCCGCCCAGGGACTCAGTCACCGCCCAGTACCGGTCGTCGACGATCGTGATCGGGCAGGCGTTCTGCACGGGAATGTAGTCCCAGACGATCACCCCCAGCTCCAAGTTCACGAGGTATCGCCGCTGCAACAGAATGTGGTCCGTCCCGCACCAGTTCAGCCGCCCATCGCTGGCAGGCATGCGCTCGAACTGCTCTTTGGGCAGCGTGAAATCGTAGATCCGTTGGATGGGCTTCTGACTCAGGTCCCAGACCGCGAGCCGCCCGCTGGAGTACGAGACAAGGCGCGTTCCGTCAGGGCTCCACGCCAGACGCCCGGCGTCGCGCCCGTCAGCCACCCTGGCGACGGCAGTGCCCGAGGCGATCTCCACGATGACCAGCCCCGCGTCCTGCGCAGCCCATGCGGCCACGTATTTGCCATCCGAGCTGATCACCGGCGCGTCAAAGCCGCTTCTGCAGGCCATGATCCACTGCGGAGTGCCGTCGGACAGCTTCCATTTGATCAGGTCCCCCACGCCGCCGAAGGTCAGGATCGACTCACCGTCATCGGTGATGGCAGCCCAGTGTACGTCTGGCAGGCCGTTGTTGTACTCGGTGTATGGGGCGATTCCCGCAACGTGCTGCAGGCGCGATCCCGCAGCCGGCACGCGCCAAAGATCGACGCGGCTGCGAACGCGCTCGACGCGGGTCTCATCCCTGTTGTAGGAGTTGGGCGGTGTGTCACCGCGTGTCAGCAGCAGCCGGCCGTCCGGGCTGAATGCCATCACGGTGTCGCCCGGCGGGATGTCATATACCCCCCGCCGCTGGCCTGTGCGCAGGTCGAAGATCAGCAGGTATCCTTCCGGCGGCTGACTCCGGCCAGAGACGGTGCGGCGCTGCAGGTAGGAGACAGCCACCTGGCAGGCCGGCGGACCGCTCATGACGATGGCATTGGCACGCAGGTTCAGTTGGGCGGTGTTGCGCGTCATGAGGTTGATCGAATCGCGCAACTGCACCGGTGGCGGCGGATTTTCCGGCGCCGGCCAGGCCCAGTCGTTTGTGATGTCCGTCAGGTCCACGGCCACAGCGCTGTCCCACCTGGCCTGGACCGGCGGCGGCAGCTCGATCCTGGCGGTCTGCGCCGCGAGCATCGTCGACAAGAACACGATCCAGGCCATCGCCGTGGCTGCAAACCGATAGCGCATCGCTGTCCCTTTCAGCATTGCAGCAATATCCGTGACGTGATCAACGCCTCTGCACCCCTTGAAGGTGTTGAAACTGACGCTTTCATGCTATCCCCCGCTGGCAGCAGCTACAAGCATAAGCCCATAAGCCATCAGCCCCTGCCCGTGATCCGCCAGTCCGCACGGTTCGGGGATGGTATGCGCACCTGCCGCCCGTACTGCCTCTGTTCGTCTCGCCCCTTTTTCCATCTCCCCCGCAAAGTCCCCTCGGGAATACATTGATCATGCCAACATCCACTGGGAGGCATCATGAACGCGAAGGAAGTCTGGTCGGTGCTCAAGCAGGTGGGAGCGGAGTATGTCGACGACAAAATCCCCAAGCTGTCGGCGGCGCTGGCGTTCTACACGATGTTGTCGCTGGCGCCGATGCTGGTGATCTCGATCGTGATCCTTGGGTTGGTGTTTGGCGAGCAGGCGGCATCGGGCAAGGTGGCGGCTCAGCTTGAGCAGGTCGTCGGTCCGGCGTCGGCTGGGGCGATCAATGACATGATCGCCAATGCCAAGACGCGCGGATCGGGCTGGATGGCAACGATCATCAGCTTAATTGTGTTGCTCTTTGGTGCTTCGGGTGTGTTCGCTGAGCTGCAGGATTCGATGAACACGATCTTTGATGTCCGTCGCAAGTCCACGGCCGGTATATGGCAGACGATCAGGGGGCGGCTGGTGTCGATGGGGATGGTGTTCGGCGTGGCGTTTCTGCTGCTGGTGTCGTTGGTAATCAGCACGACGCTGTCGGCGGTTGCGTCAGCCATCGCCGGCGGCTGGGCGGCGCTGGGGTATGTGCTCGATCTGGTGATCTCGGTGGTCGTGGTGGGGATGCTGTTTGCAGCCATCTTCAAGGTGCTGCCGGATGTGAAGATCGGCTGGAAGGATACGGTGGTCGGCGCGCTCGTGACGGCTGTACTGTTCACGCTGGGCAAGATCGGCTTGGGGATCTACCTCAGCTATGGCTCGACGGCATCGGCGTATGGCGCGGCGGGGTCGCTGGCCGCACTGCTGATCTGGATCTACTACTCGTCGCAGATCATGTTCATCGGCGCCGAGTTCACACAGGTGTACGCCAATCGATACGGCAAGCATGTCGAGCCGGTGCGCCATGCGGAGCGCGTCGGCAGGAAATCGACCGGCGGCGGTTCATCGCGCAGCCAGCCTGCGATCAGCGCGCGTGCTGCCGCCGTCGCCCCATCAGGCCAACCGCCGACAGGTGTCCATCATGCCCGGCAGGCTGTGATGTACGGCATGCCGCCGTCGGTCAATGGTGCACCGCCGGCCGCCATCGGCGCGATGGCTGTGGGCGCCGTCGTCGGCGGGCTGGGCACGCTGATTGGCTTGAAGATCCAGCGTTATCTGCGCGACACCGAGGCTCCCCGCCTCAACGACCGCATCGCCGCGGTGGAGAATCGCATCCAGTCGCTCAAGCGGCTTCGCGCGGATTGCGAGGAGGATTGCATCACCGATCGCCTGCGCAAGATCGAGCAGCGGATCCTCACCGCCGCGCGGGCAGGCGACCGCGTCCATCCGATGCCGCTGAAGGATCGCATCGCCGCCATCCTGCGCGACAAATTGCGGTGACACTTGTGTCCGAAGCTGTCATCCTGAGCAAAGCGAAGGATCTCAACCGCTCCTGACGCTCCAGATCCTTCGCTTCGCTCAGGATGACGTTGTGGAACGATTGGCGGCGATGAATAGACCTTCAGCAGCCGCCACCACGAGTGCAAGTCCCCTTCGTGCTTCGTCGCTACGTCGCTAACTCACACTTCGTCTCTCCGTCTCTCGCCACATCACTTACTGAAAAACGTTTTCCCCTTACCGCTGTACTTGCTGAGGCGATTGTTGACGTACAGCCCTTCGAGGAGGAACTCGCCAGCCGCCGCGAGATGAGCCGCATCGGCTGGGTTGAGCTCCAGCCGCAGGGCCAGTTCCTTCGCCGCCGGGACCAGCCCCTTGATCGCCTTCATGTTGGCGACGAATTCCTCAGCCGACAGCTCATCCCCCGCGGGGAACGTAAGATTCCCGTGAAACTGGTCGATGATCGTCTCATACTCATCCGGGTCGGCGACACGATTGAAGACAGACTTGACGGCTTCGCCCGTCAGCGAGCGGATGAGCTTGTCCTCAGCGCCGTCTTCGTCAGCCAGCGTCATTTCGATCTTGCCGCGGCAACTGGCGATCAGGTGATTGAGGTCGCAGATGCGCGCCGTAACGCGATCCTCGCCCGTCAGGATCCCCCGCCGCTCGGCGTTGGAGACGACCGTCTCAGCATTGGCGATGCTCGTGCGCACCGACACGCCCGACGCCTGCGAGACATGCGGGCTCGACCGCGCCAGCCGCACGACCTGCTCGACAATCTCCTGTATAAAGCGCGGCATTTCGACTTCGACGCCGCTGGCCGTCGGGCCTTTGCGTTCAAGCCAGGCGTTTTTCTGCACGATCTCCAGCCCCTCTTCGATCGTGGCTGGGTAGTGCGTGCGCACGACCGTGCCGATGCGGTCCTTCAGCGGCGTGACGATCCTGCCGCGATTGGTGTAGTCCTCGGGGTTGGCGCTGAACACCAGCGCCACGTCCAGCTCCAGACGGATCGGATAGCCGCGGATCTGGATGTCGCGCTCCTCCAGCACGTTGAACAACCCCACCTGGATGCGCGGCGCCAGATCCGGAAGCTCGTTGATCGCAAACAAGCCGCGATTGGAGCGGGGGATCAAACCGAAATGCATCGTGCTTTCATCGCTGAGATATCGCCCTTCGGCATGCTTCACCAGATCGATCTCGCCGATCAGGTCGGCGATGGTGACGTCGGGCGTCGCGAGCTTCTCGTGATAGCGATCGGAGCGGTGGACCCACTCGATCTGCGCGTCGTCGCCCTGCTCGGCAATGATGCGCTTGCCGGTGCGCGTCAGCGGACGGATCGGATCATCGTTGATCTCGACGCCCGCCAGGACCGGGATCCACTCATCCAGCAGCTCGGGCAGCATGCGCAGGATGCGCGTCTTGGCCTGCCCGCGCAAACCCAGAAAGAGCATGTCATGGCGCGAAAGGATGCCGTTGACGATCTGCGGGATGACCGTGTCGCGATAGCCGACGATACCGGGGAAGAGCGTCTCGCCAGCTCGCAGCTTGCGGATCAGGTTACGGCGCATCTCGTCCTTGACCGACACCGGCGTGTACCCGGTGGCTTTAAGCTGTCCGACTGTCGCGGCTGTGGGGTGACTCATGCGAAATCCATCATAGGAATGCCCAGGCGGACAAATCCAGAACCGCACCTTTCTGATGCAAACCGCAAACGTCCGATAATTTCTGGCGTTCCGACGAAATCTTGCTAGGATACCGCGTCATGAATCGCCGTATCATCGCCGTTGTCATTGTTGCTGTGGGGGCGTTTTTGTCCTGCCAGGGCATCAGCCTGGCTGATCCACCGCCAGGGGTTGGCCCCCTTATCTGGCAGGAAGAGTTTAGCGGGAACAGCCTGAGTGACACCCAGTTTTCCATCCGCGAGGAAGGCTGGTGGGGCGGCGGGTACAACACCCCCAACGCCGTCACCGTCTCCAACGGCTTGCTCAAGATCACGACCTACACCGACGCCAAAGGCCGTCACAACGGCGCCGTCGTCTGGACCAAGGAGAAGGTGCCGCTGTTCACCCATGGGTATTTCGAAGCCCGCGTGTTGTTCAACAGCTCGCCGGGGATGTGGTCGGCCTTCTGGATGGAGTCGCCGACAGTCGGCCAGATCATCGGTAACCCCGAGCAGGCGGGCACCGAGGTCGACATCGTCGAGCATCGCGTGACTGATGACGAAGGCCGGGATCTGCGAGACCGCTACCTCAGCGCCATCCACTGGGACGGCTATCAGGAAGGCGTGCACAAGTGGAAGCAGAAGCTGCACAGCCCGCAGCCGGGCCTGGATAACGGCACATGGCATGTCTACGGCCTGTTGTGGACGCCGGAAAAGTACGTCTTCTACTTCGATGGCGTTCCGGTCTGGGAACATGACCAGCAGGTCTCCCAGGTAGGTCACTTCCTGGAGTTCAGCTCGCTGATCGAAGACGGCAGTTGGGCTGGCAACGTTCCCGCGGGCGGGTACGGGTCATTCTCCGAGAGCACGCCGAACATGTACGTCGACTGGGTGCGGGCCTATGCCCTGCACGCGCCAGAGCCGTCGAGCGCCGCCGGGTTACTTTTGATCGCCCTGGCCACGCTGCGCCGTCGACGCTGCTGATCCGCCGAGCCAGATCGCAGGGCTCGCTTCAGCGGACCGAAACACGACCTGCGTCGCAAGTCATGATGATGCCATGACCTGCGACGCCGGCTTCCGCAATACGTTGCGTGAAAGCATTCCCGGGTTTTTTCGGCGGGTGGCCACCGCCGCCCCCCTTCGTCGCTTCGTCGCTTCGTCGCTTCCCCCTCTTCCCCCCCAACCCTTCGCCCCCCGCACGCCATCGCATACAATCCCTCCGACCGCGACCCCGATGTCTTCCCACTACTACGAATCTCGCAGCGGACTGATTCACTACGACCGCCGAGGCTTGGGCGATCCGGTCCTCCTGCTGCACGGCATCTATGTCGGGGCGTCGCACGCGGAATACCGCCACAATATCCCCGCACTTCAGCGGCGGTTCACCGTATACGCACTCGACCTGCTCGGCTTTGGGGACAGCGACGCGCCGCGCATCACGCACTCTGCCGAGCTGCACCAGCACCTGCTGCGCGACTTCATCCTCGAAGAGATCGGCCAACCTGTGAGCATCGTCGCCAGCGGCGTGAGTTGCGGCATCGCCGTGCGGCTGGGCGTGTACGACGATGAGCTGCTGCGGCGGCTGGTGCTGATCTGCCCTGTCCAGAAGGAAGTCTTCCGCGAATCGCCGGGCATCGGCGATCGCGTCAGCCAGTTCGTGCTCGGCACGCTGGCGGCGGGCGTCGGCCTGTTCGAGACGGCATCCAGCGAAGCGAGCCTGGTGACGTTCCTGCGCGATCGCTATCACGACATCCGCAAAGCCACGCCGCAGCTCGTCCAGCATCTGCGCACCGAAGCCAGCCGCCCCGGTTCGATGCATGCGTTCATCAGCCTGGTCAATGGCTTCTTCGACATCGACACCCTGCGGTGGCTGAGACATCTGCGGGCAGCCACGCAGGTCATCTGGGGCGCCGGCCTGGGCGAGGCGCCGGCGGATCGCATCCTCCAGCCGGCGACATGGTCGCACGGCAAGCGCCTGGACATCATCGAGAACACGCGCCATTGGCCACACGATGAGCGCTCGGCTGAGGTCAATCGGTTGATGATCGATTTCCTGTCCGCAGAGAGTTAGAACGGTAATCGCGAAGGCGCGAAGGCCGCGAAGG
>ERZ777003.794-NODE-794-length-56861-cov-18.697109_pt1 | contig 56861 bp, 51 predicted proteins | sample MGYA00374956_ERZ777003 | MGnify/ENA primary metagenome ERZ777003 (study PRJEB29302, sample SAMN06268252) | bioreactor metagenome | isolation source: Joint BioEnergy Institute, California, USA | place: USA:Joint BioEnergy Institute, California, USA | collected...
CGAGCGTGCGGTAGATGGTGCTGACGTTGATCGTGCCGCCCAGCTGCACGTCCTGTGCAAACGCCGGCATGGCCGAACCCAGACCCAGAGCGATAGCGGCCGCACCCGACAGCACCGCTCGGCGCTTGATTCCCGCTTTCGGCATCGTTCTCTTCCTCCCCCTTGTCGTTGTCGTTATCGCGCCCGTCCCTGGTGCGGACCGACCGCACCAGGGCTTGGCGTTTTCTAATACGGTCTGACTCGTGTCGGCGCCCTCTTGACGCCCGAAAGACCGCGCTCCCCCTGGCCCTGTTGGCCGAGCCATTAAGGGAGTCCTAATAAAACCACTTTAATAAGAAATCCTCCCGCTGCAACCCCTTACGGCGCCGTCGCCATTTCGCAGAATGGAAATGGCGGACGCTTCCAAGTCCTTGGGGCCAAAGGCGCGCCGCCTCGGAGCCACCGGCGCGGCCGGCCGTTTGCGTCGCGCGGCCCGCTTTCGAGCGATAACGGGCCCTATCGCTAAGCAAAGACGGCAAAGCGGACTTGGTCAAATGGATTGCGGTCTTTGGCGGGGTAGACCAGCGCTCGCCGGAATGTCCGCATTTCGGAATATCGGTAGATAAAACTTTATGCGGCCGAACGCGCCGCCTTAGGGGTAGCGCGGCGATCGGCGACGCTCACCGGCCTTCGGCGGCGCCCTTGCGCCCGCGCCAGAGCCGTGCCAGCGTGCTCACGACCAGCAGCACCAGCGTACCGGCCAGCACGCCGACCGCCATGCTCAGCAACGCCGTCGCCACGGCCCCCGCGGCCGGCAGTCCCGCCAGCGTCCGCGCCACGGCATGCTCCAGCCCGGCGGCGACCGGCAGGCCATGCACCAGGATGCCGCCGCCGACCAGGAACATGGCCGCGGTGCCGAGCACCGACAGCGCTTTCATCAGATAAGGGGCGGCGCGCAGGATGGCGCGGCCGAACAGCGGCCGCAGCCGACCCTGGCGCTGGCTCAGGTAGAGGCCGGCGTCGTCGAGCTTGACGATCGCCGCCACCAGCCCGTATACGCCCGCCGTCATCAGAGCGGCGACCGCGGCCAGCACCGCCACCCGCTCGCCGAACGACGCCGACGCCACGGTACCCAGCGCAATGACGATGATCTCGGCCGAAAGAATGAAGTCGGTACGAATAGCGCCTTTGATCTTGTCCCGTTCCAGCGCCACCAGGTCCACCTGCGGATCGGCCAGCGCCGCCGCCAGCTCGCGCTGATGGGCGTTTTCCTCCCCGGACCGATGCAGCAGCTTGTGCGCCAGCTTCTCGACGCCTTCGTAGCAAAGGAACAGCCCGCCCAGCATCAGCAGCGGAGTCACCAGCCAGGGCGCCAGCGCGCTGATCGCCAGCGCCAGCGGCACCAGGATCAGCTTGTTGACGGCCGAGCCCTTGGCCACCGCCCAAACCACTGGCAGCTCGCGCTCGGCGCGCACGCCGGCCACCTGCTGGGCGTTGAGCGCCAGGTCGTCGCCCAGTACGCCCGCGGTCTTCTTGGCGGCGACCTTGGTCATGACCGAGATGTCGTCGAGGACGGTGGCGATGTCGTCGAGCAACGCGAGAAGACTGCTGCCTGCCACGCGCGAAACCCTTGTGCCGGAATCGAATACACCAACGGTAGCAACAACCGGGCGCGGATGCAGCGGCCAACGGTTTAACTCGTAGCGGCAGCTCTATACCATTCAGCGATGATGCCAACGCCCCCGACGCCAACCTCGGTTCTGGTCACCGCTCGCCGGCTGCTGTCGTTCTCGCGTCGGGTACTGAGCGCTTTCTTCAACAACCACGGCATCCTGCTCGCCGGCGGCGTCGGCTACAACGTGCTGCTGTCGACGGTGCCGCTGCTGGCGCTGCTGACCGTGGCGCTCACCCACATCGTCGACGAGCGCGAGCTGCTGGCGGTCATGGCGGTGCAGACCCAGCACCTGGCGCCGGCTCACGCCGAGCTGCTGCTCGACGCGGTGCGAACCTTCCTGGACTCGCGCGACCTCATCGGCATCATCGGCATCCCTACCCTGCTGTTCTGCAGCTCCTTCGCCTTCCGTATGCTGGAGGAGTCGATCGCCATCATCTTCCACCAGCCGGACAATCCGCCGCGGCGCAGTTTCTGGGTGTCGGCGGTGCTGCCCTTCGCCTTCATGCTGGTGCTGGGCGCCGGACTGCTGGTGCTGACCGTGGTGGCGAGCGCGGTGGCGGCGCTGCTGGAGGAGGACCGATTCGTCCTCTACATGCTGAGCTTTATCGGCATATTTCTGCTGTTCAGCGCCATTTACAAGGTTCTGCCGATCGTTCACGTCGCCACCCACCGAGCGCTGATCGGCGGGCTGGTGGCCGCCACCCTGTGGGAAGCGGTGCGGCTAGGACTGATGTACTACTTCGGCAGCATCTCGTTCGTGAACGCCATCTACGGTTCGCTGGCGACCATCATCGTCCTGCTGGTCAGCCTGGAGATCGGCGCCATCATCCTGCTGCTCGGCGCGCAGGTCATCGCCGAGCTGGAGCGCAGCGCCCGTCTCGGCCTGCCGTGGTACATCGCCGCCGAAGACCGCGCCCCGGCGCGCCGCAAAACCGACTGGTCCTGACCGGCCGCCGCTGCCTGCAGTAAACCAAGCCTTGCGGAACCGGCTCTGTAGGTGCGCTTCGCGGTTGGTTTGCCCCCCTCTCCAGGGACGGTCGTACGCACACATCTACCGAGCGTGACCGGCTAGCGGCGGATGCGGGGCCACTGTGCCACCACCGGACCTAGGCACGGCGATCACCCCTGCGTCCTCTCCCCCCTCGCAGGGGAGAGCATAGCGAGAGGGCCGCCAGGGAGAGGGGTCAACAAAATCGCGAAGCACCGCATATTGACTGACAAAGCGCGGGACGTGTGAGGCACCGGGGGGCTTGTATACCTGAATGCCCGCTTCCGCGGGCATGACGATGCCAGCCAGGCGCTGGATGTCGGCCCCCGCTTTCGCGAGGAAACTTTCCGCCGGCACGACGATTCCGCCCCCATCAGACAATGGTGTACCTACGAAAGCCCGCGAAGGGGAACCAGCCTGCCATGTCCCCATCGAGGCCCCCGCGGCGCGCCGGGCAACCGAGGCGGAGTCAAGAAACCGACCCCAGGTCGAGCGAAGGATCGTCCACCCGGGCCAGGCGCCGGGCCAGCCGTGCGCGGCGCGCGCGGGCGGCGGGGGTGTCGGCGAGCCGTTCGGCATAGGCCAGAGCGGTGGCCCAGTCGCGCCGCACGTGCTCGTGATACTTGGCCAGCTCCTCGATCGACCGCTGACAGCCTTGCCGCGCCAGGATCTGCCACAGTTCGACGGCCTCCTCCCAGCGGCCGGCCCGCTTCAGCTCGGCGGCCAGCTGCAGGCAACCGCGCCGGTCTAGCCGCTCGCGGCAGTCCAGCAGCGTCTCCAGCGCCGACCGCCGCTCGCCCAGCCGCGCCCAGATCGCCGCCGCGCCGGCCGGATCGGCGCCATAGTCGAGCGGATTGCGCACGGCCCTGGCCAGCGCCGGCGGCAGCACCAGCATCGACAGCAGGTCGATCGCGTTGTGTTCGACCACCCGATGCAAGGCATGACCCGGCACCCCGGCGAGAAAATCCCGCCAGGCCTGAGGCGCCTCCGCGCCCGGCAGGTCGTCGCGCCGCTGCAGGCCGAGCAGGCGCCGCTCGACCGTGCTCAAGCGGCAATCGGGCCAGCTGCGCATGAACAGCCACCGCACGCTGTGCAGCAGGTCGAAGTGCTCGGGCTCGGCCAGGGTCGCGCCGTGCAGGCGCTGACGGTCGCGCAGCAGCGGCAGGTCGAAGGCCTTGCCGTTATAGCTGACGATCAGCTCGGCCTCGGCCAGCGCGCGGCGCACCTCCGCCAGCATGGCGGCCTCGCCGGCGAAGGCAGTGATCAGCCACTGGCGCAGGCGCACGTGCTCGCCCTCGAAGCTCGCCATGCCCACCATGAAGGCCGTGGTGCCGGTGCCACCGGCCAGGCCGGTGGTTTCGGTGTCCACGTAGGCGGCTCGCTCGGGCAGCTCCACCAGCGGCGCCGCCGGCTCGCGGCCGAACGCCAGGGTCCAACGGCCGTGGGCGGTGTGCAGCGGCAGGCGCCGCTCGATGCGGATCAGGTGATGGTCGATCAGCTGCCCGCCCAGACGCTCGGCCAGCCGCTCGGGACTCTCGCGCCCACTCGCTCGGCTCGCCGAGGGCGCGGCGGCACGTCCGCCGAGACGCTCCAGCCGGGCGCGCAGATCCGACGCGGGTGTCAGCGGCGGCGCGGGGGCCGCGCCCGCCTGCCGGCGCAAGGCATCGAGGCGGTCCTTAAGCGACATGGCCGCCGAACTGCTCCAGCACGGTCAGCGCCGCGGCCTTGGGCGAGAACCCGCGCTGCTCGTCCGAGGCCAGGATCGGCCCGATGCAGGCCGGGCAGCCGTACTTGCAGCCACAGTCGCGGATCAGGCGTGCGGCGCCTTCGATCACCCGCGTGCGCTGGTCGTACAGCGGCGCCGACAACCCCACCCCGCCCGGGTAGTTGTCGTAGAGGAACACCGCCGGCCGGAAGCGGCTCTCGCCCTCCGGGTCGCGCTCGCTGCCGTCGGCCGCGCGCAGCTGGCCGCGGCCGTTGACGCCGACCGTGGCGAACCAGGTGCCGTCGCCGTCACCGACCGCCCGGCCTAGGTCGCGCGGCTCGGACATCACGATCAGCGCCGCCACGTGGTGCATGGCGTAGGCCGCGCCCAGGAATCCGTCCAGCGCCTGCTGGCGGCTGGCGAAGCACTCGTCCAGCACCGCCGGCGCCAGCTGCCACCACACCGCGGTGGTGTGCATCTCTTGATCCGGCAAGTTGATGTTGCCGTAGCCGACGTTCTCGTGGGTGTAGTAGCGGATCTTCTTGTAGCCGGGGATGCGCCGCACCAGGTGCACCTCGCCGCGCGTCACTTCGCTGCGCGCGCTGTGGTCGCGCTCGAAGTCGTCGAGGATCTTCAGCCGCGTGTAGTCGATGGCGTCGGTGTAGTAATCGGCCTGGGTCTGGGTGACGAAGGCCTTGCGCCCCACCCAGTCCAGCTTCTCCACCTGGTACGGCTGGGCCTGCACCATGTAGATGGCGCCTTCGTACAGGGTCTCGGCGGCGCTGCTGTAGTCCACCTCGGCGATCACGCGCTTGCCGCCACCGGTGATATCGACCACCACGAAATTGCCCTCGGCCACCGAGCGCAGGCTCACGCTCTGCGCCGGGTAGCTGTCCGCGGTCCAGTGCCAGGTGTCGCCCTCGCGGTGCAGCACGCCGTGCTCCTGCAGGTAATCCAGCAGCTCCTCCAGGTTTTCCTTGCCGAAGCGCTCGCCGCGGCGGAACGGCAGCTCGAAGGCGGCGCAGCGCACGTGATCGAGCAGGATCAGCAGCTGATCCGGGTCGATGCGGGCCTGCTCGGGCGAGGCGCCGAGGAAGAACTCGGGGTTGCGCACCACATACTGATCCAGCGGCTGACTGGAGGCCACCAGCACGCCCAGGCTGGGCCGGTTGCGCCGCCCCGCCCTTCCCAGCCGCTGCCAAGTGGCGGCGATGGTGCCGGGGTAGCCGTTGAGCACGCACACGTCCAGGCCGCCGATGTCCACGCCCAGCTCCAGCGCCGAGGTGGAAATCACGCAGTCGATGTCGCCGGTGCGCAGCGCCTTTTCGGTGCGGCGCCGCTCGGTGGGCAGGTAGCCGCCGCGGTAGGCCGCCACCCGGGCCGGCTTGCGCGGGTCGGCGTCGAACACGTCCTTGAGGTACTTGGTGAGCACCTCCACCATCAGCCGCGTCTGGGCGAAGACGATGGTCTTGAGCCCGGCGCGCACCGCCAGACGGGCGATGCGCGTGCTCTGCGAGCGCGCCGAGGCGCGGATGCCCAGGTCGGCGTTGATCACCGGTGGGTTCCAGAGCAGCAGGTATTTCTCGCCGCTGGGCGCGCCGGACTCGGTGATGGCCTCGACCGGCTCGCCGATCAACGCCTCGGCCAGCTCCCGCGGGTTGGCGATGGTCGCCGAGGCCAGAATGAACACCGGATCCGAGCCGTAGAAGCGGCACACCCGCCGAAGGCGGCGGATGACGTTGGCGACGTGCGAGCCGAACACGCCGCGGTAGGTATGCATCTCGTCGATCACCACGAAGCGCAGGCTCTCGAAGAACTGCGCCCACTTGGTGTGGTGCGGCAGCACGCCCTGGTGCAGCATGTCGGGGTTGGAGACCACGATGTCGCCGCGGGTGCGGACCGCCTTGCGGGCATCGCCGGGCGTGTCGCCGTCGAAGGTGAAAGCCCGTATCCCCAGCTCGCCGGCCTCGTTGAGCTCCATCAGCTCGGCCACTTGGTCCTGCGACAGCGCCTTCGTAGGGAACAGGTACAGCGCCTTGGCGCCGGCGCGCAGCGCGGCGTCGAGCACCGGCAGGTTGTAGCAGAGGGTCTTGCCGGAGGCGGTGGGCGTGACCACCACCGTGTGCCGGCCGCGGCGCACGTTGTCCCAGGCTTGGCGCTGGTGGCTATAGAGCCGCTCGATGCCGCGCGTGCGCAGGGCGCGCGCCAGGCGCGGCTCCAGCTCGGACGGCAGCTCGGCGTAGACGGCCGGCCGCGCCGGCATCACCAGCTCGCCGGTGATGCGGCCGCGGTATTTCTTGATCAGCCGCTGCGCCAGCCGGCGCACCGTCTGCCCCGCCTCCGGCTGGAAGTCGGCCGCCAGCTCTGTCACGCTTGTTCTCCGCCCGTTCTCTGCATGGAGCAGATCCTAAATCAGAGAACAAAAGGAGAACAATAAAGCATGTCGTCGCTCACCGCCCGCCAGAAGCAGATTGTCGAACACCTCAAGGAACACGCCGCCGCCGGCCACGCCCCGTCCCTGCGCCAGCTCTGCGCCGAACTGGGGCTGCGCTCGCCCGGTTCGCTGCACAAGCACATCCGCGCCCTGACGGTGGCCGGCCTGGTGGAACGGGCCCCTGGGCGCGGCATCCGCCTCACCGCCGCCGCCCTGCACGACCCCGACACTCTGCCCCTGCTCGGCCGCATCGCCGCCGGCCGCCCGATCGAGGCCATCGGCGACCAGCGCCGCATCCACGTGCCGCCCGAGTTGCGTGGCAAGGGCGATTGCTACGTGCTGGAGGTGCGCGGCGACTCGATGATCGAGGAAGGCATCCTCGACGGCGACTGGGTGGTGGTAGAGCACCGCGACCACGCCCGTAACGGCGAGCTGGTGGTGGCCCTGATCGACGACGCCGAGGCCACCCTCAAGCGCATCGAGCAACGTCCCGGCGCGGTGATCCTGCACGCCGCCAACCCGGCCTATCCGCCGCTGCGCTACGAGCCCCGGCGAGTGCGCGTCCAAGGTGTGGTGGTCGGTCAGATGCGGCGCTACTGATCGACCGTCGCTCCATCTCCGGATAACTCTCCCGCCGTTTCCAACGACGGCAACCTCGATATCTTCGCGCTTCGCATTTTTTTATATTTTATTTATTGTCTAGCTATCTATTGGCTGGCTATCCCCAGCGGGTACCGAGCGCAACGACAACGACGCATGGCGGGCCGCACCGCCGCTCCAAACAACGCCCTCGACGGACCACCGCTCCTATGAACCAACGCGTAACCGCTCCCGAACCCGGCAGCGTTGCCACCCGGGCGAGCGAACCGGCCGTGCCTGCCATACCCCGGCTGCGTCTCGGTCGGCTGCACGCCCTGCTGCTGATCGTCCTCCTGTCGCTGCTCGGCTGCGGCTGGTGGCTGTACCAGCAATTCACCCACGTCTACGTCACCGACGCCCGCGTCGCGGCGGACATGATCACCTTGAGCAGCCGGGTGCCGGGCTGGGTGGTGGCGATCGAGGCGATCGAAGGCGAGCCGATGCGCCGCGGCGCGCTGCTGGTGCGCATCGACGACCGCGAGAGCCGCCTGCAACTGCACGAGCTGGACGCCCGCCTCGCTAGGCTGCTCAGCCGGCGCCGGGAGCTGGAGGCGCGCATCGCCATGACCGACCTGCGCAGCCAAAGCCTGATACTGGCCCGCCAGGCCGCGGTCCGCGCCGCCCAGACCGCCCTGGTGGCGGCGCAAGCCCAGGAGGAGCTGGCTCGCGCCGAGCAGATCCGGGCAGAAGCGCTGTCCCACAGCGGCGCCGTGGCCCGCGCCGAGCTCGATAAGAATCGCACCGCGCTGGAAACCGCCCGCCAGCAGGTGTTCAGCGCCCAGGCGCAGCTCGAGAACGCCCGCGCCGCGCTGGCCCAAGCCGAAGCCGAGCGCCACGAGCTGACCGTGCTGGAGCGCCAGCTCGCCGCCCTGGAGCCAGAGGAAGAGGAGCTGCGCGCGCAGCGCCAGCGCGCCCAGCTCGATCTGGACGACCGCACCATCGTCATGCCGTTCGACGGCGTGGTCGACCGGGTGTTCGTCGACGTCGGCGAGTACGTCACGCCCGGACAGCGGCTGCTGATGGTGCACGACCCGGCGCGGATCCGGATCGAAGCGAACGTCAAGGAAACCGAGATCCGCCACTTCCACCCGGGCAAGACCGTGACCGTGACGGTCGACGCTCTGCCCGGCCGCCGCTTCGAGGGCACGGTGGAGCGGGTCGGCCAAGCCGCGACCAGCGAGTTCGCCCTGCTGCCCAACCCCAACCCGAGCGGCAACTTCACCAAGATCACCCAGCGGCTGCCGGTACGGATCGCCATCCCCCAGGAGGATGGCCAGCTCAAGCCGGGCATGATGGTGGAAGTGGAGGCGCGCATCCGTGGCTGACAGCCAGGGGCCTGCCACCATCGAGAGCCTGTTCGCCCGCTACGGGCCGAACTACCGCTGGCTGGTGACGATCACGGCGATCATGGGCACGGTCGCCACCGTGCTGACGGCGACCATCGTCAATGTCGCCCTGCCCGACATCATGGGCACCTTCGGCATGAGCCAGGACCAGGTGCAGCTGCTCTCCACCGCCTTCCTCGCGGCGATGACCGGCACCATGCTGCTCAACGCCTGGCTGGTGGACAGCTTCGGGCAGCGCGCCACCTTCACGGCGACGCTGGCGGTGTTCATCGCCGCGTCGCTGCTGGGCGGCGTGGCGCCGAACGACAGCCTGCTGGTGCTGGCGCGGATACTCCAGGGCGGCGCCTCCGGCATCCTGCAGCCGCTGGCCATGCAGGTCGTCTATCAGGTGTTCCCGCCGGAGAAACGCGGTATGGCCATGGGCATCTACGGCTTCGGCGTGGTACTGGCGCCGGCGGTGGGGCCGGCGCTGGGCGGGATGATGGTCGACAACTTCAGCTGGCGCTACGTGTTCTTCCTGGCCGTGCCGTTCTGCGCGGTCGGCCTGCTGCTGGGCCTGCTGTTCATGCCCGGCCGCGCCGGCTCGGAACCGATCCGCCGCTTCGACTGGGCGGGCTTCGGCCTGCTGTCGCTGGCGCTGGTGACGCTGCTCGACGGCCTGTCGCACGGGCAGCGCGACGGCTGGCAGTCCCACCGCGTCCTGGTGGATTTCGTCCTGGCGGCGGCCACCGGCATCGGCTTCATCGCCTGGGAGCTCCGCACCCCCACCCCGCTGCTCAATCCGCGGCTGTTCACCAACCGCGTCTTCGCCAGCGCCTCGCTGGTATCGCTGATCTTCGGCGCCGGGCTGTTCGGCTCCACGTACCTGATTCCGCTGTTCGTGCAGACCATCCAGGGCTACACGCCGACCAACTCGGGGCTGCTGCTGATCCCGGCCGGCCTGATGCTGGCGCTGACCTTTCCCGTCGCCGGCCGACTGACTGACCTGGCGCCGGCCTACGCCATCACCGTCGTCGGACTGCTACTGTTCGCCGTGTCATCCTTCCTCATGACCCGCGCGGACATCGACACCCCGTTCTGGCATCTGGTCTGGTGGATCGTCATCGGCCGCATCGGCCTCGCCCTGGTCATTCCCGCGGTCAGCGCCGGGGCGCTCAAAGCCCTGCCGCTCACCCTGCTCAGCCAGGGCTCCGGCGCCATCAGCTTCATGCGCCAGTTCGGCGGCGCGCTCGGCGTCAACCTGCTGTCGATCGCGCTGGAGCGCCGCACGCAGTTCTACGTGGACACCTTCGCCAGCGCCCAGCACGCCGGCAATGGCGCCACCCTCGACCTGCTGCAGCGCATCGGCGCGGTGCTGAGCCAGTCCGACCTGCCGACGACGCTGCTGGAGGCCGGCGCCCTGCACTACGTCGGGCAGATGGTCTACGTTCAGGGCAATACTCTGGGCTACCGGGACAGCCACTTCATCGTCGGCGCCTTCTTCATGGCGGCGCTGCTCCCGGCGCTGCTGATGCGCCAGCGCCGACACGCGTCCGCCGCCTGAGCGAGCGGCCGCGTGCCCAAATTTAGTGCGGCTTCGTGCTCCATCCCTGCGCAACCGGGAATGGACGCGAGCCGCCGAACATCGGCGCCGAATCCATAGACATCAAGCGATGTTTTTGATCCACGACATTGTGAGACGCGGCCCGACGCGCTATTTTTGTCGCGCTTTTTTTTGGAGCACGGTGCGCACCGTGTTGGTGCGACACAGTCCGCTGGTTAATCCAACTATGGGCCCGACGGTCACGCCGCGGCGTAGGGCGTCGAGCACGGAGACTCTAATGCAAGACATGCTTGAAGGGGCGCTAAGCCACTTGGAGGATGCCGCCCGGCATACCACAGTCCATCCGGAGGTTCTCGAGAAACTCCGCTACCCGAAAGAAGTCCTGACAGCGCGACTCATGATCCGGATGGACGATGGTTCCCGTCGCTCGTTCCTGGCATGGCGCTGTCGCTATGACGACACCCGTGGACCGACCAAGGGTGGCATCCGCTTCCATCCCCAGTCTTCCATGGAGGAGGTCATCACCCTGGCGTTCTGGATGACCTTCAAGTGCGCGGTCACCGGCCTGCCTTACGGCGGCGGCAAGGGCGCGATCCAGGTGAACCCGCACGAGCTTTCCAAGGGCGAACTCGAGCGCCTGTCGCGCGCCTATGTGCAGGCGTTCGCCAGCATGATCGGCCCCGAGCGCGACATCCCGGCGCCGGACGTCTACACCAACTCCATGATCATGGGCTGGATGTCCGACGAGTACAGCTCGCTGGTGGGCCACCCCTGCCCCGCCGTGATCACCGGCAAGCCCATTCCTCTGGGTGGCTCGCTGGGCCGCGAAGACGCGACCGCGCGCGGCGGTTTCTACGTGCTGAACCATCTGGAGCAGGAGCTGAACCTGAGCAACGGTCAGCGCCGCGCGGTGATCCAGGGCTATGGCAACGCCGGCTCGCACATCGCCCACTTCCTGCATGAGGCCGGCTGGCGCATCGTCGGCGTGTCCGACTCCCGCGGCGCGGTGTTCTCGCCCGAAGGCTTCGACCCGGTCGCGCTGAGCCGCGTCAAGCGCGAGACCGGCAGCGTGGTGAACATCGCCAACGGCACCAACGCTCAGGTCATCAGCCAGGACGATCTGCTGGCGCTGGAGTGCGAGCTGCTGGTGCCGTCCGCGCTGGAGGATCAGATCCACGCCGGCAATGCCGCCAACGTGCGCGCCAAGGTGATCCTGGAGCTGGCCAACGGCCCCACCACGGCGGAAGCCGACCGCATCCTCGAGGAGAAGGGCGTGATCGTGGTGCCCGACATCCTGGCCAACGCCGGCGGCGTCACCGTGTCCTACTTCGAGTGGGTGCAGAACCGCCAGGGCTACTACTGGACGCTCGAGGAAGTGCACAGCCGGCTCAAGACCATCATGGAGCGGGAAGGCCGCAAGGTCTGGAGCATCGCCCAGAGCAAAGGCATCTCGCTGCGCACCGCGGCCTACGTGCACGCGCTCGATCGCCTTTCCAGCGCCATCGAAGCGCACGGCACGCAAGCCTACTTCGCGCGTTGAGCACGCGCCCGGGAATGGCCCCAAGGGCCGTTCCCGGCCGTTTCTCCCCCGCCGCGCCGACACGCCGCGGCGGGCCATGAAAAAGGCCCACGCCGTCGGTGACGGCGTGGGCCTTTCGACTCTCGGCCGATCCTGGCCTTAAGCCCGCACCCGCAGGCGACGCCGGCGCAAGTCCACGCCGACCAGCGCCAGCAGCGCCGAGCCGAACAGCCAGACCGCCGCCGGCAACGGCACCACCGCGCCGCCGATGGCGGTGATGGTGGCCTGCACGGTATGCCACTTGCCCAGGGCCACGCCTTTCAGATCGTGGAACAGCACCGAGAAAGTCCCCGCGCTGGTGCTGAACTGCAAGGGCTGGTCGCTCCACTGGAGACTGCCGACGGTCAGGAAGCCGAACAACGACGCCGCCCAGCCTTCCCCTTCGCCGACGACGTCGATATCCGGCGACAGCAGGTCGAGGGTGGCCTGGAACCCCGCCACACCACCGCACACCACGACGCAAGGCTTGAAGTAGATATCGAAGAAATCGATCGTCCGGCTCTCGCCCGGCGCCAGCGAGAACGTCGTGCCGGCAAGCGCGGGGTTGATGCGCGTCTTGACGCTACCGTTCCAGAATCCGTCTTCGACCACGACGCGCGAACCGTCGCCGACGACGAAGTTGATGCTCGCCGCCTGCGCGCCGCCGCCGAGCAGCAGCACGCTCAGCCCCAACAACAACGAAGCCAGGTATTTTCTCATCAGCCATCCTCCAGCCGTATCCGCTGAGGGTCCGGCGCGACAGCAAGGTTCGCGACGGCATTCAGCAGCGCACAGTGTTCCACTATGCTGTTGGACCGGCGATGGCCCGTTAGGACTAATCGAAGCCGGCGCCCCGACCGGGGCGGCCTCATCCGGCGCGCGCGACGCCGTTCACATGGGACGGCCGGGGCGATGGTGGTTGCCGCGGGAACGGGACAGCATCCACGTCCCCGCCAGCAACGCACCGCCAGCCAGCAGCATCGGCGCCTTGGGCATCATCTGGATGACGCTGCCGCCGATCTCGCTGCCGTGCTCGCGCACCAGCTCGGCGCGCCGCCGCGTCATCCGCCGCCCCACCTCGCCGAGCCGCTCGGGGGAGAGCAACCGGTCGGCGTCGTACAGCAGCGTGGTCTCCTCGTCGGCCACGTGGTGGATGACATCGCGCATCAGCGCCATGAACATCTGATCGTAGGCCGGATCGCCCGGCTCCAGCTCGCGCAACCGCGCGATCAGGCGGCGCATCTCGTCGTGCTCGGGCACGCTCTTGGCCACCACCTCGGGGTCGATGCCGGCCTCCACCAAGGCCGGATAGAAGATCTCCTCCTCCAGCTGGGCATGGATCTCCAGCGCGGCGCAGACATTGCGCACCAGCCCTTCCTTGGTGGACGGACTGGTATCCGGCTTGTAGCGGCGGAACAGGGTGATGACGTGCGTGTGGTCGAACCGGATCTGGCCGGTGGCGATGTTCCTCATGCCGGATTCTCCAAGTATCAGATGTCTCTGATATTGGGACGCGGCTACCCGGAACAACGGTTCACGGCCGGATCGTCGGGGAAACGCCGCTCATCCGGCCAGGAACCGGGCATACAACAGCCATAGCCCGAAGCTAGTGCTGGGCACGGCCGCCAGCAGGCTCAAGGCCGAGCGGCGGCGATAGCGCGCGGCCAGTTCGCGCTGGTCACGGCAAGCGATCAGGTAAGGCAGGCGGCCGCTGGAGGGCTTGCCGATCCGGTTCAGCGGCGGTGGCAGCGGCTCCGCGGCCACCTCGCGCTCGACGTGCTCGCGCACCCGCTCCCACTCGTGCTGATCGATCTCACCGTCGCGGTTGACATCGAACACGGCGAGCAATCGCCGCCGATCCCGCTTCCACTGCCGCAGCCGCTCCCGCACGCGCTGCGCGGGATCGACCCGCTCCGTGGAGAAATGGCCCAGCACATAGACCGGGTCGCCGACATGCAAGCGCTCTTCCGTATAGCGATAACGCGCGCCAAGCATGAGCGCCGCGCTGCGCGACCGCTGCGGCGGACGGGGACTGTTGCCGTACCAGACATCCCTGACGGCGGGGATGATCTCGGCGCCGGCCGGATCGACCCGGCAACGTCCGGTGCCGTCGTCGAGCTCGAATGGTTGGGTACTGCCCCCGGACTCGATCCGACGCCAGCGCCCGCCGTTACCGCTGCGCTCGAAGCGAGCGACCTCGTAGCGGTGCCAAACGCAGGCCTCGCCGGTCAACGGCGCCGACAACGGCGGCTGGACGATCGGCTGGCAGCGACCGACCAGTTCCACATACCCCTGCGCCGCCGAGCGAATTCTCGAGGTCGGGGTGTCTTCGATGACGCGGGCGCGGCCAAGGTTGCGGAAAAAGGCGAGCGTGCCGGCGCCGCCCACCACCAGCGCCGCCCCCAGCCACGCCAGATAATGCCCCGGCGGCAGCGCCTGGACGAGTGCGGCGTCGAGCATGGCGTCAGCCGGCGAACAGCGACTTCACATCGACGTCGGCCGTCTCGGCGGCGGAGAACTGCAGCAGTTCGGCGGGCTTGAACCCGAACCGGCGCGCCAGCAGCACGTCCGGGAACTGCTCGATGCGGGTGTTGTGCTGATTGACCGCTTCGTTGTAGAGCTCGCGCCGGTCGGCGATGGCATCCTCCAGGCTGGAGATGCGCGCTTGCAGCTGGCGAAAGGCCTCGCTGGCCTTCAGCTCGGGGTAGTTCTCGGCCAGCGCGAACAACCGGCTCAAGCCCTGGCGAATCTCGGTTTCCGAACGGCCGACGCCGCCGACGTCGCCGCGCTCATGGGCGCTGACGGCCAGCGCCCGCGCCTGGACGATGCGCTGCAACGCCTCCTGCTCGTAGCTCATGTACTGCCGGCAGGTCTCGACCAGCTTGGGCAGCTCGCTATTGCGCTGCTTCAGCAGCACGCCGATGTTCGACCAGGCCTGGCCAATCCTGTGCTTGAGTGCGACCAGATTGTTGTAGAGGAGGACGGCGTAGCCGAACACCAGCGCCAACACCACCAGCACCACGATTGCCGTGATCACCGCCACCTCCCGATTCGGCGTTGCCGCCCGTGAACTTGCCCGCGCTGCATCCGGGCGCACGCCTCCGCCTCTCCGTCGCTACGGGGCGGCGATACGGAATCCGGACCGGCCCTCAGGCCTGGCCGGTCAACAACAGGCGCAGACCGTAGCACCCTTCCTCAATATCGGCGCGGCGGCCGCTGATCATCTCGCTGTAAGCGCAGCCTTCGTTGATGCGGATGACCAGATTGGCGAGCCGTTCGGTATCGAGATCCGGCCGCAGATGACCGGCCGCCACCTGCTCGTCGAACAGCTTCTTCCAGACCGCGACGATGCGCTCGTGATAGACGGTCGCGTCGGTGGTGAGCACCCGCAGGGCGTATTCCGGATCCTGGCGGAGGAAGCGCTTCAGCGGCTCGAAGTTGACCGCCACTTCGGCGATCCGCCGATACACGTCCACGATGTAATCGATGCCGGTCCCCTCGGCCTCCTTGACCGCGTAGTCGAAGGTCTGCGCGTACATCGACCACAGGATCTCGCCGAGCAGCAGCTCCTTGTTCCCGACCCAGCGAAACAAAGTCGCGCGGCTGACGCCGACTTCGTCGGCCAGCGCCACCAGGTTCAGACGCCGTCCGCTGAGCCACCAATCACGAGCGACCCGAAACACGTCCAACGGGGTCGTCCTAGTCTCGCCCTGTTCCTCCGCAAGCACCATGGAGAGACGGGTATGCCGTCTTGCCACCTGGAGTCTCCTTTTTCAGCTTCTGTCTTATCCGAGCAGAATATCGATATTCATCCGCATATAGTAACCAGCCGAGCAACGGTTTGTCCTAACCTTAGAGCGTTGCCATATGGCCGTATGCGGGATTTCCCGTAGGAAACGTAAGTGTAACTGCTGCGCAAGCAGCGGAGTGTAGTCATCGCCGGCGGTTGCTACTTTAGAAATCCGTCTCAGGCGTCCACGGAGAACCGCACCATGAGCGTATCGGCAAGCGCAGCGCCGGCCGCGGTCGGCGACGATCCGCGCTGGATCGCGGTGGCCACCCGCGACCCGACGGCCGACGGCCGCTTCTACTACGCCGCCGGGCGCTCCGGCGTGTACTGCCGGCCCTCCTGCGGCGCCCGTGCGCCGCGCCCGGATCACATCCGCTTCTTCGCCTCCCGTGAGGAAGCCGAGCGCGCCGGCCTGCGCCCCTGCGGGCGCTGCCGGCCGGACCGGCCGACCGCCGCGGAGCGGAACGCGGCGGCGGTGGCCCAGGCCTGCCGGCTGCTGGAAACGACCGAGGACATGCCGCGCCTGGAGGCGCTGGCCGCGGCGGCGGGCATGAGCCCCTACCATTTCCACCGGGTGTTTCGCCGGCTCACCGGCCTGACGCCGCGCGCCTACGCCCTCGCCCAGCGCGAGCGGCGGCTGCGCGAGGCGCTGGCGCGCGGCGAAGCGGTGACGGACGCGATCTTCGAGGCCGGCTACGGTTCCAGCAGCCGCTTCTACGAGCGCGCCGACCGGGTGCTCGGCATGACGCCGCGCCGCTTCCGCGCCGGCGGCGCCGGCGCCGAGATCCGCTTCGCGGTCGGGGAGTGCTCGCTGGGCGCGATCCTGGTCGCGCAGAGCGAACGCGGCGTCTGCGCCATCTTCCTCGGCGACGATCCGGACGCGCTGGTGCGCGAGCTGCAGGACCGCTTCCCGCGCGCGCACCTGGTGGGCGGCGACGCGGAGTTCGAGCGGCTGGTGGCGACGGTGGTGGGCTTCGTCGAGGCACCGAGGATCGGCCTCGATCTACCGCTGGACATCCGCGGCACGGCGTTCCAGCGCCGGGTCTGGCAGGCGCTGCAGGAAATTCCGCCCGGCACCACCGTCAGCTACGCCGAGCTGGCCCGCCGGATCGGTCACCCCGGCGCGGTGCGCGCCGTAGCCCGCGCCTGCGCCGCCAATACCCTGGCGGTGGCGATTCCTTGCCACCGCGTGGTGCGCACCGACGGCAGCCTGTCCGGCTATCGCTGGGGCGTCGAGCGCAAGCGCGCGCTGCTGGACAAAGAGGCCAAGTCTTGACCGTTCCGCCGCCATGAACCTGGATCTGTTCGGCACGGAAGAGCGCCGCTGGAGCGAGCCGCTCTGCCCCGGCGCGGTGGTGCTGCGGCGCTTCGCGCTGCGCGAGGACGCTACCCTGCTGGCGGCGATCGACGCTGTCGCCGCGCAGGCGCCGTTCCGGCACATGATCACGCCCGGCGGCTTTCGCATGTCGGTGGCCATGACCAACTGCGGCCGCCTCGGCTGGGTCAGCGACCGGCGCGGCTACCGCTACGCCACGCTCGACCCGGACAGCGACCGCCCATGGCCGGCCATGCCGGAGCCGCTGCGGCGCCTCGGGCGAGAAGCGGCGGCCAGCGCCGGCTTCCCCGACTTCGAGCCCGATGCCTGCCTGATCAACCGCTACCAGCCGGGCGCGCGCATGTCGCTGCACCAGGATCGCAACGAACGCGACTTCACGCAGCCCATCGTGTCGATCTCGCTCGGCCTGCCAGCCGTGTTCCTGTTCGGCGGCCCGCAACGCAGCGACCGACCGCTGCGCGTTCCCCTGGAACACGGCGACGTGGTGGTCTGGGGAGGCCCGGCGCGTCTGCGCTACCACGGCGTGGCACCGCTCAAGGACGGCCTCCACCCGCTCACAGGCCCTTGCCGCATCAACCTGACGCTGCGCGTCGCCGGCTGAAGGCGCGCTTCACGCCGCCGCCAGCGGCAACCGCCCCGCCACCAGGAACGCTTCGAGCGGAAAGTCGTAGACCTCTCGATCGCTGTCCTTGAGGAACTGCACCCGGTCGGCGCCAGTCCGGCACAACCAGCGTTCCATGCGGGTCGGCCGCTGGCTGGCCAGGGCGCGCGGCGTGAACAGCGCCACGTTGAGACCGTGCTCCCGATCGCGCGCCGACACGTACTCGAACGCCTCCACGCCGGCGGCCCGCATCGCCGACCCTAGCGCCTGCGTGGCGCGATAGTCGCTGGGGTCGATCAGCTGCGCGCGGTAGGCGTCGAACGGCGGCAGCTGCAAGCGCAGCCCGCGCTCAGTGCGGTAGCGGGCGGTGAACGACGTGTGCTGACTGGTGATGGGGTTCGGCGGCGGCGAGGCCATGCCGAACCAGAACAGGAAGCGGTAGAAGGCGGCCTCGGCCAGCATCGACCGCTGCCCGAGCGCGCCGTAGAACAGGCTCGGCTCGAAGCGCCGACCGAAGCGCGAGCCGTGCGGCAGCGGCGGATAGCGAAACGGCGTGCTCAGCAGATAGTGGCGGGCGGTGCTGGGAGCCGGCAGCGGCGGCTTGCTGGCTTCCAGCATTTCCTCCAGCGCGGCCTGCTCCTCCAGGCTATCGACGATTTCGGACGTGGCGATCCGCTCCTGGCTCTCCACCATGCGCCAGAAGGTGCCGCCGATGCGGCAGATATGCCGCTCGCCGTCGCAGGCAGCCCAGATCGCCGACACGGCGGCCTCAGTTCTTGCCGCGAATCGCGTCCAGATACCGCACCACCTCGGCCAGCCCCTGCACGGTTTTCACCTGCTGGGCCGGCACGCCGCCGGTGTGAAGGTTCTCGGTGCGCATCCAGTGCCGCATCTGTTCGATATCGCCCCCGACCAGCGCGTACAGGCTGCGATAGCAGCGGATCAGCAACAGCGCCAACTCCCCGGCCTTGCTGTCCGGATCGAGGCGGCCGCGGGCCAAGGTGGAGCGGTCGCGGCCGACGACCTCGGCCAACTCGGTCTGGGACAGACCGAGCTGGCGGCCGGCGTTGAGGAAAGCTTTCTTCAACACCTCGGCGCGATCGGGCTGCCGGGACGCCGCCAGGTTCATCGGGAGGACTCCCTTGCATGTTGCATATGCAACACCATATGACCTCAACGCGGCATTTGCAACAGCACCCACCGGCGCTAGCCGGTCACCGCCGGCCGGTAGCCGAGCAGCCACTGCCGGAACGCCGCCTCCGGCATGGGCCTGGAGAACAGGTAGCCCTGCCCCACCGCGCAATTGGCCTGCGCCAGCCAAAGCCGCTGCTGCTCATACTCGATGCCTTCCGCCACCACCGACATGTTCAGGGCGCGAGCCAGCTCCAGCACGGAACGGACGATGGAGGCCTGGCGGTGATCGGACGGGATGCCCGCGATGAAACTCCGATCCAGCTTGAGGTAATCGACGTTCATATGCTGCAGGTAGCTGAGCGAGGAAAAGCCGGTGCCGAAGTCGTCCAGCGCCACCGCCAGCCCCAGCTCGCGGATGCCGCGCAGGATGCGGCCCACCGAGGTCGGGTTGCTCATGAAGGTACTCTCGGTGATCTCCACGTGCAGCTGCTCCGGCGCCACCTGGTGGCGGCTGAGCGCCTCGGCGAGCCGCTCGGGCAACTTGCCGGTGCCGAACTGCTGCATCGACACGTTGACCGCCACGTGCAGCGGTGCCACCTCGTTGAGCCGCGCCACGGCCGCGGCGGCCTGATCGATCACCCAATCACCGATCGGCACGATCAGCCCCGAGCTCTCGGCCACCGGTATGAATTGCGACGGCGTCACCCAACCGAGCTGATGGCTGTGCCAGCGCAGCAGGGCCTCGGCGCCGACCACCCGGCCACTGCGCAGATGGATCTTCGGCTGGAAGAACAGCTCCAGCTCGTTGCGCTCGAGCGCGCGCGACAGCTCCAGCCGCAGCGACAGACTGCCGCGCGCCTGATCGCGCAACGACGAGCGATACCAGCGGTAGCAGCTGCCGGTCTCGGCCTTGGCCGCGCGCATCGCCAGGATCGCCCCTTCGATGATGTCGCTCGGATCCATGCCGATGCCGGCCGAGCGCGTCACCCCGATGCTCACCGCGAGCGTGATCGACGTATCCTCCAGCTGGATCGGCACGCTCAGGCGCTGCAGCAGCAGCTCGGGAAAAGCGGCGGCGTCGTGCTCGTTGAGCTCCTCGGGGCTGAGCACCAGGAACTCGTCGGCCGACACCCGCCCGACCAGCTCGCGGCTGCCAGCGACCTCCGCCAGGCGATCGGCCACCGCCCGCAGCACGAAATCGCCGGCATACATACCGAACGCGTCGTTGATGCCGGTGAAGCCGTCGATATTGACGCAGGCCAGCGTGACCAACGCGCCGCGGCTCAGGCGCTCGCGCAGCGTCTGGGTGAAGCCGGCGTAGCTCATGGTCTCGGTGAGCGAGTCGTAGGTCTCGCCCAGGCGGATACGCGCCTCGGCATGGCGTAGCCGCTCGCGCTCCCGCACCAGCTCGGCCTGGGCCTGCTCCAGCGATTCGCGGGTCAGCAGATCGGCGATGTGGGCCCGATAGTGGCGGAAGCCGGCGTGGATCAGCGCCCCCACCGCGCACACTCCCAACACCGCGGCCATGGTCTCGACCGGACCCTGCGCTTCCCAGAACAGCCGCGCGACCACCGGCGCGCCGGTCAGCACGGCGCCGACGGCGAACAGCGGCGCGGCGTGGCCGAGCTGGTTCAGCGTGATGGAGATGACGCTCATCAGCAGAGCGCCCACGGTCAGCGACGGCCAGAACTCCCCGGGCGGAGGCATGAGCCAGATCGCCGCTCCCCAGCCGGCGGAAACCAACAGATGGACCGCCGCGTAGCCACGGAAGCAGACCGCGGCCACGCCGGCGCCGAGCCGACGGTACAACATGCCGTTCAGCCCCTGCAGCGCGTAGCAGGCCAGCATCAGGGCCAGCCACGCCAGCAGCGCCGGCTTGTGGCCGTCCCCCCAGTGCAGCCATGCCAGCACGACCGCGGCCAGCGACGCCAAGGCGTGGAAGCCTCGCATCGAATCGAACAGCATGGCGATCAGTGACGTCCGCAGATGCGGGTCGCGGCTTATGAGCATTCTTCTTCTTTATCCGCCCCTTACCGCTAGCCTAGCCCGTTCCACCGACGGAGACCAATACGTCCCGACCATCGGCACGCAGCGCTCGACGACCGACGCCACGGTGTACACTCCAGCAGATCGCAATCGACCGGCCGCGAGCGCCGCACCGGGCCGGCCATGAGCAGCAGGCAGACCACATAAGGAAAGAGAGCGTCGATGCCGCTACGCTGGATAGTTCTCGGCGTCGCCACGATCCTGGCGCTGGCCATCGCGGTCCGTGTCCTGTACGCCCCCGCGTCGGAGGAGGTCTACGTCGTCACGGAAGCGCCGCTGCAACAAACGGTGGTCGCCACCGGCCGCGTGGAAGGCCCGGCGCGGATCGAGATCGGCAGCACCGTACTGGGCACGGTGGCGCGGGTGCTGGTCGACGAGGGCGACCGCGTCGAGGCCGGCCAAGCGCTGATCGAGCTGCGCGCCGACCAGCAGCAGGCGGCGCTGGCGCGGGCGCAGGCCGCCGAGGCGCAGGCACGGGCGCGGCTGCGGCAGCTGGAACAGGTCGACCTGCCGGCCGCGCGCGAGACGCTGATCCAGGCGCGGCTGCGCGCCGCCCAGGCCGAGCGCGACTGGGAGCGTACCCGGCAGCTGGCCGAGGAAGGCTTCCAGAGCCGCGCCGAACTGGAAGCGCGGCGCGAGGCGCTGGACATCGCCCGCAGCGCGCTGCGTAACGCGCAGCTGCAGCTGGCCGGGCTGGAAGCGGACGGCGCCGTGCGGCAGCGGCTGCAAACCGAGCTGGCGCAGGCCGAGGCCGCGCTGCGCGAAGCCCGCGCCCAGCTGGACGACACCCGCTTGCTCGCGCCGACCGCCGGCACCATCATCCGCCGCGCGGTCGAGCCCGGCGACGTGGTCTCCGCCGGCAAGGCACTGCTGGTGCTGTCCCAGGCCGGTCCCACCAAGCTGGTGGTGCAGCTGGACGAGCGCCACCTGGCGCGGGTCGCGCTCGATCAGCCGGCACTGGCCTCGGCCGACGCCTTCCCCGAGCAACGCTTCGCCGCCCGGGTGAGCCGCATCGGCCCGGCGGTGGACGCCGCGCGCGGCACCGTGGAGGTGGAACTAGCCGTGCCCGAGCCGCCGCCCTACCTGCGCGATGACATGACGGTATCGGTCGACATCGTCACCGCCCGCCGCGAACGGGCGCTGCTGGTACCGCCGGCGGCGCTGCGCCGCGACGGCGACCGGCCGTGGCTACTGGTGGAGCGCGGCGGCGAGCGCGTGCGCCAGCCGGTGACCCTAGGGCTGCAGGGCGAGTCCGGCATCGAGATCCTGCAGGGCGTGCAGGCCGGCGAGCGGGTGATCCTGCCGCCGCCGGGCGAACGCGCCCAGGGTATGCCGAGCCAGATGTGGGGAGGCGGCTGATGCCGTTCGCCTGTCTGGTGGCGGTGCGTTTCCTGCGCGAGGGCCGGTTCCAGACCGTGCTGATCGCCGGCGGCATCGCCATCGGCGTGGCGGTGATCGTGTTCATCACCGCGCTGATCGGCGGCCTGCAGGCCAGCACCATCGAGCGCACCCTGGGCACCCAGCCGCACATCGTGGTGCGGCCCCCGAAGGAGCTCGCCCGGCCGCTGCGCGACGACGGCGCGGCGGTCACCCTGCCCAACGTGCAGCCCCGCGCCCAACGGCTGCGCAGCATCGACCAGTGGCAGACCCTGCAGGCCGAGCTCGCCGCCCATCCGGGCGTCGCCGCCCTTTCGCCGCTGGTGTCCGGCCCGGGCCTGGCAGTGCGCGGCGAGGCCAACGAATCGATCGCCCTGCTCGGCATCGAGCCGGAGCGTTATCTGCGCATCGTCGACGTCGCCGCCAAGCTGGTCGCCGGCCGCTTCCGCGTCTCCGCCACGGAGGCGGTGATCGGCGTCGAGCTGGCCGACGACCTGGGCGCCCGGGTCGGCGACAAGATCCGCATCGAGACCGCCGGCGGTCGCTCGGAAACCTTCACTGTGGCCGGCATCTTCGACCTGGGCTCGCGCGACCTGAACCAGCGCTACGTCTATATCGGCCTGCGCAGCGCCCAGACCCTGCTCGACCTGGTGGGCGGCGTGTCGCAGATCGACCTGAAGGTGAAGGAGATCTTCAGCGCCGAAGCCATCGCCCGCGACATCGCCGCTGCCACCAGCCTGACCGCGGACAGCTGGATGACCACCAACGCGCAGCTGCTCACCGCGCTGCGCGCGCAAAGCATCTCCACCGGCATCATCCGCTTCTTCGTCGCACTGTCGGTAGCGTTCGGCATCGCCAGCGTGCTGGTGGTGTCGGTGGTGCAGCGGGCGCGCGACATCGGCATCCTGCGCGCCATGGGCACGCCTCGGCGGCGGGTGATGGCGGTGTTCCTGATCCAGGGCGGCCTGCTGGGGCTGATCGGCTCGTCGCTGGGCGTCGCCGCCGGCGCCGGGCTGGCGCTGCTGTTCATGCGCGTCACCGGCGGGCGCCTGTTCACCCTGGAGATGGAGCCGTCGCTGTTCCTCGGCGCCACCGCCTTGGCCACCCTCACCGGCCTGGCCGCCGCCACCGCGCCGGCGCTGCGCGCCGCGCGCCTCGACCCCGTGACGGTGATCCGTGGCTGAGCCCCTGCTGCAGCTGGAAGCGGTGCGCAAGCGCTACGGCCAGGGCGAGCTGGCCACCGAGGTGCTGCACGGCATCGACCTGCGCCTCGACCACGGTGAGTTCGCCGCCCTGATCGGCCCCAGCGGCTCCGGCAAGAGCACGCTGCTCAACCTCATCGGCCTGCTCGACCGCCCCAGCGCCGGGCGCATTCTCATCCAGGGCCGCGACACGGCCGCCCTCGACGAGGCGGCGCTGACCGCCCTGCGCGGCCGCATCCTGGGCTTCGTGTTCCAGTTCCACTATCTGATCGACGCCTTCAGCGCTGAGGAGAACGTGATGATGCCGCTCATGGCCGCGCGCGGCCGGCCGACGCCGGACATGCGCCGCACCGCGGCCGAGCTGCTGGCGGCGGTAGGGCTCGCCGGGCTGGAGAAGCGCCCGGCCAACAAGCTCTCCGGCGGCCAGCAGCAGCGCGTCGCCATCGCCCGCGCCCTGGCCGCCAACCCGCCGCTGGTGCTGGCCGACGAGCCCACCGGCAACCTGGACACCGCCTCGGCCGACGAGGTGTTCGCCCTGCTGCGCCGCTTCAACGCCGAGCGCGGCACCGCCTTCCTGGTCGTCACCCACGACCCGCGCCTGGCGGCACGCTGCGACCGTATCATCCGCCTGGTGGATGGACGGATCGTCGAGGATCGGCGGGTGAACCAGGGCTCATGAGCCCTATCCCATCCAGCGGCTCGGTCTTGGCGCCCCGGCACCGAGCCTCGATGGCGCCGCCAGCCTGCAACGGATAGCCCGATCCGGGCAGAACTCATGAGCGGCTGTTACGGGTCAAGGAGCGCCGCGAGCCGGACAACGTGTTCCGCCTGAATCACAACATCCGGCCGCTTGACGATCTGGCCGGCGCGTACCGGCAAGAGGCCTGGCCCGCGGCGCAGCCGCTCCCGCGACAAAACCAGCCAGCCGGCGGAGGCGACACCGCCGCCCCCACCGTTCCGCTAGTCAGCGGCGCGCGGCGGATCCGTCGTCGTCCTCTCCGGCTGCCGCCGCAGCGCGGCCTCCAGCAGACGAATCACGCCGGCATAGTCGGCCTCCGGCCGGTTGCCCTGCGCCGCCAAGGCCAGATCCAACGCCGTCCGGCCGTGTTCGTCCGTCACAGTCGGGTCGGCGCCGTACGCGAGCAGCAGCCGGACCGGTTCCGGATCGGCGTTCATAGCCACCGCGTGCAGCGCGGTCAGGCCCATGCCGCTCAGCCGCTCGGCGCTGTTGATATCGACACCGCGCGCTAGGAAGAGCCGCAAGATACGCTCCGCTTCCCGACGATCGGGGAACATCGCCGCATACCGTGCGCCCGCCTCGGCGTTCAACGCCCGCGCCTCGTTCTCCGTAGGATGGAACGCGAACAGAGCTTGCCGCGACACCCAGCGCAACCAGGCCGGCGACGCGCCCGGATCCATCCACACCAGCAGCCGCAGCGGCGGCGCCGTGTAAAAGTGGTAAGTCAAACCGCCGGCCGCCACTACGCCGAGCAGCACCGCGACGCCAAGCAACCAGCGCAACAGCCGCTTTATCTGCATGACGTCATACCCAAACGAAATCGGCCGGCCCTTTGGTCACCGCTAGTGGCGCGCCATTTCCTGAAGAAAAAGCCAACCCGCTTATCAATAGATCCAGGCGATGTTTCTGCTTCAGCGCGATACCCAGACGCACCGTCCCGTATATCTTGGCGTCGCGAAGATCATCTTCGGTCGCACATTTCCACCAATGTTTGACATATCTTCGCAACAGTTTCTTGACAAGCGTCTGAATACTTGTCCCTGGCTTGCGCCGCATGAGCGTATCAACCAGGATGTCAAGGAAGCCCATCGCGCAGGACGCGTCGACTGCTACACAATCAGCAACCCTTGGGCATAGCGGCGGACGTCGTTTGTGATTGCCAAACGGTCAATGGCGACCGATTCATGCGGCCAGAAGAAACACAAAATACCCTTGGTTTCTTTTTCATCAAAAACCAGGTCTGCATCCTGCAAATTTAGCAATGACAGCGTAACGCCGGTGATTTGTTAATACAGCCGTCCCTCGGCTGAGACCGGCAATTATAGATACAGATTCCCGTTCGCGCAGTTACCGGAAAGCGATCGGCAGCCTAGCGTAAACCGAAGCGAAACGGCTCCCCTCGCCTTGCCGCCCGCTCACACCGGTGGCGCTTCGCTCAAGGTCCAGTAGGCGTCGATGGTGCGCATCACTTCGACGAACTGGCGGTAATCCACCGGTTTCTTCATGTAGCCGGCGATCCCCAGGTCGAAGCTCTGGCACTTGTCCTGCTCCTCGGCGGAGGTGGTGAGCACGATCACCGGGATGCGCTTGAGGATCGGCAGCTTCTTGAGCGCCTGCAGGAATTCGATGCCGTTCATGATCGGCATGTTCAGATCGAGCAGGATCAGGCAGGGCCGCTCGCTGGCCGGATCCTGCAGATAGGCGAGCGCCGCCTCGCCGTGCACGCAGTGCACCAGCGGGTTGGTGACGTTGAGTTCCTTGAGCGCCCGCCGAACGGTCATGGCGTCGACCTGGTCGTCCTCGACCAGCAGGATGGGGCTGTTGATTCTGCGCATTCAGGCTCCGTCGCTAGCCTTGACCAGGCTCTTGGGCAAAGAGAAATAGAAGGTACTGCCCTCGCCCGGCGTAGATTCCACCCACACGCGGCCACCGTACATTTCCACAATCTTCTTCACCAGCGCCAGGCCGATGCCGGTGCTTTCGTGGTGATCGCGCGGCTGCAGGGTCTGGAACAGCTGGAAGATCCGCTCCCAGTGCCGCGGCTCGATGCCGGGGCCGTTGTCGCGGACGTGGAAGATCCACTCGGCATCGCGCTCGTCGGCCCCGATTTCGATACGGCCCTCGGACTTGTCGTTGTAGCGGATGGCGTTGCTGATCAGATTCTGGAACAGCTGCTGGATGCGCGTGCGCTCCGCCACCACGGTCGGCAGCGGCCCCACCTCGACCTGGATGTGCGGCGGCGGCGCCAGCAGGTCCACGACCTCGGCCAGCATCGGGTTGAGCGGCACCTCCACATGCTCCTCCTTGATCCGCCCGACACGGGAGTACTGCAGAATGCCGTCGATGAGCTGGTCCATGCGCCGCACCCGGCCGATGAGCAGGCGCATCTGTTCCTTGCCGTCCTCGTCGAACTTGTCGGCGTAGTCGTGCGAGATCCAGTCGGCGAGCGAAGCGATCGCCCGCAGCGGCGCCTTGAGATCGTGCGAGGCGATATAGGCGAAATTCTTCAGCTCCTCGTTGGCCGCCTCCAGCTCGCGCAGCAGCTGCGCCTGGCGCTGCTCGGCCTGCTTGCGCTCGCTGATGTCGCGGATCAACCCCGAGTAGCGCCGCTGCTCGCCTTCGCCGAATTCGGCCACCGCCAGCTCGATGGGGAACACGCTGCCGTCCTTGCGCAGCCCCAGCGCCTCGCGGCCGATGCCGATGATGCGGCGCTCGCCGGTGCGGTGATAGCGCTCCATGTAGGCGTCGTGCTCATCCTGATAGGGACTGGGCATGAGCACAGAGACGTTCTTGCCGATCACCTCGTCGGCCTTGTAGCCGAAGATGCGCTCGGCGGCGCGGTTGAAACGCTCGATGACGCCGCGGCGGTTCACCACCACGATGGCGTCCACCGCGGTATCGACGATGGCCTGCAGCTGAGCGCGGTTGCGCGCCAGCTCGGCCAGCGCCGAGCGCCGCCGGGACATTTCCCGCAGCACCAGGGTCATCAGGGTCAGCAGCACCACCATGACCAAGGCCAGCGCCGCGAAGAAGTTGAGCATCACCAGCTCGCCCTGGCGCCGGGCCAGCTCGCCGTCGCGCTCCAGCAGGCGGCCCCAGTCGCGAGTGACCTCCGCCACCGCTCGCTCCAGCGCCTTCATCTCGCTCAGCCCGACGCCCTCGGCCAGCAACGCGCGGGCCGCCTCCGGGCCGTGCGCCAGGCGCGCGTTCAGCAGCCGCTGCAAGGCGGAAAAGCAGGCGCCCACCAGCCGCTCGATCCGCGCCGCGGATTCGGCCAGCACAGGATCGCCCGCCGCCGCCGTGCGCAGCCGCTCCAGATCGTCCATGGCCTGTTGCGCCGCCGCGGCGGCACCGTCCAGGTACTGGTCCTCGCCGGTCACCAGATAACCGCGCTGCGCCGATTCGGCCTGGTACACCGCCGCCGACAGGTGCTGCAGCGGCATCAGCAGCTCGCCGCTGCGCGTGCCCAACGCCGACAGCTCGACCAAGCGGCTGGTGGAGAAATAGGAAACGACGCCGACGCTCGCCAGCAATACCAGCACACCGGCGAAACCCAGCAGAATGACCCGTTCCGGGGACAGCTTGCGCAAGTGGCGATTCCTCGATGTCGCCGAACGTCTACCGCTCGGGCGGATTGCTCAGGTACGGCTTGAGCCGGCGCATGATGTCGAGATAGCCGAGCATGCCCGAGGGCTTGAGCCAATAATCGTTGGCGCCCAGCTCCCGCGCCCGCCGCTTGTCTTCCTCGTCGTCGGAGCCGGTGAGGATCACCACCGGCACCTCCTTGAGCAGCGGATCGGCGCGCACCGCCGCCAGCACTTCGTGGCCGCTCATATCCGGCAAGCTGAGGTCGAGCAGCACCACATTCGGCCGCTTGTAGCGCGAGCAATGGTGACGCAGCAGCTCCAGCGCTTGCTTGCCCGTCTCGGTGCCGACGATCTGCAGCGGGATGGCGGCGGTGCGCTCCAAAGCCATGCGCGACAGGTAGGAATCGGCGGGATTGTCCTCGATCAGGAAAATCGTGGACGTATCGGCGAAATGGCTTTGTTGCTTGGTGACCATGATGCCCGTGGAGCAAGAGGCGCGTCCCGGCTGGCGCGCGAAGCGAGGTAAAGGCCTTGACGAAACCTCAAAGCGACGCCCTTTCCGGCATGGCCCTGGCGCAAGCGCGCCAGGAGGGCGGCAAAGCTCGATATGGTAATGCAAGCGCGCGTCGGCGCCAGTGACAAACCACCACGCTCACCGTCCGTAGAACCCCGGCTCCCCTTCCGGTCGGGTCTTGAAGCGCCGATGCACCCACAGATATTGCGCCGGCGCGCGGCGGATGGCCTGCTCGAAGGCCTCATTGATGCGCGTGGCGTCGGCCACCGCATCGCCGCTGGGGTAGTCGGCGAACGGCTCGCCGAAGGTGAGCTCGTAACAACCGTCCTCGGCGATCCGGTAGAACAGCGGCATCACCGCGGCGTTGCCCATCTGCGCCAGACGCGGCACCGCCGCCACCGTGGCGGCCGGGATACCGAAGAACGGCGCGAACACGCTGTGGCGGCGGCCATAGTCCTGGTCCGGCAGGTAGAACACCACCCGCCCGGCCTTGAGTTGGCGCACCAGCCCCCGCACGTCATGGCGGGGAATGGCGCCGCCGGCGCGGCGGGTGCGCCAGCGCTGGGTGAGGTACTCGACCACCGGGTTCTCGTGCGGACGGTAGACGGCGTCGAACGACAGGATCTGCGACAGGAAGCGGCCGGCCATCTCCAGGCAGGTGAAGTGGCCACACAGCAGCAGCACACCGCGCCCGCCGGCGCGGGCCTGCTCCAGGCGCTCCAGGCCGATCACCCGGCAGCGTCCGGCCAGCGCGGCGTCCGACGCCCACCAGCCGAGCGCGACCTCGACCATGCCGCGGCCGGTGTAGCGGAAATTCTCCCTGGCCAGCGCCTCGCGCTGGGCCGGATCGAGTTCGGGGAAGCACAAGCGCAGGTTGGTCTGCACGATGCGGCGGCGGCGACGGGCCAGCGGGTACAGCAGCGTCCCGAGCGCCGCGCCGAGTCGGGTGGCGATCGGCAGCGGCAGCGCGGCCACCAGCCGCAGCGCGCCCATGCCCAGCCAGGACAGCCAGTAGCGCGGGTGCAGCAAACGGATGACGGATTGTTCCGCCGTCGAAGCAGAATCGCTCATTGTCACTATCTCTAGGGTTGGTGCCTGATGTCGACGCTCGCCCGAGCCGCCGGCGCCTCGGACTCTAGGACGACCTGATCTCCGGATCAACCTCGGCAGCCGCCGCGATGAGACCCAAGCCAGGAATAACGATCACGGCCAGCCGTTTCGACCCGCTCGACGCGCTGAAACTGCTGGCCCTCGCGGCCATGACCGTGGACCACGTCAACGCCGCGTTGCTGGCCCGCGCCAGCGAAAGCATGACGCTGATCGGCCGGATCGCCTTTCCTGTGTTCGTTTTCGCCGCCGCCGCCGGCGCCCTGCGCACCCACGCCCCGCGTCGCTACCTGAGCCGGTTGCTGCTGTGCGCGCTAATCTCGCAGCCACCGTTCTGGCTGACCCTGGCCATCGACGGCTGGCACCTGAACACCGTGTTCACCCTGCTGCTGGGCGTGGCCGCGGTGCTGGCCTGGCGCATGGATCGCCCCTGGCTGGCGCCGCTCGCGCTGCTGCCGGCGCTGATCTGCGATTACGGCTGGGCCGGCGCGGCGGCGGTGCCGGCGGCGGCCTTGCTGCTCGGCAACGACTGGCGCTGGCGCCTGCTCGGCGGCTGTGCGCTGACGGCGCTGAGCCCGCTGCTGTGGCTCACCCCGGCGCATCTGATCGTGGGGCTGGCCACCTGCGGCGCCATGCTGCTGGCGCTGAGCCGTGCCGGCCTGCCGCCGTCCCCGAGTCCCCGCTACGGCTTCTACGTCTATTACCCCTTGCATTTGGCGGTGCTGGCACTGATCAAATATCTGTAAGCGGCGTCCGGCCCGACATTCAGGCTCCGTTCAGCCGCCCCGGCCTAGTCTTGAGCCGTACTCCAACAGCCAACACTCAGGAGGTTTCGGCATGTTCACCGGCAGCAAGAAGCTAGGACTGCTCGCGCTCGGCGCGCTCATGGCGCTCGGTCTGTCGGCCGGGCCGGCTCAGGCCGGCGAACGGCACGGCTCGGACGCCATCTTCATCGGCTTCTTCAGCAGCAGCCGTCCCAGCCATGCGCACCATGACCACCGGCCGGCGCACGGGCATCCGCCTCACCATCATCACCGGCCGCACCATCCGCCGCGGCCGCAGATTCACCATCACCACCACAAGCACGACAATCACTGGCGGCCCGGCCACCAGGTCAACTACTGGCAGGACAACGGCCACCACCATCACCACCACCATCACCACCGGCACCGCTGAACCCGGCGGCGGCCCGCACGCCGCGGGCCGCGTCCTCTCGGCGGGGGCGTTACACTAAGCGGCCGACGACACCGCATCCCGAGGCCGCGATGGATCTGTTCAGCCAAAGCACCCAAGCCGACAACGAGCCGCTGGCCTATCGCCTGCGCCCGCGCACCCTGGACGACTACATCGGCCAGGAGGCGCTGGTCGGGCCCGGCAAGCCGCTGCGCCGTATGGTCGAGTCCGGCGTGGTGCGCTCGATGATCCTGTGGGGGCCGCCGGGGGTCGGCAAGACCACGCTGGCGGAAATCCTGGCGCAGGCATCCGGCGCGCGGCTGGAGCGGCTATCGGCGGTGATGGCCGGGGTCAAGGACATCCGCGAGGTGGTGGAGCGGGCGCGCGCCGCCCAGACTCGGCAGCAGAAGACCGTGCTGTTCCTGGACGAGATCCATCGCCTCAACAAGAGCCAGCAGGACGCGCTGCTACCGCACGTCGAGTCCGGCCTGTTCACCCTGATCGGCGCCACCACCGAGAACCCCTCCTTCGAGGTCAACTCGGCGCTGCTGTCACGGGCGCGGGTGTACGTGCTCAAGAAGCTGAGCGAGGACGACCTGGTGCGGGTGCTGGAGCGGGCGCTGCGCGACACCGAGCGGGGCTTGGGCGCGCGCCGCATCGACGCTGACCCGGCGGTGCTGCGCACCCTCGCCCGCGCCGCCGGCGGCGACGCCCGCCGGGCGCTGGGCCTGCTGGAAACCGCTGCCGACTTCACCCGCCAGGACGGCGGGCGGGAAATCCTCGACGAAACGGCGGTGCGCGAGGTGCTCGGCCATCAGGCCGCGCGCTTCGACAAGCAGGGCGACGCCTACTACGACCTGCTGTCGGCGATCCACAAGTCGATCCGCTCGTCGCGGCCGGACGCGGCGCTGCTCTACATCGCCCAGTTCATCCAAGGCGGCGGCGATCCGCTGGACGTGGTGCGGCGGCTGGCGGCCATCGCCTCCGAGGACGTCGGCAACGCCGACCCGCGCGCCCTGCCGCTGGTGATGGCGGCCTGGGACGCCTATCTACGCTTGGGCGACTACGAGGGCCAGCGCGCCATCGCCCACGCCGCGATCCACCTGGCGGTGGCGCCCAAGAGCAACGCCGTGGAAGTGGCCTGGAAGAGCGCCCAGCGCTTCGTGGCGGAACGGCCGGATTTCGAGGTGCCGCTGTACCTGCGCAACGCGCCGACCAAGCTCATGGCCGCGCTGGGCTACGGCCACGGCTACCGCTACGCTCACGACGAGCCCAACGCTTACCCGGCCGGCACGACCCACGACTGCTGGCCGCAGGAGCTGCCCAAGCAGCAGTTCTACCGCCCGACCGAGCACGGCCAGGAACGGCGCTACAAGGAGCTGATGGAATGGCGGCAGGCGCTGGACGCCGAGGCCGACAAGCGGCGCTGACGGCTTCACTGCCACGGCGGCCCGATCAGGCCGATGACCTCGCTGCCGGTGGGATAGGCGCCGGCGTTCACCGGCCGGCCGTCCGGCACCCCGCCTTCGCGGCCCAAGCCGATCGCCGGCGAGTCGGGCTTGAGCCGATAGTCGCCGCGCTCGGGGTCGACGAAGCGCGGATCGCCGACCAGATCGTGCTGGGACAGCCCACGCTGGCCGCGTCGCCAGCTCGCCAACGAGGTGAAGGTATCGTTGCGGGTGTAGAGCCCAACGATCGCCTTGGGCTCCTGCAGGAACAGGTTGTAGTCCATGCGCCGGATCTCGGCGGTATCGGGTTGGCGGGTAAGGAAATCGGCGGGAGCGATGGGCCCAGGCCGGTAGAAGATGTTGTTATAGATGTACAACCCGCGGCCGTGCTCGCTGCCCTCCCAGGCCTGCTCGCGGTAGCCGACGAAGGTGTTGTTGTAGATGTGCACCTCGCGCAGCTCGGTGCCAGGCTGGGTGGTGGTGCGGAAGCCGCTGTCGCAGGCGACCACGTTCTGATAGATGCGTATGTCCCGCGTCACCCCGTCGCGCTGGGTGTTGAGGACGAAGCCGTAGCGGCAATCGCGCAGCAGGTTGTTGCGGATGGTCAGCCCAGTGCTCCGGTACTTCTCCTTGATCCCCGCGATCACGTCGAAGATCTCGTTGTGCTCGACGGTTACGTCCTGGGTGTTGTAGGTCTTCACCGCCGAGGCGTTGGAGCTGCCGCCGCCGTTGCGGACGTCATAGATGCGGTTGTTGCGCACCAGCACCTCGCGGGCGTTCTCGATGCGGATCGCCTCGGCGTTGTCGACGCCGTCCAAGTAGATGCCGTGGATGATGTTGTTGCGGATCACCACGTCCCGCACCGGCGCGCTTGGCTCGCCGAACACGGCGATACCCTTCGGCCCGGGCTTGGGGATGACGAAGCCGTCGATCACCACGTGGCTGTTGCCATTGACGCCGATCGCCGGATTGGCGGGCGAAGCCTGCAGCACCGCGGCGTGCGCCGGCAGCGACTTGAAGGTCACCGGCTTGCCGGGCGCGCCGCCCGGGATGTTGACGGCCGGCCGGTTCCAGGCGCCGCCGCTGCGCACATCGTAGTGGCCGGCCTTGACGTAGACCGTGTCGCCGGGCTTGAGCGGCGCCCGCGCCGCCCGCTGCAGCGTCGCCCAGGGCCGTTGCTCGCTGCCCGGGTTGTCGTCGGAGGCGCGAGGGTGGCCCTGATCGACGTAATACTCCGCCGCCCAGACGGGGCCGAATACGATCAACAGCAAGCCGAGGCCGAGCCGCCCGATCGGGCGGTTCCATACGCCGCGCATGATTCCCCCTGTCGATTAGCGTTGTAGTGCTTCCAGGCATAGGGACAGGGGCGGGCCAAGCCAAGTCCGGCGCCGCCGCCGGACGACGGACGCGAAAACGGCGGCCGGCTCGGCGCCGACCGCCGTCTGACTCAAGGCAAGGCGCCGGTTTCAGCCGTTCGGCAGCAGGCCGATGATCTCCTGGCCGGTCGGATAGGCGCCGGCATCCACCGGCGCGCCGGTTTCCACGCCATCGACGCGCCCCGCGCCGGCCGCCGGCGAGCCGGCGGCGAGGTGGAAGTCGCCCGCCGCCGCATCGACGAACAGCGGATCGCCCAAGCCGTCGTGCGCCGACAGCCCGGTGGCCGCCTGCCAGGCCTGCAACGTGCTGTAAGTGGTGTTGCTCTTGTACAGGCCGACGATCACCTTCGGCTCGTTGTTCCAGAGATTGAAGTCCAAGCGCTGGACCTCGGCCACCCCGTCCTTGCGGGTGAAGAAGTCGGCCATAGCCGCCTCGCCGGCGGCGCGGTAGAAGATGTTGTTGTAGACGTACAGGCTCTCGATGTGCTCGGAGCCCTGCGCCGCCTTGCTGTCGTACCCGGCGAAGGTGTTGTTGTAGACGTACACCTCGCGGATGGTCGGCGATTCGCTCTCGGTGTCGTAGCCGCTGTCGCACTGCACGATGTTCTGGTAGAAGCGCACGTTCTCGACCACGGCATTGTTCTGGTTGTTCAGCACCAGACCCACCTTGCACGAGGCCATGCGGTTGTTGCGCACGGTCAGGTTGCGGCTGCCTTCCTTCTCCTTGACGCCGGCCACCACGTCGGAGAACTCGTTGTTCTCGATGGTGACGTTGCGGGTGAGATAGGTCTTCACCGCCGAGGCGTTGGAGCTGTTGCCGCCGTTATGAACGTTGCTGATGCGGTTGTTGCGCACCACGACATTCTCGGCGTGCTCGATACGCACGCCCTCGGTGTTGTCGGTGCCACCGACGCTGGCGCCGCTGATCTGGTTGTTCTGGATCACCACGTCCTGTACCGGCGCCGACTCGTGGCCGAACACGGCGATGCCCTTCGGACCCGGATCGACGATGGTGAAGCCGTCGACCACCACGTGACTGTTGCCGTAGACGCCGATCGGCGCGCCCTCGCCGGCGGCGCGCAGCACCGCGGCGTGCGCCGGCAGCGACTTGAAGGTCACCGGCGCGCCCGGCGCCCCCGATGGCACGTTGATCGCCGGCTGGTTCCACACGCCGCCGTCGACCGTGTAGGTGCCGGCCTTGACGTAAACGGTATCGCCCGGCTGCAGCGGCGCCCGCGCGGCCTGCGCCAGGCTGGCCCACGGCGCCGCCTCGGTGCCCGGGTTGCTGTCGGCGGCGGCCGGATGCTGCTGGTCGACGAAGTAGTCGGTGGCGAAGGCCGGCGCGTGGGTGCCGGCGGCGAGCAGGCCAAGGCCGATCATGGCGCGCTTGAGCAGCGCACGATTGCTGATTTGCATGCGTGAGATATCCCGTTGGTTCGTGGATTGGCCGCCGGGTTTGCGTCGCGCCGGACGCATTGAAGATCTGTCGATGGCGGCAAAAGGACGATGGCGTTCGTCGATTTCGACGCGTTTCGGCTACAAGATCGTCAAGAGTAGAAATTTCCCGAAGAGAGGAGCGCTATCCAGCGCTCGGTCGGCGATCATCGGCGCCACATGTGCCTTCCGTCGTAGGCGCCGCGCGAGGTCGAAGTGCATACTCCCCCATCTCCGCCGCCGTTGCCTTGAAACGATTCACACTATGAGGAATGCCGGTCGCCGGCCAATGTCGACAAAAACAGCGCAATTAATTCTTAAAAAATCATCCAAAAATCTACGCAATCTAGCGAAAATAATTTTCGCGGATGCGCGATTCGCCTTCGCGCGCATCGCCGCCGACGGCGCTCGACGCTTGACCTTCCCATCATGGAAAGGTGGATCATGGCACCATCGCAACGACGGCCGGGACGGTACGCCATGACCAGACTCACCCTCGCCATCCAGGGCATGACCTGCGCCTCCTGCGTGGGCCGCGTCGAGCGCGCGCTGCGCAAAGTGCCGGGCGTCGCCGAGGTCAGCGTCAACCTCGCCACCGGCAAGGCCACGGTGGACGGCGAGCGCCTGGAGCCGGGCGCGCTGCGCGCCGCGGTGGAGGACGCCGGCTACACGGTGGCCACCGAGACCGTGGATCTCGACATCGGCGGCATGACCTGCGCAGCCTGCGTGCGGCGGGTGGAGAAGGCGCTGAGCAAGGTGCCGGGCGTGGAACGAGCCGCCGTCAACCTCGCGACCGAGCGGGCGCAGGTCACGGTGCTGAGCGGCGCCGCCGGCCCGGCCGAGCTGATCGCCGCCGTCGAGAACGCCGGCTACCAGGCCGCCGTGCACGCCGCGCCCAAGACATCCGCCGACGAACGGCGCATCGACCGCGAGCTGCTGGCGGTGATCGCCGGCATCGCCCTGTCCCTACCGCTGGTGCTGCCGATGCTGCTCGCGCCGCTCGGCGTGGCGCTGGAGCTGCCCGGCTGGCTGCAGCTGCTGCTCGCCACGCCGGTGCAGTTCGTGCTGGGCGCGCGCTTCTACCGCGCCGGCTGGAAGGCGCTCAAGGCGCTCTCCGGCAACATGGACCTGCTGGTGGCGCTGGGCACCTCGGCCGCCTACGGCCTGAGCGTGTACCAACTGCTGAGCGCCCACGGTCACGAGCAGCCGCACTACTACTTCGAGGCCTCGGCGGTGGTCATCACCCTAGTGCTGCTCGGCAAGTGGCTGGAGGCGCGCGCCAAGCGCCGCACCAGCGAGGCGATCCGCGCGCTCGGCGCGCTGCGCCCGGAGAAGGCCCGGCTGCGCCGCGACGGCGCGGAGATCGAGGTGGCCATCGAGCAGGTGCGGGTCGGCGATCGGGTGGTGGTGCGCCCGGGCGAGCGCATTCCGGTGGACGGCGTAATCGTCGAGGGCAGCACCAGCGTGGACGAGTCCTTCATCACCGGCGAGAGCCTGCCGGTGCCGCGCCAGCCGGGCGACAAGGTCACCGGCGGCGCCATCAACGGCGAGGGGGCGCTGCTGATCGAGACCACCGCGGTCGGCGCCGAGACCACCCTTTCCCGCATCATCCGTCTGGTGGAGGACGCCCAGGCGGCGAAAGCGCCGATCCAGCGGCTGGTGGACAAGGTCAGCGCCGTGTTCGTGCCGGTGGTGGTCGCCATCGCCCTGGTCGCTTTCCTCGGCTGGTGGGGTTATGGCGGCGACGCCGCCGGCGCCCTGCTCAACGCCGTGGCGGTGCTGGTGATCGCCTGCCCCTGCGCGCTCGGCCTGGCCACGCCGACCGCGATCATGGTCGGCACCGGCAGCGGCGCCCGCCACGGCATCCTGATCAAGGACGCCGTGGCGCTGGAGCGCGCCCACGCCGTCACCACCGTGGTGTTCGACAAGACTGGCACCCTCACCCAGGGGCGGCCCGCGGTGGTCGCCCTGCGCGGCCACAGCATCGACGAGCGCCAGCTGCTGCGCCTGACCGCCGCCATCCAGGCCGGCAGCGAGCATCCGCTGGCGCACGCGGTGCGCGCCGCCGCCGCGGACGAGCCGTCGCTCCCCGCCGCCAGGGAGGTACGCGCCATTCCCGGCCGCGGCGTCGCCGCCGTGATCGAGGGCCAGGCGCTGCGGCTGGGCAGCCAGCGCCTGATGCAGGAGCTGGGCGTGGACCTGACGCCGCTCGCCGAAGACGCCGCGGCGCTCGCGGCCGAGGGCCGCACCGTCTCCTGGCTGGCACGCCAGGAGGGCGGGCGAGCCGTACTGCTCGGCCTGATCGCCTTCGGCGACCCGCTCAAGGACAGCGCCGCCGAGGCGGTGCGGCGGCTGCGGGCGCAGGGCATACGCACGGTCCTGCTCACCGGCGACAACCGCGGCGCCGCCGAGGCCGTGGCCAAGCGGCTGGGGCTGGACGAAGTGCGCGCCGAGGTGTTGCCGGCCGACAAGGCGGCCGCCATCGCCGAACTCAAGCGCAGCGGCGCGGTGGTGGCCATGGTCGGCGACGGCATCAACGACGCTCCGGCGCTGGCGGCGGCCGACGTCGGCATCGCCATGGCCACCGGCACCGACGCGGCCATGCACGCCGCCGGCGTCACCCTGATGCGCGGCGACCCGCTGCTGGTGGCCGACGCCATCGACATCTCGCGCCGCACCTACGCCAAGATCCGCCAGAACCTGTTCTGGGCCTTCATCTACAACCTGATCGGCATCCCGCTGGCGGCCTTCGGCCTGCTCAACCCGATGATCGCCGGCGCGGCCATGGCCTTCAGCAGCGTCAGCGTGGTCAGCAACGCCCTGCTGCTGCGCCGCTGGCGGCCGGCCGCCGGTGTCCCCGAGCGGGCCGCGCCGGCGGCGGCGGGGCAAGCGAGGACGGTATGAATATCGGCGAAGCGGCGAAAGCCACCGGCGTCAGCACCAAGATGATCCGCCATTACGAGGCGATTGGCCTGATCGGCAGGGCCCGGCGCAGCGGCGCCGGCTACCGCCAGTACACCGAGCAGGATCTGCACACCCTACGCTTCATCAAGCGCGCCCGCTCGCTGGGCTTCTCCATCGAGGAAATCCGCCGGCTGCTGGCGCTGTGGACCGACCGCGACCGCGCCAGCGCCGAGGTCAAAGCGCTGGCGCAGCGGCACATCGACGAGCTGCGACGAAAAATCCGCGCGCTGCAGGAGATGGTCGACACCCTGTCGCACCTGGCCGCCCATTGCCACGGCGACCAGCGCCCCGACTGCCCGATCCTCGACGCCCTGGCCGAAGGCGCCGAGCCGGAGGACACGATGCCCCGTCCATGCTGCGGGCACGCCGGGCAGCCGTGAGCGGCACGTCCGCGGGACGCGGGCGCCAAACCCTCGACGCCGAACCGGCCTTCAGGGCGTCGCGGTCTTCAGCCCGCTCAGTGCCGCCGCTTCCGAGTCGTACTGCGTGCGCCGCCACTCGCCCTGCTCTTGCCGGATCAGCTGCACCGGCCAGTAGTGCGGTTCCGGCCGCAGGGTGATGGCCTGGCGGATGCCGGTCGGCGAAATCACGTGCAGCAGCACCGCCCGCCGCTCCGGAAACGCCGCCACGCCGGCCAGGAAGGTCTCGATATCGGTCACCGGCACGCCGTTGACAGCGACGATCACGCTGTCCGGCTGCAGCCCATAGCGCTGCGCGGGCGAGCCAGGGCTGCGGCTGGCGACGTACACACCCTGCCGCGGCAGCCCCAGGAGCTCCGTCGCCGCCCGATGCGGCCGGTGCAGGGCCGCGCCGGCCCAGAGCAGCAGCTCCGGAGGCTGCAGCCCGGTCAGAGCTTCCGTGGCCACACGCACCTGCTGGACCTGGCGGTCGCGCAACAGATCCAGCACCACCTCCGGCATCTGGATCAGGCGCTCGACCTCGTCCAGATCGTGCACGGGCTGTCCGTTCACGGCCAGCAGCAGGTCGCCGGCCTGCAGCTGTCGCGCCGCCGGCGTGCCGTCCACGGTCCCCTCCACCACCAGCACCCGCGGGCTATCGGCCAGCAGCGCGAGCCACTCCGCCGGCAGCCCCAGCTGGCGGGCCTGGGCCAAGGAGCGGTAGCCCAGCCTGGCTTCCAGGGAGCGGATCGGCTGCCGTTCGCGGTAGGCGGTCAGCATCCGCTCGACCACCGCGGCGGGGATTCCCGCCTGGAGCTGCCCGACCACCATCATGTTGTCGTTCGCCGAGGAGCGCTCGAAATTCGCCCACAGCGCCCGCACCGCGCCATGCTCGTCGAACAATGCGCCGGTCACGCTCCCGGGCGGGTTGGCGATCTCCACCGCATCGAGGTTGCTCTCCTGAAAACGCGCGCTGCGCGGCCGTTCCAGGCGCAGCGGCCGCACCGCCGTTACCGTGGTCTGGTGCCTGACCAGCCGCTGATCGGCATTGAGCGCGCGCAGCTCCAGACGCTCGCCCTCGCGCACCGGCTCGGACGCCAGCGGCGCCGCGGCGATGGGGGTGCCGGCCAGCGCCGCCGGATCGAAGGCCAGCAGCGCCAGATTGTGCAGCGGATGCAGGAACACCACCTGCGCCGGGACGTCCACCCGGCCGCCGACCGTGATCCGCGCATCGCCCATGGCCACCGGCACCGTGTAGCGGTCGGTCACCACCAGGCCCTGGCTGGCGTCCACGATCAACCCCACGCCGCACCGGCGGCCGCTGTCCATGCCTTCGATGCCGTAGGGCAGATCGAACTCGACCCACACCAGGGTGGCCGGCTTGGCAGCGGCCGCGGGCAGCACCGGCGCCGGCACAAGCGTAACCGCCGGCGCCGGCAGGCTCACCGGCTCGCACGCCCAATGACTGGCGGCGTCACGGCGCTCGCAGATGCGGTCGCCGTGCCAGCGCTGCTCGAGGCGCGCCACCCGCTGGATCGGGGCGTGGCGCTGACCGGGCCGGAAATAGCGCACCTCCAGCAGCTCGCTGCCGGCCGCCGCCTGCAGGAAATCCTCCAGCGTAGCGACCGGCCGGCCGTTGACATGGGTGATCACCGCCGGGGCGGCGATGTCGGCGCGGCCGAACAGATAACCGGCGTCGGCCAGATAGAGTCCGTCGCGCGGGAAGTCGAAGTTGCGGGTCTGCTGGTAGGACAGCTCGTGCAGGACCGCGCCGCCGAGTTCGAGGAAGCGCGCCGGTTCCAGCGCGTGCATGTCGGCCACCGGCAGCCGCAACCGCAGCCGCCGGCCGGTGCGTTCGACCTCGATGTCCACCTCGCTGCCGACCCGGTTATCGAGCTGGTCGGCCAGGGTGACGAAGTTGATGATCGGCCGGTCATCGACCGAAATCAGGATGTCGCCTTCCACCAGGTGTCCAGCGGCCGGCCCGCCGGCCACCACCTGGGACACCACCAGCAGTCCCGACAGCTCCGGCCAGCGGTCGCGCAGCGCCTGCTCGGTCTCCGCCTGCAGTCCCAGCTCGCGCAACCGGGCGAACGGCTGGTGGGTGAACACCGTCTGCAGCGTGCCGCGGGTCACTGGCTCGCCCAGGCGCAGCAGCTCCAGGGCGCGCACCACGCGCTCCAGCGGCAGATAGAAACTGGCGGCGGAGCGGTTGTTGCCGCCGGCGTTGAGCGCCACCACCCGCCCGCCGATCTCCAGCACCGGCGAGCCGGAGGAACCGCTGCGGGTGCCGGTGGCGGCCTGAAAATAGAAAGTGTTGAAGTCGTTGTAAGTGTAGGCGCCATAACGCGGGGCGTTGCGGTCCAGCCGCGCCAAGGTGCCGGCGTGGATGGAGAGCTGCTCACCGGCGTCGTTGCCCACCAGCCGCACCTCCAATCCGACTTTCGCCAGCTCAGGCGCCAGTTTCAGCTCCCGCGGCTTCATGTAGCGCAGCTGGGCCGGGTCGTAGCGGAAGAAGCCGAAGTCGTGCTCGGGATCGCGGTACAGCGGGATCAGGTCCACCTGCTCCTGGTTACGGAAAGTGCCGGTGGCGACCACCGGGCCGGTGCGCACCACATGCCGGTTGGTCAGCACGATGCCCAGCTCGGCGTCGACCACGAAGCCGGTGGCGTTGGCGCTGCCGGCCGTGCTGGTATCGAAGGCCACCGGCGCATCGACCTGGATGGAGATCACCGCGTCCCGCGCCAGCTGCAACGCCTCGTCCCAGCCGGCGGCGCTATAGGCCGGCGCCGCGAGCAGCAACACCAGCGCCACGATCCAGGCGCCGAACCCGAAGCCAGGCCACGCGGCCATCGCGGCGACTCTCCCAGGGCGACGGCCTCCCCGCTTGCGCGGCGGCGAGGCGGTGGGGAACAGCGGATCGTCGGCCTGCGCCGGCTTCGGCCGGGCCATGCCTTGGTAGCTCATCATCAGTCCACTCATCGAGATACGGAATCTGGCCGTTGCGCCTTCACGGCCCGGGGAACGCCACGTCGCGCAGACCGAGGGGGCGAAAGCTGCCCGACGTACTCCTCGCGACCGCTGATACGGTAGCGCTCCATATCCTCGCTGGCCCGGCTCCGGAAATACAGCCCGGGATCGAGGAGAGCGCGTCGTCGCTCGTGCCCAGCCGCCCCGTGGCGGCTAGCGACAGGCCGGCGTCACCCCTTGCACGCCCTCTATACAGACCCGTCTGTTTAGTGCATAATCACTGCCGTACAGACCTGTCTGTATTGGGACTGAGCACGACACGGAGGATGTACCGGTTTCATAGGGGCCTGCACCCTCCTCCTCCCTGGGTCCTTCCTCCCCCCAACCTTCTGCAGGCCCCTTTCTTTATTTCGGCTCGCCCGCCCAGGCAGCCCTCATGGGGAGCCTGCCAAGCTCTCGCCTGGACCAATCTGTATGGGTAGAGTACGGCGAGATCCGAGGAGAGTTCGGCAATGGCACTGAGTAAACGCGAACAGCTGCTGGAGATGGCGATCGAGCTGTTCTTCAAGAGCGGCTGCCACACCACCGGCATCGACAAGCTACTGGCCCAGGCGGGCGTGGCGAAAATGACGCTCTACTCCCATTTCAAGTCCAAGGAGGATCTGATCCTGGCCGCCGCCGAGCGCCTGCACGAGCAGCACATGGAACGCCTGCGCACGATCCTGCAGGACAGCTCGAAAACCCCGCTTGAGCGGCATAGCGCGGTGTTCGACTATCTCGAACAGTTCGTCAACGTCCCCGAGTACAGCGGCTGCCCGTTTCAGAAGCTGGCGGTGGAGTTCAGCGACCCGGCGCATCCGATCCACCAGATGGCGGCACGCCACAAGCGGGAGGTGGAGGATGCGGTGACCAACGCCCTGGAGGCGCAGGGTTTCCCCCAGGCGCGCAGCCTGGCGCGGCAATTCCTGCTGCTGTCCGAGGGCGCCCAGGCGATGATTCAGATCACCGGCGACCACAGCTACCTGCAGGACGCGCGCGCCGCCGGCGAGCGCATCGTCGCCGAACTTTACGGGCTGAAACAGGTCCGCGACGAGGAGCAGCCTCACTGAGGCCAAACCGGGGTCACTGCCCCGGATCGGTCACGAACCCCAGCTTCTGCAAGCCGGCGCGCTGCGCAGCCGCCATCACCTTGATGACGTGCTCGTAGTCGACCTTGCGGTCGCCACGGATATGGATCTCCGGCTGCTGCGGCTGCGACGCCGCGATCTTCAGCCGCTGCTCGAGCTCCTCCTCGCTGACGACGGTGTCGTTCCAGTGCAGCACGCCGTCGGCGGTCACCGAGACGCTCACCGTCTCCGGCTTGATCTCGTTGGGCGTGTTCTCGGCCCGCGGCAAATCGAGCTTCACCGAGTGCGTCAGCACCGGCACCGTGATGATGAAGATGATGAGCAGCACCAACATGACGTCCACCAGAGGCGTCATGTTGATTTCGCTCATCACCTCGTCGTCGTCGAATCCGTTGCCGAACGCCATCTCAGCCGATCTCCTTGCCGCGCGGCTCGATCTTGCGCACCTCGGCCGTCGCCACCGTCCGGGTCGGCGGCGCGCCGGTCAGGAAATAGGCGTGCAACTGGTGAGCGAAGCGGTTGAGCTTGCTGAGCACGCTCTTGTTGGCGCGGGTTAGGGCGTTGTAGCCGAGCACCGCTGGGATGGCCACGGCCAGGCCGAACGCGGTCATGATCAGCGCTTCGCCCACGGGGCCGGCCACCTTGTCGATGCTGGCCTGCCCCGACACGCCGATGCCGACCAGCGCGTGATAGATGCCCCACACGGTACCGAACAGGCCGATGAAAGGCGCGGTGGACCCCACCGAAGCGAGGATGGGCAGCCCCCGCTGCAGCCGCTCGACGCTCTCGTCGATGGCGCCGCGCAAGCAAGCGGTCAGCCAGTCGGCCAACGGCAAGTCGCCGTGCAGGTCGTTCTGGTGATTGGCGTGGTGGTCGCGCGCCGCCTGGCCTTCCTCGGCCAGCTGACGGAACGGATTGAACGGTCCCGCCTCGCCGAGCACCCGCAGCCCCTCGCCAAAGCTCTGGGCGTGCCAGAAATCGGCCGCGCCGCGAACCGCCCGCCGCAGGCGCAGCAAGCCCCAGGTGCGCAGCACGATCACGGTCCAGGAAGCGATGGACATGAGCAGCAGCAGAACGGCCACGCCCTTGATGATCAGGTCGCCCTGCTCCCAAAGAGCCGCGAAACCGTAGGGATTGGTTTCCATGAAAAAATACCTCGATTACAAGCTATTGCTGTAGCGAAAACACCACCGGTTGCACGTACCAGTAAGCAATGGGCTTGCCGCCCTGCTTGGCGGGTATGAAGCGCCATTTCCTGACTGCCTCGAGCGCGGATTCATCCAGCCGCCGGTAACCGCTGGAGACCTTGATGCGGATATCGCCGACCGTGCCGTCCGGCAGGATGAGCACATCCAGCAGCACCGTTCCCTCCTCGCCAGCGCGACGCGACAGCCGCGGATAAGCCGGCGCCGGGTTGTTGAGGTGGGCGGCGTCGGAACGCGGCAGCTCCACCGGAGCGCCCAGCGCATCCTTGTCCTCCGCGCCCGGCACGGCCGCGCTCGGCGCCGCGGCGGCCGGCGGCGCCGATTCGGCGATCGGTTCCGGCGCCGCCTCCGACTCGACCGTGATCGCCCGCTCCGAGGGCGGCGCTTCCACCGGCGGCGCCGGCTGCGGTTGGGGCTTCGGCTTGGGCTTAGGCTTTGGTTTCGGCTCTGGCTTCGGTTTCGGCTTGGGCTCCGGCTTGACCTCGGGCTTGGGTTCCGGCTTGGGCTGTTCCACCACCGGCTGCGCTTCGCGGGCGGAAGGCGCCTGCACCACTTCGGCCGGCGGCGCCTGGATGATCACACCTTGAATGGTCGGCAATTCGAGCCTTTGCGGCTTGGACGAGTCCAGCGCCAGCGCCGCCGCCAGCACCGCGGCATGGGCGCCGGCCACCGCCAGCAAGACCACCGGAAACCGCCATCCGGACATCGTAGGAGTTCTGTTCTGCATTTCGACTACATTCAGCGCAACGCCCAGGCAGCGTGGTTTACCTCTCCGCTCCACAACCGCACCGTCAGCCAGAGACGGTCGTCAGGGCCGAGCGCTCGCGGGAAAGGCGCATGCGCGTGCTGCGGCGGGCTGCCGCTTACGTAAGCGGCGCGAATCCGCGCCACGCGCCCTTCGCCGCAACGGAAGCAGAAGTCCTCGATCCGACCGCCCTTATGACGATAAGGGCGGCCGCCATTAACGGGCGCGGCGGCACGCGGACCCGCCGTCCGCTCCGCGGGAGCTTCCGGCACGAGCGCGCGTAAGTACCCATTGCGCGGATACTCCCCGCGTCTCGGCCGCCTCGATGCCGTCACGCTCATGGACCAAATCCTTCGACACCGGCGCTCGCCCAGGCGGCTACCGGCGTTCCTTCACAGTACGGATGTTCCAGATCAGGCAGCCGGTGACCGACCCGCCGGTCGACAGTGGGCCGAACAGGAACCCGATCGCCTTGGTCCACAACCCATCCGGGGTACCGTAGTGTAACGGATTGACGAGATAGGCGATGGCCAGCGCTTCGTCGCCGTCGGTCAGGCCGAACGCCTCGATCTGGCCGGGGGCAAGCGCCGGCATCGACCATGCCGGGCCGGTCAGCAGCGCCTAGCAGATAATAATCATTCGCATTTTTACTCACAACAGGGCGGCTGAGCATTTCCCGCCCGGCGACGGGCGCTTGGCCGAGAAGCGCCGCCTGGCGTGGCTCACGGATTGCCCGGCTGCTCGCGCAGGTAGAGGATCACCGCGTCCAGCTCGCGTTCGCTGAGCGCATGGAACGGCGGCATGCCGAAAGGCCGCGGATCGCCTTGGGTGCTGGGCGGATAACCGCCCTGGCGGATGATCTGGACCAGGTTGGTGCGGTCGTCCATGGTCAGCACCCGGTTGCCGGCCAAGCGCGGGGCGACCTCGCTGCCCTGCGCAGCCTCGCCGTGGCAGTCCCGACAGTGCTCGCCATACACCTTGCTCCCCAGCGCCAGCGCCGCTTCCCGCTGCTGCGGCGACAGCCGTATCCGCCGGCCGGGCGCCGCCGCCGGCCGCTCGGGCAGCGAGCGCAGATACTCGGCCATGGCGAGGATGTCGGCCTCGTCCAGGTACTGCAGGCTGTTGAACACCACATCCGCCATCGGCCCCATGGTCGAGGCGTCGCCGGCCTTGCCGTGGCGCAGCAGCGCCGCCGCCCGCTCCAGCGGCCAACCCTGCAAGCCAGCCTCGGCAGGCGTGTACAGCGACGGCGCGTACCAGCCCTGCACCAGCCCACCCCGGCTGGACTCGCGGTCCTCGGCGCCGAGCAGGTTGCGCTCGGCGTGGCAGGCGCTGCAGTGCCCCAGGCCCTCCACCAGATAGGCGCCACGGTTCCAGCGCTCGCTCTTGGCGGGATCGGGCCGGAATTCGCCCGGCGAGAAGTACAGCCACTGCCAGACCCGCATCAGCGGCCGCAGCGACGCCAGCGTCGCCAGGTCATGCGGCGGGTTGCTCTGGCGCACCGCCGGCAGCGAGCGCAGATAGGCGTAGATGGCGTCGATGTCGGCGGCGTGCACCCGGGTGAAGTTCGGATAGGGGCAAGCCGGGTACAGAGCCGAGCCGTCGGGACGCCTGCCCCGCTGCAGCGCCTGCCGGAACTGCTCCACGCTCCAGCGGCCGATGCCGGTGTCCGGGTCGGCGGTGATATTGGGCGCGTAGAAGGTGCCGAACGGGCTGTGCACCGCCCGGCCTCCGGCGAAATCGGCGCCGCCCGGCGCGGTATGGCAGCCGGCGCAATTGCCGGCGCGCGCCAAGTACCGACCGCGCTCAATCTGCTCGGGCGAGGCCGCGGCGGCGACCGCGCTCAGCAGCATTCCGAACAGAACCAGTACCGACAACAGCTTGCGACGCATGCTCAGGGCCTCGGAAGCGCCACGCTGCCGCACTCCAGCGGCGGCTCGGCCACGGGTTCGGCGGCCGGCGCGTGGTCGGCCGGCACCGGCTGCGCCGCCAGCCAAGCCGCGACGGCCTGCACGTCCTGCGGCGACAGCCGCTCGGCGATGACATGCATGCAATCGGGCGCGGCCGCTCGGCGGGTGCCGACCCGCCAGGCGCCGAGCTGGGCCATCAGGTAGATCCGCGGCAACCCGAGCAGGCTGGGCGTGTTGGGCTGCACACCGGTGAGCCGCTCGCCATGGCAGGACTGGCAGGCGGGAATGTCGCGGGCCGGATCGCCTTCGCGCACCAGCTGCCGTCCGCGAGCGCGCTGCGCCTCGCTCACCGGCTCGCCGGCCGGCGCCGGGTAAGGCAGATCGCGCTCGGCGAAATAGCGCGCGATCTCCCACAGATATTCGTCGGACAGATGCCCCACCATGTATTCCATGGTCCGGTGGCGGCGGCGCGCCTCGCGGTAGTTGATCAGCTGGTTGTACAGATAGCCAGCCGGCTTGCCGTACAGGTACGGCACATAGCCCTCCTGCAAGTCCACCCGCCGCTCGCCGTGACAGGACAGGCACGGCAGCACCCGCTGGTCGATGCTGTCGGTCGGCGGCGCGGCCCACGCGGTCGCGGTGCCGGCCACGGTCAGCAGCAGCGCGCAGCGCATCCGGATCGCGGCGGCGAACCGCTTCATGCGTGGTCGTTGGGACTTCGAAATGGATGACATGATCCTTCAAGCATAGCCAAACGGCGCCGCGCTTCGAGTCCGAGCGACGACAGCGCTCAGAACAAGCTCAACTGCCCATCCGCCGACGGCGGCACGAACTGGGAAACGTCCAGCTCGAAGCGGCGCTGATTCAACCCCAGGCGCTTGCAGGCCAGCCGGAACCGCTGCGCTATCAACTGCGCGAAAACGCCCTGCCCGGTCATCCGGCTGCCGAACTGCGACTGGTACGCCTTGCCGCCGCGCATCTGAGCGATCAGGCTCATCACGTGCGCGGCCTTGAGCGGCGCATGCTGCTGCAACCACTCCTCGAACAGCTCCTTGAGCTCCAACGGCAGCCGCAGCAGCACATAGGCGGCCGCCTCGGCGCCCGCCTCGCGCACCGCCGCCAGCACGTCCTCCATCTCCGGCTCGTTGAGCGCCGGGATCACCGGCGCGAACAGCACGCTCACCGGAATGCCCGCCTCGCTCAGGGTACGAATGGCGCGCAGCCGCCGCGCCGGTGCGGTGGCGCGCGGCTCCAGCCGCCGGCTGAGCTCGTGATCGAGCGTGGTGACGGAGATCGCGACTTGCGCCAAGCGCCGCGCGGCCATCGGCGCGAGCAGGTCGATGTCGCGCTCGATCAGTGCCGATTTGGTAACGATCGACACCGGATGATGGCAATCGTGCAACACCTGCAGGATCTGGCGGGTGATCCGCAGGCGCCGCTCGATCGGCTGATACGGATCGGTATTGGCACCGAGGGCGATCGGCGCCGGTCGATAGCCGCGCTTGCCCAGCTCGCCGATCAGCAGCGCGGCCGCATCGTGCTTGGCGAACAGCTTGGTCTCGAAATCCAGGCCCGGCGACAGTCCCAGGTAAGCGTGCGTGGGACGAGCGAAACAGTAAATGCAGCCGTGCTCGCAGCCCCTGTAGGGGTTGATCGAGCGATCGAAAGGAATATCGGGCGAGTCGTTGTAACTGATGAGGGTACGAGCGGTATCGGCGAACACCTCGGTACGCGGCTTGAACGGCTCCGGCTCGCGCTCCCAGCCGTCGTCGACCGCTTCGGTGGCGGTGGCGTTGAAGCGCGATGCGACGTTGTTGCTGGTACCCCGGCCCTTGAGCGGGTGCCGCGGCGGCTGCTCCGACATTACGATGCTCCCGAGCGAATTCCGCTCATTGTGTCTATACTAAAACTTTAAAGCTTCCGTAGATTCCAATCGAATTTTGCCTGTAATATTTTGCTGACATCATCATCAGACTTCGCCAGCTGGTACCGTCCGCACCCAACCCTTTACTTTGGAGGGAAATAAAGGATGCTTTGCACGGACTTGGCCATGCGAACAGGAAATGGGGTCGAAATCATACTTTCCGTGAGCCCGGCCGAAACAGCCGCCGATGGCCGCATTCATGCCATGGACTCGCTTCAGGCCCTGCTCGCCAACGAGAGCCCCCAGCTCGAGCCGCTGGTGCCGCTGCACCCGCAGCTGCAACTGTCGTTCCCCACCTTCGGCCCGCTGTTCGGCGGCATGGTGAGCCACGGCCGGCTGGCGCGTCTGCTGGAGCTGGTAGCCAGCCAGCCCTGGCGCATGCCGGGCGCCCTGCAGCTGCTGGCGCGCGACCATACCACGCAACATTGCTACCGGCCGCTACAGGGCCTCAAGCAGATCGTCGAAGCCCGCTCCCGCGCTGCCGCCGGCCTGCGTCCCTGGTGGCGGGTCGGCGAGTCCGGCAGGTCGTCCTCCCGCAAGCGGGACTCGGGCAGAGTGGTGTGTTGAAACGGCGCGCACGACACCGGTCCGGCGCGACGGCCGTTTCCCCTTGCCTATCGGGCGCCTGCCCACACATCGCGGAGACAATGGCCCCTTGGGTGTCGGCGGTCGCCGCCGCGAGGAGTTCCGTGATGATCATGCCCCGTCTCAAGCAGTTGCTGGACAGCAACCGCGTCCACTACCAGACCATTCCCCATCCCGTCGCATACGACGCGCAGCGCACGGCCCAGGCGGCGCACGTCTCCGGCCACGATTTCGCCAAGACCGTGGTCGTCAAGGCCGACGGCCAGTTGTGCATGGCGGTGCTGCCCGCCAGCGAGCAGGTGCATCTCGAAGAGCTACGCCACGCGTTGGGCGCGCGCGAGGTGACGCTGGCCGACGAAGACGAGCTGCGCGCAGCGTTCCCCGACTGCGACCTCGGAGCGATGCCGCCGTTCGGCGGCATGTACGGCATGGAGGTGTTCGTCAACCCTCGGCTGCGCGAGGACGAGGAAATCGCCTTCAACGCCGGCAGCCATGACGAGGTGCTGCGCATCCGCTACCAGGATTTCGAACGCCTGGCTCGCCCCAACCTGCTGCGATTCTGAATCCTTACCTCTCTACCGTAGCCATCGTACCCGCCCTCTCCCGGCTACGGGAGAGGGCCAGAATGAGGGCATCGGCGCCCACCGCCCTTGCGAGAAAAGCGAGAGGAACGGCTGGAGCGCACCCTAGCTTGCGCCGGGCCCGTATCGCGGGAACGGCAAGGAACGAAACACCGCTCATGAAACGGCCAATCGCACCCTACGCCCGACAAGGCCGCGTTGGCAATCCGGCATCTTGAAAGCGGAACGCCATCGACCCCAAATAGTAACGATTTATATTTGCTAATTTACCCCAAATACTAGCCAGCTTTACCAAATAAAAAATCGATCACCTAAAACGCATGGGGCAGCCAATTGCCAGAAGCATCGCCATGTAGGGATCGGTCAGCCCCGATTCGTCGCGTTACCGCGGCCAGCCGTGGCCGTCCCAACGCAGGTCGTTGATCAGCGGCTTGGGCGTGCCGTGATCGATGACATCGTAGGATCGCGCCGGTACCGTAGATGCCCTTGCCACCCGGCCCGGGCCAGCGCGAGCCGCCGCCCTGGCGCATAGCCACCCTGCTCTCCTCGCGGTACGGTTCGGTGGTCGAACACCACCCTCCTGTCTTCGTCCCACCATCGGTGGCAAGAACCGGCACGCCGCGGCCGACACTTGCACCACTAACGGACACGGCGCCGCCATCACACAACGCTCCATTTTCCCGAGAAGCTGGCGTCCAGTGTTACAGAACGACAAAAAGGCTCAAAACCTATGGTTTTCCATAGGTTGTCTCTGTGCTACGAACGATCTCCAAGCCATTTGCTGCGTTGCGTCACACCGAAGAAATACTTTGTTGCAATGGCTTATCAAAGTGCCAAAACGTGAAAGACGTCACTTCTTTGCTTCTCGTAGATTGATCGCCGCCTCGCGAGACAGTGCTTCACTTTGATCAAACTCCTGGGGGCAGGATAGACCGGGTCGTCGAGGATTGGCGCCGACCGCGCAGGGAGGCGGCGCAAGGTTCACAAGCACTGTCGGAGGCGATGGTCTCGCGGTTCCGACCATCGAAAAGCCTACACGGGCCGTCAGAGCCCGGACCGGTCGATCCATATCGCCGGAGCAGCGGCAACAACACCAACGCCAGTGAGGAGATCAATCATGAAGAAACTGCTTGCGCGTCTCGCTTTCGTCGCTTCCGCCGCCGTGGCCGCTCTGGCGCCGGCGACGGCCAGCGCCAACGGTCCGATCATCTTCGTGCACGGCTACTCCGGTAGCGGCAGCAACTGGGACATCATGGCGTCGCGCTTCGTCGCCAGCGGCTATCCGTCGAATCAGCTGTATAAGTTCGACTATGCGTCGCTGGTCAACTCCAACATGGTCAGCGCCTCGCAGCTGGGCAGCCTGGTCAACACGGTCCGCGCCCGCCATGGCAACGCCAAGGTGAACATCATCGCCCACTCCAACGGCGGCCTGGTGACGCGCTGGTACCTGGTGATGCAGAACGGCCAGAGCAACGTGCGCCGCTTCATCAGCCTCGGCTCGCCGCACAGCGGCACCACCTGGGCGTACGCCTGCGTCAGCCCGGCCTGCTTCGAGATGCGGCCGCTGTCGACCTTCCTGATCACGCTGGCCGGTCGCGGCTGCGACCGCTCGCTGTGGTCGCTGGTGGACGGCATCATCATCCCGGCCAGCAGCGCCGCCTGCGGCCAGAGCCGTCTGACCTCGCAGGTCAACCACCTGGCGCTGCTGACCGACGCCGGCGTCTACAACGACGTCCGTCGGGAACTGCAGTAAGCGCTGTAAGTCGATAGTCACACGCTCGCTGCTCACGCGACCGGATCGACGTCGCCTTACGTCACCGCCGCCGGCTCGGCGGCGGTTTTTCCGAGCGTGAACACAGAATCATGCGTCCCGGAAGAGCACACCATGCCGCATCGTCCCATTCCAACGCCGATCATCCACAGACTGCTGTTGCTCGCGTCATTGGCCGCCGTCACCGCCTGCAGTAGCGAAGCCAGTCTGCCGCAAGCCTTACCCCGCTCCGGCAACGAGCCGGTCGCCACGGTCAACGGCCGACCGATCCCGCGCGGGGTGTTCGAGGTCATGCTCGGCGTGACGCGTCAGGAAAAAGCCAGCGAAGCCGAGGCTACCGGGCAAACGGCGCAGCCGGAACTGACGGAAGCGGACCACCAGGCCATCCTCGACCGGCTGATCACGCTCGAAGCGGTGGTGCAGGAAGCGGCCAAGCAAGGCTTCGGTACGGACGACGCCTTCCTCCACGAGCTGGCGCTGCAGCGCGACACGCTGATCGCCCAGCGCTTCCTAGCGGAAGCCAGCAAGAAGATCGAAATCGACGACGCCGCCATCGCTGAGTACTACGCGCAGCTGCCGAAGCATTTCGAATACGACCTGCGCCAGATCGTGACCGCGGACGAAGCCAGCGCCCGCGCCGTCATCGCCAAGCTCAAGGACGGCGCCGACTTCGCGCAGCTGGCCAGCGAAATGTCGCAGGCTCCCGAGGCCGCGAATGGCGGCAGCCTCGGCTGGCTGATGGCGGAGCAGCTGCCCACGACCATCGCCGACGCGGTACGCGCCATGCAGGCCGGTACCTTCACCGACCAGCCGCTGCAGACGCCGCAAGGCTGGCATGTCGTGCGTGTCGAGGGCGTGCGGCAGCTGGAACAGGTGCCGCTGGAGACCGCCCGCGCCTGGATAGAAGGCGAGCTGCGCAATCAGAAGATTCAACAGATGATCGATCAGATGCGCGCCTCGGCAAAGGTCGAAATCCTGGCCAACTGAAACCGTTCGCGGAGACACGCCATGCCACGCCCGAACACGCGCCCGGATTCGCAAACGTCACGTCTGCCGACCCTCGCCATCATCGCCGCGATCGGCGTGGCGGCGGTCGGTGCCGGCATCTGGCTGTCGCTCGATCGCGATGTCGGCGACCACGACACGGCCGCCACCACCGCCCCGCTGCCGGAACCGTCCGCGCCCGCCATGGCGCCGCAGCCGATCGACGCCGGCACGCCGGTCGCATCGACCGCCACGATGAGCGCGCCGGAGCGGACCGCAGAACAGACATCGGCACCGGAGCTGGCGATGGACGACCTGCACGCCATAGCGAGCATGTTTCACCTCGATCCCTACGGCCAGCTGCAGATCGACGACAAGCTGATCGCTGCGTTCGAGGTGCTGCGCGCCGAGTTCGAGCCGTTCGCCGCCGAGCGCCCGCAGTACGCTCAGGAGACGCTGTTGCGCGCACTGCCCGGTACGGCGGGCGAGCGCGCCGCGGCGCTATTCGCGACCTATCAGGCCTATCGCCAGGAACTCGACCGTCTGATGGCGGAGGCGATGTCGATGCAGGCCACGGCCGAGACGCCGGCGCGCTTGTTCGAACGCATGTATGCGCTGCGCCGGCAGCACTTCGACGCCGACACCGCCGATGCCCTGTTCGGCCACGAGGAAGCGCAAACCCGCTACACGCTCGAAGCGATGCGCATCGAGCAGGATCGCTCGCTGACGCCGGAACAGCGCCGCGACCGGCTGGAGGCGCTGCGCCGGCAGCTACCGTCCGACGCACCGCCGCTGGAGGTCGAAGGGGCCCGGGTCGATGACCTGGCGGCGGAGGTGGCCGCCATGCGCGCGCGCGGTGCCTCGGAGGCCGACGTGCAGTATCTGCGCGAGCAGCGCCTTGGCATCGAAGCCACGCATGAGCTGGCGAAGATGGAGACGCTGCACGCGGAGTGGGAGCGCCGCTACCAGCTCTACCGGCAGGAGCGGTCGCTGATCGATGCGTCGGCGCTGAGCCCTCAGGACAAGGAAGCGCAGATCGCCGAGCTGAGGCGCAAGCACTTCGCCGAACAGGAAATAGCCGCGGTTCAGGCCTACGATCGGGAAAACGCGCGCTGAGCGCGTTCCCGAACCGCCGCCCGACGACGACGCCATCCCTGATCGCGGAGCATCGTTGTCGCGCGGCGGCATGCGGCCCCTGGCCTTCGCCGCAGCCTGTGCTTTACTGAGACATCAATGGCAAACGTCTCAACGAAGTCCGAGGACGCCGTGGAAGCTCAACTGCGCGCCGTCGATTGCCGCTGGCTGCTGGCGCTGTATGCGCTGATTCCGATTTCGCTGTTTCTGGTCGCCGTCGATACCCTGGCCCTGGACGGTGTACTGCTTCGGCAGCATCTACCCGCTGCCCCCGAGCGCTGGGCGTTCTGGACCGTGATCTTCGGCCTGCCGCACATCGTCGCCAGCCTGCTGACCATGGCCGACCGCGAGTACCTGAGCCACTACCGGTACAAGCTGCTGCCACCGCTGCTGGCGTTCGCCGCCATCGCCTGCGCGGGCCAGTTCGGCCCGCAGCCTGTCGGCCAGCGAGCGTTGTTCGTGTTCCTCGCCTTCTACACGGTCTACCACGTGCTGGCGCAGCAGCTCGGCCTGACGCTGATGATGATGGACGCGCCGCCCTCGCCCGTCTTCAGGCTATGGAAATGGCTGGCGGTGCTCACCGGCTTCGCGATCTACATCAACGTGTACGGCAAGACTTACCTGGGCGAGGTGATGCTCGGGCCGGTGAGCGTATATCAGGTGACGACCCTCGTGGCGGTGGGCCTGTGCGCGGCGGTGATCGTGCTGGCCATCCGCCTCACCGGCGACGCCCGCCACCGGATCGGCACGTGGTATCTGTGGGGTAACGTGGCGCTGCTCGGCTCGGCGCTGCTCATCAACGAAATCGGCTACACCTTGTTCGTCATCCTGGTTCCGCGCGTCATCCATGACGTCACCGCCTACATCATCTACGTCACCCACGACGGCAACCGCAACCGCACGCGGCCGGTCAACCTGCTCTATCGCCTGACCCGATTCAGCCGCCTACCGCCGCTGTTGCTGTTGCCGGCCGTGTCGATCCTCATCGCCTATGCGCTGACCACGCACCAGCACCTGCCGCTGGTCAACGTGGCCGTCCTGACCATCTCGTTCCTGCACTACTACTACGAAAGCTTCATCTGGCGCGGCGCTAGTCCGCACCGCCAGTATGTGCCGTTCAGGCGCTGAGGCACGGGCCGCTAGCGGCGGGCTTATTCATCACCGCGCACGCAGTGAGAAATAACAACATGGATTAAAAGCCCCCCGGCCGGCTGCGCCGAAACGCGCTTCCGTACCCAACTTGAGATAGCTCGCGACAGCGCCAACATTGGCCCTTACGGAATCGGCGCCGATCCGGTCGTTCTCGGCCTCAGCTCCCGGATACCGGCCCGTCCTGCTTCTTGGCATCCGCTCACATCCGGGCCGCTAGCCCGAGCGCTCCTGTGTCTTCCGTCGTCACGGCAGGTGCCCAAGTCCTTCGCGCACCTGCCGGTCGGCGCACGCGTGCGACGGTTGCCAGCATTGCCAGCGGAAGCGAATCGACCAGCAAAAACTAAGGAGGACCGCCATGCTCAACAGACAGAGCGCGTCGCCCGCGACCGCCGGTGGCAGCGAAACCGCGCTCCCCGTCGAAAGCCGGCCGATCCGATTGCCTCCCTCCAACAGCGTTCGCGCCCCCCGCATCGCGCTCATCTTTCAATTGCAACCGAACAAGAACGGCTCGCTGGAGCAATGGATCCTATGCTTTTGCCAAGCCGCGGCCGAGCGAGGCAATCACGTCGACGTCTTCACGCTTCCCAACCCCTTGCCGAGCTTCCTCCGCCAGCTGGTGCTCACCGGCGCGCGCTGGTATTCGGTGGAAACGCTCACCCAGCGGCCGTTGAGCGCGATTCGCCGACTGTCGTCCTACGACGTGCTGCACCTCAACTTCGTCGCGGTACGCGAACCGCTGGCCCTGCTCGCCTACCTCGCCTATCCGGCGCGGGTAATTCTGATCGACCACATTTCCGGTCAGAACGATCCACATCCCGTGCGGTTTCGCTGGCTCAGGCGCTGCCTGGACCGGGTGAGCGTCCTGCGCCTGTCCGGCATAGGCGCCGTATCCGACTATGTCCGCGCCCGCAACCACCGGCGCTTCCACCGCGGCACGCCGATCCGGCGGATTTACAACGGCGTCGACACCACCCGCTTTCGACCGCGGACGCGGCCCGCCGGCACCGGCTGCCTGCGGCTGATCACCGCATCGCACCTGATCCGGGCCAAGGGCATCGATGTGCTGCTGCGGGCACTGTCCCTGCTCGAATCGCACCGCTGGCATCTCACCATCGTCGGCGACGGACCGGAGCAGAAGAACTTGCGGGATCTGACGCTGGAACTGGATCTGGGCGGCCGGGTCGAGCTGCTCGGCTTGCGGAACGATCTGGAAAACCTGCTGTGCGCGGCCGATCTGTTCGTGCACCCGGCGCGCTGGCAGGAGGCGTTTGGCCTGGCCGTGGCCGAGGCCATGGCTTGCGGGCTGCCGATCATCGCCTCCCGCGTCGGGGCCATACCGGAACTGGTCCAGGATCAGGTCAACGGCATTCTGGTCGAGCCCGAGCAGCCGGCCGCGCTGGCCGCGGCCATCGCCAAGCTGGCAACTAACCCGGCGCTGCGCCTGGCCATGGGCCGAGCGTCGCGCATCCGCGCGGTGGAACGCTTCTCCATCGCCGAGTGCGTCGCCAACCATCTGCAATGGTGCGAAGAGTCGCGAGGTGCCGCATGAACACCAACGCCCTGCCCACCCCCGAGGAACTGGTCGAGCGGCTGCGGCGCGACGGCATCGCCGTGCTGCCCAACTTCGTGCCGCCGCCCATGCTGACCGCCATGCAGCGTGCCTTCGCCGTGCCGCTGAAGCGGCTGCGCTGGAACGACTTCGACGGCTACGAGAAAACCGAGCCTTACCGGCACATGGTGCAGAACGTGCTGACCCTGGAGCAGGGGTTCGTCGACCTGCCGCTGCACCCGCTCATCAAGCAGGTGCTGCGCGACTACCTGGGACCGGAGTTCGCGCTGTGCGAAGCCAAGGGCTGGCTGTCGCTACCGACCGAAGCGGATTTCCACGGCTGGCACGGCGACAGCTGGTACGACCAGCAGCGCATCCACTGGGTGCCGCGGGAAGTGAAGCTAGCCGTGTATCTGACCGACGTGCGCAGCGGCGCCTTCGCCTATATCAAGGGCAGCCATGGCCGGGCGCCGCGGGTGGTGCCGGATGCCGAAGTCGCGCGGATGACCGACGCGGAGATCGTCACGGTCACCGGGCCGGCAGGAACGGCGTTCCTGTTCGACACCAGCGGCATCCACCGCCAGAGCTCGCCGATCCGCGAACCGCGCCAGGCCGTGTTCTACTGCTTCCACGACCCGGCGATCCCGCTGCAGGCCGAAGATATCGCCTACTACCGCTACCATCCGCTCATCCTCAACGCCGCCTTCCTCGGCAATCTGGATGAGGAGGACCGGCGCATCCTCGGCTTCGGCAACAAGACCAACTACATCCCGTGCTACGAGCGCCAACCCAAGCACACGATGTTTCAAGCCGCGATGAGCGCCGCGTTCGAAGTGAAACTGCGCGGCGACTTCCTCGCCGCGCGGATCGCCGCCCGAGCACGACGCATCCTGACCCAGCTCCGCCCGACGCCGGCCGCCGCGCCAAGCGAGGAGCGGTAGGCGCCGGCGCGGCTCATCGGGGGCCAGGAGATGTTGGATGGTCGAATCCCGCAGGAGCCGAGGACAGCTTCGGGGGCCATACCGCCGGCCCCCATGCGACGACTCAGCACCACGCACGCGGGGAACACGTGCCTGGTTTCGTGGCCGTCAATAGCGGCGTGCGGTTCATCCCCGCGCACGCGGGGAACAC
>ERZ777003.797-NODE-797-length-56702-cov-6.408636_pt1 | contig 56702 bp, 45 predicted proteins | sample MGYA00374956_ERZ777003 | MGnify/ENA primary metagenome ERZ777003 (study PRJEB29302, sample SAMN06268252) | bioreactor metagenome | isolation source: Joint BioEnergy Institute, California, USA | place: USA:Joint BioEnergy Institute, California, USA | collected...
CCCCGCTCGCACGGCGGAGGTGGGTCGCGGTGCAGCTCTCTTCCCTCTGGCGCAAGCCCAAGATCGGACTCGCCCTGGGCAGCGGCGGCCTCGGCGGCGCCGCGCACATCGGCGTGCTGAAAGTCTTGGCCGAAGCCGGGCTGCCCATTCACGCCGTCACCGGCACGAGCGTCGGCGCGGTCGTCGGCGGGCTGTACGCATGCGGCTGGAGCCCGGAGGACATGCGCCGCCAGCTCACCTCCCTCACGGTCGAAGACCTCTACGATGAGCCCGTCAACTCCCGCGCCGTCGTGCGCCGGGGCTTAAGCTACCTGTTTCGCCTCATCGGCCGCCGTCAGAAGGCCGGGCCGCTGCTGGCCTTTACCCGGGGCGACCGCATCGCGGGTCACCTGCGGGCGTGGACCGGCGGGCGAACCTTCGCGGACCTGCCTGTCCCCTTGGCCGTCGTGGCCGCGGATCTCGCCACCGGCCAGCGGGTCATATTCACAAGCCCCGCCGCCTCCCGCCGGATGCGCCGGGAGCACCCCGACGCGGTCGTGCTGGACGACGTGCCCGTCTGGCTCGCGCTGCGCGCGTCCATGTCCATACCGGGCGTCTTTGAGCCGGCCGAGGTCGAAGGCCGGCCGCTGGCCGACGGCGGCTTGGTCGATCCTGTCCCCGACGGCCTCGTCGCCTCGCTGGGGGCAACGGTCACGGTCGCGGTGTCCCTGGAGGGATTTGCGGGAGATTCGGGGCCCATCAAGGACTTGCCGCACCTGCTCTCCCGGGCGGTGGACGTCATGAGCCTCACCATCGCGGACCTGCGGGCATGCGCCGACCTGACGATCCGCCCCGGAACGGGCGACGTCGGGCTCCTGGAGCTAGAGCGCCTGCCCGACTGCATTCGCGCCGGCGAAGAGGCCGCCCGCCGGGCCCTGCCCCACCTGCAGCGGTTGCTGCGCAAGCCGTGGGCGCGCCGCACGACGGGCGCTTGGTAAGCCTCGGCCAATCGCGGGTGTTCGGCAAGAATTCCTACGCGCAGGGCGAAGTTGGATCCGTGGAAACGATCGAAGGAGTGACCCCCTTTGCCGACGACGCCAGAACCCCGCACGGCCCCGCAGCCGGCGCCGCAGCAGCTGCCCGTGCTCGATCGCGGCTACGTGCGCGTGGAGGACGTGATGGGCACCGACCTGACGCCGGTCAACGACGCCCGCGCTTCCTACATGAAACGCTCGGATGCCCTCACTGACCGCGACGTGCGCCTGCTGGACTTCCTTGCGGTCAACGAGCACACGTCGCCCTTCCGCGGCGGCTTGGTCAAGTTCGAGATCAAAGCGCCTATCATGGTGGCGCGGGAGTGGTTTAAGTACCGCATCGGCTCCCACCATACGGTGGACACCGCCCAATACCTAGGGATCGAGATCCCCCAAGAGTTCCTCTGGACAGGCCAGGGGGACGACGGCGGGCACGGCATGATGGCCGACGCCATGCAGAGCCGCAACGAGGCCTCCCGGCGCTACGTCACCCTGCCGCCGGAGTACTACACCCCGTCCTTTTGGCGCGGGAAACCGGCCCGCAACAAGCAAGGTTCGGGCGAGCCCGTTCCCGATGAGCTGCAGCGCAAGTGGACGGCCCGGTGGCTCGAGCGGCAGGAACAGTCCCTCAAAGACTTCGAGGAGGCGCTCGCGGACGGCATCGCAGCGGAGCAGGCGCGCCTTTTCCTGCACGCGTACGGGTTGTACACGGTCTGGCGGTGGACGGCCAGCATCCAGGCGGTGGCGTGGTTCCTGCACCAGCGGGACGACGGCAAGGAGCCCGGGGCGCCCGAAGACGCGCCCGCGCCCAACCCCCACGGCCTCGGCGCGCAGTGGGAGATTCGCCAGTACGCCCGCGCCGTGCGCAAGCTGGTGGAACCGCTGTTTCCCCACAGCTTGCCGCGCCTTCTCTCCTACTACAACAACTCGGCCAACACTACGGCCATGCTCGCGGGCATGACGGTGGCGGAGCTCAGAGCCCGGCTCGCCGGCGCGCCCGGAGACGTCAGGGCCGCCGACGTGCTGGCCAGCAGCCCAAACCCCCGCTAGACGACGGGAGAGCCGGAACGGGACTTGCCCGTCCGGCTCTCCACGCGTCTACGTCTCGTCTTTGCGGCGGAGCGTTTTGGGGACGCCGCGCCGGCCGTCGGACAGCACCTCTTCGAGCACGGCCACCCCGGCCGGGCAGTCCCAGTTAAACCACTTGAAGGCCTCGGCCTTGGACGGGAACTCCCGCACCTGCTCCTGGCCGCCCTCCTGGTAGCGCAGGAAATACCGCTTTCCGGGCGGTGCGTGCAGCGCCATGGCCGGTCCGCTCACGCCTCGGCGGCGAAGTGGTCCGTAATCGCCTCAACGATCGCCGGGACTAAGGTCTCCCACGACGCCGCGGGATCCTTGGTCACCGTGATAAAGTTGTTGAGGAAAAACAGCGCCTTGACGCCCTCGACGGCGAAAAGCCGCGCCGCGAGCGGGTTCGCCGCCGCCTGGTCAGCGCTGGCGAACGACTGGCTTCCTCCTGGCGTCACGAGCCGGTCAAGCGTGAACTTGTACGCGTTCGGATTGGGGGTCGGATCGGCCATCACGTCCACGTTCCCCATCCGGCGCCACCTCCTGTTGGTTGTTGTTCCCCCGGGGGCCGTACTCGGCCAGCAAGTACGCGGCCACCCGAGCCGCCTGCTGCCGGGAGCCCACGCCGCACTTGGCGTAGATGTTGCGAAGGTGGGTACGCACCGTGGCGTAGGACAGCGTGAGCTCGGCCGCGATCTCCCGGGCGCTGTAGCGGCGGGCGATGTAGGGCAGGATGTCCCACTCCCGCGGCGTCAGCCGATCGTACAGCCGCCAGCTCGCGGGCAGCCCGTCGTCCGTGCTGTCCTGGGCAAGGTCCAGCACCCTGGCCACAAACCGCTCCGGCCGAGTCCGCCGGCTGACCACGCCGGCGGCGCCCAGGTTGCGGGCCCGCTGCGCCCGGGCCGCATCCTGCGCCCGGTCCAAAAGCATCACCGGCACCCCCGGAAAGCGGGTGCGCAGCGTGGTCATCAAGGTGCGCAAACCCACCTCCAGGTCCATGTCGGCGACGATCACCGACGGCCGCACGCCCTTGCCGGCCAGGACCGCGAGCTGGCGCAAGTCGTACACTTCAAAAGCCACGCGCAAGCGGGGTTCCTGGCGCAACGCCACGAGCAGCGGAAACCGGGGCAGAGAACGCGGGATGATCACTCCGACCGTCACCATCCTGGCGCAACACCTCCGACGGAGTTGCCCCCGGGGCACGGCCGGCGGTGCCTTCACATTCATCCCGCGCCGGATTTCTCCTGCGGCGTAACATTCAGACTCTTACCCGGCAAACCTCCCGGCCGTTGACGGCGCCTGCCGGCCCCGGCCTGCTTCCAATCACCACCGGAACACCGCTTCCGTTACGTCTCCCCGCCCGCCGCCTGCGCCATCGCGGCGTTCGTCCGCTGCACCAGTTCGACCACAAAGTTCAGCTGCTCCCGCACCAGATCGTCGCCGTGGATCTCCAGGCGAATCCGGTCGTGCACGACGGCCGCGGCGCGCTTCATGCCCGTCGGCACTCGCCGCCATTCTTCGACAAAACGGGCCTGCCAGCGGGCGCTGGGCGCGTGCGACAGGCGCAGGTAGATCGCGTAAAACCCCGGGTCAGCCGCGGGTTCGGTGTAATCGTCTAAGTCCACCACTGTCACTTGCTCCGCCGTAGCCACAGCCGTCCCCCCTCTCGCGGCTTGAGCCCGCGGCGAAAAAAGGCCCAGGCTTATCCGCCTGGGCCCGCCGCCGCTGAAATCGTCACCTTCACGCCGACGGCAGGCGGCCGGGCACAAAGGCCCGCACGCCTTCGGCCACGGTGTACACCTGCTGTTCGGACAAGCCGGGGTGTACGGGCAGCGACAGCACCTCGCGCGCCGCCTGCTCCGCCGCGGGCAGCGACCTTTCCCCATAGCCCAGATTCCTGTACAGGGGCTGCTTGTGCAGGGGAATCGGGTAGATGACCCCCGTCTCGATGCCTTGCTCCCGCAGCCAGCGGGCGAGCTCGTCCCGCTCCGCATGGCGCACCGTGTACTGGTGGTACACGTGGTAGCACCCCGCGGGCTCTACGGGCAGCGTAAGCCCCGGTACACCTTGGAGCTGGCGCGACAGCCGCACCGCATGGGCCCGGCGCTTTAGGTTGAACTGGTCGAGCTTGCCGAGCTGCACCAGCCCCATGGCCGCCGCCAGATCGGTCATACGGTAGTTGTACCCGAGCAGCGCGTGTTCATACCGGTCGACCCGCCCATGGTTCACCAGCTGGCGCACCCGCTCGGCCACGTCGTCGGAGTCGGTGACGACCATGCCGCCTTCACCGGTGGTTAGGTTTTTGGTTGCGTAGAAACTGAAGGTGCCGGCCACGCCAAAGGTGCCCACCCGGCGGCTGTGGTAGGCCGCGCCGTGGGCCTGGGCGCAGTCCTCAACGACGAGCACCCCGTGCTCCTCCGCCACCGCCATGATGCCTGCCATGTCGCAGGGTAGGCCAAACAGGTGCACGATGAGCACGGCTTTCGCCGGCGTACCCGCATCCCGCAGCTCCGCCAGGGTTTCCGCGAGGGCGGCCGGTGAGATATTGTACGTCTCCGGATCGATGTCGCAAAACACGGGCACGGCGCCGCAGTGGAGGATCGCGTTGGCGGTGGCGACAAACGTAAAGGGCGTCGTCACCACCCGATCGCCCGGCTCGATGCCCGCCCCCAGCAGCGCCGCGTGCAATGCAACGGTGCCGTTGGCGACGGCGATGGCATGGCGCACGCCCACGTAGGCGGCAAACGTTTCCTCGAAACGGCGCACCTGCGGTCCGGAGGCGATGATCCCGGATCGGATGACCTGGGAAACCGCTTCTATTTCTTCTTCGCCCAGTTGGGGCTGGGCCAGACGAATCACGCTGCTGCCCCCTATACGGCCACGCCGTTGAGCGACCGCACGGACTGCTGGTACACCTGAGCCTGCATGCGCTCCACGACTTCCAGCGCGGCCAGGCCGTCCTCGACGGTCACCAGGGGCGTGCGGCCGGTCTGCACGCACTCCAGGAAGTGCTGCGTCTGGGCGAGAAGCGGCTCCTCGTCGGGAACGTAAATGCGCTCACCCACGTTTTCCAGGGTGCTGATAGTCTTGCCGTTGCTCTCGTAGCGAACCCGGGTATCGCGGGACAGCGTCAGGCGCCGATCGATGTAGTCCATTTCGATGTAGGCGCCGTCGCAGATGACGGTCATCGTGCGGATCTTTTGCTCGGTGACGCGGCTTGCGGTCAAATTGGCGATGACGCCGTTGCTGAGGGTCACCGCACTGATGGCGTGGTCGGCGAACAGGTTGGACTTCACCTTTTGGCCCTTGGCGTGCACCTCTTCGACCTCGGCCTGCAGGAGATAGCGCAGGATGTCGATGTCGTGCACCATCATGTCCTGGATGACGTCCAAATCTTTCACGCGCGGGTCAAAGGGCCCCATGCGCTTGGCCTCCACCGCCACGACCCGGTGCCGGAGCAGGATCCGGGCCAGTTCCCGCACGGCCGGGTTAAACCGCTCGATGTGGCCTACCTGCACCGTGCAGCCGGTGCGGCTGGCCAGCTCCGCCAAGCGCCGGGCTTCCTCCACCGTGCGGCAGACCGGCTTTTCTACCAGCACGTGCACGTGGCGGTCGAGGGCCTGCTCTGCCAAATCGTAGTGGAAACACGTGGGTGTGGCGATGGTAACGGCGTCCACCTGAGCCAGCAGATCCTCCACGCGGTGGAAGGCTTGTACCTCAAACTTTTCGGCCACCGCGGCGCTCGCCTGCGGATCCACATCGTAGACGCCCACGAAATCGCACAAATAGTTAAAATGGGCGTATGCCCGGGCGTGGTGGCGGCCCATCCTTCCAACGCCGATCACACCCACTCGCACTTTGCGCATCGATATCCTCCTGTTCGGCCTCGACCTGTCGCCGCGTCTTGTGCGCGTCCGGCCGCCCGCACACGCGACCCAATTATAGCACTTCTCGCGGGCATGTCCCAGCGCTATTTCGGCCCCTGCAGCGAACGCTCATACGGCTGGAAAAGCATGTCGTAGAGGTCCATCGCGTGCCGGTCCGTCATGGAACTTATGTAATCGCAAACAACTCGAAATCGATTCTCCCCCGAGGCGAACTGTTCCTGCACATTTCGAGGCAATAGTTCGGGGTGGTCGGTAAAGGCCGTGAACAACCGGCGCAGGATCATGCGCCCCTTGAACATCATCCGCCGCGTCCGGGGATCGTAGTAAACCTGCTCGTACAGGTAATCCTTTAGCGCCGCCAGCTGCGCGTAGATCTCCTCCGGGAAACCGGCCACAGGCTCAGGCAACGCCCGCACGGCGTCCGGCTCGCCTACCCCGTGGGCTGCCAGCCGCCGCACCGTTTCCTGGGCCGCCGCCCGGATGAGCCGGTCGATGAGGCTCCTCACCCGGAAGCTGCGGCGCATCGCGCTGGCCACCAGCGGCGGGTACGGGTGCGTCACGTCTACCGCCGGCAACTCCCGCCAGAGGGCGACGTAGCGCTCCAGCTCGTCTTCCCGCAGAAACCCGAAGTTGAGCGCGTCCTCGAGATCGTGGGTGCAGTAGGCGATCATGTCGGCAAGGCTTGAAAGCTGCGCTTCGAGGCCCGGCTGCGGAAAGGCGGCGAACTCCGCAGGCACCGGCGGCTGGTCAAAGAACGTTTCGTGGCGGGCGATGCCTTCCCGGACTTCCCATGTCAGGTTGAGGCCGGGAAAGCTCGGGTAGCGTATCTCGAGCTCGTCCACGACCCTCAGCGATTGCAGGTTATGATCAAAGCCGCCCTCGGAGGCCATGAGGGCGTTGAGCTCCTCTTCGCCGCCGTGCCCGAAGGGCGGGTGGCCCAAGTCGTGGGCCAAGGAGATCGCCTCCACCAGGTCGGGGTTGGCGCCGACCATGCGCGCCAGCGCGCCGCCGATCTGGGCTACCTCCAGCGAATGGGTCAGGCGGGTGCGGTAAAAGTCGCCCTCGTGGAAAACGAACACCTGGGTCTTGTACTGCAGGCGGCGAAAAGCGGCGGAGTGCAGGATGCGGTCCCTGTCTCGTTGGAAAGCGGTGCGGGGGTCATCGCCGGCTTCCGGATGGCGTCGTCCCCGGCTGGCGGCGGCGCGGGTCCCGTAGGGCGCCAGCCGGGCCGCGTCCCATGCCTCCTGCTCCTCCTTCGTGCGCAGCTGCAAAGGTTGCAACGGCTCGCGGCCTCCCAGTCCGACCCGCCGGCCTGACGTACTCTAGGTCCGTTTCGACGTCCGGCAGCAAAGGTCCTGCTACAGGCGAGGCCCTCCCGGCGGAGGAACGCGGGGAAACACGGTGAATCCCTCCCTAGCATAAGGATGAAGCACGGCGCCGCCACCCCATACTAGCCCAAGACGCCCAGAGCAACCCGGCCCGGGGGCAGCGGCGAACGCCACAGGACAGCAGGTGGATATCCGATGGCCGAACGGCCGCTTGCATTGCCGTCGCAAAAACGTGACGTCGTGTCGTATGAGGACGATGTGTTTGCGTGGATGTATCTGGATCAGTTCGACGGGCTCGTCCGTTATGAGGCGTACGTGGTCGGCTACGACGCCGCGGGCCGGCCGACGACGCTGGAGTTCGTCTTTGAGGAAGGCGCCTTCTCCCTCGATCACTTTCCCGTCGTGCACGCCGTCTGGACCGCTGCCGCGCCCGGCCGCTTAAGCGACGAAGACTGGGCGACGCTGCACCGCTTTTTTGAGGACCAGGAAAAAGAACTAAAACGCGCCCGCCGCCAGCAATGGACGTACCGGCTGCGGGCGCTCGGCTACGACGTCATCAACGCCCTCTGATCAAGCTTCTGTAACTTCGCTCAAGCGCTGCCACACGTGAGGGTAGCGCTTTTTGATGTCGATGGGCCGGAACTGCCGGTCGATGAAGGCGTGCTCCGTCATCCCCTCGGCTGCGAGCCGCTCCGGCTGGGTTTCCAAAAACACCTTGTAGCGGAAGCTCATGCGGGTGCGGGTCAAGTTCGCCAGCGTCGTCTCGACGCGGATTGGGTCGTCATACGCCGTCGGCGCCAGGTACTTGCACTGCACCTCCAGCACGGGCAGAAGCAGTCCCTCCCGCTCCAGCGCCGCGTACGACACGCCCGCCTCCCTGAGCAGCTCCGTCCGGCCCAGCGTGAACCAGTTCAAGTAATTCGCGTAGTACGTGACGCCCATCGGGTCCGCTTCGTTGTAGCGGACGCGCAGCCGGTGGACGCCCGTCACCTCACGCATCGGTCCGCCCCGCAACCTCCGCCGGCCAGCGGGCTTCGCCGCCGAAACGGCGGTAGTTCTCGGCAAAACGCTGGGCGAGCTGCTTGGCCTGCGCGTCGTAGGCGTCCGGGTCCGACCAGAGCGCCTTGGGATCGAGCAGCGCGCCGGGCACTCCCGGGCAGCCGGTCGGGATCATGAGGCCGAAATACGGCTCCCGCACCATCGGCACATCGTCCAGCTCGCCCCGGAGCGCCGCCCGCACCATGGCCCGGGTGTAGCGCAGCTCGACGCGGTGCCCGACGCCGTAAGGACCGGCGACCCAGCCGGTGTTGACCAGGAACACTCGCACGTTGTGGCGGCTGATGAGTTCGCCCAGCATCTCGGCGTAGCGCGTAGGCGGCAAGGGCAAGAACGGCTCGCCGAACGCCGTGGAGAACGTAGCCTCCGGCGACGTCACGCCGCGCTCGGTGCCTGCCAGCTTGCTGGTATACCCCGAGAGGAAATAGTACATCGCCTGCTCGGCGTTGAGCCGCGCGATGGGCGGCAGCACGCCGAAGGCGTCGGCGCTCAGGAAAAAGATCGTCTTGGGGTGGCCCGCCACGCCGCCCTCCACCGCGCCGGGGATGTGGTCGATGGGGTATGCACCGCGGGTGTTTTCGGTGAGCGAGCCGTCGTCGTAGTTGGGCGTGCGGGACGCGGGATCGATGACGACGTTCTCCAGGATGCTGCCAAACCGCAGAGCGTCCCAGATCTGCGGCTCCGCCTTGCGGGAAAGCCCGATGGTCTTGGCGTAGCAGCCGCCCTCAAAGTTGAACACGCCCTCGTCGGACCAGCCGTGCTCGTCGTCGCCGAGCAGGCGCCGGTCTTCGTCGGACGACAACGTCGTCTTGCCCGTACCCGACAGGCCAAAGAACAGAGCTACGTCGCCGTCGGCGCCCACGTTGGCGCCGCAGTGCATGGGCATTACGCCCCGCTCGGGAAGGACGCCGTTCATGACGGTGAACACGCTCTTCTTGAGCTCCCCGGCATATCGGGTGCCGACGATCAGCACCAGGCGCTTGGAAAAATCGAGCCCGATGAACGCCTCCGAGCGGGTGCCGTCGCGTTCGGGCACCGCCTGGAAACCGGGGGCGTAGATAAGCTCCCATTGGGCAAAGGGCCCCTCGGCCGCCGGCGTACGCAGCAGCAGGTTGCGGGCGAAAGCGTTGTGCCAGGCGAGCTCGGTCACGACCCGCACCCGGATCTGGTGCTTGGGCGCCGCGCCGGCCGCGCCGTCAAACACAAACAGCTCCTTGCCCCGCAAGTACTCGGCCACCCGCCCCAGCAGGGCGTCGAACTTTTCCTGCTCCATCGGCTGGTTGACCGAGCCCCAGGCCACGTTTTGCTCCGCCCACGGCTCCCGCACGACGAACTTGTCCTTGGGCGACCGGCCGGTGTACTTGCCGGTCTCCGCGACCAGCGCGCCGTTGGCCGCCAGCTTCCCCTCGCCGCGGCGCACGGCTTCCTCAATCAAGGCCGCCGTCGAAAGGTTGTGGTGCACCGCAGCGGCTGCACTCAAGATACCGTCGACCGTCACGTGGGCGTCCTGCGCCATGTTTGGTTCATCCCTTCGTTTGGTGGGCCTTTGGGTGGGCCAAGTTGAGGGGCGGTCGAGCGGCCGCGGGACGCTGCCCGCGGGCCGGATGACCGCGGTCGCTGGCCAAAACGGGACCCAGCATCGTGTATACAGCCAGTTTAGCCGTTCCCAAGAAACCGTGTCAAGGGCTCCCAGTCGCCCGCCCGCAGCGCGGAAAAGCCCACTACGAAAGGCTTTTCACCCCGCGAACCGCCCGGCCCGTCCCCCCATGCCGCATGCCCCGAGCCAAATTGTCAAAAAGTGATCAAACTGCCCGCTCGAGCACCCGGGGTAGCTCCTCCAGCGGGCATGTCTGCAAGCGCACCGGTCCGTCCTCCTCCAGCGGCGTCAAGTCCTTGGTGCCGTGTCCCGTCAGGATGGCCACTACGGACTCCTCCCCGCGGATAAAGCCGTCCGCCGCCAGCAGCCGGGCGGCCGCGATGGAAGCCGCCGCGTCCGGCTGCGCGAAGATGCCGGCATCGTGGGCCAGCTCGCGATAGGCCAGCAAAATGTCCTCGTCGGTGACCGCGATGAAATGCAACGGCGCGCCGGCCCGGGCCGCCGCGAGCAGCCGGCGGCCGCTGGGCGGCGACGGGTTGGCGATGGCTTTGGCGATGGTGCGCACCTCCCGCCACGGTACGGGGACGGTCGTCCCCATCCGGTACGCGGCGGCGATGGGCCCGCAGCCGGCCGCCTGCACCCCGATGAGCCGCGGCATGCGCTCGATCAGGCCGAGGGCGTGGAGCTCCCGGAATCCCTTGAGCAGCGCTGCCATATGCCCGCCCGAACTTACGGGAACGATGACATTGTCAGGCACCTGCCTGCGCAACTGCTGCCACAGCTCCAGGGCCAGCGTCTTTTGCCCCTCGACCCGGTAGGGATCGTCGGAGTTGATGAACGCGATGCCAAGCCTCGCCCCGACCTCAAGACTGACGTGGTACAGACGCCCATAGTCCCCCTCCACGCCGATGAGGAGCGGGTTGTACGCGGCGATGGGCGCGAGCTTGGCCCGGGGGATGTGCGCCGGGACCAGCACGACGGCCCGCAGCCCCGCCCGGGCGGCGTACGCCGCGACCGAGGACGCCATGTTGCCCGTGGAGACCGTGCCCACGGCCGGAAAGCCCATGGCCCGGGCCCGTTGCACGCCGGCCACCGATCCGCGGTCCTTAAAGGATCCCGTCGGGTTCGCGCCTTCGACCTTGACGAAAAGGCGCGGCAGCCCAAGACGCGCCCCGGTGGTTTCCAGATGCAATAGCGGCGTGCCGCCTTCGCCCAGCGTCAGCACGGGTGACGCCGGGTCGTGCAGCCCGAGCGCCCGTGCCGGCAAAAAGCCGGCAAACCGCTCCAGCAGCGGCGCCCCGTCCCGCACGGCCCCGCCCGGCGGCGGGCCGAGCTCAAGAGGTTCCCCGCAAGCCGTGCACCGGGCCTGCCACACTGCTGCGTCCGCCGGCCGGCCGCAGCCGGTGCATACCAGGGCTTCCACCCCTAATCCCTCCTAACCTTGAGCGGCAACTGACGGCGCCCGCCCGGTCAACCCCGCGCTGTGCTCGGCCAAGTAGACCCCGAGGTTTCCAAGGAGCGCCGCCGCCGTGGCGTACAAAAACACCCACCGGTACGAACCGGTGACGTCAAACAGCCAGCCGGCCAGCCACGGACCCACCGCTCCGCCCGAACCGTGGCCCAACGTCATGGCGCCGAAGATGACGCCCAGGTTGGGCCCGGCAAATTTCGCGGCCGCGAGCGACGCCATGACGGGCGAGCGGGTGCCAAAGCCGAGGCCAAAGCAGAGGGTGTAGACGGCCACCAAGGCCACGTGCGGCCGCCACGCCATCACCAGCAGCGCCGCGGTCCCCATGGCCGAGCAAACCGAACTCACCGTGGCCGAAGCCACGTGCCCGTACCGGTCCGACATCCAGCCAAACAAAAGACGCCCCACAAAGCTCAAGAGCCCTACCGACGACACCACGGCCGCGGCGACCGTCGTCGAAAAACCGGCGTCCACCAAAAAGGCCGCCTGGTGCGCCTGGACGGAGAATGAGCTTAGGGCGATGAAGAAAAAGGCGCCGAAACCGTACCAGAAGGCCCGGGTGCCCACGGCCGCCCGCAAGGCTGACCAGGCGCCTTGCGCCTTTTGCTCAGGACCTGGCTGGCTCGGCCTTTCCGGCGGATCCCGCATCAATCCCAGGTTGGGAACGACGAGCAAACACACAATCCCTGCCAAGGCTACGAGGGCCCCGCGCCAGCTAAAGGCGTCGATGAACGCCTGCGAGATGGGCGCCATGGCCATCGCGCCAATCCCGGCGCCCGAGAAGGCGATGGCGGTCACGGTCCCCCGGTGCTGCTGGAACCAGGCGGTGAGCACGACGCCGTGGACCGACCAGCTCAAAGCCGCAAGGCCCAAGGCGGCCAGCACGCCGTAGGCCAGATAGAGCCCCACGCCGCTCGTTACCCGGGCGGTAGCGGCAAGGCCGGCCGCGAGGGCGACGACGCCGGCGGCAAACCACCGCTTCGCCCCCAGCGTCTGCAGGCCAAAGCCGACCAGCGGCCCGCTGCCGCCGGTGATGAACATGCTCAGCGAAAACACCGCCGCCGTCGCCGCCCGGGACCAGCCGAAGTCCTCAAGCATGGAGACGTAAAAGAGAGGAAACGACTGGTGGATGCCCTGGCTTAAGGCGATGTTGAGAAAGGACACGACGACCACCGCATTCGCGATGCGCCGCCGTGTCCTCACGTCCATAGGTCGCTCGGGATCGGCCGCAGCCTTTGCCTGCCGCCTGCCCACGCCCGTCACCCCTCCCCGGATGCAAACCGCTCCGGATGGCCGGGCAGCCGCCGCACCCGGCCTTCCCGCTCCAGCTTGACGAGGTGACCCAGCACCGTCCGGCGGGCCATCTCCATGACGCTGGGCGGAACCGTCGCCCGGTACAGCACCTCCGCGAGTTCGTCCGGCGTCCTGGGCGCCTGGCCAAGGAGGGCGGCGATCTGGGCTTCCCGCTCCAGCCGGCGCTGGATCAGCGCCTGGATGCGCCCCGCCGGGTCGTCCAGCGGCGGCCCGTGGCCCGGCGCGATGATCCGGGCGGGCAAGGCCGCAAGCCGCTCCAGCGAACTCAGATAAAGCTCCATGTCGCCGTCGGGCGGGCCAACCCAGCTCGACCCCTCGCCGACGACGTTGTCGCCGCTGAACAGGATGCCCGCGCTGGGAATGAACAGGCAAACATGATCCGGGGCATGGCCGGGCGTGTGGACGACCTCTAGCTGCAGCCGGCCGACCTGGATGACCTCGCCGTCGGCGATGATCCGGTGGGCGACCGGCCGCGCCCCGGTGCGGCCGAGGATGCTGCGGCCGAGCACGGCTTCGGCGGGCGCCATGGACCAGACGGGGCAGCCGAACTCGGTAGCCACGTCGGCGGCGCCACCGGCGTGGTCGGGATGCGTATGGGTCAAGATGACGGCCCGCACCCGCGGGCTGTGGGCCCGCAGCCACGCAGCCCGGAGCATGGCGATGCCTGTCGGCCCGCCGTGGCCGGCGTCCACCAGCACCGCTTCTCCTGCGTTGGCCACGAGGTACACGTTGGTTTCGTTCGCCGGCGGCAGCGTCGGCGACGGGACGGGCACGAGGTAGACCCCTTGCGCCTCCAGCACCGAGCGCAGCACTTCAGGGGCGTTTGTTTCGTACACTTCCTCCCGCGACGCGCCGGAGGAGGTATAGCGCGCCCACGCTTGGGCCGCCGTCGTGCAGCCGGCCAGCGCTTCCAGCCAGCTGCGGGTCGGGCGCATAAGCCGCATGCGGCCTTCCCGCGCCGCCTCCAAGGCGGCTCCGGGATGAAGCCACTCGCCAAGGTCAATTTCAGCACCGTCGGGCTCGGGATCCGGCTCGACGCAGCCGGTGACGTCGGCGAGGAAGAAAAGCGTGTCAAAACGGCGCTGGGCCGCGGGCGGCGTCACCCAGCGGCCCATGTAGGCCAGGCGATCGCCGGCGAGGCGCCAGCCGTGGTCGGCGGCAAGCTGCACGAGGGAAGCCTCGCGGGCGAGCAGCGCCCGCCGGGCGCCGGCCAGCAACTCCCTGTGTATCTCGGCGCCTTCGGGAAGCCACAGCGCCCGCCCGGCGGCATCCCGGGCCAGCAGGATTCCGGCCTCCTCAAAGAGCTCGCGAATGGCCGCCGCCACGCAAGACTCCCGCCCGTCGGGCAAACCGGCGGCAGCGAGCTCTCCCGGCCGCTCGCGGGCCAGCTCCTGGTCTTGCCCGTCCACCGAACCCCCGGGAAACACGTGGTAGCCCGCCGCAAAGCGCAGCCGCTCGGAGCGGCGGGTCATGTAGACCATCATGGGCTCCCGCACGAGGACGACCGACGCCGCCGGCCTAGGATGGACCGGCGCGATCGACTCCGGCATCCTTTACCGCTCCCTCCCCGCTCCCGCGGGCCTCAAGGCTCTTGGGCCCCCTCTCCACCGGGCGCCTGGGCGAGCTCCCGCAGGGAGCGGCGCAAGATCTTGCCCGACTCCCCCTTGGGCAACTCGGGCAGAAACGTCACCCGTTTTGGAACCTTGTAGCCGGCGAGCCGGCGCCGGCAGTGGGCGATGAGATCGTCTTCGGCGCATGACCGCCCGGCCCGCAGGGTGGCGAACGCCACCGGCACCTGTCCCCAGCGCTCATCGGGCACGCCCACGACCGCGACTTCGGCGAGGGCCGGGTGCTCGAGCAGCACCGCTTCCACCTCCGCCGGGTACACATTTTCGCCGCCGGAGATGATGAGGTCCTGCCTGCGGTCGACGACGTACAGGTACCCTTCACCGTCGACATAGCCCAGGTCGCCCGTGAGCAGCCACCCATTCACCAGCGTCGCCTCGTTCGCGTCGGGGCGGTTCCAGTAGCCGGGCGTGACCGTCGGGCCCGCCACCGCGATCTCGCCCACTTCCCCCGGCGGCAGCTCCTGGCCGCCTTTGACGATCCGGACGCTGGTGGCAAAGAGCGGTTTCCCGGCGGAGCCGAGCTTGCGCAAGGCGTCCTTTGGCGAGAGCGTCGCCACTTGCGAAGCGGCTTCCGTCAGGCCGTACGTCTGGAGCACGGGCATCCCCAGCTCCGCGGCCCGCAAGAGCAGCGGTTCGGGTACGGGACCGCCGCCCACCAGCACCGCCCGCAGGTGGGGCGGGTAGGGCTTGCCGCCCCGCTCCTCCAGCATCCGGCCAAGCATTGTGGCCACTACCGAGGCGATGGTGACGCCCTGTTCGTCGATGGCCCTGTTGACCCGGGCGGCGTCGAACCGCCGGTGCAGCACGACGGGAATCCCGTAGATGACGCTGCGCAGCAAAATGGACAGCCCGCCCACATGAAACAGCGGCAGGCACGCGAGCCAGCGGTCGTCCGGCATGAGGCCAAGGTTGAGGGAAGAGTTGATCGCGCTCCACCAGTGGTTGCCGTACGTCAGCTGCGCGCCCTTGGGACGGCCCGTCGTCCCCGACGTGTAGATGATGCTATGGATCGCGTCCAGGTCGATCGTATCCCGCAAGCCCCGCGGCTCGTCCAAAGCCGCGGCCGCCATTGCGTCGGCCTCCGGCCCCAGGCGCACCGACTCAGCGACGACCGGGTCCGCCTCGGACATCGCGCCGTTCCCGCGGCCTGCCGCGGACGGCGCGATGTCAGGTGCCACCCGCATGCGGGTGACCGCCGGCACCTGGGCGGCGACGGAGATCGCCTTTTCCGCGTTGGCGCCGTCGTGCACCAAGAGCTGCGCGCCCGAATCCGCCACCTGCCATGCGAGCTCGGGCGGAGCAAGACGCGTATTGAGCGGCACCAGCACCGCCCCCACCCGGGGCAAGGCGTGCACCCAGATGACAAAGGAGGGGCTGCTCGCCAAGAGCAAAGCCACGCGCCGCCCGGGCTCAACGCCCATGGCCGCCAGCTGCCACGCCACGGCGCCGGCCGCCGCGTCCAGCTGCGCAAACGTCCAAGTGCCTTCGTCCGCGACGAGAGCGGGCGCGTCAGGGGTGAGGTGCGCCCGCCGGGCGAGCCAGTCGGGTAACAATGCAATGCCCTCCTTTTGCGTGCGTAGCCTGCACTGGCGTGCGTAGCCTGCACTGGCGTGCGCAGCCTGTACTGGCCTGCGCAGACGGCCTCCCCTCAACCGAGCAGCAATCCGGCCGCCAGCAATAGCCCGTACAACAGATGGAGCCGGCCCGTGCCCTTGAGAACCGGATTGAGGGCCGCGCCGGCGGCGCCGCTCATGACCGTCCTGACCAAGGGGACCGAGATAACGAGCGTCAGGAGCGGCAGCAGGACGAGAGGCCCCCGGGAGCCCGTCAGCCAGAGCAGGATAGGCACCGCGTACGCCCCGACGGCCAGAAGCGTGTACTGCCAGCGGGTGCCCCGGTCGCCGAGCCGCACGGCCATGGTGCGCTTGCCTGCGGCTCGATCGGTGGGAATGTCCCGCAAGTTGTTGACGACCAGGATAGCGGTCACAAGAAACCCGACCGGCAGCGACACGACGAACGCCAGCGGGTCGACGGTCAAGGCATGCACGTAGTGGGTGCCGACCACCGCCACGACGCCAAAGAACGCGAAGGCGAACACGTCGCCCAGGCCATGGTAGGCGAGGGGAAACGGCCCACCGGTGTACAGGACGCCGCAGGCGATGGCCGCAAGCCCAACCGCCAGGATCGGCCAGCCGCCCCGGGCGACCAGGTAGAGCCCGATCAAGAACGCGAGGCCGAAGCAGACGGCCGTTCCCCGGGCGACCTGGGCTGGCGTGAGAAGCCCCGACTGCGTCACTCGTGTCGGGCCGGTGCGGGCTTCGGTGTCCGCGCCCCGCTGGAAGTCGAAGAGGTCGTTGGCCAGGTTCGTCCCGATCTGGATCAACAGGGACGCGAGCAAAGCGGCCAAAAACGCGCCGGCGTGGAAGGCGCCCGCGGTCACGTATGCGCTTGCGCTGCCCACCAGCACCGGCACGACCGCCGCGGGCAGCGTCGGCACCCGCGACGCCATGATCCAGACCTGCACCGGGCCTGGCCGCGGCCCCGCCGCGGCCGGCCGCAGCTTAGGGGAACCGAGGGAACTTGGAGAAGTCGGGCTGGCGCTTCTCAAGGAACGCATTCTTCCCTTCCTTGGCCTCGTCGGTCAGGTAAAACAGCAGCGTCGCGTCGCCGGCGAGCTGCTGCAGCCCCGCGAGGCCGTCGGTGTCGGCGTTGAAGGCGGCTTTCAAAAACCGGATGGCCGTCGGGCTCTTGGTGAGAATCTCCCGGGCCCACTCGACCGCGGTCTCCTCGAGCTTGTCCACGGGGACGACCGTGTTGACGAGCCCCATTTCCAGCGCTTCCTGGGCGCTGTACTGGCGGCAGAGGTACCAGATCTCGCGCGCCTTTTTGTGCCCCACGATGCGGGCGAGCAGCGTGGCGCCGTAGCCGGCGTCAAAGCTCCCCACCTTAGGCCCCGTCTGGCCGAACTTCGCGTTGTCGGCGGCGATCGTCAAGTCGCACACGAGGTGCAGCACGTGCCCCCCGCCGATCGCATAGCCCGCCACCGCCGCGATGACCGGTTTCGGCAAGTACCGGATCTGCCGCTGCAGGTCGAGAACGTTGAGGCGGGGGATCTGATCGTCGCCCACGTAGCCCCCGTCTCCCCGTACCTTTTGGTCGCCCCCGGAGCAAAACGCCTCCTTGCCCGCGCCGGTCAGGATCACCACGCCGATGTTGCGGTCGTCGCGCGCGTCGGCAAAGGCGTCCATCATCTCCATCACCGTCAGCGGCCTGAACGCGTTGCGCACGTGGGGCCGGTTGATGGTGATCTTCGCGATGCCTTCCGCCTTCTCGTACAAAATGTCGGTGTACGTCTTGGCGGTCTCCCACCGGATCGTCATCAGTTCCTACCTTCCTCTCTTGGGCCCGCCGTCCGCCCTTTTGCTCGTGCCCACGCCAAACCCGGGCCGCACAAGACAAGGGCGCCTTCGGCCGGGCCGTCAGTGCTTGCTCAAAAACGCGGTCACGTGCGCCGCGAACGCTTCGGGCTGCTCGACGTGCACGGCATGTCCGGCGCCCGGGACGATGGCCGTTTCGGCGTAAGGGATGCGATCCGCCATCTCCCGCACAAGCCCCCGGTACTTGTCATCCAGCTCCCCGGCCAAGAGCAGGCACGGCATGGTGAGCTCCCCGAGCCGTTCCACAAGGGGCTCCTGCGCCCCGGCGCCCATCCCCCGCAGGCTGTTGGCGAGCCCTTCGGGGCGCTGCGTGAGCCGCTGGGCGCGGATGCGGGCCCGCACTTCCTCGGGAAGGCGCGCCTGCGTGGCAAAAAGGGGCAACGGCTCCCAGCGGGCGACGAACGCCGCGGTGCCTTCCCGTTCGATGAAATCCGCGAGCGCTTCGTCCTGCCGGATACGCGCCGCCCGCTCTACGGGATCGGCGATGCCGGGCGACGCCCCCACGAGCACCAAGGCCCGCACCCTCTCCGGGGCGGCCAGGGCCAGGTGCAAGGCAACCCGCCCGCCCATCGAGTAGCCCACCACATGGCATCGGGCGGCGCCGAGGATGTCGAGAAGCGCGAGCAGGTCGGCCGCGCATCTCTCCATCCGGTACCGCTGGGGGTCACCCGGTGCGTCGGTTTCACCGTGCCCCAAAAGGTCCGGCGCGATGGTGCGATAGCGCCCGGCAAGAACGGGCAAGAACGGCTCCCACGTCGCGCCGGTGCCGGTGAAGCCGTGGAGCAGGAGCAGCGGCGTGCCCGCGCCGGTCACCCGGACCCGGTAAGTGACGCCGTTAAGCATTACGCGCATCAGGTGCTCGCGCCCCCGTCCTCACGCGGCCCGCCGGCGGCGCCGGCGAGCTTCTCACCCGCCGCCCGGTCCAGCAACCGCTCGATGGCCGGGCCGAGCCCCGCGAGCACCGCGTCAAACAGTTGCCGGTGAAGGACAAAGTTGCGGGCGCGCGTGATGGATACTTCAATGACATTCAAGCCGCGGCTTGCCACCGCCTGCTCGACCGCGGCGCGAAAACTTGCCCAGTCGCCGGGCCGCGCAAACCGTCCGCCGTACATCTCCACCGCCGGCCGAAAGTCGAGCCCGATGGGGGTGCCAAACAACGTTTCAAAGTGCTCGGGATGCTTCGCCTGGGGCAGGAATGAGAAGATGCCGCCGCCGTCGTTGTTGACGACCACGATGGTGGCATCCAGCCCGTGGAGTTTCGCGGCCAGAAGGGCGTTGAGGTCATGATAAAAGGAAAGATCTCCGATCACCAGCACGACGGGCCGCCCCGACGCGGCCGCCGCCCCGAGGGCCGACGACACGACGCCGTCGATCCCGCTTACGCCCCGGTTTCCTAGAACTTGCACCCGCCGCGCCGCGGCCGGGAAAAAGGCGTCCATGTACCGGATGGGCATGCTGTTGCCGACGTACAGCACGATGTCGCCCGCCAGCGCGGCGGCCAGCTCGTGAAAAACGCGGCCTTCAAAAGGCTCCGCAACAGCCTCCACATGCTGCGCCAGCAGCTGGCGCGTTTCGTCGTTGAGCCGCCGCCAGGCGCGCATCCACCCGCTCGTCTCAGGCCCACCTCCGGCCTGCGCCTCCAGCACCTGGCAGAGCGCCCGGCAAAGCCCGGCCGGGTCGGCGTACACCATATCGCTGGCGGCAAGCACCGGGTCCCGCCACTGAGCGCCCGGGTCGACCACGATCTGCCTCCGCTCGGCGTATCGCTCCAAATACAAAAGAAAAGGCTTGGACACGGGCAAAGCCCCAAAGCGCACGATCACGTCGGGTGCGAGCACCGCCGCGACAGACCCGTCCCGGAGAAAAATGTCGTACGCGTCGATGACCGGGCCCGCCGGCGCCCCGGCGGGCAGCGACCGCAATCCCGACAAGGGGTCCGCGAGCACCGGCCAGCCGAGCCGTGCGGCCAGCTCCAAAATGGGCGCCGCCGCCTCGGCCGGCGTGTCCGGCCCGCAGGCGATGACGCCCCGCCTCGCGGCCGAGAGATCGGCCGCCAGCCGGTCTATGACCGCCGGCGGCAAAGTGCGCTCTCCGGCCGCCACGGCCGTGTAGGGGGCGTCGCCCTCCCGGCCGCCCCACGCCGCCGGAGCCGCATGCGCCGCCTCCGGCAGAGGTCCGGCCAGCGGCACGAGGGGTTCCCGCAGCGGGAAGTTGACGTGCACCGGACCGGCCGGCGCCGTCCGGGCGAGGCCTACGGCGCGGCTTGCGCACGTGCGGGCATAGCGCAGCATGGCCGTGGTCGCCTCGGGCAGCGCCATGTCCACGAACCACTTGGCGTGCGTCCCAAACAGCCTTACCTGGTCCATCGTCTGCATGGCGCCCACGTCCCGCAGCTCATGGGGCCGATCCGCCGTCAGCACCACAAGAGGCACCCGCGACAGGTTCGCCTCCACCACGGCGGGCAGGAAATTCGCCGCCGCCGTGCCCGACGTACAGACGACGGCCACGGGTTCCGCCAGGGCGCGGGCCATGCCCAGCGCGAAAAAGGCCGCCGACCGCTCGTCGATGTGCAACCACACCCGCAGGCCCGGATGGCCCGCGCAGAGCATGCTCAAAGGGGTTGAACGGGATCCGGGACAGATGACGACATGCCGCAAACCTGAGCGGGCCAGTTCTTCGACAAAGGCGCCCACGTAGGCGTGGGTCACTTGCTGCGTGTTCATCGCCCGTTCGCTCCCAAGGCGGCCAGCATCGGGCGGAGCTTCAGGCACGACTCCTCGTACTCGCTCTCGGGATCGGAGTCCGCGACGATGCCGCATCCCGCGTACAGCCACGCATCCTCGCCGTCCACGAGCGCGGAGCGGATGGCGACGGCGAACTCGCCTTCGCCCTTCCCATCGATCCAGCCGATCGGTCCCGCGTACCAGCCCCGGTCGCACGATTCCAGCCGCCGGATAAGGTGCAAAGCCTCGTTCTTTGGGTGACCGCCCATGGCCGGCGTCGGGTGGAGACGCTCGGCCAGCTCAAAGATGCTGACGCCGGCGGCGGCGTGCGCCCGGACCGGGGTGTAAAGATGCTGCACGTTGGCAAACTTGAGCAGCACCGGCTCCTCGGCCGCGGTGAGCTCCCGGCACAAAGGCGCGAGGCCCGACTTGATGGCCTCCAGCACCACCAAGTGCTCATGGCGGTTTTTGGCGCTGCTGAGCAGTTCGTCGCCGAGCCGGGCGTCCTCGCCCTCCGTGCGTCCCCGAGCGATGGACCCGGCCAAGCACGCCACCTCGACTTGGCCGCCCTGCAAGCGGACGAGCCGCTCGGGCGTCGCCCCGAGGAAGCACGCCCCGCCCCGCGCGACCGCGAACACGTAGCAGTCCCGGTAGTGCTCCCGCAAGAACCGCAGGGCGGTCTCGGGTACAAACCCGCCGGGAGCGTGCGCTTGCACCGTGCGGGCCAGGACGGCCTTCTCAAGCCTACCGGCCCGGATGGCCGCGACGACTTCCTCCACCGCCGCGAGCCACTGCACCTTTTCCGGAACGTCCCGCCGGGTGACACGACCGGCTCTCCCGGGCTCGCCGGCCTCTTTCTGCTCCGGCGCAGGAGCAGGCGGCACGCCGGCCCCCGTCGCCCACGCCGCGGCCAGCCTTTCTCGGCATGCGGCCAATTCCCCTTCCACCATGCGCCGGGCTGCGGCCGGCTCCCCGCCCGTGTGGGCCTGGACGTGCACCCACGCCCGCTGGCCGTCTACTTGGTACACCCACCGGGGAAACCAAAACCGGGCGTCGCCGAACGCTTTCCAGATGCCTTGGTGATCGCCGGCGGCGAACGCGAACCCGCCCATCAGGATCGGCCCCGGTGCGGGATCAACGGCCTCCGGCTCCGCCGCAGGCACCTCTTCGGTGCGAAAGCAAAGGGCGTTGCCGGCCATTGCCCGCCACTGCCCGGCGACGCCGGCAAAGCGGTCCTCGCCGGCAGCCGCCAGCGTCGCCACCGCACCCACGCCCACGAGCGCCACCCGCCGCGAGGGCAAGTACCAGAGCACCGCGTCCCAGCCTTGGCGGCGGGCCTCCTCAAACACCCGCACGGGATCGGCCGCAGGGGCCGGCGCCACCAGGCTCACAAGGCGCGGCCCCTCCTCCGGGCACGGTCGCTCCCGCAGCGGCGAATCGGTTCCGGGCCGTTCCATGACAGCCGTCTCCGTGGTCACGGGTTTGCGCCTCCTTGAGGATCGGCGCCGATGCTGCGCAAAAGCATGGCCCGCAGCTCGGGCAAAGCTTTGTCCAAGGGGTCAGGCTGGCCGGTGTAGATCCAGCGGGTGACCACTTCGTTGATCGCCCCGAGCCACATGTAGGCCGCAAGCTCGGTGTCGAGGGGCTTGATGCTCCCTTCGGCCACCGCCCGGTCGAGGTAGCGTTTGATAAGCCCGGCAAACCCGGCATGGAGCTGAAACAGCTTGTCGTTGAAGGCATGGCCTAGCCCGGCCGCCTCGATAAGGAGGATCCGGGCGAGCCGGCGGCGCTTCGCGAACTCGGCGAGCACCGTCCGCAGCGCGGCGTCCACCTTGCTCAGCGCGCCTTGCTCCTGCTCGATGGCGGCTTCCACCCGCCGCAGGAGCAGCGCGTACATGTGGTCCACCAGGGCCAGAAAGATCCCTTGCTTGTTTGGGAAGAAATGATAAAAGGAGCCCTTCGACGTGTCCGAGGCGCGCACGATGTCATCCACCGCTGCGGCATAGTACCCCTTCTCGGCGAACACGTCCGCGGCCGCCTCGAGGATGCGGCGCTTCGTCTCGGGCTCTCCCGCGGTTTCCACCAGCTCGGAGTGCTCCATGGGTCCCCACCGCCTTTACGCGGCTAAAAGCGTGGGCTTCCAGATATCCACTAGACCGACGCGTCGGTCTGCCCACTTCCCAGCATACCTCCGCGGCCCGAACAAGTCAATTTGCATGCCTGCGGCGAGAGGGCCCTTCTTCCCCTTGGCCACTGGGCGATCGTGCGCGCACAAGTGCGTCCACGGGCTCGCCCACAGCACGCCGCGTGAAGTATACAACATACCTTACGAGAACCGGAGGACGGAACAGTTTCTGCGTCGAATCGTGCTCGACATTTATACGTAAAGTGGCTCAGTCAGCCTCAAAATCGCCCCGGCTCTTCCCACGCCGGGCCCAGGAGGAAGTCCCCGTGAACGTGGAAACCGCGACGGCACAGCTCACCAACCCGTTTCACAGCGCGCAGCGGCAGCTGTTGCACGCGGTCGAGCAGCTCGGGCTCGACCGGGCCGTGTACGAGGTGCTCAAGGAGCCCGAACGGGTGATCACGGTGTCCATCCCCGTGCGGATGGATGACGGCAGCCTGCGCACGTTCATCGGCTACCGCTCCCAGCACACCATGGCCACGGGGCCGGCCAAGGGCGGCATCCGCTTTCACCCGGACGTGACCTTGGACGAAGTCAAGGCGCTGTCCATGTGGATGACGTTTAAGTGCGCCGTGGTGCAGCTGCCCTTCGGCGGCGGCAAAGGCGGCGTCGTGTGCAACCCCAAGACGATGTCCAAGGGAGAGCTGGAGCGGCTCAGCCGCGGTTATGTGCGGGCCATCGCACCGTTCATCGGCCCCGAGAGGGACATCCCCGCCCCGGACGTCTACACCGACGCCCAAGTCATGGCCTGGATGATGGATGAGTACTCGCGCCTTACGGGCAACGACTCCCCCGGCGTCATTACGGGGAAACCGCTGGTCATCGGCGGGTCGGTGGGGCGGACGGAGGCAACGGCGTTCGGCTGCGTCATCGCGGCCCGGGAAGCCGCCCGTGACCAAGGCTGGGACCTGGAAGGCGCCACCGTCGTCATCCAAGGATACGGAAACGCGGGCAGCATCAGCGCCCGCCTCCTGCACGAACTGGGCGCCAAGGTCATCGCCGTCAGCGACTCATCGGGCACCGCCTACGATCCCCGGGGGCTTGACCCGGTTGCCCTCCTGGCCCACAAGCGGCGTACCGGCAGCGTCCGCGGCTTTCCGGGCAGCCAGGAGGTACCGGCGGAGCAGTTCCTGACGCTGCCGTGCGACGTCCTCATCCCGGCCGCCATGGAAAACCAGATCACGGCGGAAAACGCCCCCAAGATACGGGCGCGGCTCATCGTGGAGGCGGCCAACGGGCCGACGACGCCGGAGGCGGACCCGATCCTGTTTAAGCGGGGCGTCACCGTCGTGCCCGACATTTTGGCCAGCGCGGGCGGCGTCACGGTGTCGTACTTCGAGTGGGTGCAAAACCTCAACCGGTGGTACTGGGGCGAAGAAAAAGTCAGCCGCCGCCTGGAGCGGGCGATGGTGCGGGCGTGCCAGCGGGTGCTGGAGCTTGGCAAGGAGCACCGGGTCAACTTGCGGGAGGCCGCGTACATGGCCGCCCTCGAGCGAGTGGCCGCAGCCCTCAAAGCCCGGGGCTGGATCTAGCGTCAATTGAAACCGGCGGCCGCCCAGCGCTGGGCGGCCGCTTCCATTCTCAAGCCACGAACCGTCGCCGGCCAAAGACACGATGGCTGGTCCAGACGCCGTCGCCGGCCTTAGGAGTCCTCCACGCGGCCGGCGATGTCTTCGACGATGATCGTTCCGACCATGCCCATCAGCTGGTGCGCGCTGACGGTACATAAGATTGAGTACTCACCCGGCTCGGTGAACAAGAAGCTCCACTCCTCGCCCGGCTGCAGGATCGGCGACTCGAACAGCCCCGGCTGCGTGCCCACCTTGGGGCTCGAGCCGTGGACGACGTTGTGGGGCCGGTCGTCCTCGTTGGCAAACACGACCATCGTCCCGGGACGGATCCGCACCACGTCCGGCACGTAGCGCAAGTTGCGCATGACTACCGTCACCGTTTCGACGGGTTCGGCGCCGGGCGCGACAGCGGTCTCCGCGGGCCGCTGCAGCGACTGGTCCGCATCAAGGAAACCGGCGAACAAGACCACGACGATGGCCGCCATGGTCACCAGCCGGGCGAGGGGGGTCAGCAACACCGTTCACTCCTTGAGAGGCAGTCTAACAAAGGCCCGTCTGGCCTCGGGAGGTACGGACCTCCCGCAAAAAAGGGACAAATGTCCCACGACGCCGCAGGGAAATCGGTGGTGCCGGCAAGGCGCGCCGCGACAGCGCTCCCGCCGCCGGGCTCGCCCAAAGCGCCCGGCGGGCTCCTGCGGCCTTCGCACCCACAATGCAGGGAATCCCCATCGACTTACGAAGATTATTTGGATACACCCTATGGAGGTGTTGCCGGCATGTCCACGCACAAGCCCGGGCCTGCGACGGTCTCTCCCGCCCAGCGGATCGCGTATCCGGCCCTCGGAGCGGCGCTGGTCACCGTCGCGACCATCTTCATCCAGATCCCGATGCCCGCCGGGCAAGGCTACGCGAACCTCGGCGACGGCGTCATCTTTATCCTGGCCGCCCTCTTTGGTCCCCTCGTGGGGGCAGCCGCCGGCGGCATCGGCTCCGCCCTGGCGGACGTCCTCACCGGCTACGCGGTGTGGGCGCCGTTCACCCTGATTATCAAGGGCCTGGAGGGCTGGATCGCAGCCAGGCTCGTCCACGAGACGTTCCGCGCCCGGGGCTTGACGCCGCCGGTGCTGCTCGGATTCGTCGCGGCCGCCCTGTGGATGATGGCCGGCTACTTCCTGGCCGGTGCGCTCCTGGCCGGCAGCTGGGAAGCGGCGGTCGTCGGCCTCCCCTTCAACGCCCTGCAAGGCGGCGTGAGCCTGGCCGCGGCGTCGGCGCTGCTTGGCACCTTGCGGGCGGCCCTCCGGGGCACGGCCCACTCAAAGCGCCCGACGGCCGGGTGAGACCAGGCACCCGTGGGGGTTTGAGTGGCCTTGAACCCCCAAGGGAAGGAACAGCGCCGCGGGCTCGGGAATGGTTGCATGGGACGCGCCGGTCCCGGCCCGCCCGGCGTCCGGCCGTTTCCGACCAGCAGCGCTTTTATGGAAAGGATGTGTGCGCCGTGGTGACCTCCACATCGCGCCGGTGTGCGGCCGGCCGGGGGTTTGGTATGGTCCTCGGGGCCATGCTGCCGGCCCTTTTTGTCGTCCTGCTCCTGGTCCCGCTCACACTGGCAGCCGCCGACGACGATGTGCCGCTGATCCCGCGCGAGCTTCTGTTTGGCAACCCCGAGCGGGCGGCCGTGCGCATCAGCCCGGACGGCAAGTACATCAGCTTCCTGGCGCCCAGCGAAGGCGTGCTCAACGTCTGGGTCGGTCCGCTGGACGACCCGGCCGCGGCCCGGCCGGTGACCCACGACCGGGGCCGCGGGATCCTGTCGTATGACTGGACGTACCTGGACGATTACCTCGTCTACGCCCAGGATACGGGCGGGGATGAGAACTGGAAGATCTACAGCGTCAACGTGGCCACCGGCGAAACGCGCCTTTTGACGCCTGCCGAGGGCGTGGCGGCCTTGGTCTGGGCGGTTTCCCCGCGCCATCCCGAGGAAATCGTCGTCGGCCTCAACGACCGCATCCCGATGTTCCATGACCTGTACCGGATCAACCTGCGCACGGGCGAGCGGGAGCTCCTCTTCTTAAGCGAAGGCGAGTTCAACTACGTCCTCGACCTGGACTACAACGTCCGCTTCCGCGCCTTCGTCACGCCCGACGGCGGGACGTTGGTGCTGCAAGAGGTCGCCGGACAATGGCAGCCTTTTGCCGTCATCCCCATGGAGGACAGCCTGACGACCGCCGTGATCGCCCTGGACGCCAGCGGCCGGTACGTGTACATGACCGACAGCCGCGGGCGGGACACGGCCGCGCTGGTCCGGGTCGACCTGGAGACGGGCGCCGCCGAGGTGCTCTACGAAGACCCTCGAGCCGACATCGGCAACGCGATCGTCCACCCGGTGGAAGGCATCCCGCAAGCCGCCGGATCCATCTACGAGCGGTGGACGTGGACCGTGCTGGATGAGCGCATCGCCGCCGACATGGAGTTCCTGCTGGGCGTGGCCGACGGCAACCTCGAAGTGCTCAGCCGCACCAACGACGACCGCACGTGGCTCGTCGCCTATGAGGTAGACGACGGCCCCGTCCGCTACTACCGCTACGACCGGGACGCCCGGCAGGCGACGTTCCTCTTTACCAACCGGCCGGCGCTTGAGGGGTACACCCTTGCCCGCATGCACCCCGTGATCATCCGGTCCCGGGACGGCCTCAACCTGGTGAGCTACCTGAGCCTGCCGCCGTGGCATGAGCCCGAGTCCGGCCTCACGCCCGCAGAGCCCCTGCCGATGGTCCTGGAAGTCCACGGCGGCCCGTGGGCCCGGGACTACTGGGGCTATTACCCCGTCCACCAGTGGCTGGCCAACCGGGGCTACGCGGTGCTCAGCGTCAACTTCCGCGGCTCCACCGGCTTCGGCAAGGCGTTCCTCAACGCCGGAAACCGCGAGTGGGGCGCCAAGATGCACGACGACCTGGTGGATGCGGTCCGGTGGGCCATCGACAACGGCATCGCGGACCCGGACAAGATCTGCATCACCGGCGCCAGCTACGGCGGTTACGCGGTGCTCGCGGGGCTCACCTTTACGCCCGACCTGTTCGCCTGCGGCGTGGACATCGTCGGCCCCTCCAACTTGGTGACGCTCCTCGAATCCATCCCCCCCTACTGGGAGCCCCAGGTGGAGCAGCTCGTCAGCCGGGTGGGCGAGCACCGCACGCCGGAAGGCCGCGAGTTCCTGCTCTCCCGCTCGCCGCTGACGTATGCGGACCGGATCCGCCGGCCGCTGCTCATCGCCCAGGGCGCCAACGACCCGCGGGTCAAGCAGCAGGAGTCGGAACAGATCGTGGCGGCCATGCAGGCCCACGGCATCCCGGTCACCTACGTGCTGTACCCCGATGAGGGCCATGGATTCGTGAGCGAGCCAAACCGGATGTCGTTCTACGCCGTCCAGGAAGCCTTTCTCCACCAGCAGCTGGGCGGCCGCTTCGAGCCCATCGGCGACGACCTGGCTGGGTCTTCCATCACCGTCCCGGTCGGCGCCGAGCACGTGGAGGGCCTCGCCGAAGCTCTCGCACGGCTTGAGCGGTAGACGGAAACCTGCGGCGCCCGCTATTGCCGAGCGGCGGGCGCCGCTTCGCTTTTCTTTTGCCCGCCCGGTGGGTCAGCCCGGCCGCCTGCCGGAATCCCGGCGGCCTGTTCCCGGCGGGTATTGGCAACTTCTTCCTCTATTTCCAACACCCCCCTCCCCCGCCGCGGAGGATTGCCGCTCCGCCCGTTCGAACCTTTCAGGAAGGCGCCGGCTTGAGAGGGACGGCGCGCCGCGACTCAGGACGAACGGAAAGGAGGGTGCCTGTGCTTGAGCTGATCGGCTTTATCGTCGTCCTGTGGTTTTTGTGGGACAAGATCATGCCCAAGTGACAACCGCACGGGCCGCGCCAAGCGAAAGGCCGGGGGGCAGGAAAGGGCACGGGCCGTGCGGAAACTCGGGGTAACGTATCGTGAAGGAGGCCGCTCGGGGACAGGATGGTGCGCGCGGGCGTCCTGTTGTTGATGATCTTGGCCGTGCTGCTGGCGGGCGGCCCCGGTTCGCCTGCCGCCGAGCGGACGTTGGCGCAGGACCAAGCCTTCTCCGGTTCCGCCCCGGGGCAAGCCGTCCCGGCCGTCCACCAGCCGACCGTACAGGACCTTTGGCAAGTGCAGGCCGTCCTCCGGGCGCTGGGGATGTACGACGGGTCCCTGACGGGGGCCTTTGACGCGGCCACGAGCGCCGCCCTGGAGCGGCTGCAGCGTCGCTACGGCCTGCGGCCGACCGGCGTTCTCGACCAGGATACTCTGGCCTTCTTGGGCGGTCCCGCCGACCTTCTGGACCGGCAGGCGCGTTTTCTGTACACCGTCCAGCCGGGCGACACGTTGTCGGAGCTCGCGGTGCGCTTTGGCGTATCCGTACCCCGCATCTTGCGCTACAACCCCAACGTCTCGTCCGCGAACCGCATCTACGTCGGCCATCAGCTGGTCATTCCGGTGGAGTTTCCCATGCCGGCCCAGTACGAGGTGCTCCGGGTGCAGGTGCTGCCCGAGCGGTTTCTCGGCTCCTATCTCGTCAACGTGGCGTTTGCCGACGCGGACCGGTTGGCCGACGACCTGGCGACCTTGCTGCGCCAGAAGGGCTTTGAGGTGCAGTACGAACACCGGGCGCTGGACGGGATCACGGTCCGCAACCAAAGCATCGGCCTAGGTCGCATCACCTTTAGCCCCTACCGCTCCGAATCCCTCACCCGGGTAGACGTGGGGCTGCTTGTGGCCAGCGGCGACGCCGCAAACCTATAACAGCGGCCCCGGCGTCATCCGTCGACGACGAGCTTGTAGCCAAACCCCCGCACCGTCTGGATGAGGCCAGCTCCCTCCCGCTCGGCTTCGAGCTTGCTGCGCAGGAAGTAGATGTACTTTTTGACGTCCTCGGCCGAACCGTCATGCACCCGCTCCGGCCACACCGCCTGCAAAATCTCCTGGGTGGAAAACACCCGCCCGGGCCTGGACGCCAGGAGCCGCAGCAGCTCGTACTCCTTGGGGGAGAGCGCGACCGGCCGTCCGGCTAGGCGCACTTCCTTGGCCTCGTCATCTACGACCAAGGGCCCTACCGCGATGACGCTGCCTGAGGTCTTGGCCTGCGCCCGCCGCATCACGGCGCGAATGCGGGCGTCGATCTCTTTGAGGTCGAAAGGCTTGGTGACGTAGTCGTCGGCACCTTCCGTGAGACCTCGCACCTTGTCGTCGGTGCTGTTGTTGATGGTCAGCATGATGACGGGTACCGAGCTCAAGCTGCGGATCTCCCGGAGGACGCTCCAGCCGTCCATGTGCGGCATGTTGACGTCGAGCAGCACCAGGTCCGGATCGTGGGCCAGGAAGCTGTGCAAAGCCTCCCGGCCGTCGGCGGCCGGAAGCGTCTCAAAGCCTTTGGCCGTCAGAAATTTAGACAAAAGCCGCAGCGCCGACGGATCATCTTCGGCGATCAGGATCTTGGTCACCGCCGCCAACCTCCTCGCGCTGACAATATCTTGAGATAGCGCTCGCGCCACGCCTTGGTCTCCGCGAGCGCCCGGGCCACCGGCGACTTGGCCGCGGCCGGTGGGGCCGGCACCGGCGCGCCGGGAGCGGCCTGCGGCGCGTTCGTGCGGGCGGGCGCGAGCCCCGCCGGCAGCGCCCCGGGCGTCGCCCCGGCACCGCCGGGCAACCCGGATCCGGCTCCTGCGCCCACCGTCGCCGCCCCTGGCGCCGCCCCTTCGCCTTCCTGCGGCACGGCGCCGGCGGGCGGGTCTCCGGGCAGGGTGACCACAAAACAGGCGCCGCCGCCGGGTGCCTCCTCCACGGTTACGTCGCCGCCGTGGGCCCGGGCGTAGCGGCGCACCACGGCAAGGCCGAGCCCGAGGCCTTTATGCTCGCCCGCCTCGTCCTTATGCAGCCGCTCAAACGGTTCAAACACCCGCTCCCGGTCTTCGGGCGCGATCCCTGGCCCGCTGTCGATAACGGAAATGCGCACCCCGCCCTCGGCCGGCTGCTCGACCCGCACCGCAACCCGGCCTTCCGGCGTGTACTTCACCGCGTTGTGCAACAGGTTGATCAGGATCTGCTTGATCTTGGTCTCATCCGCTTGGACGGTTTCCACGCCCCCCGGTTCAACGACCAGGTCAAGCCCTTTGCGCTGGGCCAGCGGCCGCACGTAATCCATGGCTTGGGTGACGATGGCGGGCAGCGCCACCGCGGTCACGTGCACCCGGTCGGTGCCGGAGGCATTGAAGTTGAGGATGTTGTCAATGAGCGACAGCAGGTGATTGCCGGCGGCCAGCACCGCGTGGATGTCGGCTCGCTGCTCCGCGGTCAGCGGCCCGTCGACGCCCTCCAGGAGCAGCTGGCAGTAGCCCCGCACGCTGTGCAGGGGCGTCTTAAGCTCATGCCCGATCATGGCCAGAAACTCCGACTTGGCCCGGTAAGCGGTGCTCAGCTCCGCATTGACCCGCTGCAGCTCATCGTTGCGGCGGGCGATCTCCTCCGCCATCCGGTTAAAGGCGCGGGCCAAGTCTTGCAGCTCCTGCGATCCTTGGATGGAAACCCGGGCGCCAAAGTCGCCCGCGCCCAGGCGCCGGATGGACGCCATGACCCGCTCAAGGGGCTTTAAGATGGCCGAATAGAGGCCAAAGGCCAGCGCCGCGCCGAAGGCGGTAAAGAGGCCCGTCAAGCCCATCATCACCGCCCAGTTTTGCCGCACCTTCTCCTGTACCACTTCCAAGGAAACGCCGAGGCGGACGTAACTTGGGCTCGGCTCGCCGGGCAGCATGCGCACGAGGTCCAAGTGCAGGTAGCGGTCGGTCAGAAGCTCCCTCAGCGCCGGCAGCGAGGCCGGGTCGGTTTCCACGGGGAAAAGGAGCGCCGGCGTCAACGCCGACTCGGTCACGACGCGGCCCGCCCGCACGACCTGCGCGTACAGCACGTCGCCGATGGCCATCCGGTGGGTCAGCATGTTGAGGCTGAGCTCGCGCTCAAGGGGATCGATGATGCTCATCAGGCGCACGGCTTCGCCGGCCAACTCCGCGACGAGCTGCTCGCCCCGGGTGACCAGCTGCTCCCGCAAGTCCACGGTGGAACGGTACGTGGCCACCGCCGCGAGGGTCAAGGACAACAGCCCGCTGAAGGCCACCATGGCCATGATAAACGTGACTTTTAACGGCCTTGGCCGAAAAGGCTTCGGATACAGCCGCTCCCGCATGCGCGCCCGCTCTCCCGCCCGCCGGCGCCGCGGCACGACCGCCACCGGCGGCCGGCGTTGTCGCATGGGAGTTCTCCCCGCCGCCAGCCCGGTTCCTCCCCCGGCCCCGGGCTTGACCCGCTTTCCCTCGCTTTTCCACCGATTTAAGACCTCACGGGCATGCACCTTGAATGGCTTTCCCACACTCGGGGTTTTAGACTGAAGACAACGGGTCACGGGGCAAACGCCCCGCCACCTCACGATGAGGCTGACGAGACGAACTTGCAGGAGGTGATGATCCCCCCTGACCTGCGGCGCCAGGGATTCTCAAGGACACTCCCCGACCCCCGGACCCCTGGCAGCCGCTCCCCTTCGGCATCAGCAAACGATATCCCCGCGCGCAAGGGGGCTGCCCAACGGGCGGCCTTCTTGCTTTCCGCGCCCTGTGCGCCCGTGGGGACGTCCCGCACGGGTGGCTCTATCCGCTCCGTCTACGGTTTCCCCCGCGGCCGGCCGAGCGGAGCGTCCCACCCGGATTTGCCGGCCATGCAGGACCCCGTAGGTCGATGGCTAATTGACTTGCGGGAGGCGAAACGTCAATGAATCAACAATTGACCGACCGTCCGCGCTCCGCGGACATTTTGGCGGAACACAACCGCTGGGTGGCCCGGGCCAAGACGCCCCACGTGGGATTTGTCGCGGCCAAGGCGCGCGGCGCGGTGCTCACGGACGTCGACGGGCGCGAGTACATCGACTTTTCCGGCGGCGTCGGCTCCTTAAACGTGGGCCACTGCCACCCCAAGGTCCTGGCGGCCGTGCGGGAGCAAGTGGAACAGTTTATGCACACCGACTACGCCGTGGTGCCGTACGAGGTGTACGTCCAAGTGTGCCGCCGCCTGTGCGAGGCCGCGCCCGGCAGCACGCCCAAGAAGGCGCTCCTTTTCAACACCGGCGCCGAAGCCGTCGAAAACGCCATCAAGATCGCCCGCTACGCCACGGGGCGGCCGGCCATCATCGCTTTCGAAGGCGCGTTCCACGGCCGTACCTACGGGGCCGTGTCGCTCACAAGCCGCGTCCACCCCTACAAGGCCGGGTTCGGGCCGTTCCTGCCCGAGGTGTACCGGGTTCCCTACCCCAACCCGTACCGGGGCGTCACGACCGACATGGTCATGGAGAGCCTCCACCGGCTGTTTAAGACGGGCGTCGCCGCGACCGACGTGGCCGGCATCATCGTCGAGCCCATCCAGGGTGAAGGAGGCTACATCGTCCCGCCCGACGATTTCCTGCCGCGCCTAAGGGAGCTCGCGGACGAGCACGGCATCGTGCTCATCGTCGACGAGGTGCAGACGGGCTTTGGCCGCACCGGGCGCATGTTTGCCTGCGAGTACGCGGGCATCGAGCCCGACGTGATGACGGTGGGCAAGTCTTTAGGCGGCGGCCTGCCGCTCAGCGCCGTCGTCGGCAAAGCGGGGATCATGGACGCGCCCATCCCGGGCGGCCTTGGCGGTACGTTCCCCGGAAACCCGGTGGCGTGCGCCGCGGCGCTGGCCGTGTTTGACATCATCGCGGAGGAAAACCTGCTCGCCCGGGCCGATCACATCGGGCGCGTCATGATGGACCGCATGGGCGATTGGCGCGACCGGTTCCCCTTTGTGGGCGATGTGCGCGGCCGGGGCGCCATGATCGGCATGGAGATCGTCAAGGACAAGACCAGCAAGGAGCCGGACGGGCCGCTGACGAGCCGCATCGTCCGCCAGGCGTGGGAAACCGGCGCCATCATCCTCCAGGCGGGCGTCGACGGCAACGTCCTCCGTTTCCCCATGCCCCTTGTCATCACGGACGAGCAGCTCAACCGGGGCCTAGACATCCTCGAGCAGGCGATGATCGCGGCCGCCGGCCAAGGCTAAGGTCTCACGCAATCCCGTCGCCCCGCAAGGCGCACCGCGGGCGGCCCGCCGTCAGCGCTGGATCCGGACGGGGTCGGCTCCGGCCGGCACCGGCTCCAGCACGATGCGCTGGCCGCCCACCGGCGTGCCGCTCACGTAAACGCTCGCCCATCCGGCCAAGTCGCCGGGCTGCACGGTGTCGCCGCCGCTCCGGGGCACCCACGCGAGCACGTCCCAGACGCCCGTGGGCACATGCTGGACGGTAAACCCGCCCTGCGGCCGGGCCCAGACTTCCTGCTGCACCGCAAAGGCGCTTCCCTCCCGCCGGCCCAGGAGCACCCGCACATCCTCAAGCCCCGGCGGATCCGCCACCGTCAAGGCGCCGAAAGCGTCCAGGAAACCGCACGGCCCGTAGCGCTCCGCATCGTACGCGCCGAGCCCGCTCCCGCGGGCCGCGCCGAGGCAGAGGGCCGCCTTGATGCGCTCAGGCTCCGTGACGCCCGCGGCGTGCAGCAAAGCCGCCACGCCGGCCACGTGGGGCGCGGCCATGGAGGTGCCCTGGGAGCCCTGGTACTCGGGGCCTGCCGTGCGGTTGGCGCTCCAGACGTCCCAAGAGCCGCCGCCGCCCGGGGCGAACAACGTAACGTGCGGCCCATAGCTCGAGTACCAGGCGCGCTGGGGGCCGCCCGGTCCGGGGTACAGGGCGCCGACGGAGATGACCCGCGGGTCGCACGCGGGGAAAAAGGGACTTGCGTCACCGGAATTGCCCGCCGCGGCAATGACCGTGACGCCCCGGCGATACGCGCGCTCGAGCTCTTCGGCCAGCGCGGAGGCTGACAACGCCCCGACCAGCCCTGCCTCCGTCCCCAGGCTCATGTTAATGATGTGGGCGCCGTTGTCCACCGCCCAGCGTACGCCCGTCGCGACCACGTCCAGCGTGCCCATGTAGCCGGTGCCGCCCGCGCCGTCCCGCCAGCGCAGCACCCGCACGGGCATGATGCGGACGTCCCACGCGACCCCGGCCCCGCCGGCGCCGTTGTTCGTGAGCGCGCCGATGATGCCCGCCACGTGGGTGCCGTGGGCCAGCGCGCCCGGCGGCCCGTCATCGCTCAAGGGGCCTTCCCGGCGCGTGAACGCGTCATAAGGCTTGTACCAGCGGGCGTCGCCCATGTCCGGATGGTCCATCTGAAAGCCGCCGTCCAGCACCGCCACGATCACCGTGTCGCTGCCCGTGTGGCCCGCGGCCCACGCCTCCGGGATATTGGCCATCTCAAAGTGCCACCGCTGCCGGCCGTATTCGGGATCGGCGGGCTCCACGGCCAACCCGGTGAAGACCCGGTTTGGCTCCACCGATCTGACGGAGCCGTGCCGCTGCAGCACCTCGTAGGCCCTAAGCAGCGCCAGCCGGTCCGCCGAGCGGGCGAGATAGGCGTCGAGAACGTCGTTGTAGTCGACGATCTCCAGGCCGAGGGACTTAAGCAGCCCAGCGGCCCTCCCGGGGCTGATCCCCGTGTGAAACCGGACCACCAGTTCTTCGGCGTCAAAGGGCAGCCACGGGAGACCCACCGCCTGAGTCCCGGCCCAGCCGCAGTAATTGTAGCCGGCAAAGGATACGGTACCGCTGACGACGCCGCCGGTGGGCAAGGCAAAGCAGCCGCTAAGAAGCAGGGCCGCCGCCAGCAGCCAGACGATGGGGCCTCCATGCCGCCTGATCAACACAGGTTTGTCCTGTCCCGCTTCCTTAAGTTTCGCCGCGAGGCCGCCGCCTGCTCGGGACCCCGGGGCGCTGCACACTTCTCCCCGGCGCCTCCCAGTTCCTCCCAGCTGGCGCCGGCGCCCCGCTGAGCCGCGCCTTCCGGCAGGAATCAAGCCGCCCCGGGGGCGAACTGCTGGACCATGGCCATCACCCGACTGCGCCTGGGCCGGTTGGCCGCCGCCGGTCTTATAGCCGCCCTCGCGCTGGCTGCCATCACGGGACAGTGGGTGCGGAACCCCGCGACCGACGAGGCCGGGCCGTCTCCGGCGATGGCGATCGAGGCGCGGGTGACCCGGGTCATCGACGGCGACACCATCGTGGTGCGGACGGCGGATGAGCGCGAGGAAACCGTCCGCTACATCGGCATCGACGCGCCGGAGATCGACTGGCAGGCGGAAACCGGCCCCGGCTGGGCGGCCCGCACGGCCAACCAGCGGCTCGTCGGGGGCCGCACGGTGCGCCTTGAACTCGACGCCGAGGAGCGCGACAGATACGGGCGGCTCTTGGCGTACGTGCATGCAGGCGATGTGTTCGTCAACGCCCGCCTCGTCGAGCAAGGCCACGCGCTGGCGCTCGTGGTGCCGCCCAACGAGCGGTACGCCGACCTGCTCCTGGCCATGCAGAGGCTTGCCTTGGCCGAAAACCGCGGGCTCTGGGCCGAGGCGGAAGGCCTCCTTGTGGACGCGGCGGAGGCGCACCGGTACATCGGCTTCGCCGCCACGGTCCAAGGGGTTGTGCGCAGCGTCTACCAAGACCCGGGCAGCGGCATCGTCCTGCTCCGCTTGGGGCCCGCTGCCCGGCGCGACTTCACCGCCGTCATCCGCCCGCCCTTCACGGACCTTTTCCCCTCGCCCACCGGTTTCCAGGGCCGGCGCGTGCGGGTGCGGGGCGTGGTGGAGGAGTTCCAGGGACAGCCGCAAATCGCGGTGCAGCTTCCAGCCCAGATCGAGGTGATGGAGTGATGCAGCGCCTTTTCCCGGCCCTCGGCGGCCACGTGGAACCCGACGTCATCTACGACGACCTTGAGTTCCCGCCCGGGCGGGGCGGGCGCCCCTACACGGCCCTCAACATGGTGACGACCGTTGATGGCAAGACGACCGTCGACCACAACCGCAGCCGCGCTCCTATCGGCAGCCCCGTGGACCGGGTGCTCATGAAGCGGCTGCGGGCGAGCTTTGACGCCGTCATCCGGGGTGCGGGGACGGTGCGGCTCGACTCGTTTTATCCGGGTGTTCCCCCTGAGCTTGAGCATCGGCGGATCGCCCGGGGACTCGCCCGGCAGCCGCTGGCCGTCGTCGTGACGACCACCGGCGACTTGCCCCTCACGGCTCCGTATTTTCAAAAGGCCCCCCGCCGCCCCCTGGTCATCGCCGCGGCCAGCGTGCCCGAGGAGCGCCTCCGACGCATCGCCGGCGTCGCCGACGTAGCGGTCATGGACGGAAGCCCGCTGGACCTCGCCGCGGCCTGGCGCTTGCTCTACGAAGCCTATGGCGTCCGGCGGCTGCTCTCCGAAGGCGGGCCCCGTTTCAACCATGCCTGCCTTGCGGCGGGGCTTTTGGATGAGCTTTTCTGCACCGTCGCGCCGCGTATCGCGGGCTCGGCCGCCGATCTGACGATGGTCTCCGGGCCGTCGGTCATCGAGCCTATGCCCCGCCTGGAGCTTGTATCCGCGTACTGCCACGAGAGTGAACTGTACCTGCGCTGGCGGCGGGCGGACGCGGCGGCGGACAGCTTGGGCGCAGGAGGGACGGCCTCCGGCAGCGTATAGCTCCAGCAGGTCCGCTCTCTGCGCCAGGCAGGCAAAAAGAGCCGCACAGCGGTCATCGGGAAAGGAGCTCCAAAAGTGACAGACTTTTTCCGGATCGATGATCTTCTTGCTCCCGAAGAAAAAGCGCTCCGGGACATGGTGCGCCAGTTCGTCGACGAAACCATCGTCCCCCACGCCGGCCGCCTGTGGGAGAAGGGCGAGTTCCCGCGGGAGTGGCCGGCGCTTTTTGGCGAACGCGGCCTGCTGGGCGCCAACTTGCCGGAGGAGTACGGCGGCGCGGGCGTGAGCAACATCGCCTACGGCCTCATCATGCAGGAGCTTGAGGCCGGGGACTCCGGCGTGCGCAGCTTCGCGTCGGTCCAGGGTGCGCTGGTCATGTACCCCATTTACAAGTTCGGCAGCGAAGAGCAGCGCCGGCACTGGCTGCCCCGCCTGGCCCGGGCTGAGGCGATCGGTTGCTTTGGCCTGACCGAGACGTCCGCGGGCTCCGATCCCGCCGCCATGACGACCCGCGCCCGCAAACGGGACGGGGGCTGGGTGCTAAGCGGCACCAAGATGTGGATCACCAATGGATGCATGGCCGACGTGGCCGTCATCTGGGCCAAAGACGACGACGGCGAAATCCGCGGCTTTCTGGTGGAAACCAGCACCCCCGGTTTCACCGCCGTAGAGATTAAGGAGAAGGCCTCCATGCGCCTCTCCAACACGGCGCAGTTGTTCCTCGACGACGTGCGGGTTTCCGACGACGCGCGCCTGCCCGGCGCCAAGGGTCTGCGGGCACCGCTGGAGTGCCTGACGCAAGCCCGCTACGGCATCGCCTGGGGCGTGCTGGGCGCGGCCCGGGCGTGCTACGAAGAGGCGCTGCGCTACGCCTTGCACCGGCAGGCCTTTGGTCAGCCCATTGCGGCCAAGCAGATCATCCAGGAACGGCTCGTGGACATGTTGGTCGAGCTGACCAAGGGGCAGCTCGTCGCCTGGCGCTTGGGCCAGCTTAAAGACGCCGGCCAGCTGCAATACAGCCAGGTGTCGCTGGCCAAGCGCAACAACGTGCGCCACGCGCTCAACATCGCCCGGCAGGCCCGCACGATCCTCGGCGCGTACGGGATCACCCTCGGCCACCAGGCCATCCGCCACGCGGCCAACCTGGAAACCGTCGACACGTACGAAGGAACGTACGACGTGCACACCCTCATCCTCGGGCGGGAGATTACGGGCATCGGGGCCTTTTGAGGTTGTGGCCGCTGCTGCACCGGAACGCGCCAGCGGGCGTGAGCATCAACTCCGGGTGCGGACACCCGGAGCGGCTCACGCCCGCATTCTTTGCCTGCGACGGTCGGACTTGTCCAAGCGCCGGCCCCGTGCATTCACCGGGGGACGCCAGGGCGCCGGCGTCTAGAGTTCGGGGCCTTCAAACTGGATGGTAAGCGGGCGGCTCTGGGCGGCGACCCTCAGGCGGGCCGCCTCGGCAAGCCGGAAATGGCGGCGCGCCGCCTCCCCGGCCCGGTCCGGGTCACGGTCCCGCAGCGCTTCCAGGATCTCCCGGTGTTCCTGGCAAGCTTCCTCCCGGCGGCCCGGCAGCAAGTAGCTCGTCGTCTGGTGGGTGAGAATCCGGTCCCGCAGCTGGCGCAGCTGGTGGGCAAGCAGCCGGTTGCGGCTCGCCCGCCAGATGGCCTCGTGGATCGCGTTGTTCGTCTCGACCATCCGGTCCACGTCGCCCTGGGCGACCGCCTCCTCAAACTCCTCCTGCAGATGTTCCATGGCCAAAAGTTCGACTTCGCTGATGGACTGGGCGGCAAGCCGCGCCGCGAGCTCCTCCAGCGCGTCCCGCACGACGCACAAATCCGCCACTTCGTCCGCGGACGGCTCGGCCACCACCACCCCGCGGTAAGGGATCACCTGCACGAAGCCTTCCGCTTCCAGCCGCTTGAGCGCCTCGCGCACGGGCGTCCGGCTGACCCCGGCGCGCCGCGCCAGATCTTCCTCCGACAACCGCTCCCCCGGGCGCAGCTGCCCCGCGGCGATCCACTCCCGCACGAGCTCATACACCATCGCGCCCCGCGAGAGGCCGACTTCCTGTGCCACCCCGTGTCCCCCTCTCACCGGATCAAGCCTCTGCAGCCTTGGATGCCTGCGTGCCGCCCGTGGCTTCGCCCTTCGGCCGTGGGCCGAAGAACTTGGCCAAATACGTCTCACGCTCCGGCGCCGCCGTCGCGATCTGGAGCAGCCTGTCTTCGACGTCGACGCCGGCAGACAGGGGCGCGTTGAGCGCGTGGCGCACGGCTTCCTTGGCCATGGCCACCGCGGTGGGAGGAAGTTCGGCCAAAAGCCGCGCCACAGTCAGCGACCGGGCGAGCAGTTGGCCGGCGGGAACGACTTCGGTGACGATATGGCATGCCCGGGCTTCCTCGGCCGACAGCCGCTCGCCGCTCAGGATGAGCCAGCGGGCGCGGATCGGGCCCAAGAGCCGGGGCAAAACTTGCGTCGACCAGCCGCCGGGAATGCCGCCCCACTGGACCTCCGGCAGCCAAAACTGCGCGTTTTCGGTCGCGATAACCGCGTCCGCAAGGAACAAGATCTCAAACCCGCCGCCGGCCGCGTGGCCGTTGACCGCCATGACCAGGGGCTTTGGAAACGCTTCCAACGCGCGCCACAAATCGACCAGCGGCCGCCGCGCCTCATACTCCCGGCCTTTCCACTCGCGGCGCTCCTTAAGGTCCGCTCCGGCGCAAAACACCCGATCCCCGGCCCCCGTGAGCACCACGGCGCGCACGTCGTCCGCGGCGTGCGCCTTTTCGACCACGTCCCGCAGCTCGGTCAAGGTCGCCCGGTCCAGCGCGTTCGCGGCCTCAGGCCGGTTGATGCGCACGAGCACGACGCTCTCTTCTTGCCACACCTGCAAACGCCTGTAGGATGGCCATTCCATGGTGCCCTCGCCTCCCTGCCGTCTCTACCGACCATCCGGTCGGCTGATCCGTAGCGTCAAGTCGCCGGCGGCCCCCCGCGCGCCGACCCCTACGTCTGAATTTCTCGTTTCTCTCGGGGCCACCTGCCGCACGCACGAGGGCCAAGCGCCTTGCTACGCGGTTTCCGGCAGGGCAACCGGCCCGTCCAAGGGCTCCTCCAGCTGGCGTACAAAGGCCTTGATGGCCGCCACCTGCTCGGGCGCCAAGGCCCCTCCTCTGGCCAGCACGTCAAACTTCACCCACAACACCTCGTCGGAGACCGGGTTGCGATGGCTGCCCACCGGGTGATCCGCTTCCCGGGTCCACGTGCGCCCGCCGGCGGTCTCCACCGTGAGCCGCGCCGGCCATGCCGCCGGGTAGCGGGCGTTCATCTCGTCGGTCACCCGCAGGGTAACCCGGCCGAGCAAGGAGCGCACCTCGGGGTCCGCCACAAGCTCGGGCGTAAACTCCTCCATAAACGCCCGGCCTTTGAGCCAGCCGACGGCAACGCAGTACGGGATGCTGAACTTTGCCTCATAGACCGTCCTCGGGTCGGTCTTGCCCGCCACCTGGACCGCGTCGCGGTACGTTTCGACGGTGATGGCCCGCACGTCGCCGGCCGGAACGGCGAGCTCCCGGGCAGCCGCGATGGCCAGGTCGATGGCGGTGTGCGTGTGGCCGCAGCAGGCGTGGAGCTTAAAGTCGTTCTCCACGATCTTGAAGTGCTCGCCCAGTCCGTCGGTTATCTTGGCCGGATTCGCGTCCACGGCCATGGCCCGGAAAAAGCCTTGCTCGCCTTCGAGGATGCGGGTGGCGCCCGTGAAACCGCCCCGGGCCAAATAGGCGGCCAGCAGGCCGTTGAGGGCCGCCTTGCCCGTGTGCAGCGGCTTGGACATCGCGCCGTCGGCCATGAACTCCCACAGGGCCGCGGCCTGAGTGCCGGCGCTGCCGAGGGCGTGCACGATCTGCTCTTCGGAGAGCTTAAGAAGCTTGGCGACGGCCGCCGCGGCGCCGAACGTCCCGCACGTGCCCGTGTTGTGCCAGTAGCGGTAGTGGGAAGGGTTCACGGCTTCGGCAATGCGGATGCCGACGTCGTAGCCGACGATGATGGCTTCCAGCAGTTCCTTGGCGGTGCTGCCCAAGTCCTCGGCCGCGGCCAGGGCAGCGGGGATGATTGGGGCCGCCGGGTGAAAGGTCGACGCCCGGTGCAAATCGTCCATCTCCACCACGTGGGCCGCGACGCCGTTCACGAACGCCGCCCACGGCGGTGACGTCTTGCGCCACGCCGGGATGGCCGTCGCCACCGGCGTCCCGCCCCACCGGTCCACGAGCTCTGCGGCCAGCACGGCGGGCACTTCCCGCCCGCCGCGGATCACCGAACCCGCCCAGTCCACCACCGCCCGGTAAGCGGCCCGCGCCGCCTCCTGCGGCACGTTCTCAAGCTGCACGGCCCGCACGTAGCGGGCAATGGCCATGCTCAAGCCCTCCGACACGTCAGTCCCTCCTTGCAGCTCGCTGCGGGGCTTTACTCCTTGCCCGGCGTTGCCGTCTATCGGTTGCTTGGCCCTGCGTCATCCCGCCTCCAGCGTGGTTTCCACCGTCGCCACCAGGGTAAACCCCGCCGCTCCCGGCGTCGGGATCGAGATCATCGCACTGCCCGCCGGTCCTTGAGTCCACGGCGCGGGCCGCCCGTCCACGGCGACGCTGCGCACCTGACCAGGGGCATAAAGGTGCACCGTCACCCGCTCCCGGGGCGGCCGAAAGCCCCCCTGGGGCGCTCCGGCCGCAAGCCGCACTTCGGCGACGCCCGCCCCGGCCGGAGCGCAGTCGATGGCGAACTCCGTGATGGCCGATTCGCCCCGGGTGTACCCGTAACCCTCCCCGGCGTCCTCATACAGCGCCAGCCGGCCGGACGCGCCCGCGTACGCGCGCAGGATAAGCTCGCGACCGTCCCGCTCGCCCGTATGCCTCACCGGGGGCTCCATGGGCACGATGGCCCCGTCCCGCACAAAGATGGGCATGCGTTCAAGGGGCGCCTCGGCAACGATGTGCACCGGCCCCGCATGGCGCCGGCCCGTCCAAAAGTCGACCCACGCCCCGTGGGGCAGGTACACCATCCGGTGGGTCGCCCCGGGCTGGTAGACCGGGCAGACGAGCACGTCCTCGCCCACCAGGAACTGATCGGATACGTGGTGTGTCGCCGGATCGGAGGGGTACTCCAAAAACAGCGGCCGCATGATCGGGAGCCCCGTCCTGCTGCTCTTGTAAAACTCGTTGTAGAGGAAGGGAAGCAGCTGGTACCGGAGCTTGAGGTACTCCCGGCAGATGGCCTCGACCTCCGGGCCAAACGCCCACGGTTCCTGCGCCGCCGTCCCCACGCAGCTGTGGTTGCGGCAAAACGGCATCAACGCGCCCATCTGGGTCCAGCGGGCCAATAGTTCACCGTTGGCGTCGCCCGAAAACCCGCCGATGTCCGTCCCCACGAACGGCACCCCGCACAGTCCCATGCCAAGGCACATGGGCATGGCCCAAAGGAGGTGCTCCCACCAGCTGTGGTTGTCGCCCATCCACACCGCCGCGTACCGCTGCACGCCGGCGTAGCCCGACCGGCTCAAAACGAACGGCCGGCGATCAGGCGCAAGCCGCCGCAACGCCGCGTGCGTGGCCATGTCCATCGTCATCCCGTAGGCGTTGTGCACCTTGGCATGGGGCACCCGGCGCCCGTCCTCGCCCTGCACCGCGTCGTCCGGCAACGTGTTGCGGGCAAAAAGCGACGGCTCGTTCATGTCGTTCCAGATGCCGGCCACACCGACGTCCTGCACCAGGGCCCGATGCCAGTCGCCCCACCACTTTCGCACGTGGGCGCGGGTAAAGTCGGGAAACACCGTCGGCCCCGGCCACACCGTGCCGACGAACAGCTCCCCGTCGGGACGGCAGATAAAGCACCCCTTGGCCACGCCGTCGCGGAACACCTCGTACTGGCCGTCGAGCTTCACGCCGGGGTCGACGATGGGCACAAGCCGGATCCCCTGCCCTGCCAGCTCCTCCGCGAGCCCCTTGGGATCGGGAAACCGCTCCCGGTTCCATGTGAACACCCGGTACCCGTCCATGTAGTCGATGTCCAGGTGGATGACGTCGCAGGGGATATCCCGCGCCCGCATTTCCCGGGCGATCTCCCGCACCCGCTCGGCGCTTTCGTAGCTGTAGCGGGATTGATGGTACCCGAGGGCCCACAAGGGCGGCAGCTCCATGCGGCCCGTGAGCTCGGTGTAGCGGGCGACAACGTCCTTGGGCCCGGGACCGGCGAACACGTACGCGTCCAGCGGGCTGCTGTAGGCCGTTACCGAGCAGACATCCGGCTCCGCCTTGGCCACATCGTGCACGACCCGCGCCGTGCAGTCGACGAACACGCCGGTGCTGCGGCCCCCGGCAGGCTCCAGGGTGACAAAGAACGGGATCGCCTGGTACAGCTGATCGTGGGCCATGATGTGCAGCACTTCATCGGTCGCCCACTGCTCCATGCGCCGCCCGCGTTTCTCGAGGAAACCCGGCTTTTGGCCAAAGCCGTAGTAGCACCATCCCGGGGGCGCCGCCATGCGCCATTCGGTCTTTTCGGCGTCCCACCGGAAACCGCCGTCCGGCGCGCACGCCGCCACGAGGCTGCCGTCGGCCCGGCGGATGGCGATGCGAACGGGATCCTTGAAGACCTCCACGACGACGCCCAAGCCTGCCGCACCGCCGGAAGCGCCCTGGGCGCTTTCCGCAGCACCCCCTGGCGCATGGCCCGCCACGCCGCCCTCCACCGCGGCCCGAAGAACAAGCCGCGCCGGCTCGTCGGCCAGCGTCACCGGGCACGCCGGCCAAACTTGCTTGACGACCGCATACGAATCCGTTGCGCGCCCCGCGCCCTGGGGAACCAGCTCCACCCGCACCAGGTCGCCGGCCAGGACGGTGATGTAAAGGTCGGCGCCCGCGGCGCGCAGCGCGAGCGTCCGCTCATCCCACGCGAACTCGAGCAACCTGCCAATGGCTTGCATCCCGCCGCTCCTCTCGGCCGGTGGATCGCGTCGTGCGCCCGGCCTATGGTCCGTCCATGATCACATTGGCCGAGGTTTTCCCCATTACCTGTCTCATCCCGCGTCGAGCGGGCTCGCCCGGCACGTGCGGGATATGGAGCCCGCGAACGCGGCGCCGCCGGGAACTCACCGGGCGCAGGCAGCCGCGCTGCCTTGAGCCCGCGCGGGCAGGGGTCGCCGCCCGCCGCGGCGAACGGGGCTCCATCCGGGCTTGACGGAGGGCAATCGGACGTGGACGTCAACTTCGCATTCCTATGTGACGCGGCCGAACTGGGGCAACACGGCAAAATTTCCGCGCTCGGCATCGGCATTCAAAACTTCTACATCGCCGACCTGGACCAGCCCGGGCCGCCTTTTGTGTTCGTCTGCCACCTGGCGGGCTCGTCCACCGAGGTGGGGACGAAGAAGGCGGCCGTCCACCTCATCGACGCTGACGGGAACGAGCTGGTACCGCCCATGCAGTGCGAGCTGAACGTCGCCAAGCCCAACGCCGGCAACCGTTGGGGGACAGGGCTGCTCATGCAGTACAACGGCGTCAAGTACCCGCGCTACGGAGCCTATGCCGTCAGCATGGTGGTGGACGGCCACGAGTTGGTGAATCTGCCCTTCACCGTCGCGCCACCGCCGTCGAGAACGGCGTGACAGGCGGCGGGCGGCCCCGGGCCGCTTTCCTCAGGCTAATCGGCGCTTGCGCCAGAGCATCATGCGGATGCCCTCGGCGCGGCGCAGGTGCTCGCGGGCCAGCCGTTCGGCTTCCTCGGGATTGCCGGCTGCGATGGCGTCGAAAATGGCTTGGTGTTCACGGTGGGCTTCGTCCTTGCGACCGGGGAAGCTGAGGGTGCTTTCCTGGAGCCGGTGGATGAACTGGCGCAGCTGCCGCAGCTGCTGGGCCAGGTAGCGGTTGCGGCTCGCGATCCAAATCGTTTCGTGGAACTGGTGGTTGAACTCGACCAAGTCGCCTAGGCGGTCCGCAGCCGCCGCCTGCTCCATCTCCGCCATGAGCCGCTCCAGCGTGTACAGCTCGATGTTGGAAATGGACCGGGCAGCCAACCGGCAAGCCAGTCCCTCCAAGACTTCCCGAACCGTGCTCAGCTCCGCCAGCTCCTCACCGCTGGGATCCCGCACGACCGCCCCGCGATGGGGAGTAATCTCCACCAGCCCTTCGGCATGCAGGCGCTTGAGAGCCTCCCGAACAGGCGTCCGGCTGACCTCCAACTCCTGGGCGATGCGCTCCTCGGACAAGCGCTGCCCGGGCCGGTACCTGTTGTTGAGAATGTCGGCCCGCAGGGCAGCGTAAACAAGCTCCGCCCGGGATGAAATGGACAAGACCAGGGCTTGGGTGGGCGGGGACAGCACGACCACCTTCCTTCTCATGGTTGACTCGGTCCCGCGCCACACCCACCCCCCAACGGCCAAGGAGGCGCCGGTCCCGAATCGTGCAGCGAAACTTCGCTATTAGATGTTGTTCGGGCGCAAGGGTGAAATCTCCTGTGGGATTTCAGCAAACGCGGGGATTTCTGTCTAGATTCGACGCAGGTCTTCTAAACTAATTTAGGAAGTAATTCCAAAGTATGGAAGACTGCGACTCCTGGACGCACTTCACCCTGCCTAAGTCACGCCCCGGCTTCCAAGCCGCCGAGCAACTCATGGTAGAGCCGCCGGTACAGGCCCGGACGCTGGCTCAGCTCTTGGTGGGTCCCCTGCTGCACAACGCGGCCACGGTCCAGCACGATGATGCGGTCGGCCAGCATGACGGTGGACGCGCGGTGGGCGATGAGGATGACGGTCCGGCCCTGCCGGATGCGCTGGAGCGCGGCGTGGATCGCGGCCTCGGATTCGCTGTCCAGCGCCGACGTGGCCTCGTCCAGGATGAGAATGCGGGGGTCGCGCAAGATCGCCCGGGCGATGGCGATGCGCTGCCGCTGCCCGCCCGAAAGGCTGGCGCCCCGCTCCCCGGCGACGGTGTCGTAGCCCGCCGGCAGGCGGGTAATAAAGTCGTGGGCGTGCGCGAGCTCCGCGGCCCGCTGGATGTCGGGCATCCCCGCGTCGGGCCGGCTGACGGCGATGTTTTCGGCGATGCTCACGCCAAACAGCACCGGATCCTGCGGAACAAGCCCGATTTGCCGCCGCAGCGAGCGCGGGTCGACCTCGTGCAGATCGTAGCCGTCCACCCGCACGCTGCCTTTCGTCGGATCGTAGAAGCGGGCGATGAGGTTGACGAGGGTGCTCTTGCCGGCGCCGCTCGGGCCGACCAGCGCCACGGTTTCCCCGGGCTCGATGACAAAGCTGACGTCCTCCAGGACGGGCGTGCCCTTCTCGTACGCGAAGGAAACCCGGTCAAACTCGACGCGGCCGCAGACCCGCGGGAGCGCCGCGAGCGCCGGGGAAGCCTGGGGTTCGGGCTCCTCCGACAGCAGGTTTCCGATGCGCTCCCCGGCTGCCGCGGCCTGCTGCACCAGCGAGAAATGGTGGGTCAAGGCGCTTACCGGCTGCGACAGCATGCCCAGGTACGCGAGGAACGACATGAGCTCGCCCACGGTCAGGCGGCCGGCCAGCACCTCCCGCCCGCCGGCCCAGAGCACCAGCACCATGCCGGTGACAAGGATCAGCTCGACCACAGGCCGCAGCGTCGCCTGGGCCTGGACGGACTTCATGCTGACGGCAAAGCTGCGCTCGTTGGCTTCCCGAAACCGGCTGCGGGAGAGCCCCTCCATGGTGAACGCCTTGACGACGCGGATCGCGCCGATGGTTTCACCCAGCACCGCCGCCATGTCGCCGATGCGCTCATGCATCCGGGCGCTGAAGCTGCGGATGCGGCTGCCGTAGCGGTTGACGGCCCATGCCGCGAGGGGCAGCACGACCAGGGAGATAAGAGCGAGCTGCCAGTGCAGCCAAAAGATCGCCGTCAGGACCCCGAGGAGCAGGAGGGTGTAGTGCAGCACCTCGCCGATGCTGAGCGTCACCGCCTGCTGCACCGCGGCCATGTCGTTGGTCATGCGGGAGATGAGCTCGCCGCTCTTGCGCCGGGCATAAAAGCCGAGGGGAAGCTCCAGCAGGTGGTCGTACAGCCGGCTCCGCAGGTCGGTGATGATCCGCTGGCCGACGTAGTTCATGGAATACTCCTGGGCGTAGGTGACGAGGCCTTTCAGCAGGATAACGCCGACCGCCCCGGCGGCGACGTAGCCCAGCAGCCGCGGATCTTGCGCCTGCAACAGCACATAGTCAATGATCCCCTTGCCAAACAGCAAGGGGATCGCCAAGGCGATGCCGGCCTGCAGGACGACGAAAAACAAGGAAAGGGCCAGGCGGCCGCGGTATGGTTTCAACCATTGTCCAAGAACCCGCAAGCGGTGCACGGGCATCCCCCTGACACGGGCCGGCGCCGCCGGCCTGCGGGGCGCCGGCACCCGGCAAAGCGGCCTGAGCCGAGCAAATGCGGCCGGAGCCGAACAAACGCGGCCTGACCAGAGTCACGATCATTGTAATGCCCGGTTTCAAAGAGTGTCAACGAAAGGGGTTCCCAGGCCTGGCACGGGACGCCACTTGCCGTTCATTGACATTCCGGGCCGGCCCTTGATACGCTGGACGTAAACGCTGCCACCATGCGTTGTACGGGAGATGAACCACCCAGCGATGAACGACGAGATCCGCCGCAAGGTGCGGGTTCTGCAGCAACTGTCCATCGCGGCTTATCCGGACGCCATGCTGGTCTATTTGTGCGGCATGCTGATGGGCGCCGTGCACCGGGTGCATTTCGTCCGGGACTTGGAGGGCGCCCCCATCGCCGTGCAGATTGCCATGGGGCGATCCCGGGTATGGCCGACGCCGCCGTGGCAGGCGACCGTCGGCGGCATGACGATCCCCGACCCGTTGACCTTGGCATCGGCGCTGGCCCAGCGGGACGACCCGATATGCGTCAAGCTCATGTTTGACGGGAGCCACGACCACGAGGATTTCCAGCAGTCCCTGGTCGACAGCTACGCCGACGTGGCCGCGGGCCGCACGGCTGGCGTGCAGCAGGCCGAGGACCGCATGGCGGAGCTGCGGGCCCGCATCGACCGGGCATTGGACATTTACAACGAATGCCGCCGCATGATGGAGGACGGCGCGCCCGAGCGCCAAGCGGAGCTGGCCGCCTTTCAGCGCATGGCCCAGGAAGAGCTCCAGGCGTGCACCCGGGAGCTCCGCCGCCTCGAGATGCAGGTCGCCAGCGGCAAGGAGTGACGAAGCATGGAAGCGCGCCGGGCCGGTGAACCCCCGAACGATGAACTCCGTAGCAAGGATGCCGGTGCCCCGCCGCTCGTCGTTCGGGTCTGGGAACCGCAGGACGCCGCGCCGCAGCTGACCGTCATCGCCATCCACGGGCGGGGCAGCAACGAGAACGATCTGATCGGACTTGCGCCGCCCCTCGGGCTGCCGCTCCGCTTCGTCGCGCCTCGCGGGCCGCTCACCCTGTCCCTTGGCTGGGCGGTAGGCTATGCATGGTATGAGTTTGCCAGCGTCGGCGACCCGGAGCCTGAGGGCCTGCAGCGCAGCCTGGAGCGCCTCGTCGGCCTCGTGCACCACGTACACGAACGATACCACCTGACCAAGGAACAACTGGTGCTCCTTGGCTTTAGCCAGGGGGCCCTCATGTCCATGCTCACCGCCCTTACCGTTCCCGACCTCGTGGGCGGCGTCGTCGCCTTGAGCGGCTACTTGCCCCGCCCGGAGGTCTGGACGCCCCCCCATACCGACCTGGGCGGCATGCCCGTCCTGGTCACACACGGCACCTACGACAGCATCCTGCCGGTTGCCTGGGGCCGCGCCGCGGCGGAGCGGCTGCGCGGGTACAACGCCGACGTTCGCTACGAGGAGTTCCCCATGGACCACGAAGTCAACGCCTCGTGCCTGCAGGCGATCCGTTCCTGGTTCTTGGATTACCAGGCGGGGCTGGCTCGTTAACCTCAGTGCCTTCAGCACCATCAAGGAGGGTTGCCCGTGGGCTGCGCGACGCCGTTGTCGCCCCACAGCCCATATGTCGCCCGACGATGGCAGGCCCCGGACCCGGACGGCTAGCCGTGGAACCGCCCTTCATCCGCTATCCTTGTGACCCGCCCACAAGCGCAAAGCCCACTTGACATCGCCCGCCCCCTCGTCGGCCTCGACGTGGATTCTCCCTCAAGCGCATAGCCCTCTATAGCCCTCTGGCGGTTCTCCCCCGGGGGCAAGCGGCGTCTCGGCCAGCCCGGCGGGTATTGTCGCGCGCGTTCGGTTGCCGGGAGCGCCCGGCTGTGATACGATACAGGCACCGAACATACATACGCCGAGACGTACGTTCGGTCCCGACGTGCGACAACCCGCAGGCAAAGGGGGTTGGAGGTCCAGTGGCGAGTCCAAGACTGATCGAGATGGAGTGCAAGTCGCTGCTGAACCGAGTGGAGACGCCGTACATGTCCTTCGGTTGGTCGGTGAACCCGTACAGGGGCTGCGCCCACGCGTGCGTCTATTGCTATGCGAGGCGTTACCATGAGTACCTGGACCTGGGGCCGGGCAAAGACTTCGAGCAGCAGATCTTTGTTAAGGTCAACGCGGTCGAGGTTCTGCGCCGGGAGCTCGCCCGAAAGAGCTGGACCCGGGACTCCGTCGCGGTCGGCACCGCGGTCGATCCGTACCAGCCCGCCGAAGGGCGCTACCGCCTAACCCGCGGCATCCTCGAAGCGCTGGCGGACTACCATACGCCCTGCTCCATCGTGACCAAAAACTCGATGATCCTGCGGGACGTCGACGTCCTGCAGCGGCTGGCCCGCGGCCCCGGCGTAACCGTCGCTTTCAGCGTCACGACGCTCAATAACGCTCTCGTCAAGCGCATCGAGCCCGACACGCCACCGCCGCTCCAGCGCCTGCGGGTCATGCAGCATCTGGTGAACGCCGGCATCAAGGCGGGTGTGCTCCTGGCACCCATTTTGCCTGGGCTGACCGACGACACCCGCTCTCTAAGCGAGGTCATGCGCGCCGCCCGGGACCACGGCGCTGCGTTCGTGAGCGCGGCCGTCTTGCGGCTGCAAGGCAGCGTGAAAGACGTTTACGAGGACTTTCTCCGCCAGGAGGTGCCGTGGCTTGCGCCTCTGTACGAGCAACTTTACCCCGCCGCATATGCGCGCCAGGGGTACCAGGACCGCATCATGCGGAAAGTCAAGCAATTAAAGGCCCGCTACGGGTTTAACCGGCCAGCGGCGACCCTGGCGCCTGCCCCGGCCCGGACACCGACGCAGCTGTCCCTCTTCGCCCCGTCGGAAATCGCCCGCCGGCCGGCCGTCGGCGCATAGCGGACCAGTTCATTCATCGCGCGTCGGCTCTAGTCCGTTTCGTCCTTGCGCTCGTCCTCGCCCTCTTGGTCGCCGCCTTGGCCCTCGCGCTCGTTGGCCCTCTCTTCGCCGCGCTCCCCGTCGCTCTCCGCGTCGCCGTACTCACGAGCCGCGTCGCCGGCCCCGTCGTCGGAACCGTTGCCCTCGGCAACAGGACCGCCGGTGGAACTCGCCGCGTCCGGCAGGAGGCGGTCGCCGGGCGCCGGAAGCGTCTCGATCAAGAAGGGGAATCCGGTGCCATCCAACGCAGTTCCCGTCGGACCGTCACCAGGGAACCCAGCCGCCGGGGCCGGGAATGGCCCAGCGGGGCTAATGTCCGGTACGTCGTCCAAGATCGCGTCCACGCCTGCGGCCCCGGGGGAGATGACGAACAGGCCGGGCACGAACTGGATGGCATAGTTCCTGTGCCCCAAGGTGCCTTGCCGGATCAGGTAGACGCCGGCCGTCTCCCCCGGATCCCGGGTAAGTTGACCTTGCAGCTGGTCGTCGCCGACGAGGTTCCCGGACGTGATCGTGTAGGTAAGGATAGGATCTAGCTCGCCGAAGAGCTTTCCGGCGGAGTCCGCGGTTACCGTGATCGGGCGCGGGCGGATGGTGAGCGTCCCTTCGACGACGTAAATCTCGTAGTTGGGGTTGTCGAGCGTCCCACGCCCGATGGCGTACGTGCCGGCGTCCTCGCCCGCCGCCCGCGACAGCGCTCCCGTAAGCCGGTCATCGCCCACCAGGCCGCCTGGCGCCACCCGGTACGTCCACTCGGCGGGATCGGGCTCCCCGTAGACTTTTTCAAAGGAGTCGGCGATGACGACGAGAGGCCGCGGCGTGATGATGAGAGTGCCCGCCTCCACCCGCAGGGCGTAGCCAAACCGGGCGACGAACGGGTTAGCGGGATCCTCCTTGATATCATAGCGGCCAACCGGGGAACCCGTGGTGGCGTCGGTCACGTAGGCGCCCGAGATGACGTCGGACAACCGGTCCCCGTCGACCAGGCCTTGGACCGTGTACCCAAAGGTCGCGGGGACGCTCGAGCCGTACACGACCTCCACCGTCACGGGCCGCACCACGAGTTCCGGCCGCCACGCGTACACCATACGGCTTCCCAGCGACCGCCCGTACTCGGCCACAAGCCGCTCCGGCGGCCACGCGGCGAAGCTGGAATCAAACAGGTTTCCGGGCGACCGGAACGCCCCCAAATCGTTGGCGGCCGGGTTGTCGGAATAGACGAGGTACAAGCCTTGGGTCACCCGCAGAGGCTGGTCGCCGGCCTCGTTGCGAAAGCTGCCTCCCGCCTGGAGCACCAGCGCGTAGCCGTCGCCGTGGGCCTCCACAGGCTGATTAAGGGTTAGGACGGCCCCGGGATCGTAAGCCCGGACGAACACCCTCTCTGCGGCCTTTACGCCCTGGACTACCCGGGCGGCCTGCCCCGCGCCCGGCAGGCTGACCGGGCCGATGGTAAGGGAACCCGCCTGCTCGTAATGGACGGCCCTGGCGTCCGCGGCCAAAACGTCGACGGCGTTGTCCGGATGGGTGAGCACAAACTCGGACTGCTCGCCGACGAGGGCGAGTTCCCGGGCGACGACCGCGTGGCTGAGGGTAACCGGGGCGAGGCTCTCGAGGACAACCCGTCCGGCAGGCAGGCGGATCTCTCCGCCGAGCAACATGCCGCCTGCACCGGCCGACAGGCGCAGAACATGCTGCCCGTCGCCCGTCACGGAGCCCATGCTCAAGACGCCGCTGCCGCTGGTCGCCACCGTGGCGTCGCCGGCGACGGTGACGCTGCCGGCGAAGGCGATGTCGGCGCCTTGGGCCACGATGTCCCCGTCGAGCCGAAACGTAGGGTTGAGCACGGTCAAGCCCACGCCTTCAGCGAGGAGGATCCGGCTCTTATCCCCCGTGTACAGGGCGCCGTCTTGCAGCTGGCCGCGCGCTTGCACGAGTCCCGTGCTCGACGACGCCGCGTCCGATCCCGCCAGCACCAGCACCGTCCCGGGCACAATCAGCAGGTCCGTGCGATGGCCCCCGCCGGCTACAAACACGGTGTTACCCAAGAGGCCATTCCCGGATGCGAGCAGCAAGGCCGCGTCGGCCTCGGTAAGAGCTCCCTTTTCAAAGACGGTGTAGAAAGTGTTGTTCGCGGCGGCAACCATACGGGCCCGGATCTGCCCGTTGACCGCCAGTGCGACTTCCGTCCCGGGTGCAAAGCTTGTGGACACCGAACCGGACACCACCTGGACGCCGCCGGGGTACCGCCAGCGCAGGTAGGGGTAGGAGCCGCCCGGCTCGATGCCCCAGACGTCCGGATCAAATCCGGGCGGCAACCCGCCCATGAGCTCGCCGGTGTTTTTGCCCTCCCCGCCCTCGCTGGCATCTTGGCCCGTCGTCTCGCGATCCCAGTAGGAATCCGTGACCGTCGGGTCAAAGAGAGTGGACCCCACGAGGCCGCCCACAAGCCTTGGAGCCTGAACACGCCCAGTGGCATACGATTCCTGGATGACCCCGTTTTCGTACAGCGTCCCCACGAGTCCACCGGCAATCCCGTCCTCGCCGGCAGCGGTCACCGAACCGGTAGCGTACGACTGGGCGATGAAGCCCTCGTTCCACGCGGCCAGCCCGCCGGCACCGTATAAGGCGGCTGTAACCGCACCGGTCGCGTAGGACTGGAGAATCGTCCCCATGTTGCTGCCGGCAAGGCCCCCGACCCCCATGTCGCCCTTGACGTCAGCCTCGGCGTACGACCTCTCGATGTAACCGTAGTTCTCGCCCACAAGCCCCCCGACGTGGACCGTACCCTCGAGCCTGCCGCTTACGTGCGTGTACTCGATGCTTCCCAAGTTCACGCCCGCAAGCCCGCCGATCCGCCCGTCGTCGTCCCATCCTCCCTGGACGTGCACGTCGACGAGCCCAAGCCGTCTCACCGTGCTCAGCTCGCCCAGGTAGCCAAACAGTCCCACGTGGTCATGGCCGTAGCGGTTGATGTAGAGCCCGCGAACGATGTGGCCGAAACCGTCCAGCCGGCCTGCAAAGGGCAGTCCCGGGCTCCCCACCGGCTCAAAGCCCGCATAGGTGCCTGGTCCCACCTCATGCCAATAGCGGGTCTCCGAGGCGTCGATGTCCCGGCCCAGAGCGTACGTCCCGTCCAAGTTTTCCCGCATGGCCTGCAGGTCGTGGACATCGTTGACCAGCATGTACGCGGTCGGCACCGCCCCCGACACGTAAGCGGAATAGTCGGTGGCGTGGTTGTACTTGTGTCCGGGCCCCTGCGGCTCCGGATTGTAGAGGATCTGGACGCCCGCTTCCGCCCGGTGTACGACAATCGATGCCCCCTCGGCGAAACGCACCGTGCCGGTTCCGCTGCCCTGGGCGTCCGCGCGAAGCATGAGACTGCCGGACAAGTCGTGCTCGACGTCGCCGGAAACCTCCACGTCTCCGTCGGAGCGGAAAGCAGCGTGTCCCGTTCCGCTCAGGCGAGCGCCTTGCAGTTCCACGGACGCCCCGTGCACGTCGATGGCTTCCGCGGCTTGCACCGCGCCGGAAAGCACCACGCGCCCGCCTTGTATCTCCACCCGATCTGCCTCTACCACGCCGCCCGCCATGACCTGGGGGGCGACAAGGACGATATGGCCGCCTTCACGGGCAGACAGCACCGCGGCCGGCGAGTCCCCACTCGGCCCAGCCACGGTGACGGCGCCGGCCCCTCCGCCGGAAAAGCTGAGACTACCGCTCCAGAAATCGTCGTCCGAGATGTCGAGGGTGGAAACGACGAGGGCACCGACGTCGACGCGCGCTCCGGCCCCAAAGACGACGCCGCTAGGATTCACCAGGAAGATCTGGCCGTTGGCCTGCAGTTGCCCGTAAATGCTGCTGGGATCCGGACCCACCACCCGGTTGAGGGCGACCGAGTCAACGCCCGGCTGGACGAAAACAACCCGCTCTCCGGCGGTGATGGAAAAGGAGTCCCAGTCGATGATCAGCTTGTCGCTGGCTTGGGTGACGGTCAACGTGTCGTCGAGGGGCGGGCCGACACCGCCTTGGCCCGCCTTGATGACGCCGCCCGTGGGCAGCGCTCCCGCGGCCGGGGCGAAGACCAAGAGCAGCGGCATAAAAAGCACAAGCCCCACGACCGCCCTCCGTGCTCCTCCGCTCCCTTGTCCCTTGCGTTTCACGCGGCTCGTCACCAAAGCTCCCTCCCCTGCGGCGCCGTCCTACAGAGCGCGCCGCCATGCGGAGTCGTCTTTCATTATAAGACGCTCCGCCGCAAGGCCGGAAGAAACGCCGGAATTCATGAGACAAGATTGCGACGTGCCAATCGCCGGGTGCAGGCTTAAAACAACGCGCGGTCCGAAGAAACGCGGTGAGCGTCAACAGGAATCCCGATTCGGATTCCGAATACACCGAAGTTAAGCGCGCACGGGGGCCGGGGGACGGCGCCGCACGGGCGAAGGCACCGCTCCGGGCCGAGCTGCCCGCCGCCGGCCGCATGCGTTCGCGCATCGATGCGCAATGGGGACGACGAAAAGGAGGAAGGTAGTGAATGACGGTCCGACGGCGTGCACTGTTTTCCAGCGTCTTGGTCCTGGCGTTGGGTGTCGCCCTGCTGGCCGCGGCAGGCTTTGAGCCCGCGGCGGCGCAGACGGGGCGCTACGCCATCGTGTTTGCTACGGGTGGGCTGGGCGACCAGTCCTTCAACGATTCCGCGTACGAGGGCATCCAGCGGGCCGCCCGGGAGCTCGGCATTGAGTTCGATTACGCCGAGCCGACGGCTATCGCCGAGTACGAGCGGCTGCTGACGCTGTTTGCCCAGAGCCGCCGCTATGACCTGATCATTTCCATCGGCTTCGACCAGGCGGACGCGGTGGCCGCGGTCGCGGACCGGTTCCCGAACCAGAAGTTCGCCATCGTGGACACGGTCGTCGAAAGGCCCAACGTCGCTTCCTACGCCTACCGTGAGGCCGAGCGCGGCTTCCTCGTGGGTGCCATTGCGGGCCTCATGACCCAGCGGCAGGGCGATCCCAAGGTCAACCCGAGCAATCACGTCGTCGGCGTCGTCGGCGGCATGGACATTCCGCTGATCAATGCCAACATCGCCGGTTTCATCGCCGGCGCGAAGCTGGTGAACCCGCAGGCCGACGTGCGGTACGCCTACGTCGGCCATTGGGCCGACCCGGCCCGCGGCAAGGAGCTCGCCCTTGCCCAGTTTGACCAGGGCGTGGACGTCATCTGGGGCGCGGCGGGCTTGTCCGGCCTGGGCGTCATCCAGGCGGCTCAGGAGGCCAACCACTACGTCATCGGCGCCGACTCCGATCAGGGCCACCTGGCGCCGGAGCACGTGTTGACCAACGGCATGAAGCTGGTCAACAACACCGTCTTCCTGGCCGTGCAGAGCGTGCAGGAAGGTCGCTTCCAGGCGGGCACGCACGTGCTGGGCGTCGCTGAAAACGTGCTGGGCTACAGCCCAAGCCTCGTCCCGGCCGATGTGCGGGCCATCGTGGACGGGCTCGCCGCCCGGATCGCCAGCGGCGAGATCGTGCCGCCGGAAACCATCGAAGAAGTCGACGCCTGGCTTGCGGCCAACCGCTGACGCCGGCTGCTAGTGCATGCACCGCATTCCCCGGGGCGAGCATCCCCGCACCGGGGAATGCGGTTTGCTGCGGGGTTTCTCGCTACGCCCATGGAGAGCGCCATCACCCAGACGACAACGATGCCTTCCCCGGATGCATCACCCTGGATCGTAGAGATGCGGGGCGTGCACAAGCGTTTCGGCCCCGTCGTCGCCAACGACGGCGTGGACCTGGCGGTCGCGCCCGGCGAGATCCATTGCCTGCTGGGAGAAAACGGGGCCGGCAAGAGCACCCTGATGAAGATTCTCTACGGCCTCTACCAGCCCGACGGCGGCGAGATCCGCGTCCGGGGCCGGCAGGTGCGCATGCGGGGTCCCAGGGACGCGATGGCACTCGGCATCGGCATGGTGCACCAGCACTTCATGCTCGTCGACCGGATGACGGTGGCGGAAAACCTGATCGCCGGGATCGAGCCGGTGCGCCATGGCCTTATCGACCTTGCCCGGGCGCGAGAGCAGGTGCGGGCAATAGCCGACCGCTACGGGCTGCGGGTCGATCCCGACGCTCGCGTTCACGACCTCTCCGTCGGCGAGCAACAGCGGGTCGAGATCCTCAAGGCGCTCATGCGCAACGCCGACGTCCTCATCCTCGACGAGCCGACCGCCGTCCTGACGCCGCAGGAGGTGGACGAACTGTTCCACGTCATGCAGCAGCTCAAGGCGGACGGCAAGACTTTGATCTTCATCACCCACAAGCTGCGGGAAACTATGGCGTTTTCCGACCGCGTCACCGTGCTGCGCGCCGGCCGCAATGCCGGCACAGTGCAGACGGCCGCGACCAACCCCCAGGAGTTGGCCGAGATGATGGTGGGCCGGCAC
>ERZ777003.801-NODE-801-length-56639-cov-28.906458_pt1 | contig 56639 bp, 56 predicted proteins | sample MGYA00374956_ERZ777003 | MGnify/ENA primary metagenome ERZ777003 (study PRJEB29302, sample SAMN06268252) | bioreactor metagenome | isolation source: Joint BioEnergy Institute, California, USA | place: USA:Joint BioEnergy Institute, California, USA | collected...
TGTTCTTCGATGCGGAAGGGCAGCACGCGCGCGCCGGCGGCTGTCAGCGAGGCTTCGACTTCGCCGCGGCGATCGGGATCGACCAGGCACACCAGACAGCCGCCGCCGCCCGCGCCGCAGACCTTGCCGGCGAGCGCGCCGGCGAACCGCGCGCGCTCGAGCATCTGATCGATGTCGGGCGTCGTGACGCCGGGCGCGAGCCGCTTGCGCGCCTGCCACTCGTCGGTCATCAGGCTGCCGACCGCCGTCCAGTCGCCGGCCTCGAGCGCCGCGCGCATGGCGGCGGCCGTGCGGCCGATGGCGTCGAACGCGGCGGTCACCGTGTCGTCGCCGTTGATGCGGCGCACCATGACGTCCCAGTTGTTAATGCCGGAGTTGCGCGACGCGCCGGTGTAGGCGAGCACGAGGCGCCTGGCGAGCTCGGCCGCGTCGACGTCGAGCTGCACGCGGCGGACGCCGGTGACCCCCATCTCGATGGCCGAGACGCCGCCGTAGAAGGCCGGTCGGTAGTCCTGCACGCCGGTCGGCACCCGGATGACCTGCGCCTCGACGTTCATCGCCATCTGGAAGATCTCGTCGTCGGTCATCGGCCGGCCCGTCCAGGCCGCCAGGGCGCCGACAACCGCGATGGCCATGGCCGACGAGCCGGCGATGCCGGCGCCGACCGGTGATTCCGATCGGGTCCGGACCTCGATGCCGCGCGCCCCGAAGAGCCGGACGAGCCGCGCGACGAGCGGCAGCTGGTCGATGTCGAGGCCGGCCGGATCGGACGCGACCACATGCTCGCCGGTATCCTCCGAGATCAGGTGCACCTCGTAGTCGCGCCGCGAGCGGAGCGAGCAGCGCGCCCGCAGGCTGATGGCGGCGTTGATTGTCTGCGCCCGGTCGTGAAAGAGGTAGAGGGGCCAGATGTCGTAGGTGCCGCCGGCGAGATCGATGCGGGTCGGCGCCGAGGAGTCGATGCGCACGCGCGCATTATAATGGCCGCCGCATGTCACTCCGGGATTTCAGGCGCCACGTCGGGCGCCTGGCAGTCGTCGGGTTTGCCGGCACGAGCGTTCCGGACGACCTGCGGCGGCTGGTGGCCGAGTTCGATCTGGGCGGGGTCATCTATTTCAGGCGTAACGTCGAATCGCCGCGCCAGGTGGCCGAGCTCTCCCGCGAGGTGACTGCGCTTGCCCGCGACTGGCCGCTCTGGATCAGCGTGGATCAGGAAGGCGGGCGTGTGGCGCGGCTGCGCGAGCCGTTCACCGAGTGGCCGCCGGCGATCACGCTCGGCCGCAGCGGGAGCGACGAGCTGGCTGCGCGGTTCGCGCGCGCGCTGGCCGCCGAACTGTGCGCCGTCGGTATCAACCTCGACTACGCCCCCGTGCTCGACGTGCACACGAATCCGTCGAATCCGGTCATCGGTGATCGCGCGCTGGCCGAGGACGCCCGGCTGGCGGCGCGGCTCGGGGCGATTCTCATCGGGAACCTGCAGGGCAGTGGCGTCACGGCCTGCGGCAAGCACTTTCCCGGGCACGGCGACACCAGCGTCGACTCGCACGAGGCGCTCCCGGTGCTCGAGCACGAGCGCCCGCGCTTCGAGCAGGTCGAGTTCGTGCCGTTCATCCGCGCCATCGAGGCCGGCGTCCGGACGATCATGACTGCCCACGTCCTGGCACCGGCGCTCGACGACGAGCACATCGCGTCGTTCTCGCACCGGATCGTCGACGGCCTGCTGAAGAACACGCTCGGCTTTCCGGGCGTCGTGATCAGCGACGATCTCGGCATGAAGGCGGTGTCGGCAACGCACAGCCCGGGCGAGGCCGCTACCGCCGCGATCGCGGCCGGCTGCGACGTCGTGCTGCTGTGCAACCACACGATCGACGAACAGGTCGAGGCGCTCGAGGCGCTGATTCGCGCCGCCGAGTCGGGCCTCATTCCGCAGGCCCGGATCGACGACGCGATGCGGCGGCAGCATGACGCGAAGCTGAGCCTGCTCGACGCGCATCGGCTCGAGCCCGTTTCGATTGATGTCGTCGGCTGCATCGAGCACCGGACCGTGGCGGCCGAGATGGCAACGTGGGTGTGACGCGGACGCGGGCGGGACTGCGCCGCTGCCGGGCACTCCGGCCCGGCGGGCGCGTGGCCCTGGTGGCGCCGGCAAGCCCGTTCGATCCCGGTGACTTCGAGCGAGGTCTCGCGGAACTGCGCCGGCTGGGCTTCGAGCCGACGTACGACGACACGGTCTTCGCGCGCGAACCGATCGTCGCCGGATCCGCCGAGGTTCGCGCGGCCGCGCTCAGGCGGGCCTGGGCGTCGGCCGACATCGATGCGATCATTGCCGTGCGCGGCGGCTACGGCAGCGTCGAGACATTGCCGCTGCTGTCGATCGACGACCTGCCTGATCATCCCCCGATGTTCGTCGGCTACAGCGACCTCACGTCGCTGCATGTCTGGCTGAACCTTCATGCGGGCGTGACGTCGGTGCACGGCGCGATGGTGGCCGGCCGGCTGTCGCGTGGCGCCGAGGGCTACGACGAGTCGTCGTTTCTGCGCAGTCTCGGCGATCGACCCGTCGGCGAGCTGGCCCCGGAGGGCCTCGAGATTCTGAAGGCCGGGGAGGCCTCCGGCGTGCTGCTCGGTGGCACCGCCACGCAGCTGGCGGCATCGCTCGGCACGCCGTACGCGTTCAGGCCGCTGCCCGGGACGGTGCTGTTTCTCGAGGACGTGTCGGAGCGGCCGTACCGGCTGCGCCGGGTGCTGACGCAGCTGCGGCTCGCCGGTGTGTTCGAGCGCGTGGCGGCGGTCGTGATTGGCCCGCTCACCGGCTGCGACGAGCCCGGCGGCCTCGTCACCGGCCGTCGCGTCGTTGAGGACGTCTTTGCCGGCTTTCCGGGACCCGTCCTCTTCGGCTTCCCGTCGGGGCACACGACCACGCCGTTCGTGAGCCTGCCGTTTGGCGTCCAGGTGCGCGCGGTGGCGACCGGGCAGCCGCGGCTCGTCATCGAGGAAGCGGCGGCCGTCTGAATCAAGGCATGGCAACCATTCACTTCATCGGCATCTGCGGCACGGCCATGGCCACGCTGGCGGCCATGCTCAAGGCGCGCGGCCACGACGTCCAGGGGTCGGATCACGGCATGTATCCGCCGATGAGCGACTTTCTTGCGCGCGAGCAGATTCGCGTGTTCGACCGCTACGACGATGCGCACATTACGCCGGACATCGACCTCGTGATCGTCGGCAACGCGATCTCGCGCGGCAACGTCGAGCTCGAGGCGGTGCTCGATCGGAAAATCCGGTACAAGTCGCTGCCCGAAGCCATCCGCGAGGAGTTCCTGTGGCAGTCGCGCTCGATCGTGCTTGCCGGGACGCACGGCAAGACGACGACCACGGCGCTCACCGGCTGGCTGCTCACCGACGCCGGTCGCGACCCGAGCGTGCTCGTCGGCGGAATCGCCGTGAACTTCCAGAGCAGCTATCGGCTCGGCAGCGGCCGTGACTTCGTGATCGAAGGCGACGAGTACGACAGCGCGTTCTTCGACAAGACGGCGAAGTTCCTGAAGTACCTTCCCGACATCGCCGTGCTCGGCAACCTCGAGTACGACCACGCCGACATCTATCCCGACATGGAGGCGCTCCGGACGGCGTTCCGCCGCTTCCTCGGTCTCGTGCCGCGCAGCGGACGGGTGATTATCGGAGCCGACAGTCCCGAGGCGATGGCGCTCGCGCAGGCCTCCCGCGCGCCGGTCGAGACGTTCGGGATCGACGATCCGGACGCCTTCTGGCGGGCGACGAACATCGCCGGCCGCAATGGCCGCACGACGTTCGATGTCTGGCGCGACGGCGAGGCGTTCGGGTCGTTCGCGACCCGCCTGCACGGACGGCACAACGTGCGCAATGCACTTGCCGCCATTGCCGCCGCGTCGGCGGCCGGCCTGACGGCGGGCGAGCTGCAGCGCGCGCTCGAGCGGTTCGAAGGGGTCCGGCGGCGGCTCGAACTGCGGGGCGTCGCGCGCGAGGTGTCGGTCTACGACGACTTCGCGCACCATCCGACCGCCATCCTCGAGACGCTTCGCGCCGTGCGCGCATCGTACCCGGATCGCCGCATCTGGGCGGTGTTCGAGCCGCGATCGGCCACCTCCTGCCGGCGCGTCTTTCAGCGGGACTTCGCGCGGGCCTTCACCGCGGCGGGCGCCGACGAAGTGATCATCGCGGCGGTCTTCCGGACCAGCCTGCCCGACGACGAGCGGCTCGACGTCGAGCTTCTTGTGCGCGATGTGAATGCCGGCGGCGTGCGTGCGCGCACGCTGCCCGGGACGACCCGGATCATCGAGACGATCACCCGCGAAGCCGCGCCCGGCGACGTCGTGGTGATCATGTCGAACGGCGGCTTCGACAACATCCACCAGCGCCTGCTCGAGGCGCTCGGGGGACGATGACGCGCGACGCCTTCGTCGCCCGGTGGGCCGCGGCGCTCGGCGACCGCTGGCAGGCCGACGCGCCGCTCGCGCCGCTGACGACCTTCAAGGTCGGTGGACCCGCGGAGTTCCTGGCCGACATCAGCTCCGAAGCCGAACTGCGCGCTCTCGTACGCGAGGCGTCCGACGCGGGCATTCCGGTCACGCCGCTGGGCGGCGGCTCGAACGTGCTCGTCGCCGACGAGGGCATCCGCGGCGTTGTCGTGCGCCTGCGGCTGACTGACATCGAGCGGGTCGACCGCGAGACGGTGCGCGCCGGGGCCGGCGTCACGATCAACGGACTCGTGCGATGGACGATCGGGCGCGGCCTGGCCGGACTCGAAGCGTGGGCCGGCACGCCGGGGACGGTGGGCGGTGCGATTCGGGGGAACGCGCACTGGGGTGGCCAGGACATCGCCACGCGTGTGCGGTCGGTGACGCTCGCGGCGCGCGACGGCTCGATCGTCGACGTGCCCGGCGACCAGATGGGCTTTGCCTACGACAGGAGCCGCATCATCGACACCGGTGAGATTGTCGTGGCGGCGTCGTTCGCCGTCGCTGAAGGCAACGTGGAGGAGCTGAGGGCGCGGGCGCGCGCCTCGCTGCACTATCGGAAGCAGACGCAGCCGCTGGCGATGCCGAGCGCGGGATGCATCTTCCAGAACCCGTCGCCCGACGATGCGGTGCCGGCCGGCATCCCGCGATCGGCCGGCGCGCTGATCGATCGCGCCGGGCTCAAGGGGCTGCGCATCGGTGGGGCGCGGATTTCCGAGCGGCACGCGAACTTCATCGTCAATGATGGAGGGGCGACGGCCGACGACATCCGGCAGCTGATCGAGCGCGCGCGCGACGAGGTGCGCCGCCGGTTCGGCGTCGAACTGCGCGACGAGGTCGTCTGCCTGGGGACGTTTCGACATGGCTGAGCTGATCATCGAGGGCGGCCGCCGTCTGTCCGGACGCGTGGCAGTGGAGGGGAACAAGAACGCGGCGCTGCCGCTGCTGGCGGCGTGTCTGCTGACCAGCGACACGTGCGAGCTGCGGAACGTCCCGCCCATCCGCGACGTGGCCGTGATGCTCGACCTGCTGCGCTCGCTCGGCGCCGAGGTCGAGCACGTCGATCGATCGACGCTCCGCATTACCTGTCGCGACATCCGGGCGTCCGAGCCCGATCCGCGGCTCGTCGGCCGGCTCCGCGGGTCGGTGCTGCTGCTCGGTGCGCTGCTCGGGCGCACGGGCCGCGCGATGATCGCCGCACCCGGCGGCGACTTTGCGGCCCGCAGGTCGATCACGGTGCACCTGCGCGCGCTGCAGAAGATGGGTGCCGTGCTCGTCGATCGGCCGAGCGGGCATTGTCTCGAGGCGCCCGACGGGCTCCGCGGCGCGTCGATGTACCTGCTCGAGGCGTCGGTCACCGGCACGGAGACGGCTCTCCTGGCTGCCGCGCAGGCGCGCGGCACGACCGAAATCCGCAATGCGGCGTGCGAACCGCACGTGGCCGAGCTCTGCGTCTTCCTGCAGTCGATGGGCGCGCGCGTCGAGGGGATTGGCACGTCGACGATCAGGGTCGAGCCGCCGGCGCGGCTCGGTGGCGCCGTGCACACGTTGCGCGGCGACTACATCGAGGCTGCGTCCTGGGCGGTTGTCGGCGCGGTGACCGGTGGCGACGTGGAGGTGACCGGCGTTTACGCCGAGGATCTCGAGCCGATCGCGGCCGTCCTTGCGGAGATGCGGCTGGAGTTCGAGCTCGAGGACCAGCGGTTCGCCGTCGGGCCGTCGACCCTCGTCGGCGCGCGGCGCATCACCACAGGGCTCTGGCCGGGCTTTCCCTCCGACATCGTCAGCCTCGTGACCGTGCTGGCGACGCAGGCGTCGGGGCAGACGCTGGTGCACGACTGGCTGTACGAGCTGCGGCTCTTCGCGCTCGAACAGCTGAGCGCCATGCGCGCCGATCTCTTCCTGTGCGACCCGCACCGCATCATCGTGAGCGGGCCGACGCGGCTGCGGGGACGGCTGCTCGACAGTCGCGACATCCGTTCAGGCATGGCGCTGATTGCGGCCGCGCTCGCGGCCGACGGGCAGAGCACGCTCACCGAGGTCGAGACCGTCGAGCGCGGCTACGGTGATCTCGTCGAGCGCCTGCGCAGCCTGGGCGCCGAGGTCGAGCGGCGGGAAGACTGACCGAACGTCAGAAGCCTGACGACAGCGCGGGATCAGGCGCGTCGAGCGGTGTCGGGTCGACGATCGGATCGCGCGGCGGCGGCAGCTGCGGCGCCGGTTCGATGACCACGCCGCCCGCCCCTTCGCGCGGCAGCCGCAGCGGCCGCAGATCTTCCTCGCTCAGGTCGAGCATCCGGATGATGTGCGGCGTCAGCATGATCACCACGTCGGTCTGCGCCGCTTCGCGCGCGGTGCGGCCGAACAGCTGGCCGAGCACGGGAATGTCGCCGAGGCCGGGAATCGTCCGGCGCTCGGTCCGCTCGTCCTGGCGGATCAGGCCGGCGAGGATGTTCGTTTCTCCGTCGCGCAGGCGGATCGACGTCTTGACCGTGCGTGAGCCGAACGTCGGCAGGCCGTCGAAGCCGGGCGGGCCGAGGCTGCTCAGCTCGATCTCGAGCCCGAGCGTGATGTCGTCGTTCGGGTGCGTGCGCGGCGTGATGTTGATGTTGACGCCGATCGACTGATAGGTGAACTGCGTCTGCGGCTGAATTTCGAGGCCGCCCTGCGTAATCGGCGCCACGCGCAGCGTCGGCACCGGGATACGCTGGCCGAACTGCGCCACGCCCGTCGTGCCGTCCGTCATCCGGATGTGGGGGTTGGCGAGCGTCCGCGTGCGCGTGTCCGTCTTCAGCAGACGGTAGTACAGCGCCGGGATGTTCGTCATGAGCACGTCGGCCTGGCCAAGGTTGCGCAGGGCCTCGAGCGTCATCCCTTCGCGGTTCACGTCGGCGCGTCCGCTGATGCCGTCCGATCCGGGCGAGGCCAGCTGCAGACCGTATTCGAGCAGCTTCGACCGATCCACCTCGAGCACTTCCACGTTGACGACGACCTCGGGTCGCGCCTTGTCGAAAGCGGCGATGAAGCGGCCGATGACCGGCATCCGGTCGGGCGTGTCGCGCACCAGGATCGTGTTCGTGCCGGTCACCGGCGCGACGTACCGCACGTCGGCGACGATGCGGAGCGCGTCCATCACTTCCTTCAGGTCGGCGTTCTGGATTGTGAACTGCCGCACCACGTCGTCGACGTACTCGCGGCGGACCATCGGCGTGTCGGGCGCGACGAGAATCGCGCCGGCCGCGGTCACCAGGTAGAAGGTGCCGGTGGCGCGACCAACGACGTCGAGAGCGGTCGCGAGCGGAAGGCCGCGCTGCAGCGTCAGCGGCGCCGGCACGTCGACCACCTGCGGATCGAACGTCACCGAGATGCCGGCCAGCTCGGCCAGCAGGCGATAGACGGATCGGGTGGTGGCCTGCGAGCCGGTGCGGATTTCGGCATCGAGACTGACGTCGGGCAGGCTCGGGCCAGTCGGCTGCAGGTCGACGGAGCGGGCCAGCAGCTCCTGGAGCTGTGTGCGATCGCCGGTTTCGGCGGCCAGCTGCTGACGCAGCGCAACGCGGACGTTCTGCAGCTCGCGCGCGGCGTCGGCGTGTCCCGGGTTGAGCTCGGCCGCCACCTGCAGCTCCACGAGCGCGTCGTCGTAGCGGCCGCGCGCGGCGAGCTGGCGGCCGCGCAGAAAGTGCTCTTCAGCGGCGCGCAGCTTGGCGCGCTCGAGGCCCTGACGCGCCTCGTCGTTGTCGGGATCTTCCCGGAGCGCGCGCGCGTAGCGCGCCACTGCGAGGTCGTAGTCCTGGAGCCGATCGGCCTCGCGCGCCAGCTGCAGCGTCGACGTCGCGCAGGCTGACGCGGCGGCCGCCAGCGCCACGAGCACGATCGCGAGCCAGCACCTGCGGATCGGCACTCAGCGCACCTCCACGCCGCGTGGAATCGTGAACTCGAACTCGCGGTCGGTGAGACCGACGTTCTCGCGCAGGTTGCTGAAGCGGAACGCCGACGTCCCGCCCTGCTCGTCGACGATGACCAGGCCGCGGAAGGCGAGTGTGTTCCGCGCAACCTGCAGCGTGAGCGTGGCGAAGTCGGCCTGCGGCGTCTTCGGCGTCAGCTCGAGGTGCCATTCGTCCTCGGGCTGGCCGTCGGGCAGCCGGACCGTGAAGTCGCGGGTGAGGTTGCCATGGCCCGCGAGAAACAGCAGCGCCGTCGACGCGTCGTCTTCGTCGGGCATGTCGGCCACGGCCACGTATCGATCGGCGCGCGCGTAGTTGTAGATGCGCGTGCCGTCCGAGACGGTCTCGTTCCGATCGCCGGTCGTGTAGGTCCACCGCATGCGGCCGGGCTTCTTGACCTTGACGGTGCCGCGCTCGACGACCGGGCGGGGCAGCAGCGGATTCGTCTGCGTCTGGACGAACTCGGCGGTGAAGTCGCGAATCTGCGAGTAGCGCGCCTGAATGCGCTCCGCCAGTTCGGCGGCCGACGGCGACTGCGCAGAGAGCGGCGCCGGGCCGGGGAGCACGAGGCTCAGGATGGCCAGCGCGAGCGCCATGGCGAGGCCGCGCGGCCGAAACTGTCGGTGAGTCGGGCGATCAGCCGTCTGGCGCATGCTGGCAGTCATTCTAATGCCGGGATGCGGCCGGTGCCGCCCGGAGGTATCATGGCCGCATTCCTGGAGCAGCAGATGGTTGACGACGCGGGACGCAGTGTGCCGATCGAAAAGGTTCGCCAGGAGCTCGAGGAGCGGATCGGCGACCTGACGCGCCGGATCGACGCTGTCGAGCGGGAACTGGCCGAGCGGACGGGCGGACGACGGGAACGGGAGCGTCCGCAGCGACCCCCGTCCGACGAGGCGTTCACCAGCGAGCCGGAGTAGCGCGCGGCTCTCTTTGTTCGTGAAAGGTGGCGGACGAGGCTCCCCGGGAGGATAATCGATCGATGGGAGCCGAGGCGCACGTCATTCTTCCGCTGAACTGCCTCGCCTGCGCCGGACCAATCGACGTCGGTTGCGACGAGGGGGCTCCGCAGACGATCCGGTTCAACTGTCCGTACTGCCAGACGCCGCGCGAGTACGAAGCGCCTGGCCCCGTGCTCTGGGTCGCCATGCGCCAGCACGCGCTCGGCCCCGAGACGAAGCACTGACGGGGCCGGCCACCCGCTAGTCGCCCAGGCAGATTCCCATGTCGCGCGCGACGCGCAGCACGTCGTTGTCCGGCGGTATCGTCCGCAGCCGGCCGACGACGCGCTCGAGCGGGACGTCGACGATCGAGTCCGACCGCAGGGCGACCATCACACCGAAGCGACGCTGACGGATCAGCGACACCGCATGGCTGCCGAAGCGGGTCGCCAGCAGGCGATCGAAGGCGAGCGGGCTGCCGCCGCGCTGCAGGTGACCGAGCACGACGTGCCGCGTTTCCTTGCCCGTGAGCGGCACGAGCTCGCGCGCGACCCGCTCGGCGATGCCGCCGAGCCGCTCGGCCTGCCCAGGCCGGTTCGGCTCGATGACCGATCGCTTGCCGCCGATCGGCACCGCTCCTTCGGCGACCACGACGATGCTCGAGCGCGCGCCAAGCAGATCGCGCGCGTTGACGTGTGCTGCCACGCGCGTCAGGTCGAACGGGATCTCGGGTATCAGCGCCGCGTCGGCGCCGCCGGCAATGGCGGCGTGAAGCGCAATCCATCCCGAATAGCGACCCATCACCTCGACGACGATCACGCGGTGATGCGCCGAAGCCGTCGCATGCAGCCGATCGATGGCCTCGGTCGCGAACGCGACGGCCGTGTCGAACCCGAACGTAATTTCCGTTTCGACGATGTCGTTGTCGATCGTCTTCGGGATGCAGACAACCGGCACGTGCCGCTGCTGGAACGCGTGCGCAATGGCCATCGTGCCGTCGCCGCCAATGACCACGAGCGCCGACAGCTCGAGCGCGTTGAAGTTCTCGACGACACGTTCGGAGTAGTCGATGAGATCGTCGCTGTCGGGCTGCGGATACGCGAAGGGGTTACCGCGGTTCGTCGTGCCGAGGATCGTTCCGCCCCACCGGTGGATGCCCGTGACGTCGGCCACGGTCAGGCGGCGGGTCCGCCCCGGAAAGATGAGCCCGTCGAAGCTGTCTTCGATGCCGATGCACTCGATGCTGGCCGTCGTGGCCGACCGGACCACGGCGCGGATGACGGCATTCAGGCCGGGCGCATCGCCGCCGCCGGTCAGGATACCGATACGTCGCGGAGGAAGAGGCATCGCGTCAGTCTACCAATGGCCTGCCGAGGCCGGCGCAGGCGGTCAGGGGGGCACGGGGGACCGCTGGCGGTAGACGCGGCTGCCGCGGCCGCCCGTCAATCCGGACGCGTCGACGCGGTGTCCGGCAGTGTGGAACAGTAGGGGACGTCACCATGCGGCGAATCGTTCTTCCCGTCTTCACGCTGATCGTTGCCGTCGGCGCATGTCGCAACACGCCGGCGCCGGCATCGATGGTCCAGACGTCGGCGGGAGAGGCGTCGGCCGCGCCCGTGTCCGTCACGCCGACGCCGGACGTACAGTCGCGCGGGCCGGTCCGCCTCGACGGGCGCGCGTTTGCCGACGACAGCGGCCCGTTCAATGCCCTCGGCGTGTCGCTGTTCTGGGCGCTGTGGGCCGAGAAGCACGCACCGGAGCGGCTCGATGCCACACTGGCCTTCCTCGCGCGCCACGGGGTCGACTACGTCCGCATCCTGGCGATGGTCGGCGCGCCGTCGTGGGAGGACCGTGTGATCGATCCTGCCTGGCCGGACTACTGGGAGACGGTCGACGCCTTCTTCGAGCGGCTCGGCCGGCATGACCTGCGGGCGCAGGTGACGCTGTTCGCCGACGCACAGGTGATGATGCCCGATCGGGCGGCCCGTGAGGCCTTCGTCGACGCGTGGGCCGCGCGGGCAACGGCGTGGCGCGACCGTGTGCTGTTCGTCGAGATCGCCAACGAGCACTGGCAGAACGGGCTGCCCGACATCGCCGACGTGCGCGCACTCGGTCGGCGACTCCGGTCGCTGACGGACGTGCCCGTCGCGCTCTCGGCGCCGCGGGAGCACGAAGTGACGGCCATGTACGCCGACTGGTCGGGCGGCGTCGCCACGCTCCACTACGACCGCAGCGTGACGGGGCCGGACGGCCCCTGGGGACCGGTGCGCCAGCCGTGGCGCTGGCCCGGTGCGTATTTCCGCGACGATCCCGGCATCGTAGCCGTCAACGCGGAGCCCATCGGTCCGCAGGCGTCGGTGGCCGAAGACGACGACCCGCTGCGTCTGGCGCTCGCGTTCGTCACGACGTTCGTGGCGGGGAACGCGGCCTACACGTATCACACCGGCGCCGGCGTCCGCGGCGGGGGAGCGGCTGATCTGGCGCGCGGGAGACTGGTCGACGTGCAGGACTACGACCCTCGCATCATCGGCGCGCTCGCGCACTGGCGCCGCGCGCTCCCGGCCGGTCTCCCGAACTTCACCCGCCACGACGCCGCGTCGTCGTCGATGCCGTGGGCCGGTTCGGACGCGGCCGCGGAACGGGGCGATATCGTGGCGGCCTACGCGGCGACCGACGGCAGAAGGCTCGTCGGCGTCGTCCTCGGCGTCCGGCGGCCGCACGAGATTCAGGCGCAGCGCGACGTGCGCTTCGACCTGCTCGATCCGGTCGACGGCTCGGTCGTCGCGTCTGCCGAGCTGCGGGCAGGGCAGCGCTGGACCGTGCCGGCCGGTCGCGCCGGCTATGTGGTGCTGGGGACCTTCCTCGAGTGAGTGGGGAGGTGCGGCAGAACAAAAATCGGCCGCCCGTTGAGGCGGCCGAATCAAAGCGGGATATGAAAAGTGCGTTTGGTGGACGGCGCGAGGCTCGAACTCGCGACCTCTACGATGCGAACGTAGCGCTCTCCCAGCTGAGCTAGCCGCCCACGTCGACAGGCGCGTGCGTGCGCACGAGCCCGTTCGATCCTGAATCTTACCACGAACGAGCCCGGCTCACCAAGCCCGCCCGGCTCAGCGGCCGAGCAGTTCGGCGTCCTTCTTCTTCTGCATCTCGTCGATCTGGCCGATGAACTGGTCGGTGAGCTTCTGGATCTCGTCGAGCGCGCGCCGCTCTTCGTCTTCCGAGATCCCCTGCTCCTTGACCAGCTTCTTGACCCGGTCATTCGCGTCGCGCCGGACCTGGCGCACGGCGTTGCGCCCTTCCTCGGCGTAGCGATGGACGAGCCGCGAAAGCTCCTTGCGGCGTTCCTCGGTGAGCGGGGGAACCGGGATCCGGATCACCTTGCCGTCCGACGACGGGTTGAGCCCGAGCGGGCTCTTCTGGATCGCGCGCTCGATGGCGCTCGAAAGCGACTGATCGAAAGGCTGCGCCACGATCAGCGTCGGCTCCGGGATCGACAGTGTCGCGACCTGGTTGAGCGGCATCTGCGTGCCGTAGGCCTCGACCTGGATCGAGTCGAGCAGGCTGATCGACGCGCGGCCGGTCCGCACGCCGGCCAGTTCGCGACGGACGTGCTCGACGGCGCCTTCCATCCGCTTGCGGGCATCGGCGCCCACGGTCTTCAGTTCGTTCGCTTCCATGTGGCAGTCCTGTGAGTGGCGGCAGGCCGGCGCCGGTCAGTCGGCGGTCACGGTCGTGCCGACCGGCTCGCCCATGATGACGCGGCGCAGGTTACCGGGTTCCCGCAGATTGAAGACGATGATAGGCAGCTTGTTGTCCATGCAGAGCGTGATCGCCGTCGAGTCCATCACCTTGAGGGACTGGCCGATCACCTGCAGGTACGAGATCGACTCGTAGCGCGTGGCGTCGCGGTGGATCATCGGGTCGGCGCTGTAGATGCCGTCGACCTTCGTCCCCTTGAGGATCACCTCGGCGCGCATCTCCATGGCGCGGAGCGCGGCAGCCGTGTCGGTGGTGAAGTACGGGTTGCCGGTGCCGGCCGCGAAGACGACCACGCGGCCCTTCTCGAGGTGCCGGATGGCGCGGCGGCGGATAAACGGCTCGGCCACGGCGCGCATCTCGATGGCCGTGGCCACGCGCGTCGTGACGCCGACCTTCTCGAGCGCGTCCTGCAGCGCCAGGGCATTGATGACCGTGGCGAGCATGCCCATGTAGTCGCCCGTGGCGCGATCCATCCCCCGGGCGCTGGCCGCCAGGCCGCGGAAGATGTTGCCGCCGCCGATGACGACGGCCACCTGGACGCCCAGGCGCTGGATCTCGGCGATGTCGGTGGCGATCTGCGTCGCGACCTTGGGATCGATCCCGTAGGCCTGATCGCCCATGAGCGCTTCGCCGGAAAGTTTCAGGAGGACTCGGGAATAGGCAGGTCTGGATTCGGACACGGGGGAATTATATAGAGGCTGACACGGGCGGCGTGTGGAGGCCTGGAGCCGCAGCTCCAGGCCCCGGCGTCCTTATTCCCCGCCGACCTTGAAGCGGACGAAGCGGGCCACCGATATGTTCTCGCCGAGCTTGGCGATCGCCGCCTGCACGAGCTGGTGGACCTTCGTCTTCGGGTCGCGGATCGACGGCTGGTCGAGCAGCACGTGCTGCTCGTAGAAGCTCTCGAGTTTGCCCTCGACGATCTTGTCGATCACGTTGGCCGGCTTGCCCGAGGCCTCGACCTGCGCCCGGTAGACCGACCGCTCGCGCTCGAGCACGTCGGCCGGGACGTCCTCGCGGCGGACCCACGTCGGGCTGGCGGCCGCCACCTGCAGTGCGATCTCCTTGAGCAGCGCCTGGAAGTCCTCGGTGCGGGCGACGAAGTCCGATTCGCAGTTGAGCTCGACGAGCACGCCGATCTTGCCGCCGGCATGAATGTACGAGCCGATGAGGCCCTCGCCGGTGGCCCGTCCGGACTTCTTCGAGGCCTGCGCCAGCCCGCGCTTGCGGAGAATCGTGACGGCTTCTTCCAGGTTGCCGTTGGCTTCCTGCAGGGCAGCCTTGCACTCCATCATGCCGGCGCCGGTCTGGTCACGGAGCTGTTTGACGAGCGAAGCGGGGATTTCCACGGACGGACTCCTCAAGTGACGATTGGCTGAACGGCCCGGCCACCGGGCCGGACACAAAAAAAGGCCGGGGTCAACGTGTGGCCCCGGCCCAGGACTGTGCGCTCCGGACCGGCCTCAGGCCGGCGTTGGAGCCGGGGTCGATGGCGACGACTGGCCCGCGTCGCCATCGTCGGCGGCCGGGGACTGCGCGGCGGCCTGATCCTGGCCGGCGCCGGCGGCGCCGTCGGTCGTCGGGTACGACTCGGTCAGCGCACGGCCGGCCAGCACGGCGTCGGCAATGCCGGCGGCAAACAGACGGATCGACCGCAGGGCGTCGTCGTTGCCGGGGATGACGAAGTCGACCTGATCGGGATCGCAGTTCGTGTCGACCACGCCGATCACCGGGATCTTCAGCTTGCGCGCCTCGTCGACCGCAATCTGCTCGTGCCGCGTGTCGACCACGAAGAGGGCATCGGGCAGCCGGCTCATGCCGCGGATCCCGTCGAGGTTGCGCGCCAGCTTGCGCCGCTCCTTCTCGAGCCGCGCGATTTCCTTCTTCGAGAGCGTCTCGTAACGGCCGTCGGTGGCCATCGCCTCGAGCTCACGCAGGCGGGCGAGGCTGCGCTGGATGGTGGTGAAGTTCGTCAGCAGCCCGCCGAGCCAGCGCTGGTTGACGTAGAACATGCCGCAGCGCTGGGCCTCCTCGGCAATGGCGTCCTGCGCCTGCCGCTTGGTCCCGACGAACAGAATGATGCCTCCCTGAGCGGCGAGCTGGGTCGCGAACTCGGCGGCTTCGCGGTAGAGCTTGGCGGTGCGGCCGAGGTCGATGATGTAGATGCCGTTGCGCTCGCCGAAGATGTACGGCTTCATCTTCGGGTTCCACCGCTTGGTCTGGTGGCCGAAGTGAACGCCGGCCTCCAGGAGGTCTTTCATGGGGATGGCACTCAAGCTCGTTCGTCTCCTTAAATGACGGCGGTCGCAGTATTAGCGTTTGCTGAACTGGAAGCGCTTACGGGCACCGGCCAGGCCGTACTTCTTGCGCTCCTTCGCGCGCGGATCGCGCGTGAGCAGCCCGTCCTTGCGCAGGGCGCTGCGCAGCTGCTCGTCGTACTCGACGAGCGCGCGTGCGATGCCGAGGCGCAGCGCGCCGGCCTGTCCCATGACCCCGCCGCCAGTGGTGGTGGCCACCACGTCGAACCGCTCGGCCGTCTCGGTGGTGACGAGCGGCTGGCGAATCAGCTGCCGCTGCGTCTCGGTCGGGAAGCTCGCCTCGATGGGCTTCTTGTTGACGATGATCTGGCCCGAACCCGGGCGGAGGAAGACACGGGCCGTGGAGGTCTTACGACGACCCGTTCCGTAATACTGGGTAGTTGCCACGATTACGCGACCTCGAGCGCAGCGGGTTTCTGGGCGGCGTGGGGATGGTCGCCCGACTTGTAGACCTTCAGCTTGCGGTACATGGCGTTGCCGAGCTTCGTCTTGGGCAGCATGCCGCGCACGGCCTCCTCGACGAGGCGCGTCGGATCCTTCTGGCGCACGATCTTGGCGCGCTCCTCGCGCAGGCCGCCCTCATACCCGCTGTGATAGCGATACAGCTTCTGTTCTTCCTTGTTCCCGGTCAGACGGACCCGGGCGGCGTTGATGATGATGACGTGGTCGCCCTGATCGAGGAAGGGGACCCAGCCCGCCTTGTGCTTGCCCTGCAGGATGCGGGCCGCCTGGCTGGCTACCCGCCCGAGAACCTTGCCGTCTGCGTCGATGATGTGCCACTTCCGCTCGGTCTTTACGGTCGTGGTCCTGCCCGTCGCCATTACCTGCCCTTTCAGCCGAATTCAAGAAACGGCAAACCAAGATGATACGGAGGCCTTGAAGAATTGTCAATCGACGTACGCGGCGGGATTGCGGATTCTGCACTCGTCGCGATCGTCGGAAACCCTTACAGAAGTGTCGGCCCGCCGACAGGGTCGCCACAACCCGCCGATGGCGACGTCCTGTTTCTGCACAGCCTGACAACGCGACCCGCGGATCGGTCGGCCCGTTTCGACCTGGCACCGGCCTTGCCTTGCTGGGGCGCGCTATGTTCGGCTCCTTCCGTCCTCCCATGGTCGGTCTCGACATCGGCTCGAGCGCCGTCAAGGCTGTCGTCCTCCGACGCGGCCGCGGCGGATGGTCGCTCGTGGCCGCCGGCGAGGCGCCGGTGCCCGACGGCAGCATCCAGGACGGCGCGGCCGCCGAGCCGACCGTCGTCAGCGAGGCAGTCTCGAACCTCCTCGACTCGATGCGGCTCAAGCGCGCCCGTGTCACCGCCGCGCTCTCCGGTCACGCCGTCATCGTCAAGCGCCTGTCGCTGCCGCCGATGAGCCAGGCCGAACTCAACGAAGCCATCCCCTGGGAGGCCGAGCAGTACATTCCGTTCGACCTCTCGGAAGTCCAGCTCGACTACCAGGTCGTCGGCAACGACGACGCCACGAAGCGATCGCTCGACGTGCTGCTCGTGGCGGCCAAGCGCGATCGCATCGATGACCGCGCGGCCGTCATCACGCAGAGCGGCCGCAAGCCGGTCGTGCTCGATATCGAGGCGTTCGCGCTGGCCAACGCCTACCGCATGAACTATCCCGAGCGCACCGATGCGCTCTCGGTCCTTGTCCACGTCGGCCGCAGCGTCACCATCGTCTGCCTGCTCGAGGCGGGGGAGCTGGTCTTCACGCGCGACATTTCGATCGGTGGCCAGATTCACCTCGACGCCCTGCTGCGCGAGCTCGGCCCGGGCGGCCTCGACGAGCTGACGGCGCGCCGAATCCTGCACGGACAGATCCCCGGCGACCTCAGCGGCGAGCAGGTCGAGGCCGTGCTGCGCGAAGCCAGCGCACAGCTGGTGCTCGAGGTGCGCAAGACCGTCGACTTCTACCGGGCCACGGCACCCATCGAGAAGATCAGCCGCGTCGTGCTCTCGGGCGGCGCCTATCAGGCCGTCGGCCTGATCGAGCTGCTGGCCGGCGAGTTCGACGCGCCGGTCGATGTCTTCGATCCATTCCGGCGTGTGAACCGGTCGGCGAAGGCCGTCGGGGCCGACGTCTCCGGGCCTGCCTACGCGGTTGCCGTCGGTCTGGCGATGCGCCAGGAGGACGACCGATGATCAGGGTCAATCTGCTGGCGAGCAGCCCCGGGGTCGACGCGCCCCGCGAGTGGCTGCCCGCCGAACAGCGCTCGGCCATGGGCGGCGTCATCGTGCTGCTCGTGACGGCGCTCGGGCTGGCCGGCTACTGGTACTACCAGCAGCGCGTGCTCGCCGACGTCGAGGTCAGGATTGCCGCGGCCGAGACCGAGCTGACGCGCCTGAAGGATGCCGCCGAGCTCGTCGAGCGCGCCGAGGCGCGGCGCGCCGAGCTCGCTGAACGGCTCGCCCTCATCGACCGGCTCCGTGCGTCGAAGCGCGCGCCGGTCACCCTGCTCGAGACCGTCAGCTACAGCGTGCCCGAAGGGCTGTGGCTGCTCGAGCTGTCGCAGTCGGGACCGACCGTCCAGATCGACGGTCGGGCCACGTCGATCACCGCCGTCACGGACTTCACCGAACGACTCCAGACGTCGGGCTACTTCCTGCGGCCCGTCGAAATCGTCTCCACCGCCACCGAAGCCATCGACGACGTGCCGGTGGTGCGGTTCGTGGTGAAGGCCGACGTGGTGCCCCCGCAATCGCCGACCGAAAGCGGCGCCGTCGGCGCCGCGACGATGGCAGGCGGCCGGCCGGCCGGCCTGCCGGGAGCGTAGCCGATGGCGAGGAGCTTCAACGAACTGTCGCCCCGCGCGCAGGTGCTCGTCTTCGTCCTGCTGTCGGCGCTGGCCGCCCTCGCCGTCTGGCAGGCCCTGCTCGGACCGACCGAGGCGCGCATCGAAGCGCGTCGCGCCCGCCTGACGGCCGTCGAGGCCGACGTGCTCAAGGCCCAGGGCGTTGCCGCGCGACTGCCGGCGGCCGAGCGCGAGGTGCGCGCGCTCGAGGCACAGCTGCGCGAAACCGAGGCCGTGCTGCCCGAAGAGAAGGATCCGCAGGACGTGCTCCGCAACCTGCACGAACTGGCGAGCGAGTCGCTGCTCGATATCGCGAGCTTCAAGCCGCAGGCCGCCATCCCGCGCGCCCAGTACACCGAGTGGCCCATCGAGCTCGGCGTCGAGGGCGGTTACCACGACCTGGGCGTCTTCTTCGACCGCATCGCGTCGATGTCCCGCCTCATGTCGGTGAGCGATCTGCAGATCAAGACGCGGACGAAGCCCAACGGGCGCGGCACGGTCGTGGCGACCTGCGTGGCAACGACGTTCGTGTTCGAGAAAACGATGCCGACACCTCCTGGAGGACCTCGATGAGAGGCCTGAACCTGGTCCTGCTCATGCTGCTGGCGGCGCCGGTTGCCGCGCAGCAGCCCGACCCCGGGCCGGAGCAGACAGCCGGCCCGGTGGCCGTTCCCGTCATCCCCGAGACGCCTGCGCCGATTCCCATTGGGGCGCGGGTCGGTGAGCTCATCACGGGCTACGACTCGGGTGGCCGCCGCGACCCGTTCGCGAGCCTGATCGAGCCGAAGCGGAGCGGCGAGGTGGCGACGCAGCGCCGGCCCGCCGGCCTGGCCGGCGTCGCGCTTGCCGACGTCCAGGTCCGCGGCATTGTCCGCAAGGACGACGTGCTGCTGGCGATTCTCGAGGGGCCCGATCGCAAGTCGTACGTCAGCCGCGTCAACGATCGGCTGCTCGACGCGACGGTGGTGCGTATCGACGCCGACGGCGTGATTTTCGCGGAGAACACCGAACGCGGCATGGCGCCGAACCATCTGCGCAAGTGGCTGCGCCCGACAGGAGAACTAGTCCAATGAAGCAGCTTCGTACCTGGGTGGCCGGGCTCGTGCTGATCGCGGCCACGACACTCGTGGGCACCGGCGCGCAGGAGCCGCCGGCGGGCAGGGTCCCGCCGCCCGGCCTCGAGATGTTCAGTGCCAGTCCGATCGACGTCGACTACCAGTCGGCAAACCTGCGGACGGTGCTGCGGCAGCTCGCCGAGATCGGCGGCGTCAACCTGGTCGTCGACCCGAGCGTGCCGAGCGATGCCACGGTCGACCTGAAGCTCACGCAGGTGCCCTGGTATCAGGTGATGGACGTCATCCTCCGCTCGGGCCAGCTGGCCTACGAGCTCGAGGGCTCGGTCGTCCGCGTCCTGACGCTGGCGGCGCAGACGGCGGAACGGCGCGCCCGCAACGAAACGGCCATCGAGGCCACGCGCGTCGTCCTGGCCGAACTGCCGACGCGGCGCTTCCGGCTCTCCTATGCGAACGCCGAGGAGGTGGCCAACCTCCTCAAGGAGCTGCGCTACGACGATCCGGCGCGCGGCGCGGTGCACTACGAGGCGCGCACCAACATGGTGATCGTTCAGGCCGGGCAGGGCGACCTCGATGAGATCGCTGATCTGATCGCCGATCTCGACCGGCCCGAACCGCAGGTCGAGATCGAGGCGCGCGTCGTGCAGACGCTGAACACGACGATTCGCGACCTCGGCGTGCGCTGGGGCTTCGACGGGCGGATGGACGCGGCCACGGGCAACACCACCGGCCTGGTGTTCCCGAACAGCGGCGCCATCCAGGGGCGCACGCGCGTCGGTGGCGGTTCGGTCGGCGAGTTCGAGAGCAACAACGAGCAGGGCTCGATCCTCGGCCTCGCGATGGGCGCCATCAACGGCGCGTTCAACATCGACGTCGCGCTGCGCGCGCTCGAGTCGGAAGGCGCGCTGCGCGTCATCTCGACGCCGCGCATCACGACCCAGAACAACATGGAGGCCGAGGTCACGCAGGGCATCGAGATCCCGTATCAGGTCGTGACGACCACGGGCGGGATCACGAGCACGTCGATCCAGTTCAAGGACGCGGCGCTGAAGCTGCTCGTGACGCCCAAGATCACGCCGGCTGACACGGTCATCATGAGCATCGCGCTCGAGAACGGCACGCCGAGCGACGTGCTCGGGCCGGAGTCGGCCGGGCCGTCGATCCGCACCGACCGCGCGCGCACGAGCGTGCAGGTTCCCGACGGGGCCACGACGGTCATCGGCGGCATCCTCGCAACGACCGACACACGCGACGCCAACCGTACGCCGGGCCTGAGCCGCATCCCGCTGCTCGGCTGGCTCTTCAAGAACGAACGGGACACCAACCAGGCGCAGGAGCTGCTGATCTTCATCACTCCGCGCATCATCCGAGGCTGATCATGAGACCGGTCCTTTCCCGTCGCCTGACGTCGCTGGGCCTGTCGGCCGCGCTGCTCGCGCTGGGCGGCTGCACGGCCGAGCAGCCGGGTCAGGCTTCCTCCTACGTGATGATTCAGAGCCTCGAGGGCGCGTCGGGGGCCAAGCCCGACGAGTTCAGCGGGACGCTCGCCTCCGACGTCGTCACGCTCGTCAAGGCGCAGATCGACGGCCAGGAGGCACGGGTGCCGACGGTCTACGAGGATCCCGGCCGGGCCGTCTTCAGGCTCGCCATGAAGGATCCCGGCTTCGAGCCGGCGCCGAACAACTTCATCACGTTCACGCGCTACCGGGTCAACTTCGTCCGCACCGATGGCCGCAACACGCCGGGCGTTGACGTGCCGTACCCGTTCGACGGTGCGGTGACCGTGACGGTGACCGATCAGCCGACCACGGCAACGTTCACCCTCGTGCGCATCCAGTCGAAGCTCGAGAACCCGCTCCGGCTGCTCGCGGGTGGCGGCGGCAGCCTCGCGATTTCGACGCTGGCCGAGGTCACCTTCTTCGGCAAGGACCAGACCGGGCGCGACGTCACGGCAACCGGACGGATCACCGTCAACTTCGCCGACTGGGGTGATCCCGAGTAGGGGAGGGGCGCCGTGATCAGGTCAGGACTGCTGCAGATTGTGAGGGAGACTCCCGTGTTGATCACACGTGTTGGAATCGCGGCGACACTCGTGGCTCTGGCGGCCTGCTCGCTCGACAGGCAGGAGGCTCCGCCGCTGGCCGGTCCGTCCGAGCTCGGCCTGTCGCTGACCGTGACGGCTTCGCCCGACATCCTCTCGCAGGACGGGCACTCGGTGGCCACGATCGCCGTCACGGCGCGTGATGCCGCCGGTCAGCCGCTGGCCGGAGTGCCGGTGCGTCTCGAGACGCAGGTTGGCGGCGTGCCCGTGGACCTGGGCACACTGTCGTCGAAGGTGCTCACCACGGGTGGCGACGGCCGCGCGGTCGCGTCGTACCGGGCGCCCGCCGCGCCGCCGCCGACCCAGGCCGACGATACGCTCGTCACGTTCGTCGTCACGCCGGTTGGCGAGAACTACGCCGGTGCCGTGTCGCGCACGGCCCAGCTGCGACTGACCCGTCCGGGCGTCATCATCCCGCCCGGGGCGCACCCGACCGCCGACTTCTTCTTCTCGCCGACCTCGCCGCGCGAAGAGGATCACGTGTTTTTCGACGCGTCGGCTTCGACCGGCAACATCGTGTCGTATGCCTGGAGCTTCGGCGACGGCCGCACGTCGACGACCGGTAACCCGGTGGTCAGCCACCACTACGGTCTGGCCGGCACCTACAACGTCGTCCTGACCGTGACCGACGACCTGGGACGCCGGGCGACGAGCGCGCCGCGTCCCGTCACCGTGTCGGCCATCACGGATCCGGTCGCGTCGTTCACCTATTCGCCGGACTCGCCGCGCGCGCACCTCGACGTGGTGAACTTCAATGCGAGCGCGTCGAAGGCCGCCACGGACCGCCGGATCATCGAGTATCAGTGGGACTTCGGCGACGGCTCGCCGATCGTCACGGTTCCGGGCTACATCGTGCACCACCTCTACGGACGGCCGGCCACCTACACCGTCGTGCTCCGGGTGAAGGACGACGCCGGACGCGTGGGTGTGGCGACCCAGACGGTGACCATCGTCGCGCCGTAAGCGGCGCGCGGAGCGGAGGCGGGTAAGGCTCGTTTCATGGCGGGTATCCTTCTCAACCGCAGCCGGCAGGTCCCGGCTGAGGAAACACCGGCCTTCGGCGGAATCGCAGAGCGGTTCCGCCGGGCCGGCGATCTCGACCGCGCGATCGCGCTCTGCCGCGAGGGTCTCAAGCGGTTCCCCCAGCAGCTGTCGGCGCGCGTCACGCTCGGCTGGGCACTGCTCGACAAGGGGCACTACGAGGAAGCCCGGATCGAGCTCGAGCAGGTCCTCCGGAAGGCTCCTGACAATCTCGCGGCCATCCGGGGCCTTGCCGAGATTCACGATCGGACGGAAGGCGCGCTGCCGGCGGAGCCGGCCGTCGACGATCGGTCGTGGAAGCAGGACGACGTCCAGCCGCCTGTCGTGGAGGACGCCGCGGCATCGGCTGTCGTCGCCGACGCGCCGCTCACGATAACCGGCGACGGCCCGGTCGAGATGGAATCGGCAGGCCTGGCGGACGCGCCTCCGGCCGTGCAGGTTCAGGATCCGGACGCGCCGCTGGCCATCCGCTTCGCGCCGAGCGACGAGCCTGTCGAGATCGTGCACACCGGTGGTCACGTCTCGCTCGCCGGGACGGCCGACGCACCGACGCAGCTTGATGTCGAACCGGTCGACGTCGCACCGGCTGCCGCGGCTCTCAACGCCGCGGGCGAGCCCGTGCCGCTTCAGATCGATCCCCCGGCCGAATCGACCGAACCGTTCGATGCCGTCGTCGCGACCGACACGACCGAGCCGGCCGTCCCGCTCGATCTGGGTATCGACGCGGAAGCCCCGGTGTCGTGGAGCCTCGACAGCGAGGCGAGTGCCGAGGAGCAACCGGTTGCCGCGACGTTCATCGCGGACGAACCCGCGGCGACGGGGCTCGATGTCTTCGCCGGGGGCGACCTGTCGGCGAACGACGGCGGGATTTCGCTCGATCTGAACCTGTCCGACGACGCGCTCGATCTATCGGGCGCTGAACTGGACCTGCAGGGCGGAGACGGTGCCGAGGCGGTTTCGCTCGACCTCACGGTCGACACCGGGCTTTCGGTCGATGCCGAATCGTCCGAGACGCTGCTCAGCGGCTTCGCCGATGCGTCCGTCGCCGATGCGACGCCCGCAGCCGAAGCACTGCGTCTGGATGAACAGGGGGAGTGGGCCGCCGGCACGCACCAGTCACTTCACACCGGCGGCGGCTTCCTGGGCGACAGCCCGGAGGTGGCCGATGCGACGGCCGGGTTGACGTTCCTGGCCGACACCCCTGAGGAAGCACGGCTCGACACCGGGACCGCCGACACGCCCGTCGTGGCGTTCCTCGACGAGCCGGTCGAGGTGCAGGCGGCCGACGGCGACGACGCGGGTGTGGCGATCGAACCGGAACAGCTCGAGGACGTCGACGCCGAAGCCGGGCAGGATCTGGCCGACGCGATCCGCACGCTCGAAGAAGCGTCGCGGCGGCTCGAGGCGCGTCTTGCGCTCCGGCCCGTCAGGAATCAGCCCTCCGCAAGCGCCGACGAAATTGGCGCTGTCGACTTGTCGAAGGTCGCGGCCGAGGACGTGTCGGGCAGCGTCATCGACACGAGCCACGATGGCGCGTTCGAGTTGACCGCGCCCGCGCTGAGCGATCTCTCCCTTGGCGACGATGAGCCGGTCGACGCCCCGGTTGACGACGGCGCGACGCTGTCGTTCGACTTCGAGCGGGGCGTCGTACAGACCGAGGCGGACCTCGAGGCGGTTTCGCTCGACACGCCCGGGTCAGAAGAGCCGGAGACGTCCGCGGCGACGCCAGCCTTCGTCGAGTTCGAATACGACCACGGAGGCTCGACGCCCACCCCGGCGTTTGCCGACGGGCCGGTAGAGGAGACCCCTGGCGCACCGGTTGATGAGGCGCCTGCCGAGGCGGTCGCCGCGCTTACCGGCATGGAAGTCGGTCCAGTCGACGCCGTCGCTCCGGGTGCGGCTCCGGTCCCGGCCGCCGATGCGGTCGATGCCGGTGAGATGGCGCCCGTGATGGCCGTCTCGACGGTCGAATCGCCCGTTCAGACGGGCGTCGTCCTCAGCGCCCGGCAGCAGGCGACCATCGTGGCCCTCGAGCGCTTCCTCCGGAAGGTTCAGGCGCGCAGGCTGGAACTCGAGCGCGAGTCTGTGGCCTAATCGGCTGGATGGACGTTCGTGACCGCCCGGACTGGGCTGGTCGCCTGCAGCGCGTGCAGGCGGCGCTCGAGACACTCGGGCTTCAGGCGCTCGTCGTCTCGAGCGGCATCAACATCACCTATCTGACCGGCTTCGTCGGCACGGCCGGGCTCCTGCTCATTACCCGCGACGACGTGCGCCTGCTGCTCGACGGGCGATACGAGTCGCTCGCGCGCGAGGGGATTGCGGCCGGCCGCGTCGCGCCGGTGACGATCGGCCGCGTCGAAGGACGCTACGACCAGGCGCTCGGCCAGACGGTCGAGTGGCTGGCCCCCCGTCGCATCGGGTTCGAGGCGGCGCACGTGACCGTCGCCACCCTCAGGGCCTGGCGCCGCGCCGCCCTCTCGCCCGAGTGGGTTCCTACCGATAACGTCGTCGAGGCACTCCGGCTGGTGAAGGACGACTACGAGATCGGCGTGCTCACGCGCGGCGGGGCACTCATCAGTGAAGTGGCTGCCGCGCTGCCGCGGCTCGTCGAGCCCGGCGTAAGCGAGCGCGAGATTGCCGATCGGATCGATCGGGCGATGCGCGAGGCCGGGTTTTCGCGGCCGGCCTTCGACACCATCGTCGCGTCGGGCCCGAACAGTGCGCACCCGCACGCCCGTCCGGGTGACCGGCGGCTCGTGCCCGGCGATCTGGTCGTGCTGGACTTCGGCGGGGTATTAGACGGATACTGCGTCGACCTGACGCGGATGGCCGCGGTGGGAACGATTTCATCCGAGGCGCGCGCGCTGTTCGACGCCGTCTCGGCGGCACACGACGCGGCCGTGAAGTCGGTCACGCCCGGTATCGAGACGTGGCAGGTCGATCGGGCGGCCCGAGCGGTGCTCGACGCCCGCGGGCTGGGTGACGCGTTCCTGCATTCGACCGGGCACGGGCTCGGTCTCGAGGTGCATGAGGCACCTCGCGTGGGGCGCCCCGACCCGGAAGCTCCGGCGAAGCTCGAGACGGGCATGGTGTTCACGATTGAGCCCGGTGCCTACCTCGAAGCAGTCGGGGGCGTCCGCGTGGAAGACGATGTGCTCGTCACCGACCGCGGTGCGGTCCTGCTGACCACGGCGCCCCGGGAGCTGATCGTTGTCTGACCCTATGAATCTCGACGACATCAAACAGATTCTCGACCTCGTGCGCGAGCACGAACTGAACGAGTTCGAGCTCGAGCGCGACGGGCTCAAGGTCCGCATCCGCAAGGGTGCCGCCGGAGTGTCCGTGGCACCGGCAGTGCCGCCGGCGGTCCCGGCCGGCAACCCGCAGCCGGCCGCTCCGGCGCCCGCTGCCGGTTCGCCGCCCCCGCAGGCCGAATCGAACGACGACGAGGCGAACCTGGTGTTCATCAAGTCGCCGATCGTCGGCACCTTCTACCGCGCGCCCGATCCGTCGGCGCCGCCCTTCGTCAACATCGGCGATCGCGTCCGCAAGGGCCAGGTGCTCTGCATCATCGAAGCGATGAAGCTGATGAACGAGATCGAGAGCGACTGCGACGGTGAGGTGGCCGCCATCTACGTGGAGAACGGCAAGCCCGTCCAGTTCGGCGATCGGCTGTTCGCGGTGAAGGTCAGCCAGGCCGGCTGACCGGGGAGCGACATGTTCAAGAAGATCCTGATCGCCAACCGCGGGGAGATCGCGCTCCGTATCATCTGCGCGTGCCGCGAGCTCGGCATCAAGACGGTTGCGGTCTACTCCGAGGCTGACGAGAACTCGCTGCACGTCCGGTTCGCCGACGAGGACGTCTGCATCGGGCCGGCGCGCAGCACCGACAGCTACCTGAACGTGCCGGCGATCATCAGCGCGGCCGAGATTACGGGCGCCGATGCGATCCATCCCGGCTACGGCTTCCTCGCGGAGAGCGCCTATCTGGCCGAGGTCTGCGAGGCCTGCCACATCAAGTTCATCGGGCCCTACCCGAACGTCATCCGGCTGATGGGCGACAAGGCCCGCGCGCGCCGGGCGATGAAGAAGGCCGGCGTGCCGGTGCTGCCCGGAAGCGACGGGCCCGTGCAGAGCGAGGATCAGGCGGTCAAGACCGCGCGCGAGCTCGGCTATCCGGTCATCATCAAGGCTGTCGCCGGTGGCGGCGGGCGCGGCATGCGCATCGTCCGCACGCCCGAGGAGCTGCCGAAGGCGCTCCGCACGGCGACCCGCGAGGCCGAGGCCGCTTTCGGCGTCGGCGACGTGTACCTCGAGAAGTACGTCGAGTCGCCCCGCCATATCGAGGTCCAGGTCATTGGCGACCACCACGGCAACGTCGTCCACCTCGGCGAGCGCGAGTGCTCGATTCAGCGCCGGCACCAGAAGCTGATCGAGGAGGCGCCGTCGGTGGCGCTCACCGAGAAGCAGCGCCGCAAGCTCGGCGCCACGGTGGTCGAAGCCGCCAGGGCCGTGCAGTACGCCAATGCGGGCACGTTCGAGTTCCTGATGGACCCGCAGGGGCACTTCTACTTCCTCGAGGCCAACACGCGCCTGCAGGTCGAGCACCCGGTCACCGAGTTCGTCACCGGCATCGACGTCGTCAAGGAGCAGATCCTGGTGGCTGCCGGCCGGCGCCTGTCGTTCAAGCAGAGCGACGTGCAGTTCCGCGGCCACGCCATCGAGTGCCGCATCAACGCCGAGGATCCCGACACGTTCGCGCCGAGCCCCGGCCTGATCCACGCCTTCAGCGTGCCGGGCGGTCCCGGCGTGCGCGTCGACACGTACGCGCATTCCGAGTGCACGGTCTCGCCGTACTACGACTCGCTGATCGCGAAGATCATCACCTGGGGCCGCGACCGGACCGAGGCCATCGCCCGCATGCGGCGGACGCTCGAGATGACGGTCATCGAGGGCATCCGGACGTCGATCCCGCTCCACCTGAAGGTGCTGGCGGACCCGGACTTCGTCGCCGGCCGCCTCGATACGCACTTCATGGAGCGCTACCTGTCGGAGAAGAAGAAGGACGGTGGCTCGCTCGCCGAGACCGCCTGAGGGCGGCGCCTCCGGCGGCCTGACGCTGCCGCCGTTCTATCCGATCCTCGACGTCGACATCGCGCAGGCGCGCGGGCTCAATCTCGAACGCGTGCTCGACGCCTGGCTCGAGGCCGGCGTCCGGCTCGTGCAGCTCCGGGCGAAGCCGATGCACGGGGCCGCGCTCCTCGCGCTGGCCGAAACCTGCCGCGCCCGCACCCGCGAGGCCGGCGCGATCTTCATCGTCAACGATCGCATCGACGTCGCGCGGCTCGTCGAGGCCGACGGCGCCCACGTCGGCCAGGACGATCTGCCTCCGGCCGCCGCGCGCCGGCTGCTCGGCGACGGTCCGATCCTCGGCTGGTCGACGCACAACGAGGCGCAGCTTCAGGCCGCCCGGGCCGAGCCGATCGACTACGTCGCCATCGGACCGGTCTTCCAGACCGGCTCGAAGGAGCGTCCGGATCCGGTCGTCGGTCTCGACGGGGTGCGCCGGGCGAAGGAACTGGCTGCGGGCCGTCCGGTCGTGGCGATTGGCGGCATCACGCTCGATCGCGCCGTCGACGTGCTGCGCGCCGGCGCGTCGACCGTGGCCGTCATCGGCGACGTGATGGTGTCCGACGCCGCGGCCCGCGCGCGGGAGTTCGTCGCCGTCACGTCCACCTGCTAGGCTGTTGCGCATGTCTGCCCGTCGACTGGATGGAACCGCGGTTGCCGCTGCAATCAGATCCGAACTCGCCGCCGACGTCGCCGAGCTCACCCGGCGGCTCGGGCGCCCGCCGTCGCTCTCGATCGTCCTGGTCGGCGACGACCCGGCCTCGAAGGTCTACGTCCGCAACAAGGAAAAGGCCGGCGCCGAGGCCGGGCTGGCCGTGACCGTCCATCGCCTGCCGGCCACCGCGGCGCTCGACGACGTGCTGAGCCTGGTGCGGGCGCTCAATGTCGACGACCGCTGCGACGGCATCCTCGTCCAGTCGCCGCTGCCGCCGGCGATGGGGAAGCAGGCGAGCGAGCAGGTGTTCGACGCCATTGCGCCGGCCAAGGACGTCGACGGGTTCCATGCCGAGAACGTCGGCCGGCTCGTCCAGGGACGGCCGCTGCTTCCGCCCTGCACGCCGACCGGCGTCATCGCGCTGCTCGAGCGCGAGGGCGTCCGGATCGCCGGCACCCACGCGGTCGTCATCGGTCGCAGCGACATCGTCGGCAAGCCGATGGCGATGATGCTGCTGCAGCGCGACGCGACGGTCACCATCTGCCACTCGAAGACGAAGGATCTCGCTGCCGTCGTGCGGACGGGCGACATTGTCGTGTCGGCCATCGGCCGGCCGGGCTACGTGACGCCCGAGATGATCAAGCCCGGCGCGGTGGTCGTCGACGTCGGGACGACGCCGGTCGAGGATCGCGGCATCGTGGTGCGGCTGTTCGGACCCGAGAGCCCGCGCGTGGCCAGCTTCGACCGCCGCGGCTCGACCGTCGTGGGAGACGTGCACCCGGCCGTCGCCGAGGTGGCTTCCGCGCTGTCGCCCGTACCGGGCGGCGTCGGACCGCTGACGATTACGATGCTGCTGCGCAATACGCTCGAGGCGGCGCGGGCGCGCCTGGCCCCGGCGGGCCGCTGAGCAGGATTTGCATCAGTCGACGGCGGCCGTGATCTGCCGCCACACATCGTCGACGCCGCGCCGAGTGTCGTCGAGCGAGCCCGACGTGTCGATCACGAAGTCGGCGCGCTGCCGCTTCTCGTCGATCGGCAGCTGCGCCGCGATCCGCTTTTCCGCTTCGCTCCGCCCGAGGCCGTCCCTGGCCATGAGCCGTTCGATCTGCTGATCCGGACGGCACGCGGCGACGATGGTCGCGTCGAACTGGTGCGCCTGGCCGGTTTCGTAGAGCAGGGGAATGTCGGCAATGCCCACCATCGGCTGACCGGACCCTTCCGCCTCCCGCTCCAGCTCGCCGAACCATCGCTCGATGGCGTCGTACACGATGGGATGCACGATCCGCTCGAGATCGCGGCGGGCCTCGGCGTCGTTGAAGACGAGTGCACCGAGCGCGGGTCGGTCGAGCGATCCGTCGGGACGCAGCACGCCCGGGCCGAAGCGCTCGACGACGGCGGCGAGGCCGGGGGTGCCGGGCGCGACGGCGTCGCGGGCGAGCTTGTCGGCGTCGATGGTGCGGGCGCCCAGCTCGGCGAACCGCGCCAGACAGGCCGACTTACCGGTGGCGATGCCGCCCGTCAGGGCGATGCGCTGGACTCGCTGTGTCACGCCGCGGGCTCACTGCACCAGCGCCGCCGGAATCTCCGCTTCCGTGTCGGTGGCCGGCGTGATGCGCTCTTCGACGAACGAGTTCCACTCGTGGCAGTGCGGACACTGCCAGATGAGCTCGGTCGAGCGATAGCGGCACCGCAGGCACACGTGCGGGTCGAGGTAGAAGACCGACTGGCGCGTGATGTCGATGTACTTCGCGACGAGATGCTTCGGCAGGTCGAGGATTGAGAGCGTTCCCCAGATCGCCTGATGGATCGCAATCGCGTGCGGGTTGTGCTCGAGTGCCTCGAAGAGCAGCTCGAGCGCGCGGCTCGGCTGGCCGCGATGCGTGAAGTGGCGCGCGAGCGCCACGCGCGCCCGCCACTCGCGCGGCGCCGACTTGATGAGTCCACGGCAGCGCTCGGAGAAGCGCTCCGGCTGACCGAGCGTCTCGTAGGCCTGCTCGAGCCGCTCGAGTGAAAGATAGGCGCGCTCCGGGTCGACCTCGATCGCGCGCTCCCAGGTGGCGACCGCGCCGGTCATGTCGCCCTGCCGCAGCCGTGCGTCCCCCAGGTGCAGGTACGCGGGGATGACCCGCGCGTCGAGCTCGATGGCCGCCTCGAACCGCTTGATCGCGTCGTCGAGCCGGTTCTCCTTGAGCGCCTGCAGGCCGAGCTCGTTCTCGAGGAAGGCGAGGATCAGCTGCGACTTGGGTTGTTCGGGCGGACCGGCCAGCTGCGCCAGGCGCTGGCGCGTGACGTAGGCCTCCTGCCACTGGTGCTGGTCTTCCTGCAGCTTCTCGAGGTTGACCAGCGCCGTCTCGTTGTTCGGATCGAGCTTCAGGACTTCCTGGAACGCGGCAACCGCGCGGTCGACGAACCCGCCGCGGCGGTAGTCGAGGCCGAGGCAGAGCAGCACGTTCGCGTGCTCGATCCTGTTCAGGCGGGGACGCTGAAGCAGGGCCTGATGCTCGAGGATGGCCCGGCCGACCTGGCCCTTCTCGCGGTGCAGGTTGCCGAGGACGAGCCGCAGCTCGAGCGCGTCGGGATTCAGCTGTGCGGCCCGCTCGAGTTCTTCGATCGCCAGGTCGACCTGGCCGGCCACCAGGTGGTTCAGCCCCAGGATGAAGTGCGGCGACTGCCGGACGCGCCGGCGATCGAGCAGGCGGCCGTCGACCAGCTTGTACCGCTCCCAGAACTTGCCGGCCGCCAGGCCGACGAGCAGTGCGACGAGCACGCTCAGGACGATGCCGTAGCCTTCCATGGCCCGCTATGCCTCGTGCGCCGCCACGATGGCGGCCCAGCGCTGCTGCGCCTCGAGAACCAGTTCCAGCAGCTCGCGAACGGCACCGCGCCCGCCGGGATGCGCGCTCACCCAGTGGACGCGCGACCGGACTTCGTCGGCCGCGTCGGCCGGCGCCGTCGCCAGGCCGGCCCGCGCGAGCACGGGCAGGTCGACCAGGTCGTCGCCCATATAGGCGACTTCGTCGCTCGCGTACCCATGATCGGCCAGAATCTGCTCGAACGCGCTTCGTTTGTCGCTGCCGCCCTGCGAGACGATCGGGATGCCGAGCTCGCGGGCCCGCCGCTCGGTGGCCGCCGACGGCCGCGCGCTGAGCAGGCCGATCTCGAGCCCGGCGCGCCGCGCCCATACGATGGCCAGCCCGTCGCGGATGGAAAACGACTTGGCCTCGCCGCCGGCCGAGTCGATGTACACCGTGCCGTCGGTCAGCACCCCGTCGACGTCGAGGAGCACGAGACGCACGCGCTCGGCGCGGGTGCGAACCTGTTCGGCAGTGAGGCGCATCGGCAGTTTCCGGGGCGTCAGACCATCTGGGTGCGCCAGAGGTCGTGCAGGTGCACGACGCCCAGCGCCGTTCCGTTGTCATCGACGACGACGACCGCGGTGATCTTACGCTCTTCCATCAGCCGGAGCGCCTCGACGGCGAGCATCCCCTGGCGGATGGTGACCGGGTTTGGCGTCATGATGTCGGCCGCGCGCCGGCTCAGCAGGTTCGAGTCGGGCGTCATGTGCCGTCGCAGGTCGCCGTCGGTCACGACGCCTGCCAGCCGGCCGTTCGCGTCGACGACGCACGTCATGCCGAGGCGCTTGCTCGAGATCTCCTGAATCACGTCGGGCATGCCCGCGTCGGGCCGTACGCGCGGCAGCGCCTCGCCGGCGTGCATGGCCGCCTCGACGCGCATGAGCCGCCGGCCGAGCCGCCCGCCCGGATGCAGGTGCGCGAACTGCTCGGCATGGAAGCCCTTGCGCTGGGCCAGCGCCATGGCCAGCGCGTCGCCCATCGCGAGCGTGGCCGTCGTGCTGGCCGTCGGCGCCAGGTTCATCGGGCAGGCTTCCTCGGGCACGGCGCAATCGAGCGTGACGTCGGCGGCCGTCGCGAGCGTCGACTGCGGATGGCCGGTGAGCGCGATCAGTCGGGCCCCGATCCGGCGGATCGCCTCGAGCAGCCGGATCAGCTCGTCGGTCTCGCCACTGTATGAGAGCGCCACCACCACGTCGTCTTCCTGGACCATGCCGAGGTCGCCGTGGACGGCTTCGGCCGCATGCAGGAATACGGCGGGCGTGCCGGTACTCGAGAAGGTCGCCGCCAGCTTGTGACCGATGATGCCCGACTTGCCCATGCCGGTGACGACGACGCGGCCGCGGCAGCCCTGGAGCAGATCGAGCGCCTGCTCGAAACGCTCGTCGATCTTTGGCAGCAGCCCGAGGATCGCTTCGCCTTCGGTGCGCAGGACTTTGCGGGCGAATGCCTTCGCGTCGAACGACGTGTCGGTCATGGCGGTTCAGAGGCCCTTGACGATCGCGTTCAGCCGGACGAGCCGGTCGAGCAGCGGCGCGAGCCGCTGGAGCGGGAGCGCGTTCTGGCCGTCGCTCCGCGCGCGGGCCGGCTCCTCGTGGACCTCGAGGAAGACGCCGTCGACGCCGGCGGCCACGCCGGCCGAGGCCAGCGGCTCGATGTATTCGGCCTGACCGGCCGTCATCCCATCGCCGGCGCCGGGCAGCTGCAGGCTGTGCGTGACGTCGAAGACGACCGGCGCGCCAAGCTCCCGCATCATCGGGAAGGCCCGCATGTCGACGACGAGGTTGTTGTAGCCGAACGAGAAGCCGCGCTCGGTGAGCACGACCTTGTCGCTGCCGACCGCGTGGACCTTTGCCAGCGCGTAGCGCATGTCGCGCGGGGCGAGGAACTGGCCCTTCTTGATGTTGACCACGCGCCCGGTGCGCGCCGCCGCCACGAGCAGGTCGGTCTGTCGCGAGAGGAACGCCGGAATCTGCAGGACGTCGACGGCCTCGGCCGCCCGCTCGGCCTGCCAGGGCTCGTGGATGTCGGTCAGCACCGGCACGCCGAGCGTCTCGCGGATGCGCTTCAGGATGCGGACGCCTTCGTCGAGGCCCGGGCCGCGGAACGACGTGATCGACGTGCGGTTCGCCTTGTCGAACGACGCCTTGAAAATGTACGGCATCCCGGCGTCGCGCGCGATGGCGGCAATCGACCGGCCCAGCTCGAGCGCGTGCTCCTCGCTCTCGATGACGCACGGTCCGGCCACCAGCACGAGGGGCGGACGCCCGAAAACCACGTCGTCGGTGACGACGACCTCGCGGACTTCCGGAAGCGTGAACATGTCAGCTCCGCGAGACCTGGCCGGCACCGACCGGGGAGCCCTGACGATCGGCGAGCTTGCGCTGGTAGGCGGCTTCGACGAACCCGGCGAACAGCGGATGCGGCCGCAGCGGCTTCGACTTGAACTCCGGGTGGAACTGCACGGCCAGGAAGAACGGATGGTCGGCCAGTTCGACGATTTCGACAAACTTGCCGTCGAGCGACCGCCCGGCGATACGCAGCCCCGCCTCGGTCAGCACCTGCTCGTAGGCGTTGTTGAACTCGTAGCGATGCCGATGGCGCTCGTGGATGATCTCTTCGCCGTAGAGCTGGAAGGCGAGTGAGCCCGAGGCAAGCCGGCAGGCATAGCTGCCGAGCCGCATCGTCCCGCCCAGGTCGTCGACGTCGAGCAGGTCGCGCAGCTTGTAGATGATCTTGTGCGGCGCGTCCTCGTTGACTTCGGTCGAGTCGGCGCCCTCGAGGCCGCACACGTTCCGCGCGTACTCGACCACGGCCCACTGGAAGCCGTAGCAGATGCCGAAGTAGGGGATGCCGCGCGTCCGCGCGAACTCGGCGGCCGCCATCATCCCGCGGCTGCCGCGGTTGCCGAACCCGGGCCCGACCAGGATGCCCGAGGCGCCGTCGAGCGCGTCCGTGCCGCCTTCGAGCTCGAGCGCCTCGGCCTCGACGTACTTCAGCCGGACGCGCAGGCGGTGCTTGAGCCCGCCGTGCGTCAGCGCTTCGTTGATGCTCTTGTACGAGTCCTCGTACTCGGTGTACTTGCCGACGAAGTGGATCGTGACCTCGTCGCGCGGGTTCTTCGCCCGCTCGACCATGTCGATCCACGGCTGCATGTTCGCTTCGGTCTGCGGCAGGTGCAGCCGGCGGAGCAGCAGCGAGTCGAGTCCCTCACCGGCCAGCGTCAGCGGGACTTCGTAAATGCTCGACACGTCGCGCGCCGTGATGACGGCCTCCTCGTCGACATCGCAGAAGTGCGCGATCTTCCGCTTGATGTCGTCGTCGAGCGGGCGGTCGGTGCGGCAGAGCAGCACGTCGGGCTGGATACCGATCGACCGAAGGTCGCGGACGCTGTGCTGCGTCGGTTTCGTCTTCAGTTCGCCGGCCGACGCGATGAACGGGACGAGCGTCAGGTGGACGTAGACGGCGTTCTCGCGGCCGACATCCTGGCGCATCTGCCGGATGGCTTCGAGGAACGGCAGGCTCTCGATGTCGCCGACCGTCCCGCCGATCTCGACGAGCAGGACGTCGACGCCCTCGGCGGCCGACCGGATCGCATCCTTTATTTCATTGGTGATATGCGGGATCACCTGGACGGTCCGGCCGAGGTACTCGCCGCGACGCTCCTTCTGAATGACCGACAGGTAGATCTTGCCCGTCGTCCAGTTGTGCTTCCGCGTCGCGGTCATGCTCGTGAACCGCTCGTAGTGCCCGAGATCCAGGTCGGTCTCGGCGCCGTCGTCGGTCACGTAGACCTCGCCGTGCTGGTAGGGACTCATCGTCCCCGGATCGACGTTGATGTACGGATCGAGCTTCTGGAGCCCGACGCGATAGCCGTGTCCTTCGAGCAGGCGGCCGATCGAGGCCGCCGCCAGGCCCTTGCCCAGCGACGACACTACGCCGCCGGTCACGAAAATGAACTTCGTTGGTCGCGTCTGGGTCTGTGGCATGTCGTCTCTCAGCTCATCGAAACGCCGGGCTCGAACAGGCGCCGCACACGTTCCAGGTCCTCCTGCGTGTCGACGCCGATCGAGTCGGCCGTCGTCTCCACCGTCGCGATCCGATAGCCATGCTCCAGCACGCGAAGCTGTTCCAGGCCCTCGGTCAGCTCGAGCGGCGAAGGGGGCAGCGCGGCCAGCCGCAGCAGGAACTCACGGCGGTAGGCATACAGCCCCGGATGTTTCCAGACGGGGGCTGACGGGTGGCCCGGCCGCGTGAAAGGGATCGCCGCCCGCGAAAAATACAACGCATAGCCGTCCGCATCCAGCACGAGTTTCACGACGGCCGGATTGGCGAGCTCCGACGGGTCGGTCAGCCGTCGCCGCAGTGTGCTGATGAGATCGGCCGGATGGTCCACGAGCCGGCGCGCGGCCGCGTCGATCGCCGTCGGGGCGATGAGCGGCTCGTCGCCCTGTACGTTGACGACGATGTCGCTGTCGAGGTGCGCGGCGACTTCGGCGAGCCGGTCGGTGCCCGACAGATGTGTCGGCTGCGTCATGACCACGGTCCCGCCGAAGGCCGAGACCGCGGCCGCAATCCGATCGTCGTCGGTCGCCACGAGCACGGCGTCAACCGACGACGCCTCGGAGGCGCGCCGGTAGACGTGCTCGATCATCGGACGGCCGGCGATTTCTTCGAGCGGCTTGCCGGGCAGCCGCGACGACTGATACCGGGCCGGGATGATGGCGACAATTCGAGCGGATCGGATGGAATCGGGCAGCCCAGTGGGGAAAACGATGGGCACGGCAAATCTTAGCACGAGCCGCGGCGCGCGGGACCGTCGGACAGGGGCGTCGGCGCTGCCGACCGGCGCGGCGACCGCTGTGCTACGATGCCGCTCGTCCACACATCATGACGCGTCGCGCGACTACGTTACTGCTGGCCGTGCCCGGCGCCCTGATCCTGGCGGGCTGGGTCGTAGCCTCGGGCGACGCGCCGGCGTCGCCGCCGGCCGGTCGCGCGCAGCCGCCGCCCCCGGAGCCATTGCCGGAGATCGCCGCGATCGATCGCGAGATCGATCGTCTCGCTGAGCGCATGGCGGCGACGACCGACGCGCGGACGCCTGTCCGCGATCCTTTCGAGTTTGCGCCGCGCATTGACGCGGCGTCGTTCGTGACCGAGCCTTCGACACAGCCCGGCGAAGGAATGTCGATCGCCGTCGCCGTGGAGCCGGCCGTCGCCTGGCCCGCGCTCGTGGCGATCCTTTCGAGCGACGAGTCGACCGCGTTGCGCGCCGTGCTCGAAGACGCGCGCGGCATCGTGCGCATTCGATCGGCGGGCGAGAGCATCGGCGACGTGACGATCGAGGCAGTGGAACGCGACGGTGTGACGCTCAGGCACGCGCCGACCGGACACACGCGTCGCGTCGCACTCGATTGACCGATCGCGACCGCCGGTCCGGGCGTGGCGCCGTGTCGTTCGTGTCGCCCTCGACGCGTTGTGGACGTTCCCTGGCGACCCGTCGACCGGCGGCTCTGTATAATGTGCCGTTCGCGTTCTGCCCGGTCGCACCAAGTTGGTGCAAAGCGAAGGATCGAGCGGATTCGCGCGGAGGAATCGTCGGAACCGGCCGCTCTTCCACAGGCTTTTCCACAGAATCTGTGAAGAAGTCGCAACGCGGTCAGGGACGTGACCTAAGAACGGACGAGCGCGGCTCTCCGCGCCGGAAAGGTGAGCAACAGCAGCATGGCTACGAGCGGTGATCCGATTGTGCGGCGGGACGGCAGGCTGGTCGTGCCCGACCGGCCCATCATTCCGTTCATCGAAGGCGACGGCACCGGCCCCGACATCTGGCGGGCCAGCGTCCGCGTGTTCGACGCGGCGGTCGAGAAGGCCTACGGCGGCGCGCGCCGCATCGTCTGGCACGAGGTCCTCGCCGGCGAGAAGGCGTTCAAGCAGACCGGCAACTGGCTGCCCGACGAAACGCTCGAAGCGTTCCGCGACTATCTCGTCGGCATCAAGGGACCACTGACGACGCCGGTCGGCGGCGGCATCCGGTCGCTCAACGTCGCGCTTCGGCAGGAGCTCGACCTGTACGTCTGTCTCCGGCCCGTCCGCTACTTCCAGGGCATGGAGACGCCGGTGACCCGGCCGCAGGATGTCGACATGGTGATCTTCCGAGAGAACACGGAAGACATCTACGCCGGCATCGAGTTTGCCGCGGGCACGCCCGAAGCTGCGAAGGTGCTCGACTTCCTCAAGCGCGAGTTCCCGAAGTTCTTCGACAAGATCCGCTTCGGCACCGAAGAGAAGACGCGCGCCTGGGTCGAGCAGCTGCAGAACATCGGCGCGCCGGCGCGGGAGCTGCCCGTCCAGGTGGGGCTCGGCCTGAAGCCGGTCAGCTACCTCGGCACCGAGCGCCTCGTGCACAGCGCGATCGGCTACGCCATCCAGCAGAAGCGCAAGAGCGTCACGCTCGTGCACAAGGGCAACATCATGAAGTTCACCGAGGGCGGCTTCCGCGACTGGGGCTACCAGGTGGCGAAGCAGTACTTCGGGGCCGAGGAAATCGACGGCGGGCCATGGTGCCGCATCCCGGAAGGGAAGCCCGGCGCCGGCCTGATCATCAAGGACGTCATTGCCGACGCCTTCCTGCAGCAGATCCTGACGCGGCCGGCCGAGTACGACGTCATCGCGACGCTCAACCTCAACGGCGACTACATCTCGGACGCGCTCGCGGCCGAGGTCGGCGGCATCGGCATCGCGCCCGGCGGCAACATCAACTACGTCACCGGCCACGCGATCTTCGAGGCGACGCACGGCACGGCGCCCAAGTACGCCAACCAGGACAAGGTCAACCCGGGCTCGGTGATCCTCTCGGGCGAGATGATGCTCCGGCACATGGGCTGGACCGAGGCCGCCGACCTGATCATCGGGTCGATCAGCAGGACGATCGCGAACCGGACCGTCACCTACGACCTGGCGCGCCTGATGACCGGGGCGAAGGAACTGAAGACGTCGGAGTTCGCCGACGCGATGATCGCCAACATGTAAGAGGACCGTTCGCGTGGGGCCGGCCCGGTCGCCGGGCCGGTCGCCGCGGCAGCACCAGACAGGGAGAGTCCGTCACATGAACCGCAAAGTCACCGTGGTGGGCGGCGCCGGCAACGTCGGCGCAACCGTCGCCCGCGCCATCGCCATCAAGGAGCTCGCCGACGTCGTCATCATCGACATCAATGCCGAAAAGGCGGCCGGCATCGCCCTCGACATCTTCCAGTCGTGCCCGATCGACGGTTCCGACACCCGCCTGATCGGCACGACCGACTACGCGGCCACCGCAGACTCCGATGTGGTCGTCATCACCTCGGGCGTTCCGCGCAAGCCCGGCATGAGCCGCGACGACCTGCTGCAGGTCAACTACAAGATCATGCAGTCGGTCACCGAACAGGTGGTGAAGTACTCGCCGAACGCGGTCATCGTCCCGGTGGCCAACCCGCTCGACGCGATGTGCCAGGCCGTCTACCGTCTCAGCGGCTTCCCGCGTGAGCGCGTCGTCGGCATGGCCGGCGTGCTCGACTCGGCGCGCATGCGCGCGTTCATCGCCGAGGAGCTGAACGTTTCGGTCGAGAACGTGCACGCCTTCGTGCTTGGCGGGCACGGCGACACGATGGTCCCGCTGCCGCGCTACTCGACGGTGGCCGGCATCCCGCTGCCGCAGCTCGTCGAGATGGGGCTCATCACGCAGGAGAAGATCGACGCCATCTGCACGCGCACGGCCAACGGCGGCGCCGAGATCACGAAGCTCGTCGGGACGAGCGCCTGGTATGCGCCGGGCGCCGCGGCCGCCGAGATGGTCGAGGCCATCCTCAAGGACAAGAAGAAGATCCTGCCGTGCTCGGTCTTCCTGCAGGGCGAGTACGGGGTGAGCGACCAGTACCTCGGCGTGCCGGTCAAGCTCGGCAAGGGCGGCGCCGAGCAGGTCATCGAGATCAAGCTCACCGACGAAGAGCACGCGGCGCTGATGAAGTCGGCCGCCGCCGTCCGCGAGCTCACGCAGGTGATCGGCGTCTGAGCCGGTACGCGCCGCCACGGCGGCGCGCCAGCGGACTTCCTGGACACGGGCCGCTCCCGACGGGGCGGCCCGTGTGCGTTTCCGGGCTCAGGCGGGCCGGACCTGTGCGCCGGCTGACGATCGCGTAAGCGGGGCAGAGAAGGGCCGCGGCGCGGCAAGCGCCGCGCGGCCCGTGACGGCGTGCGGCGGCGTGCAGCCGCGTGCACGCGCGGCAGGGAAGAGAAGAAGGCGCACGACGTGCCGATTCCGTTTCCGTCGGGAACGCGCCTTGCAGGGCGCGGCCCGACAGGAGCGGCGTATGACTTCCTTACTGACGGGACTCGGCATCGCGCTCATCGCCATCGGCATCGTCGCGTCGGCGATGACGATGAGCCGCGAAGGCTCGCGGTTCTGAGGCTAGGGCTTCAGGGCGGCCTTCCACCACTCCCGGTTCAGGGTGGCGATATTGTCGAGCGTGATGCCCTTGGGGCACACCGCCTCGCACTCGCCCTCGTTCGAGCAGGGCCCGAAACCTTCGGCGTCCATGCGCGCCACCATGTTCAGGACGCGGCGCGTCCGCTCGACCTGACCCTGCGGCAGCAGGGCGAGGTGGCGCACCTTGGCTGAGGTGAACAGCATGGCCGAAGCATTCTTGCATGCGGCCACGCACGCCCCGCAGCCGATGCACTGCGCCGAATCGAACGCCTGCTCGGCAACCTCCTTCGGAATCGGGATCGCGTTGGCGTCTGGCGCGCCGCCCACGTTCACCGATGTGTAGCCGCCGGCCTGGATGATCCGGTCGAACGCGCTGCGGTCGACGACCAGGTCGCGGAGCACGGGGAAGGCCTTCGCGCGCCACGGCTCGAGCGTGATCGTGTCGCCATCCCTGAACCGCCGCATGTGCAGCTGGCAGACCGTCGTCTGCGAGTCGGGCCCGTGCGGCCGGCCGTTGACGACGAAGCCGCACGTGCCGCAGATACCCTCGCGGCAGTCCGAATCGAAGGCGACCGGATCCTGGCCCCGGCGGATCAGGTCTTCGTTGAGCGTGTCGAGCATCTCGAGGAACGACATGTTCGGCGAGACACGCTCGACCGTGTAGTTCTCGAAGTGGCCTTTGGCGTCCGGGCCGGGCTGGCGCCAGATGCGAAGGTGGATGCGCATCACTTGTAGCTCCGCTGGGTCGGCGTGACGTACTCGAACACGAGCGGCTCCTCGTGCAGGGTGGGCGCCTGGCCGACGCCGTTGTACTCCCAGGCGGCCACGTAGCTGAAGCGCTCGTCGTCGCGCAGCGCCTCGCCGTCGGGCGTCTGGCTCTCCTCGCGGAAGTGGCCGCCGCACGACTCGGTCCGGTGCAGCGCGTCGATCGTCAGCAGTTCGGCGAACTCGAGGTAGTCGGCCACGCGGCCCGCGTATTCCAGGTTCTTGTTGACGTAGTTGGCGTCGCCCGGCACCGAGACGTTCTGCCAGAACTCCTCGCGCAGCTTCGGAATCTCCTCGAGCGCCTTCTTCAGGCCGGCCTCGTTGCGCGACATCCCGACGTAGTCCCAGAGCAGCTTGCCCAGCCGGCGGTGCAGCGATCGCGGCGTCTCGCTGCCCTTGATCGAGAGCAGCCTGTCGATGCGCTGCCGGACGTTGTTCTCGGCCTCGGCAAACGCCTCGTGGTCCGTCGTGACCTTCTCGAGCGGCGTCGAGGCGATGTAGTGGGCGATCGTGTACGGAATGATGAAGTACCCGTCGGCCAGTCCCTGCATGAGCGCGCTCGCGCCGAGGCGGTTCGCGCCGTGATCCGAGAAGTTGGCCTCGCCGAGCACGTGCAGGCCCGGGATGGTGCTCATCAGGTTGTAGTCGACCCACAGCCCGCCCATCGTGTAGTGGATGGCGGGGTAGATGCGCATCGGCACCTCGTACGGGTCCTCATCGGTGATCTTCCTGTACATGTCGAAGAGGTTCCCGTAGCGGGCCTTGATCACATCGCGCCCGAGGCGCTCGATCGCATCGCGGAAGTCGAGGTAGACCGCCAGGCCGCTCTCGCCGACGCCGCGTCCCTCGTCGCACACGAACTTCGCGTTGCGCGAGGCGACGTCGCGCGGCACCAGATTGCCGAAGCTCGGATACTTCCGCTCCAGGTAGTAGTCGCGCTCGTCTTCCGGAATCTCGTGCGGCGGGCGCTTGTCGCCCGGCTTCTTCGGCACCCAGACGCGGCCGTCGTTGCGGAGCGACTCCGACATGAGCGTCAGCTTCGACTGGTCCTCGCCGGTGACCGGGATGCACGTCGGGTGGATCTGCGTGAAGCAGGGGTTGGCGAAGAATGCACCGCGCTTGTGCGCGCGCCAGGCGGCCGTCACGTTCGACCCGACGGCGTTCGTCGACAGGTAGTAGGCCGTGCCGTAGCCACCTGTGGCCAGGCACACGGCGTCGGCGGCGTAGCGCTCGATGTCGCCCGTCACCAGGTTGCGGCAGACGATGCCGCGCGCCCTGCCGTTGATGACGACCAGGTCGAGCATCTCGCGGAAGGGGAAGATGCGGACCGTCTTCCGCTCGACCTGCCGCATCAGCGACTGGTAGGCGCCGAGCAGCAGCTGCTGGCCCGTCTGGCCGCGCGCGTAGAAGGTGCGCGAGACCTGCGCGCCCCCGAACGAGCGGTTGTCGAGCTGGCCGCCGTACTCACGCGCGAACGGCACGCCCTGCGCGACGCACTGGTCGATGATGTTCACGCTGACCTGGGCCAGCCGGTACACGTTCGCTTCGCGCGCCCGGTAGTCGCCGCCCTTGATCGTGTCGTAGAACAGCCGCTCGATGCTGTCGCCGTCGTTCTGGTAGTTCTTCGCGGCGTTGATGCCGCCCTGGGCGGCGATGCTGTGCGCCCGGCGCGGCGAGTCCTGGATGCAGAAGCTCAGCACGTTGTAGCCGAGCTCGCCCAGCGACGCGGCCGCCGAGGCGCCCGCCAGTCCCGTGCCGACCACGATGATCGTGTGCCGCCGCCGGTTGGCCGGGTTCACCAGCTTCGATTCGAAGCGGTGGCGATCCCACTTGTCGGCGAGCGGACCCGAGGGGATTTTCGCGTCGAGTCTCATAGGAAGAAGTAGATGACCACGGGAATCAGGGCGAAGCCGATGCCCACGACGAGTGCCAGCGCCGCGCCGAGGCGCAGAATCCGGCCCGTCCACGACCCGGCCATCAGCCCCAGCGACTGAAACGCGCTCGAGATGCCGTGCCGCAGGTGCATACCCACCAGCACCATGCACACGACATAGAAGATGACGTAGCCCGGCTCCTTGAACACCTCGACGAGCAGCCGGTACAGGTCGCGGTAGCCCTCCGGATGCTCGTAGTACGGCCCGTACTTGAACGTGTTCAGGTGGGTGACGAGGAAGACCAGGATCAGGATGCCCGTCCCGATCATCGTCGTCGACGAGAGCGTCTTCCGGCTCGGGCCGCCCGCCCACTTCTTCACCGCGTACCGCTCGGGCCGCGCCCGCTGGCCCCGCACGAAGACGCTGACCGCCGACAGGATGTGCATGACGAGAATCGCCAGCAGACCGATTTCGACCGGGATCAGCAGCGGGTTGCTGATGAGCGCGTGGGAGTACTCGTTGAAGGCTTCCGGGCCGAACAGGGCCAGGAGGTTACCGGCCAGATGGCCGACGAGAAAGCCCACCATGGCAAGGCCGGTGAGCGCGACCAGAATCTTCGAACCAGTCGTCGTGCCGAGCGACTGCAGCACCTTCATGCGCAACTCCAGCGGCAAAGTATAACGTTTCTTGATCGCATCGCGACACCTCCCATACACTGCTTGCCGCGATGAAGATCCACGAGTACCAGGGCAAGTCCATTCTGGCGAAGTACGGGGTCCCCGTGCCGCGCGGTGAGGTCGTCTTCACCGCGGCCGAGGCTCAGGCTGTCGCCGAACGCCTCGGCGGCACCGTTGTCGTCAAGGCCCAGATTCACGCCGGCGGCCGCGGCAAGGGCGGCGGCGTGAAGGTCGTCAAGTCACCGAAGGAAGCCTTCGAAGCGGCGTCGGCCATGCTCGGCATGACGCTCGTCACCTACCAGACCGGGCCCGAAGGACGCGTCGTCGGTCGCGTGCTCATCGAGGAAGGCGTCGCGATCGCCCGCGAGCTCTACCTCGGCCTCGTCATCGATCGCTCGACGAAGCAGCCGGTACTCATGGTGAGTCCCGACGGCGGCGTCGAGATTGAGAAAGTGGCCGAGGAAACGCCCGATCGGATCTTCAAGGTCTTCATCGATCCCGGCATCGGCCTGCAGCCGTTCCAGGCGCGCCGCCTCGCCTTCGCGCTCGGCCTCGAGGGCCCGCAGGTCAGCGCCGCCGTCAGGCTGATGAAGGGCGTCTACGACGCCTTCGTCGACACCGATGCCTCGCTCGTCGAGATCAACCCGCTCATCGTCACCGGCGACGGCAGCCTGCTCGCGCTCGACGCGAAGGTCACCTTCGACGACAACGCGCTCTACCGGCACCCCGACATCCGCGAGCTGCGCGACCTGAGCGAGGAGGACCCGCTCGAGATCGACGCGTCGAAGTTCGCCCTCAACTACATCAAGCTCGACGGCACGATCGGCTGCATGGTCAACGGCGCCGGCCTCGCCATGGCGACGATGGACATCATCAAGCTGGCGGGCGGCGAGCCGGCGAACTTCCTCGACGTCGGCGGCGGCGCCAACGCCGAGCAGATCAAGAACGCCTTCCGCATCCTGATGTCGGACAAGGCGGTCAAGGCCGTGCTCATCAACATCTTCGGCGGCATCCTGCGCTGCGACGTGCTCGCCCACGGCGTCATCGCCGCTGTCCAGGACCTCGGCGTCACCGTGCCGATCGTCATCAGGATGGAAGGCACCAACGTCGAGCTCGGCAAGCAGATGCTGCGCGAGAGCGGCCTCAACTTCACGACCGCCGACACGATGGGCGAAGCGGCCGAAAAGGTCGTCGCGCTGGCCGGCTAGCAGGACGGAAGACACAGGACAATGGCAGTACTCATCGACAGGAACACGCGTCTGCTCGTCCAGGGCATCACCGGCCGCGAGGGCACCTTCCACGCGAAGCAGGCGCAGGAATACGGCACCACCGTCGTCGGTGGCGTGACCCCCGGCAAGGGCGGGACGACGCACGAGGGGTGGCCGGTGTTCAACACGGTGGCCGAGGCCGTCGAGAAGACCGGCGCCAACGCGTCGGTCATCTTCGTGCCGCCGCCGGCCGCCGCCGACGCCATCATGGAAGCGGCCGACGCGGGCGTCCCGCTCGTCGTCTGCATCACCGAGGGGATCCCGACCGTCGACATGATGCGCGCCTTTGCCTTCCTCGAGGGCAGGCCCACGCGCGTCATCGGTCCGAACTGCCCGGGGCTCATCACGGCAGGGCAGGCCAAGGCCGGCATCATTCCCGGTCACATCTGCAGCCCGGGGCGCGTCGGCATCGTCTCGAAGAGCGGCACGCTGACCTACGAGGCGATTCACCAGCTCACCGGGCTCGGCCTCGGCCAGACCACCTGCATCGGCATCGGCGGCGACCCGCTCATCGGCACGTCGTTCATCGACGCGCTCGAGCTCTTCGCCGGCGACGACGAGACCGAAGCGGTGGTGCTGATCGGCGAGATCGGCGGAACGGCTGAAGAAGAAGCCGCCGCGTGGATCAAGACGTCGTTCAGGAAGCCGGTCGTCGGCTTCATCGCGGGCCAGACGGCGCCGCCCGGGCGCCGCATGGGTCACGCCGGCGCCATCATCTCGGGCGGCAAGGGCACGGCCGCCGAGAAGATGCAGGCGCTCTCGGACGCCGGCGTGCGCGTCGTGAAGAGCCCGGCCGACATCGGCAAGGCCGTGGCCGACGCGCTCGGCGCGACGCGCTGACGCGGCCTCGGCAGGGAGGGGGCAGCGGGCGGATGTGCCGCCCCCGGCCCCGACCCCTGCCCGTTCGGGCCGGCCGCCGACCGATTCACGGCTGGTGCCGGCCCGTTCCCTGTCTTTCGGTTGGGGACGCCCCGCGTCATGTATACTTTTCGGGATGTACGGCGGCCGCTCGAACCCACCGCCGCACGCCCTGATTCATGAGCGCAACCCTACCGGCCAGTGAGCCCCAACCGGCGCGGGCGTCGTCCCGCGTCGTCAACGATTTCAGCATCCAGGTCGCAACCGTCAACGGGTCCGGCAGCCAGACTGCCAACCTCGTGCTCCTGCGGTCCATCTTCCAGATGGGCGTGCCGGTGTCCGGCAAGAACCTGTTCCCGTCGAACATTGCCGGCCTGCCCACCTGGTACACCATCCGCGCCAACCATCGCGGGTACATCAGCCGGAAGAAGGAAATCGACTTCCTGGTGGCGATGAACCCCGAAACGGCGAAGGATGACCTGATGGCGCTCGAGCCCGGGCGCGCGGTCGTCTACGACGCGCCGCTCCAGCTCGACCAGCTGCGGTCCGACCTGGTGTTCTACCCGGTCCCGTTCGACAAGATCGTGGCCGAGGTCTGTACCGAGGCCAAGCTGCGCCGCCTGGTCAAGAACATGGTCTACGACGGCGTGCTCGCCGAGCTGCTGTCGATCGACCTCGACGAGATGAAGAAGGCGCTCACGCGCCAGCTCGGCCGCAAGCCGAAGGCGCTCGCGCTGAACATGGCGGCGCTCGACGCCGGCAGGGCGTGGGCGGCCGAGAACCTGAAGAAGGCCGATCCGTACGTCATCGAGCCGATGGACCGCACGCAGGGGCAGATCCTCATCGAGGGCAACGCCGCTGCGGCGATGGGCTGCCTCTTTGCCGGCGTGACCGTCGTGGCGTGGTACCCGATCACGCCGTCGTCGTCGCTGCCCGAGACGCTCATCAGCTACCTCCGGAAGTACCGGATGGACAAGGAGACCGGCAAGGCGACCTTCGCCGTCGTCCAGGCCGAGGACGAGATTGCGTCGCTCGGCATGGTGATCGGCGCCGGCTGGGCCGGGGCGCGCGCGATGACGTCGACCTCGGGCCCGGGCATTTCGCTCATGTCGGAGTTCGCCGGCCTCGCGTATTACGCCGAGGTGCCGGGTGTGGTCTTCGACATCCAGCGCGTGGGGCCGTCGACGGGCCTGCCGACCCGCACGGCGCAGGGCGACATCCTGTTTGCCGCGCTCAACTCGCACGGCGACACGAAGCACCCGGTGCTGCTGCCGGCCACCGTCGAAGAGTGCTACCAGATGGCGATGGACGCCTTCGACCTGGCCGAGCGGCTGCAGTCGATCGTGTTCGTGCTGAGCGATCTGGACCTCGGCATGAACACCTGGATGTCGCAGCCGTTCCAGTACCCGGACAAGCCGATCGATCGCGGCAAGGTGCTGGACCGCGAACAGGTCGAGGCGCTGCAGGGGCAGTGGGGCCGCTACAAGGACCTCGACGGTGACGGCATCCCGTACCGCACGCTGCCGGGCACCGGCGCGCAGGCCTACTTCACGCGCGGCTCGGGCCACAACGAGCTGGCGCAGTACTCGGAGCGGCCCGACGACTACGTCCGCAACATCGACCGGCTCGCGCGTAAGTTCGAGACGGCCAGGGCGCTCGTGCCGCAGCCCGTCGTCGAGGACGTCGAGGGCGCCGAGGTGGCCATCGTCGCCTACGGGTCGAGCCACTTCGCCGTCGAGGAAGCGCGCGATCAGCTGCGCGAGGAGCACGGCATCGAGACCGCGTACCTCCGGCTGCGCGCCTATCCGTTCCCGCAGGCCGTCGAGGAGTTCCTCGGGCGCTACCAGCGCGTCTATGTGGTCGAGCAGAACCGCGACGGGCAGATGCTCGCGCTGCTGCGGATGGAGACGGCGCCCGCGCTGTCGCCGCGGCTCCGCAGCGTGCTGCACTACAACGGGCTGCCGATTGACGCCCGGAGCATCACCGACAGCATCGTGTCCCAGGAGAAAGCAGGAGAGGCATGAGCGCCCAGAGTCCGGCCCCCGCGCCGAAGAAAGTCAACCGCCTCAACCTCGACGTCTCGAGCTACCGCGGCTCGAAGACGACGCTGTGCGCCGGGTGCGGGCACAACGCGATCTCGGAGCGGATCATCGACGCCTTCTTCGAGATGGGTGTCGATCCGCACCGCGTCATCAAGCTGTCCGGGATCGGCTGCTCGAGCAAGAGCCCGGCCTACTTCCTGAACCCGTCGCACGGCTTCAACTCGGTGCACGGCCGCATGCCGTCGGTCGCCACCGGCGCGATGCTCGCCAACCGCGAGCTGCTCGCCATCGGTGTCAGCGGCGACGGCGACACGGGCGCGATCGGCGTCGGCCAGTTCGTCCACGCGATGCGGCGCAACCTGCCGCTCATCTACATTGTCGAGGACAACGGCTGCTACGGGCTCACGAAGGGGCAGTTCTCGCCGACGGCCGACCTCGGCTCGAAGGCGAAGAACGGCGTGGTCAACGACCTGCCGCCCATCGACCTGTGCGCGCTCGCCATCGAGCTCGGCGCCTCGTTCGTCGCCCGCTCGTTCTCGGGCGACAAGAAGCAGCTGCTGTCGATCCTCAAGGCCGCCATCGCGCACAAGGGCACGTCGCTCATCGACGTCATCTCGCCGTGCGTCACCTTCAACGACCACGAGGGATCGACGAAGAGCTACGCCTACGTCAAGGATCACGACGAGCCGCTCGGCGAGATCAGCTTCATCCCGTTCTTCGACGACATCTCGGTCGACTACGAGCCGGGGACGGTCACCGAAGTGCGGATGCACGACGGCTCGCAGCTCTACCTGCGCAAGATCGCCGACGACTACAACCCGACGGACAAGATCGCGGCGCTGCGCGTGCTGCACGAGACGCTGCGCCGCGGGGAGTTCGCCACGGGCATCCTCTACATCGAGCCCGACAAGGAGGACTTCCTCGAGGTGCTCAACCTCGTCGACGAGCCGCTCGCCCGGCTGCCCGAGGCGCGCGTCCGGCCGCCGAAGGCGGTCCTCGACGAGCTGATGGACCAGCTCCGCTGAATCGGTGCCGCCGGTGCCGGGCCCTGCCGACGCGCAAGGACCCGTGCGGCCGGCGGCCTTCTTGTGACTGCTATGAGCCAGACGACAGAGCGTACCTTTGCGATCATCAAGCCCGACGCGGTGGCCGCCGGCTGCACCGGGCGGATTCTCGCCCGCATCGAGCAGGAAGGCTTCCGCATCCGCGCGATGCGGCAGACGCATCTTTCGAAGCGCGAGGCCGAGGGCTTCTACGCGGTGCACCGCGAGCGGCCGTTCTTCGACAGCCTGACCGACTTCATGTCGTCGGGCCCGTGCGTGGTGCTGGCGCTCGAGGCGCCCGACGCCATCCGGAAGTGGCGCGACCTGATGGGCGCGACCGACCCGGCCAGGGCGGCCGAAGGGACGCTGCGCAAGGAGTTCGGCTCGTCGATCGAGCGCAACGCGACGCACGGATCGGACGCGCCCGAGACGGCGGCCTTCGAGCTGGCATACTTCTTCCGGGGCATGGAGCTCTGACGGCGCCCGGCCGGTAGCGGCCGGGGCGCCAGGAGGACGTCTCCCGTGGCGCGCGTGCTGATCATCACCGGCGTGGTGCTCATCGTGGCGGGGCTGCTCGTCAAGAGCGGCCTGCCCATCGGCCGGCTGCCCGGCGACATCGTCATCCGGCGGGGAAATTCGACTTTCTATTTCCCCATCGTCACCAGTATCCTTGCGAGCCTGATCCTGTCGCTCCTTGCCATGCTGTTCCGGCGATGAGCGGGTGAGCGCGGACCGGCCGCGCCAGGGACGCCGGGGAGAGCCCACGACTGCCTATGCCGATCAAGTCCGACCGGTGGATTCGCCGCATGGCCCTCGAGAAGGGCATGATCGAACCGTTCGTCGACAGCCAGGTACGCGCCGGCGTCGTCTCGTACGGCGTTTCGTCGTACGGGTACGACATCCGGGTCGCCGACGAGTTCAAGGTCTTCACGAACGTCAACAACACGGTCATCGACCCGAAGAACTTCGACCCGCGGGCCTTCGTCGACATCAAGTCGGACGTCTGCATCGTCCCGCCGAACTCGTTCGCGCTGGCGCGGACGGTCGAGTACTTCCGGATCCCGCGTAACATCCTCACCATCTGCCTGGGCAAGTCGACCTACGCCCGCTGCGGGATCATCGTCAACGTCACGCCGTTCGAGCCCGAGTGGGAAGGCTTCGTGACGCTCGAAATCTCGAACACGACACCCCTGCCGGCCAAGATCTACGCGAACGAGGGCATCGCGCAGGTGCTCTTCCTCGAGAGTGACGAGGAGTGCGAGCAGTCGTACGCCGACAAGAAAGGCAAGTACCTGAAGCAGATGGGCGTCACGCTGCCGAAGATCTGAGGGGCGCCCTGAGCGCTCCGGCCTGCCCGCCGTTCCGATCGAAATTCGATACTCCCGCTTACCTTGTCGCGCCCTGCCGGCGCTGTTAGCATTTGTGCGCCTCCTTTTCAGGCGAAAGGTTCACGCCCGCATGTCTGTACCTTCAGGTCCCCGATCTCGTACGTTTCTGTCCTTCACGCTCGGGCTGCTGGCTCTGACTTCGGTCTCGCTGCTGGCCCAGGCGACGCCGACGCCGCCTGCGCCGCAGGGCGGCCAGGCGCCGGCCGCCGGTGCGGCGCGGCAGGGTGGCGCGGCGCCCGCGCCTCAGGGCCAGGCCGGCCGCGGCCGCGGAGCGAATCCGCTCGAGCCCGACTTCTCGCCGAAGCCGCCCGTGCTGCCGCTGACGCCAGAGGAGCAGCAGCAGAAGTTCTGGCTGCCGCCCGGCTTCCGCATGGAGCCGGTCCTCACCGAGCCGCACATCGAAGAGCCGGCGCAGATTGCCTTCGACGGCAACGGCCGCATGTTCGTCGTCGAGCTGCGCGGCTACATGCAGGATGCCGACGGCACCGGCACGCTCGATCCGAACGGCCGCATCTCGGTGCATGAGGATCGTGACGGCGACGGCGTCTACGAGACGCACAGCATCTTCATCGACAACCTGGTATTTCCGCGCTTCGTCATGCCCTTCGGCCCGAACGCGGTGCTCGCCAAGGAGTCGAACGCCGACGAGCTCTGGCTGTTCACCGACACGAACGGCGACTCGGTCGCGGATCGCAAGGAGCTGTTCGCCACCGGCATGGGCCGGCTGATGAACGTCGAGCATCAGGAAAGCGGCCTGATGTGGGCGATGGACAACTGGCTGTACAGCACCATCAACCTGGTACGGCTGCGGTGGACGCCGACCGGCGTGCTGCGCGAGCCGACCGGGTCGAACGGTGGCCAGTGGGGCGTGACGCAGGACAACTACGGCAAGACCTGGTTCCAGGCCGGCGCCAGCGGCATGCCGGGCTACTTCCAGACGCCGGTCGTCTACGGCAACTTCCCGTACGCCGAGCAGTTCGAGCCCGACCTGAACATCATCTGGGGCGCGCCCGTGCTCATCGCCGACATGCAGGGCGGCATGAACGCCGTGCGCATGCCCGACGGCTCGCTCGCGCGCGCGACGGGGGCCGCCGGCAACGACATCTTCCGCGGCGATCGCCTGCCGGCCGACATGGTCGGCGACTACTTCTACGGCGAGACGGTCGGCCGCGTCGTGCGTCGGCTGCGTCCCGTGAAGATCGAAGGGCTCACGCAGCTGCGCAACGTCTATCCGCTGTCGGAGTTCATCCGTTCGACCGATCCGCTGTTCCGTCCGGTCGACATGACCACGGCGCCCGACGGCACGATGTACATCACCGACATGTACCGCGGGATCATCCAGGAGTCGCAGTGGTCGGGGCCGGGCACGTACCTGCGGCAGCGCATCGAGCAGTACCAGCTCGACAAGATCGTCCGGCACGGGCGCATCTGGCGGCTCACCTACGACGGCATGGAGCGGCGCACCGAGCAGCCGCGCATGCACGACGAGACGACCGCGGAGCTCGTGCGGCACCTCGGCGATCCGAACGGCTGGTGGCGCGACACGGCGCAGCAGCTGATCATCCTGCGCCAGGACAAGTCGGTCGTCCCCGAGCTCCAGCGGCTCGCGCGCTCGTCGTCGAACCAGCTCGAGCGCATCCATGCGCTGTGGACGCTCGACGGCCTGATGGCGACCGACGCGGCGCTCATCCGCGAGCTGCTCAAGGATCCCGATCCGCAGATCCGCCTGCAGGCGATTCGCGCCAGCGAGACGCTCTACAAGGCCGGCGATCGCTCGCTGGCTGACGACGTGCGCGCGCTGTCGACCGATCCGGACGTCGAGGTGGTGATGCAGGTGCTGATGACGCTCAACCACCTCAAGGTGCCCGACGTGAAGGAGCTCGCGTCGTCACTGCTCGAGACGAACAAGGCGGGCGGCGTGCAGACGGTGGCCAAGGTGATCGCGACCACCGGCGTCAACGTCGGCCGCGGCGGCGGTCTCGAGATGACGCGGTCGCTCTCGCCGGCCGATCTCGAGGTCGTCGAGCGCGGGCAGCAGGCCTACCGCGAGGTGTGCTTCGCGTGCCACGGCGAGACGGGCCTCGGCGAGACCGTGCCGGGCGAGACGCAGATGCGCGCGCCGGCGCTCGCGGCCTCGCCGCGCGTGCTGGGCCATCCCGAGTACGTCATCAAGGTGCTGCTGCACGGCCTGAACGGCCCGCTCGGCGGCCAGACCTACACCGATGTGATGGTGCCGATGGGCATGCAGTCCGACGAGTGGATTGCGGCCGTTGCGTCCTACATCCGGAACGACTTCGGAAACAGCGCCTCGATCGTCAGGCCCGAGGACGTCGCGCGCGTGCGCGCGGCGACCGCCGACCGTGCCGAGATGTGGACCGAGGAGACGCTCACCGCGTCGATTCCGCGCCAGGTGGTGACCGACGCCACGTGGCAGTACTCGGCGAGCCACAACCCCGGCATTGCCTACTACGCGACGGGCATCCAGCCGTGGGAGTCGGGCGTGCGGCAGGCGCCGGGCGTCTGGTGGCAGGTCGAGCTGCCGCAGCCGACGCGCATCACCGAGATTCAGTTCGAGTCGAACCCGGCCGAGGTGAACGAGCAGCCGATCACGCCCGGCATGCCGTCGCGCAGCGTCTTCGGCGGCGGCACGCCCGACCCGTCGACGATCGGCTACCCGCGCGGCTACCGCGTCGAGGTGTCGAACGACGGCTCGAGCTGGCGTTCGGTCGCCGAGGGCCAGGGCACCGGCTCGACGACGACGATCAGGTTCGACCCGGTCGAGGCGAAGTTCGTGCGGCTCTCGGCCACCGAGGCTGGTGACGATCTGCCGCCGCTCTCGATCCTGCGGCTGAGGCTGTTCGCACCCGGCCAGTAGCCGGCGGTGTAATCCCGCACGTGGGCCGCAGCGCGGCAGGGGACTCATCCCCGGCCGTTCTGCGGCCTTCGTGTTCCCGGGGCTTCCTGGAGGTGGACGTGGCGACCGGGCAGCGACTAATTCCCTCGGCAGGGCAACATCTGCGGCTTCTGTACGGTTTCTCCGGGTTCCTGCTGGTGAACAGCTGCCTGCTCGTGGCGCAGGGGGCGCCGGGTCCCGCACTCGACGTGCCGGCCAGCGAGTCTGCGATTGCCACGTATCTCGACCGCAATGGTGTCCCCGGCGCCGTTGTCACAATCACCAATGGGCCGGACGTCGTGCTGCTGCGTGGATGGGGCGAAACCTCCGAAGGCGAGCCGATGACGCCGGGGACGCTCGTGCCGGTGGCGTCGCTCAGCAAGTCGTTCACGGCGCTGGCGCTGATGCAGCTCGTCGAGGAGGGGCGCGTCGATCTGGACCAGCCCGTCGCCCGGTATCTCGACGAGTTCCGGCTGGCCGATCCGCGCAGCGCCGCAATCACCGTGCGGCAGCTGCTCGAGCACCGCAGCGGCATGAGCGACGTGATGTTCCGTGAAAAGTCGGTGCAACCCGTGCCGCGGTCGCTCGAGGAGGCCGTGCTGGCGCTGCGGACGGCCACGCTCGCGTCGGGCCCCGGCGAGCGGCGCAGCTATCACAATCCGAACTACTGGGTGGCCGCGCGGCTCGTCGAGGTCGTGAGCGGGATGCCGTTCGGCGTCTACATGCGCGACAGGATCTTCGGGCCGCTGGGCATGACGCGGACGTCCGTCGTCGATGAGCTCGGCGACGTGCCCGGCGTGGCGGCGGGGCACGTCCGCATTCTCGGTAACGCGATTGCCTGCACCGAGCCCGCGTGGTTCCTCGGCGGCTGCTGCGGCGTGGTCACGACGGGCGAGGATCTGGCGCGCTGGCTTGCGTGGCACGCGCAGGCCGCGCGCGGTGGTGACGTCCCGGCGCCCGTATCCAGCGAGAGCCTCCGCCTGATGCACGAGGGTTTCGGCTGGAATGCGACGACGACCGAAAGCGGCGGCCGCGTCTTCGGCCATAACGGGATGCTCTTCACGTACAGCGCCCGGCAGGACCTGCTTCCGGACCTCGGCCGCGGTGTCGGCCTCGCCGTCGTCACGACCACCGGCGTCTCACTCGCACCGCTCGACGCGGATGCCCTTGCGGCGATGCTCAGGGACGCGCTCGAGGGCGGCGCGATCGTGCAGCCCGCGCCCGTCGCGTGGATCGTCGACGTCGTCCTCGTCACGCTGACTGCCGGCGTCATCGTGGCTGCGGCCCTGGCCGTACGACGCTCGGGGCGTAAGGGCAGGGGCAGGAAGGTTCCGGCGCCAGCGTGGCGAACGGCGATGGCGGCCATGCTGCTGCTGGTTCCAATCACGCTCGCCGCGTTCTATCCGCAGACGCTCCGCTTCGTCACGCGCCGGGACCTGAACTGGGAACAGAGCCTCGTGGTCTCGCCAATGCTGTTTGCGTTCATTCTCGCGCTCGCTGGAGCGGGGATCTCGAGCCTTGCGCTTCGCGCTCGCGCGAAGGCTTGAAGCCTCAAAGACCCAAAGCCTCAGACTCGTCCTGCAGCCTCGTAGGCTTGTGGTCTTCAGCCAAGTAACGCAGGAAGCGCTTCCTCTGCCGGCGCCGCAATGGCGATGTCGACCAGGCTCGAGGCGGCCGTGGCGTCGGGGTTGATCTCGACCGTGCGGGCGCCGTTGGTTTTGGCCTCGGCGACCAGTCCCGCGGCGGGGTAGACGACGGCCGAGGTGCCGATCGAGAGGAAGAGGTCGCAGTGACACGCGGCTCGGGCGGCGGAGAGGACGGCCGGGTCGAGCGGCTCGCCGAACCAGACGACGGCGGGGCGGGCGAGGCCGGCGCAGTGGGGGCAGCGGGGCGGCAGTGGCGAGAGGGGGACCGTCAGGTCTTCCCAGTCGCGGTCGTCGCCCGTGCACTCGTGCCAGCAGCGCAGGCGCCAGATCGATCCGTGCAGGTGGATGACGTCGGTGGAGCCGGCGCGTTCGTGCAGGCCGTCGACGTTCTGGGTGATGAGCGTGACGCCCGGGCGCTGCCCGAGGCGGGCGAGCGCGTGGTGCGCGGCGTTCGGCTCGGCCTTCGCCACGAGCTGGCGGCGCCAGTCGTACCACTCCCAGACGAGGTGTGGATCGCGGGCGAAGGCCTCGGGCGTGGCGAGCTGCTCGGCGCGGAACGACTTCCAGAGGCCCCCGGCGCCGCGGAAGGTGGGGATGCCGGAGGCAGCCGAGACGCCGGCGCCGGTCAGGATGGTGACGCGCGAGGCGCGCGCGAGCGCGTTGCGGAGATCCGAGAGCGATGCCATCGTGTCAGGGTATCCGGGGACGTTGGCGGATGCGACCGCAGTTGACCCCGGCAGGTCTACTGGCTATAATTGGGTGTTGCTGCCGCGGGGTGGAGCAGTCCGGTAGCTCGTTGGGCTCATAACCCAAAGGTCGCAGGTTCAAATCCTGCCCCCGCAACCAAACCTTCCGCAACTCGAGGCCGCCGGTTTTTGCCGGCGGCCTCGTTGCTTTGTACTGCCTCTTCGAGCATCGGGCTCCTGGAGGCGCTGGCAAGCTCTCGGACCTTCGTGCGGTAGATCCGGGCCATCTCCGGGTGCAGGAGCGGTGGCGACTCCTCGGTGGCGGCGAGCTGCGCTTCCAGCTGCTCCCGCCTGGCCGCATTCGCGTTCAGCTCGTCCTTCATTACCGACGGTGCGACGCCTCCATCACCATCTCGATCAGCTTCTTGCGGCGAGCGTCGAGCCGTTCGATCTCGCGCGCCGCAGCCGACAGGCTCGCGCGATGCTCCATCCGGAGCCGGTTCATCTCGCGCGTGAACTCTTCGCAGAACTCGTCGAACAGGTCCTGACGCAGGAGCTTCTCCTCGAGTGCCTTCAGAACGCGTGCCTCGACCTCGTCACGCCGGATGGTCAGGCGGTTGTCGCAGGTCCCCTTCTCGCGAGCACCGAAACAGGCGAGGCGGTTCCGGCCGGCCATGATGAAGCCGGCGCCACACACGCCGCACTTCGACAATCCGGAGAACAGGTACTGGGGCCGTCTCGCGGCGCCGATGTTGCCCATGCGTGTGATCGCGAGGCGGGTCGCCTTCTGACGGTCCTTCGCGGCGTTCCAGAGATCGTCGCTCACGATCCGGAGGGAGGGAACCTCCCGCGTGATCCATTCCGACCGCGGATTCAAGCGCGAGATGCGCTTGCCCGTGTCCGGATTCTTCATGTATCGCAGCCGGTTCCAGATCATGCGGCCGACGTACAGCTCGTTGTTCAGGATGCCGGTGCCCCGTTTCTGGTTCCCGTGGATCGTGCTCGGACTCCAGGTTCCTCCAAACGGTCCGGGGACTCCCTCCTGATTCAATCGCCTGGCAATCGCCTTCGGCGCGACGCCGGCAACGTATTCCCGGAAGATGCGTTCGACGATGGCCGCCTCCGCCGGCTCGATCTCCCGCTCGCCCGTCGTGACGGTGCTACCGTTCAGCGACTTCACCACGCGGTAGCCATAGCAGAGACCGCCGGCAGACTTCCCATCCTCGACGCGCCCGCGCAATCCTCGATGCGTCTTGTCGGCCAGGTCCTTCAGGAACAGCGCGTTCATCGTCCCCTTGAAGCCGATGTGCAGGTGCGTGATATCGCCTTCCGCAAGGGTGACGATGTTGACGCCGGCGAAGGTGAGGCGCTTGAAGAGACCGGCCGTGTCCTCCTGGTCGCGGCTGAAGCGGTCCAGCGATTCAGCGAGCACCACGTCGAAGCGACGGTTCAACGCGTCCCGCATCAGCGCCTGGAATCCGGACCGCAGGAGCGTGGCACCGGAGATCGCGTGGTCGGTGAACTCGTGCGTGACCGTCCAGCCCTGGCGGGTAGCGTACTCCCCGCAGATGCGGAGCTGGTCAGCGATCGACGCGTCGCGTTGATTGTCGGAGGAGTACCGCGCGTAGATCGCAACCTTCATTGCACCGTCACCTCCGGTCGGCCTGGCCGCTGCACTGCCAACTCGCGCGCGAAGTGCTCACGCGCGGCCTGTCGTGCGAGCGCGCGAACGAGCGCTCGCAGCGGTTCGTCGCGATAGTCGCGCGGCGCGCGCGCTCGTACTCCGCGCCGTGGTCGTCCATTGCGCCGCGCTCGGGATCGGATCATAACGCCGCGACTCCTCGAGGATGAACCGATGTGTTGCGCGCGAGTTGCGACGGTCAGCCTGGAGGCCATCACGCATTTGCGAACACCCGGCGGAGCCGCGGA